>Ga0207682_10000060_pt1 | contig 46992 bp, 45 predicted proteins | sample KBSM63metaG_FD_184332 | JGI IMG/M metagenome (GOLD analysis project Ga0207682, IMG submission 184332) | Miscanthus rhizosphere microbial communities from Kellogg Biological Station, Michigan, USA - KBS M6-3 metaG (SPAdes) (version 2) | ecosystem: Host-associated > Plants > Roots > Rhizosphere >... | reverse complement strand
GCACCCCCGGCCTGGCCCAGGGCAAGAAGGAGTCCAAGCTCGGGATCCGCGCCTCGCACACCGCCGAGGTCGTCCTCGACGACTGCCGCATTCCGGCCGAGAACCTGCTCGGCGGCGAGGAGAAGCTGGAGCGCAAGCTGCAGCGGGGCAGGGAAGGCAAGAAGTCAAGCGGCGCCGACGCCCTCGCGACCTTTGAGATGACCCGGCCGCTGGTCGGCGCTTCCGCTCTCGGCATCGGCCAGGCCGCCTACGAGTGGACCCTCGAGTACCTCGACGGGCAGAAGGTCGAGGGCCGACCGGCGCTGCAGGAGCAGCGCATCCAGCAGGTGCTCGCCGACGTCGCCACCGAGATCGAATCGGCGCGACTGCTGGTCCAACGAGCCGCCTGGATGGGACGCAACGGGATTCCGATGCGCGGCGGCCAGGGCTCGATGTCGAAGCTCAAGGCCGGAGACGTGACGATGTGGGCGACGACCACCCTGATGGACCTGGTCGGTCCCTACGCCTGGAGTACCGAGTGCCCGCTGGAGAAGTGGTTCCGCGACGCCAAGATCTACCAGCTGTTCGAGGGCACGGCGGAGATCCAGCGCATGGTCATCTCCCGTATGCAGGCGCGGGAATATGCCGAGCGGCTGGGATATGCGGCCGAAGTGGCCGATGCGGCGATGGCCGAGAAGCCGAAGGAGCCCGTTCCGGCCTGAGGACCTGCCCCGGCAGGGGTTCCACTTAACTTTTTCGGTGGAGACGCGGTGGCTGGCGCCGCGAGGAACTGCCGAAAAAGTACAAGACGTTCCACCCCTGCCGGGGCAGGTCCTAAGCTCGGCGCGTGCACTCTCACTCGCACGCTCACGAGCACACGCTTGACGCCCGGCGAGGTGACAGTCGGCAGCGGATGTGGATTGCTCTGGCGATCAATGCCGCGATGCTTCTTGTCGAGGTGGTGGGCGGGGTGCTTACCGGGTCGCTGGCCGTCCTTGCCGACGCGGGGCACGTGCTTTCCGATGTCGGCGCGATTGCTCTGGCGCTGTTTGCGGCGGGGTTGGCGGCGCGGCCGGCCGGGGGGAGGATGACCTTTGGCTACCAGCGCTCGGAGATTTTGGCGGCGCTGGTCAATGGGCTGCTGCTGGTTGCCGTCGCGATCGTGATCGGTTACGCGGCGATCGGTCGCCTCGGCGATCCGCCTTCGATCGACGGGGGCGGCGTGTTGGGTCTTGGCTTGCTCGGCTTGGCCGGAAACGTCGCCGCGACCGTGGTGCTGGCCGGGGGAGAGCGTGCCGACGTCAACCTCGAGGGGGTGCTGCGGCATTCCGCCGCCGACGCGCTCGGCTCGATCGGCGTCGTCCTCGCCGGTGTGGTCGTCCTCGCCGGCGGCTCGGACGTCGTCGATCCGATCGTCAGCCTCGCGATCTCGGTCCTCATCCTGCTCTCCTCATGGCGCCTGATCAAGGAGCCCCTCGACGTCCTGATGGAGGCGGCGCCGGCGGGTCTCGACGTCGATGCCGCCGGGGCGGCGATCTGCGCCGAGGAGAGCGTGCTCTCCGTCCACGACCTGCACATCTGGACCGTCACCTCCGGCTTCGGCGCGCTCGCCGCCCACGTTGTCGTCACCGCGGACTGCGATCGCGACCTGGTGCGGGCCCGGATCGAGTTGCTCCTGCACGAGCGCTTCGGCATCGACCACACCACCCTGCAGATGGAGGAGCAGGCTCCGGAAGGCCTCCTGCGCGTCGAGAACATCCCGCCCGGCGCCTGAGTCGCAAGCCCACTTGCAGGCCGATTTCCCTGCAAGTGGCGCCATCTCGACTTGGCTAGCCTCGCCTCAATGCTCAAGTCCCGCTTTGCCCTGGCGGCTCTCCTTGCCGTCGCGGCGGCGCTGATCATGCTGCTTGCCGCCGGCGCTGCCTCCGCCGAAGACCTCGAATCGCAGCTCGACGCCAAGGAAGCGAAGCTGTCCAAGGTGCACGAACGCTCCGGCGTGCTGACTTCGACCATCTCGCGCTACCGCGCGCGCATCGGCCGCCTCACCACCGAGGTTGCCGACCTGCGCAATCAAGAGGCGGCGGTGAAAGTCCGCCTCGACGCCAAGCAGGTCGAACTGGATCGCGCGGTTGCCGTGCTCGACGTGGCGAAGCAACGCCTGGCCAAAATGCGCGCTCACCTGAAGCGAGCGCTGATCGCTCTGCGCGAACGTCTGGTCGCGATCTATGAGACCGGAACCCCTGACGTGCTCAGCGTCATCGTCGGCGCCAACGGTTACGACGACCTGATCGATCGCACCGAATACCTCAACCGCATCCGGGGCAACGACGAAGCGGTCGTCGGGCGGGTACGCGAACTGCGCGACCAGATCCAGCGCACCGTGACCCGCCTGCGCAGCGCCAAGGACCGGATCGAGGCCGCCCGCGACGCGATCGCCGCCGAAGAGCAGGCGCTGGCGAACGCGCGGGCCGCCGTGCAGAGCCGCCAGTCCGCCCTCGTCTCGGCCCGGGCAGACCGCGTCGCGGCGCTGAAGAAGATCGAACAGACCGAAGAAGACCTCGACGGCGACGTCGCGGAAATCCAGGCCGAACTCGCCGCCCAGCTCGGGGAAATGGCCTCTTCGCCGCTCCCCGCCGGACCGATCCGCCAGGGCTCGGGCCAGTTCATCTGGCCGGTCGACGGCCCGGTCGTCTCCGGTTTCGGCATGCGCTGGGGACGCATGCACGAGGGCATCGACATCGCCGTGCCCGCAGGCACGCCGATCCGGGCTGCCGCCGACGGCAGCGTCGTCCTGATGCAGTCCGAAGCCGAAAGCGGTGGCTACGGCAACTTCACCTGCCTTGACCACGGCGGTGGGCTGCAGACCTGTTACGCCCACCAGTCGGCCTTTGCGGTCAGCTCAGGCCAGAGCGTCTCCCAGGGCGACGTGATCGGCTACGTCGGCTGCACCGGGCACTGCTTCGGCGACCACCTCCATTTCGAGGTGAGGATCGGCGGCGCGCCCACCGATCCGCTCGGCTACCTGTAGCACTCGGGGAGTTTGGTCCCAAAAACGGCCGAACTACTAAAAATTCCTTAGGAAATCCAATTATTAGGTATTCCCCTGGAGTTGGAGCGTGCGAGCCTGGGTATGGAGCGACGAGGCCCGGGAATGATTCGTCAGGCTCACACCTATCTAGCGGGAGCGGTGTCCGGCACCGCCTTGGTTGCCGCTGCCGTGGTCGCCTTCGTCATGCTCGTCTCCTTTCAAGCCCTGCGCGACTGGCCGCTCACGGATCTCAACATCGGCGGTGGAGATGACTCCGCCGTAGCGCCCAGTCAGTCCAACGGTGGGACCGGCGCCGGATCGACACCGACCCCCGCGGTGGCGGCCGGCGCATCTGCCGCGACCACCGGCGGGCGCGCCGGGACCGGGACAGACCGCGGTCCCGAGGGCAGCGGCAGCAAAGCGGCCGTCGATGCCAGCCCGGCGCCGGCGACGACGTCGCCCTCGCCCACGAGCGAGGTCCCGGGTTCCGGGCCGACCGATCAGACGTCGGGCAACGCCTCCAGCCCGAGCGGCTCGGCGAGCTCCAGCGGCCCGGCGGACAACGGTGGCAATGGCGGGGGAGGGGGCGGTGGCTCGAACCCGGGTACCAGTGGCCCGGGGGCCGGCGGCAGCGGCTCGTCTTCGACCTCGGAAGTGGTCACCGGCACGGTCAACAAAACCGTCTCCGGAGTCGATCAGGCCACCGGCGGCGCGCTCGGCAGCACCGGTGTCACCAAAGTCACCGAAGAAACCGTCAACAACGTCGCCGGGCCCGAATCGGTCGTCGGCAAAACCGTCGATGAAACCGTGAAAACGGTCGACGAAACGGTCGGCGGCCTGCTCGGCGGCAAACACTGAGCCGCCCTACAGCCCGGGCCACGCCTTAACCGTCACAATGCCCGCCTATGGCGGAGCGCGGACAAGCCGGTGCGGTGGCTGACCCGATCGAGGGATCGCCGGTCTACCCGGCCGGCAGCCGTGTCAACGAGCGCGGCCACCTGGAGGTCGCCAGTTGCGACGTGGTCGATCTCGCGGCGGAGTTCGGCACCCCCGCCTACATCTACGCCGAGGACGAGATGCGCGCTCGGGCGCGCTCCTACCGCACGGCGTTCGAGCAGCGCGGCGCCGACTACGAAGTCCTCTTCGCCAGCAAGTCGCTGCCCTGCACCGCCGCCTACCGCCTCTTTGCAGCGGAGGGATTGTCGGTCGACGTCGCCTCGGGCGGCGAGCTGCACATGGCACTGCGCGCCGGTTTCGACCCGGCCCGCATCCACATGCACGGCAACAACAAGAGCGACGAGGAGATCCTCTTTGCCGCCCGCTCCGGCGTCGGTCACCTGATCCTCGACTCGTTCGATGAGATCGATCGCTGCGAGCGGCTGCTCGAGCAGCCGCAGGACGTGCTGATCCGGGTCACTCCGGGAATCAAGCCCTCGACCCACGACTACATCACCACCGGCCAGCTCGACTCCAAGTTCGGCTTCGGCCTCGAGGACGGGCTGGCCGCGCGCGCGATCGAGCGAGTGCTCGCCTCCGACATCCTCAACCTGACCGGCCTGCACGCCCACATCGGCTCGCAGATCTTCGAGCTGGAGCCCTACACGCTGGCAATTCGGGCGCTCGGCGAGCTCGCCGGCGAGTGGTGTCGGATCGTCAACGTCGGCGGCGGCCTCGGCATCGCCTACATGGCCGAGGACGAGCCGCCCTCGATCGACTCCTACGTCGACGTCAAGGTCGCGGGCGTCAAGGAGGTCTTCGGCGACGGGGTCCGCATCCTGATCGAGCCGGGGCGCTCGCTGGTCGGCAACGCCGGCGTCACCGCCTACCGCGTCGGCACGGTCAAGGAGATTCCCGGCGTGCGCACCTACGTCGCCGTCGACGGTGGCATGTCCGACAACATGCGGCCGATGCTCTATGGCTCCCGCTACGAAGCCTTGATCGCCGACCGGGCGGCCGCTCCGGCCGAGGTCCTGGCGACGATCGCCGGCATGCACTGCGAGTCAGGCGACATCATCGTCCGCGACACGAGGCTCGCCGAGCCCGCCGTCGGCGACGTCCTCGTCACCCCGGCGACGGGTGCCTACGGCTACGCGATGGCCAGCAACTACAACGGTGTGACCCGCCCCCCGGTGCTCTTCTGTCGTGAGGGCAAGGCGCGCGTGGTCGTGCGCCGCGAGACCTACGAGGACCTCACCTCACGCGATGCCTGAGCCGATTCGCATCGGGCTGCTTGGACGCGGCACGGTCGGGGGTGCCTTCGCCGAGCTGGTCGAGGCCCGCGCCGCGGCGATCGAGGCGGCCACCGGGCGGCGGCCGGAGATCTCCGGGACGCTCACCCGCGGCGGTGGCGACTTCGGCGAGATCCTTGCCGGCTCGGACCTGATCATCGAGTTGATCGGCGGCACAGAGCCCGCCCGCGATTACGTCCTCGAGGCGCTGCGGGCCGGCGTGCCCGTCGTCACCGCCAACAAGCAGTTGCTCGCGCAGCACGGCGAGGAGCTCTTCTCTGTGGCCCGCGAGGCCGGCGTGCAGCTGCGCTTTGAGGCGGCGGTGGCGGGCGTGATCCCGATCGTGCGGGTGATCCAGGAGAGCTTTGGGGTGACCGAGATCGCCAAGGTCTTCGGCATCGTCAACGGCACCACCAACTTCATCCTCACCGAGATGGCGATGAGCGGTGCGTCCTACGAGGAAGTCCTGGCCCGCGCTCAAGAGCTCGGCTACGCCGAGGCCGATCCCACCGCCGACGTCAGCGGTGCCGATGCGGCGGCGAAGATGGCGATCCTCGCCCGGCTTGCCTTCCATACCCCGGTCACCCTTGACGAGGTCTCCTACGAGGGGATCGAGCAAGTCCAGCTCGACGACCTCGAATACGCCAAGGAGCTCGGACTCTCGCTGAAGCTGCTCGGCGTCGCCGAGCGGATCGACGGCGGCATCAGCGTCCGCGTCTTCCCCTGCTTCCTCTACGGCGGCCACCCGCTGGCGCCGGTGGCGGGACCGTTCAACGCGGTGATGGTCGAGGCGCCGGATATCACCGAGGTGACGATGTCGGGACCCGGGGCCGGTGGAATGCAGACCGCCTCGGCCGTGCTTGGCGACGTCGTCTCGATTCTCAGCGGGGACGCTCCGGTGCACGAGACGCGCGAAGAGCTTCCGATCGTCTCCGACGTCACCTCCTCCTTCTACCTGCACCTCGCCGTCGCCGATCGCCCCGGCGTGCTGGCCAAAGTCGCCCAGGTGCTCGGCGACGAAGACGTCTCGGTGAAGAGCGTCGTCCAGCGTGGCAGCGGCGACGACACGCGACTGGTGATGGTGATCCACAAGTGCCTGGAGTCGCGCTTCGCGGCGGCGCTGAGGGCGATCGAAGAGCTCGACGTGCTGCGCACTCCGCCGCGCGCGATCCGGGTGATCGAAGAGGAGTTCGTTTGAGCCCGCCTGGCTTGATCGAGCGCTACCGGGAGCGCCTCTCGCTCGAGCCAGGCGATCCGGTTGTGACCCTCAACGAGGGCTCGACGCCGCTGATCGAGGCCCCTCGTCTCTCCGAACGGATCGGTGCCCGTGCCTACCTCAAGTTCGAGGGACTCAACCCGACCGGCAGCTTCAAGGACCGCGGCATGACCGTCGCCGTTTCGCGGGCCAAGGGCAGGGGGGCGGAGGCGGTGATCTGTGCCTCGACCGGCAACACGGCGGCGAGCGCCGCCGCCTACGCCGCGCGCGCCGGCCTGCGCGGCGCCGTGATCGTGCCCGAGGGCAAGATCGCGATCGGCAAGCTCGCCCAGGCGCTGATGCACGGCGCCCGCGTCGTCGCCCTGCAGGGCAACTTCGACGACGCCCTGCGGATCGTCCGCGAGCTCGCCGACAAGCACCCGATCGAGCTGGTCAACTCGGTCAACCCGCACCGCATCGAAGGCCAGAAGACCGCCGCCTTCGAGGTGGTGGACGAGCTTGGGGAGGCCCCCGGCGCCCTGGCGATCCCGGTCGGCAATGCCGGCAACGTCACCGCTTACTGGCGTGGCTTCCAAGAGGCCGGTACCGCGCCGGTGCTCTATGGCTTCCAGGCGGAGGGCGCGGCGCCGCTGGTGCGCGGCGAGCCGGTCGCCCAGCCCGAGACCGTCGCCTCGGCGATCCGGATCGGCAACCCGGCGCGTTGGGAGGAGGCGATGGACGCCTTCACCGCCTCGCGCGGTCGCGTCGCCGCCGTCTCCGACGAGCAGATCCTCGACGCCTATCGCTGGCTTGCCGCCGGCGAGGGGGTCTTCTGCGAGCCGGCCTCGGCCGCTTCGGTCGCCGGCCTGCTGGCGCACGGCTTGCCCACGGTCGACGGCGAGCCGCAGCCCGAGACGGTCGTCTGCGTACTTACCGGCCACGGCCTCAAGGATCCGGATACCGCTCTTTCCAAAGCGCCGCCCGTGATCAACTGCGAGAACGACCTCAGCGCGGTCGAGCGCGCTGTCTTCGATTGACCGCGCGCCACCGGCTCGTCCGCGTACCCGCCTCCTCCGCCAATCTCGGCCCCGGCTACGACGTCCTGGCCGCTGCCGTCTCGCTCTTTCTCGAGCTGGAGGTGGAAGAGAGCGGCGAGTTCTCCTTCGAGGCGGGCGGGCTCGACGTCCCGACCGGGCGCGACAACCTGATCGTGCGTGCCTTCGAGAGCCTGCACCCGGCCGACGGCATCGCCTTCCGCCTGCGCAGCGAGATCCCGCTCGCGCGCGGGCTCGGCTCCAGCGCCGCGGCGATCGTCGCCGGCCTCTTCGCCGCCGACCACCTCTTCGAGCTGGCCTTATCGAAGCAGGAGATGCTCGTCCGCGCGACCGAGATCGAGGGTCACCCCGACAACGTCGCCGCCGCGATCTTCGGCGGCTTCGTGATCTGCGGGGAGGGAGGCGAGGGGGCACCGAACGCGGCCCGCTTCGATCCGCCCAGCGGCCTCGAGGGAATCGCCGTTATCCCCGCCGAGGAGGTCTCCACCGAGCGCGCGCGGGAGGCGATCCCGGCCGAACTGCCACTCGCCGACGCCGTCGCCAACGTCTCCGCCGCTTCCAGCCTCGTCCTCGGCCTGCAGAGCGCCGACCTCGACCTGGTCGCCGCCGGCCTCTCCGACCGCATCCACCAGGAGCGCCGCCGCGAGCTCTATCCCCGCTCGATGGACCTGGTCGACTCGGCCAAAGCCCTCGGCGCCCTCGGCGCCACCATCTCCGGTGCCGGCCCCACCGTCCTCGTCTGGACCACCTGGCAAGACGCCGGCCGCGTCGCCGAGGCACTCGAAGATCGCTGCGCCGGTTGGGCCGAGGTCCGCCGTATGCCTTTCAGCCCGCACGGGGCTGACGTGCCTGAGCTGTAGGCCACAGGGGAGAGACGACATGGCCCTCCACTTGGGCCGGGGTGGAACTGTCGCGGCATGCGAAGAATCGCGCCCGAAAACTCGGTGCTTCTTTGGTGGACATTGAAGAAGCGATCGCGAACGCGATCGACGTGGAAGAAGACGATGACGGCAAGCCGCTTTACGTCGCCCGTGTTCGGGGCGTCCCGGTGCGGATAGTCCTAGCCCTTGACGTGCCCGACTATGTGGTCACAATCCACGAGAAGAGGTGATGATGCGAGTCGACTACGACAGCAAAGCCGACGCCATGGACATCAGGCTTTCGAGCTTTGACTATTACGAACATCAGGAGCAGGTGGACGACAGCTACTGCACGGTTGGCTTTGCCGGCGGCCACCTGGTGGATATCGAGTTGCTCAACCCTGCTGCGCATCTCGATCTCCTGAGGCAAGTCGCCGCACGTTTCGACCTGGACGAGGAGGCCCTTCTCGCCGCAGCGAAAGCTGGACTTGCCGCACCGGACCGTGTCGTCGAACTCAAAGTCGGTGCATTGCTAACAGTCTGAGGCTTCCCCGGGTGCCGTATCGCATCTAGGATCGCGGCATGATCGGAAAGCTGAAGTCACTCGTGGTTCTCTCGGCGCTGTTCTCGTGTCTCGTCATCCCGGCGACTTCACAGGCGACGCTGGTCTTCACCCGCAACCCGTTGAAGCCGACGGTCTACGTCGCCAAGAACAACGGCTCGGCGGCGCGGAAGGTCGGTTCGGGGTCGAATCCGCGGATCTCACCCGACGGGCAGACGGTTGCCTTCTATCGCTTCGGTCAGGGCAAGCAGCCGTCGCAGCTGATGGTTGCGTCCACCTCCGGTGGCGCGCCGAGGCAGCTGGCGAGTGGCTGGCAGGAACCCTTCGTCTTCGCCTGGTCTCCCGACTCGTCCAGGATTGCGGTGGAGCTGGGGCCGGAAGTGGGTAAGCGGCGCCTGGTCGTGATCGACGTCGCCACCGGCGTCCAGCAGACGATTGCGAGCGGTTACTTCGGCGGCGTCAGCTTCGCTCCGCAGGGCAGTGACCAGCTTGCTTTCGCAATGTCAGCGAGCGAAAGCTTCCCGCCCCGCAGTGACATCTACCGGATCGACCTTCTCCCTCCGGGCGCGGTCAGCGTTGCCGCCGTCGAGCCGCGGCGGTTGACCAGCGACCATCGCTCGACCAGCCCTCTCTGGGGGCCGAACGAACAGATCGTCTTCGTCAAGCACCTCGGTGAAAAGAGCCGCAAGTACGGCCCCAAGAACGACCTCTTCCTGATGAAGGAAGACGGCAGCGGGGTCAAACGCCTCACCCACACCAAGGTGGGCCCGCTGCTCTCCGGCCTCAGCCCGACCGAGTGGTCGGCGAACGGGCGACGGCTGCTGACCGAGTTCGGCGGCCAGGACACGACCTACGCGGTAACGGTGAACCCGAGGACGGGAACCGAAAAGACGTTGACCAAGGAACGTGAGGTGGGGTTCGTCGGCACGGCGCTCTCCGCCGACGGCAAGGTGGTGCTGGGCAGCCTCGGTGGTTTCGAACCCGGACCCGGCCACAAGGTCGTCAGCATCCCTTACACGGGCGGCAAGCCGAGGGTGCTCGTCAACAATGCCTCTGAACCCGACTGGAATCGCTGAGGGAGGTCAGGATGGCCGGCAACTACTCGATCAAGCACCGCGACGAGTTCGAGTCGATGGAGGGTTCGGGGGACTCGACCTGGAGGTTGGCGCGCAAAGCGCTGGGCACCTCGGCGTTCGGCTTCAACTTGGTTGAAATCGACCCCGGTGGCGAAATCCCCGAGCACGACGAGTCGGGCAGCGGCCAGGTCGAGCTCTACGCGATCCTCGAAGGGGAGGCGGTGCTCCGCATCGAGGGCGAGGATCATCCGGCTCCGGCCGGGACCTTCGCCTCGATCGAGCCGCCGGCGAGCCGCACGATCCTCAACCGCTCCGACGCCCCCGTCACCGCCCTCTTGATCGGCGTCCAGCCCGAGGGCGGCTACGAGCCGATGTCCTGGGCCTAGGTTTCGCCTCGCCCCACTAGCTCAGCCCGGGGTTGTCGTCGAGGTACTGCTGGGCCAGCCGTTTCGGTGCGCGCGCAAGCCAGGCTTCAACCGTCAGTTCCTCCAGTTCGCCGACCGCGATTCGCTCCAATCGCACGAGCACCGATGGATAGCCGTCGAAGTGAGGGGTGGTGAAGTAGACCTCGGGTTCGTCGGCGAGAAGCGCCTCCTTCGCGAGAAGGTGCTCGACCCGGGCTCCTAGGATCGGCCCGTCAGGGGCCGCTTCGCCAAGTGCCTCCAGGTCGCTCTTGCGGAGCGGGCGCTCCCAGACGAAGAGCTTCTTCCGTACCCGCCAGGAGGGCAGGCCGTGCATCGGCTGCTCCGTGGTCTCGGGCATCGAGAGCGCGATGCGGCGCACGTCGTCCCAGTCGGCCATGCCAACAGTTTCGCGCTATTTGCAGGAAAACCAGAATTTGCCTCGACGGGTTTCCCCACCGCCCTATAATCCGTCGACTTGTCAACCCGTCGCGCGCCCGCTCGAAGAAGGCGTGGATACCGGGAGGTCAGCATGTCCGATACCCAGTCCCGTGAGCTTCACGGTGGGGGCGGCCCCGTCCGCTACTCGCCAGAGCGTGCCTACAGGCCACTCGTCTCGCCGCCCAGCGTCGAGGACAAGGATGCCTGTGCGATCTACGCCTCGGTCCGCAAGGACGCGACGCCGAGCCATGCGCCGATCGAGCTGGCGATCCCGGCCCTGCAGAAGATGCTCCACCGCGCCGGCAACGTCGACGGCGAGGGGGACGGTTGCGGGCTCATGCTCGACCTGCCGCGCAAGATCTGGGCCGAGGAGGTCCGCTCCGGCGGCCACGACCCCTCGCTGACCCTCGACGACGCCTTCGCCGTCGCCCACATCTTCGTCGAGCGCTCGCAGGACCTCGAGCGCATCCAGCACGACGCCCGTGAGCTGCTCGGCCAGGGCGGCTTCCGCATCCTCGCCGAGCGCATCGGCGCCGTCGATTCCTCCGCGCTCGGCCCGACCGCGCGCGAGGAGGAGCCCCACTTCTGGCAGCTCGCCGGCCTCGTCGCCGACGCTTCGCGCCGTGACCGCGTCCTCTTCGACCTGCTGATCGAGCTCGAGGAGCGGCTCGGCGTCCACGTCCCCTCGTTCTCGGCGACGACCTGCGTCTACAAGGTGATGGGCGCGCCGAAGATCCTCGGCGAGTACTACCCCGACCTGCACGACGAGCGCTTCGAGACGATCGGCTGCTTCGGTCATAACCGCTACTCGACCAACACCTGGCCCTCCTTCAAGCGGGTCCAGCCCTTCTCGGTGCTGGGCCACAACGGTGAGATCAACACGATCGCCCAGCTGCGCCAGGAGGCGAAGATGCTCGGCGTGCCGATCCACACCGACGGCTCGGACTCCCAGGACCTCAACCGCACGATCGACACCCTGGTCAGCCGCGACGGGCTCAGCCTCGCCGAGGCGATGGAGATGGTCGTGCCGCCGATCGTCGAGGAGATCCGCTCGCTGCCCGACGAGCTGCACCGCTTCTACATGTACCTGCGCCAGGCGATGGGGCCCTTCGCCCAGGGGCCGGTGGCGCTGATCGCCCGCCACGCCGGCGAATGCGTCTTCTCCTCCGACGCGCTCGGTCTGCGGCCGCTCTGGCAGGTCGAGACCAACGATGACTTCGTCTTCAGCTCCGAGCCGGGCGTGGTTCCGGTCAGCGCGATGGTCGCCGAGCCGAAGCCGCTTGCCCCGGGCGAGAAGGCCCTGGTCTTGATCGACCGCGAGCGCAAGCGCTCGACCCTGCACGGGCACGACGAGATGCTGCGCATCGTCCGCAAGAGCTGGCTGCGGCGCAACGGCGCCGAGGAGGCTGCCGCCTACGATCGCGCTCTGGAGAGCGGCGGTCCGCTCGAGGGCGAGGAGGTGCCGGGCTACTCCGACGCCGGCCCCGAGGAGCCGGTCAAGGTCGCCGATCGCGTGCTCGCCGGCTTCGGCTGGCAGCGCGACGACGTCAAACTCGTCCAGCAGATGGCCTCCAACGGCCAGGAGCCGGTCGGCTCGCTGGGCTACGACGGCCCGCTCGCCGCGCTCTCGCCCGAGCGCCAGAACCTCGCCGACTACTTCAAGGAGACGGTCGCTGTCGTCACCAACCCGGCGATCGACCGCGAACGCGAGATGGAGCACTTCTCCACCCGCACCGTCTACGGTCGCCGCCCCTCGCTCAACGCCGCCGGTGAGGACACCGGCACGGTCGAGGCCGCCTTCCCGGTGATCCTCGGCGGTCACCACGGCCTGGCACCGCTCTCCGACAAGACCTATCGGGCGATTGCCCGCAAGCACCGGACCTACCTGCTCGAGGATCTCTGGGAGGAGTTCCGCGGCCGCGCCGACGTGGTCGACATCTCGCTGCTGGAGTCCGAGACGACCCGCGGCGCGATCGATCGGATCAAGCAGGAGGCGGTGAAGAAAGTCCGCGACGGCGCCGAGCTGATCGTGCTTACCGACCGCACCGTCTATGACGCCGACCGTCGCTACCTCGACCCGCACCTCGCCACCTCCGCCGTCGATCAGGCGCTGAAGAGCTTCAAGGTCGAGCCCGGCGAGGAGAACCTGCGCCGTCGCTGCGGCCTGGTGCTGCGCTCAGCCGCCCTGCGCAATGTCCACGATGTGCTGCTCGCGCTCGGCCTCGGCGCCAACGGGGTCTGCCCTTACACGATGGTCGAAGTGATCTGCGTCGAGGACTACGAGTCCGACGTCTCCAATCTCTGCGACGCGCTGAAGAAGGGGATGGAGAAAGTGATCTCGACGATCGGGATCCACGAGGTGCGCGGCTACGCCCGCCAGTTCTCCTCGATCGGGGTCAAGCCCGAGCTGGCCGAGATCTTCATGACCGAGGCCTTTGCCGCGTCCGAGAAGGGCGGCACCGGCTTCAGCGACCTCGATGCGGACACCAACGAGCGCGCCCGCATCCTCGCCGGCGACGAAGAGGCGAAACCGGCGAAGACGTTCCGCTTCTACCCCAAGGTCTACAAGGCGGCGATCGCCACCGCCAACGGCAGCGGCTCCTATGAGGACTACTCCCGGAAAGTCCGCGAGCTGGAGGAGCAGAGCCCGATCTCGATGCGCCACATCATGGGGCTGAAGGGAGATCGCGACCCGATCGACCCGGCGGACGTCGATGCGGGCATCGGTCACCACGACTACCCCGTGGTGATCTCCTCGATGAGCTTCGGCTCGCAGTCCGAGCCCGCCTTCCGCGCCTACGCCGAGGCGGCGAAGTCGATCAACGTGCTCTGCGTCAACGGCGAGGGCGGCGAGATCCGCGACATGTACGGGCACTACCGCAAGTGGCGCGGCCAGCAGGTCGCCTCGGGGCGCTTCGGCGTCTCGGCGGAGATGCTCAACTCCTCCTACCTGGCCGAGATCAAGATCGGCCAGGGCGCCAAGCCCGGCGAGGGCGGCCACCTGCCCGGCAAGAAGGTCTCCGAGAAGGTAGCCGCGGCGCGTAACGCGGCCCCCGGCACCGACCTGATCTCGCCCTCCAACAACCACGACCTCTATTCGATCGAGGATCTGGCCGAGCTGATCGACGAGCTCAAGACCGTCAACCCCGACGTGCGCGTCTCGGTCAAGGTCCCGGTGGTGCCGAACATCGGCACGATCGGCCTCGGCATCGCCAAGGCGGGGGCGGACATCATCACGCTCTCGGGCTTCGAGGGCGGCACCGGCGCCGCCCGCCAGCACGCCCTGCGCCACGTCGGCCTGCCCTCGGACATCGGCACCCGCGCCGTGCACCGGGCGCTGATGGAGGCGGGGATCCGCAACCGGGTCGAGATCTGGGCCGACGGCGGTTACCGCCACGGCCACGACATCGTCAAGCTGCACTGCCTCGGCGCCAACCGGGTCGGCTTCGGCACCCTGGCGATGGTCAGTCTCGGCTGCACGATCTGCCGCGGCTGCCAGCTCGACACCTGTCACGTCGGCATCGCGACGCAGATCGAGACGGTCGAGCAGGCCCAGGAGCACGGGCTGAAGAAGTTCACGCCGCAGGAGATCGACACTGCCGCCGAAAGCTGCGCCCGCTTCTTCCAGGCGATGGGCGAGGAGGTCAAGCAGGTCGTCGCATCGCTCGGCTACGAGCGCGCCCAGGACCTGGTCGGCCGCTACGACCTGCTCGAGCAGGTCGCCCACCACGACACGGTCGATCTGGCGCCGCTGATCACGCCGCTGGAGGAGTTCCTCGACCTCGAGCCGATCGACCTGCCGGTTGCCGAGAGCGAAGACGCCCGCGCCGAGGCCGGCATGGTCGTCGCCCGGCCGATCCGGATGGAGGCGAAGGAAGCCTCGGGCCAGATCGCCGGGCTCGCCGGCGACATCTGCGCCGGCCGCACGATCCGCAACGAGTTCCCGCGCGCCACCGACGCCAACGACCGCGTGCTCGGTTCGGAGCTCTCCGGGGCGATAGCTCGCTCGCGGATCTTCGAAGACGGCCCCGAGTCCAACGACGACGTGCTCGCCAGCCTCGAGTTCAACGGCGGCTCCGTCGCCGGCCAGGGCCTCGGCGCCTTCAACTCCTACGGTGTTGCGATCCGGGTCGAGGGCGGCGCCCAGGACGGCGTCGGCAAGACGATGCTGGGCGGCTCGATCGCCGTGCTCAAGGGCAAGGGCGCCAAGGGCCAGCGGGTAAACGGCTCGGTCGGCAAGTCCTTCGCCTACGGCGCTCAGCGCGGCCGTCTCTTCGTCCAGGGCTCGGCCGACTCGCGCTTCTGCATCCGCCTCTCCGGCGCCGACGTGGTGCTTGCCGGTGAGCCGGAGGAGGCGATCGACGACAGCCGTGGCTGCATCGTCAACCGCGCCAACGCCAAGGGCTTCGCCTTCGAGTACATGACCTCAGGTCGCGCGGTCGTGCTCGGCGACCTCGGTCCCTGGGCCTGCGCCGGCATGACCGGCGGCCGCGTCTACGTCCGCCACAACGCCTTCGGCATCGACCGCGAAGCGATCGAACGCCGCCTCGGCAAGGGCGCCAAGGTGGAGCTGAAAGAGATCGACGCCGAGGGCCAGCTCGACATCGACGACCTGCTCGGTGCCTACGCCAACGAATTGCGGGCGACCGGCCAGGACGACGAGGCCGAGCGCGTCCTGGGCCTCGCGACGGACGCTGCCGGCAATTTCATGATGGTCGTCCCCCACAAGGTCCAGGCGGACCCGAGCATCTCGACCGAGTAGTTGGTGGTGGGTGGGGGCAGAGCCCCTTCCCCCGAAGAGCCCGGCCGACCGGTCTGTTGCCCGACTATGTGGGTTAAACCGATCGTGAACGCGCGAAGGATCCTTTTGATGGCAGGCGCAGCCGGGATTTTGCTGTCCCTTGCCCTATCGTCGGCGCCTCTTCCCCCTGCCAAAGCCACCAAGCGCGTCGCTCCGAGCGGGAAGGCCCACCTCGATCCCACCTTCGGAGAAGCCGGTCGGGTGGTCCTCCCACTGTCGGCCGGTGGCCGGGTGATATCTGTCTTGATGCCCGACGACGGTCTCGTCATCGGCGGTGGGCGATCGCTGCTGCGGCTCACCCCCGACGGCCATGTCGATGAGTCCTTTGGTCAGGGCGGCACCCTGACGCCTCCGGCGCCGGCAGGTGGCAGCTTCGAAATCGACGGGCTGGCGGTGGACTCGAAGGACCGGCTCATCGTCGCCGGCACCTCGCTGCTCTCCACGGAGGACTCGTCGTCTTCGGTTCCGGTTTCCAGCGGTGCGGAAGACGGCCCACAGGCTGCGCGAGTCCTGAGGTACCTGCAGGGCGGAACCCTGGATCCCAGCTTTGGCGCCGACGGCAGCGTCGAAACGGATCTGGGCCTGCCCGCCCCACGTGACGAGACGGGTCAGCAGATCTTGTCGAAGCCCTGGGTGGAAGTCAGTGGCGTTGCGGTCGACTCCAGGGACCGGATTCTCTTGACCGGTGGTGCGAGCGCCGGGCTGGAGTTCGGTTGCTCGCACGATTGGAACTTCAACACCCTTACCTACGCTGCCTTTGTCGCGCGGTTGACGGAATCTGGCGCCCTGGACGCCGGTTTCGCCGGCGATGGGGTGCTCGGGGGAGCCAGCGTTGCGGAAAATCCCCTCCACGTGGAAGCCAGCGTTGCGCGAGGTATCGGCCCTGGCGATGAGCTGATTTATCAACCGGGGCGGATTCGCTGCTGGGGAAAGGCAGGCGATTACGGCCTGGTGAGGCTGAGCTCTAGTGGAGAGCTATCGCCGTCGTTTGGTGCGGGAGGCGTAGCTCGAGAGGGGGAAGGAGAAGCGGTGGTAGCACCCGATGGTGCCATCGTGACGCATGGATTCGTCTCGCCCTGGTACTACCCGAAAGAACCGGCGCGGATCCAGGTCGTCCGCCTTCGCCCGGATGGCCGGGTGAATCGCAGCTTCGGCCACGGTGGCGAAACCGTCGTAACGAGCCCGGGGGGAGCCGGAGGCATATTGGAGGCTGCGGCGATGGACGCGCGCCGGCGCGTTCTGCTTGGTGGAACGATGATCAGCGGCAATGGGCGCCGCAGAGGACGCGACGGTCAGGCGAAGGAGCCGCGCCGAAGGTCTTTTGTGCTGGTCCGGCTGGGGGTGCGCGGCCGAATCGACCGAGCCTTTGGACCATATGGAAGGATCGCCACCAGGTTTGGCTCCTTGGGAGTGACCGGATTGCATCTCCTCGTCGACTCGCGGGAACGGGCGATCATGGTCGGCGTCTACGGCTCGTCGAAAGACCGAGGACTCGCCTTGGCGCGTTACGTGCTTGGCGGATGAGACGGGAGGTCCGCGCTAGCGCGGTTGGGTGAAGAGGTCCGCGATGGCGCGGACCTGCTGCAGGAGGCTGTCGAGCATTTGCTCGTTGTTGCTGTGAATGCGCCACTCGGCGTATTGACGCTCTTGCTCCACCTGGTCCAGCCGGGCTTCCAGCGCATCGGTCCGATCGCTGACCTGGTTGATCCGCTTGTTGAGGCGTTTCTCGGTCTTGCGGACGCGGCGCTTGATGATGAAGTCGGTCTCGGCGCGGAGGGCGTCTAGTTCCCGGCGCAGAGCCGTTTCGTCGATGCCCTCACCCTGTTCGGCGAGCATCTCCTCGACGCCGGTGCGGACCCGCTCAATCTCCTGGTGGAGGCGTTCGCGGGCGCGCTCAGCCGCTACCTCTGGTGGCTCTGGAGCGGCCGACTCGCCAGGGGTTCCATACTGGTCCACGGCGTCATGCTACGGACACGAGAGGCCGGAATTTCCGGAAGACGACGCGACCCTCTTCTTCGTCCGCTGGGAAGAACGCGGTAGCAGGATGACTGCGCGCGCCGAACTGATCGGTTTGTACCCCTATAGGCATGTCAATCGATCAGTTCTAGAAGGTCCCCGGAGCCGGCGTCCTCATGCCGAGCCGAGCGCATCGTCCGTGGCGCAGTCGCCGATCAGGCTTCCAGCGCGAAGAGGCGGAAGCGGCCGATCGCGAGTTCGTCGCCGTCGCCGATTCGTCCCCAATCGACGATGTCGCCGTTGAGGAAGACGCCGTTGAGGCTGCGGTCGTCGAGCACGCGCAGCGAATCCGGTTTCTCGGAGACGATCAGAGCGTGGCGCCTCGACACGCTCGGATCGTCGAGGCGGATGTCGGCCGTCGCGCTGCGGCCGATCCGCGTCCAACCCTGCGCGATCGGGAAGATCTCGATCTCCCCATCCTCCTCGCAAAAGGCGATGTAGCGGCCGGGCCGGGGCAGCATCGATCGAGCCAGGGAGAGCCAGTCTGGAGCGGAGGCGGCGGGGGGGAGGGCGATTTCGGCCGTCTGTCCGTGCTCCTGCATCGGCGCGAAGATCGAGTCCCGCTGGTACTCGGCGGCGCCGCAGCGGGGGCAATCCGGCAGCTGATCGTTCTCGCGCAGCGAGAGCTGCGATCCGCACGAAGCGCAGAAGTAAGTCCCTGAACCTGGAACCTCGCCTGCGTTCAGGCTGCCGACATCGATCTGGGGGCTGGTGCTGGGGATAGTGCTGACTCCTTCCCGACGCCTCCGGTCGAGAATGCTAGACGGAGGTACGCGGCTGTGCATCAGGGATTTCCCGCAGATGGCCGCCGCAAAACCGCTGCCTGCGTAGAATCGCGGGCCGCTATGGGTCCCGTCAGCGCCGAGATCGAGATCGACGTCCCGCGCCGGCGTGCCTTTGAGGCGATCGCCGACCTCTCGCTGCGGCCGGCCTTCACCGATCACTTTCTCACCGACTTCCACCTGACCCGGATCGAGTCGAGCGGAGTCGGCGCCGGGGCCCGCTTCCGGTTCGACGTGCGTCCGCGGCGGGTCTGGATGGACACGACGATCGTCGAGCTCGACGAGCCGCATCGAATCCTCGAGCACGGCCAGGGCGGTCGCAACAACCGGATCCCCTCGCGGACGCTCTGGGAGCTGACCGAGGGACCGGGAGCGTTGACCCGGGTCCGCGTGTCCTACTGGACCGAGCCGAACCCGCTCGACCGCGGCCTCGAGCTGCTCTCGGCGGCTTCGATGCCCTACGAACGCCGCTGGCGCGAGGCCCTGCGCCGCCTGCGCGATCTGCTCGAGTCGGGCGGGCTCGACGAGCATCGCTTCGCGGTCGCCGGTGGCAACCCGCACGCGACCGGTATTCCCTGAGCCCGGTCTTATAGGCTCTCGCCCGCTGATGCCTCGCCGCACCCGATTCGTCCCGATGCTGCTCGCCGCGCTCGTCTTCGCCGCGCTGGCGCTGGGCGTGTCCGCCTGCGGCTGGTCGAGCGACTCCAAGGAAGTGGTCGAGGGCGAGGTGGTCGAGCTCGGCGATCTCAAATACCAGGTGATCTTCTCGCGCTTCCTCAACCCGAACGACAACGAGGACTCGGCCTACCTGGTCGGCCAACCGGCCCCCAAGGACGGCTCCAACTACTTCGGCGTCTTCCTCGAAGTCCAGAACAAGAGCGAAGAGACGCAGCAGCTGCCCCCGGCGCCGTTCACGATCGAAGATTCCGATGGCGGCACCTACACCTCGCTGGAAAGCGAAAGCCTCTACGCCTTCCCCTTCGACGGCAAGGTCGAATCGCAGGAACCGATCCCGGCTCCCGATTCAACCCCCCAGCAGGGTCCGATCGAGGGCTCGGTGGTGATCTTCGAACTTCCCGCCACGGCTTCTGAGAACCGGCCGCTGACGATGGAAATCCCCGCTCCGGATTCATCCGAAGAAGCGGCCGAGATAAAACTCGACCTCTAGACCTCTCGACCTCTAGTCCCGACTCGGTCAGAGGCCGGCCGAGAGCACTTCGGAGGCCGCCGGCGCGGCCACCTCACCGCCCGCTGCTTCGGCTTCGACCAGCAGCACCCCGATCGCGAGCTTGGGCTTTTCGGCCGGGGCGAAGGCAGCGAACCAGGCGTCCTTGCGCTGCTCGGGGTGTTCGGATTCCTCTTCGCCCGGCTTCGGCCCCAGCTCCGCGGTGCCGGTCTTGCCGGCGACCTGTGCCTCGGGGATCGCCCCGGCGGTACCGGTGCCTTCGGTGACGACGCCGATCATCAATTCGGTCAGCTCGTCGGCGATCTTCTTCGACATCACTTTCACCGGCTCCGCGTCGGGCCGCAGCTTCTTATTGGCGACGATCGAGGTGGGTTCGCGGACGCCGTCGTCGGCGATCGTCTGCGCCACGCTGGCCATCTCCAGCGGCGTCGCCAGCACCTCGCCCTGGCCGATCGCGCTGACGCCGAGGTCGACTTCTTCGCCGATGTCGGTCGGGATCGTCGATTCGGCCGGTTCGACCTGGGCGACGATCTTCGGCGCGTAGAGCGTCGGCGGTGAGTTGAAGCCGAAGCGTTCCGCCGTCCCGACCAGTTCGTCGTTGCCGATTTCGGGGCCGAGCGGGGCGAAGTCGGCGTTGCAGGACTCGGCGAAGGCCTCGCGGAAGGTGCCGCCGCAGTACTCGCCGTTGGCGTTTTCGATGAAGCGCCCGCCGACGTCGGCGCCGTTGGTGACTTCGAATTCGTCGTCGAGCGAGACGATGCCCTTCTGCAGGGCCGCGACCGTGGTGATCATCTTGAAGGTCGACCCGGGCGGCTGGGGGGCCGAGAAGGCCTGACCGGCGAGCGCTCGCACGTCGCCGTCGCGCGAGTCGAGCACGGCGATGCCGCCGACTCGACCGGCCAACGCCGCCACGGCCGCCTGTTGCAGATCGACGTCGATCGTCGTCTTCACCGGCGCCCCGGCCTTCGGTTCGGCTTCGGCGATCGTCCGGGTCGCGCCGCCGTCGCCGGCGGCGAGTAGCGAGCCGCCGGGCCTCCCGGCGAGCCTGGCGTTGAAGGCGCGCTCCAGCCCGGTCACCCCGACCGGGGTTTCGGGCGGGAAGCCCTGACGCGCCAGGGCTTCGGATTCGTCTTCTTCAGGCGGGCCGACTTCGCCGGTCACGTCGATTGCCTCGCTGCCGATCGGGTGCGCCCGCGCTTCCACCGGGCCCTCGGCCAGGGGCGTCCCGTCGGCGGCGAGGATCGGCGCCCGTGGGGCCAGCTCGACCTGGCTTTCCAGGTGCTCGCCCTTGTGCAGGCCGGGGAAGACGAGGCTCTCGTCCCAGTTGACGCCGCCGTCGGCAAAGGGCAGGGCGAGGTCGGCTTCGACCGAGCCGAAGGCCGCCGTGGTCGCCCGAATCGGCACGGCAACGACCGTCTCGCCGTCGCGCGAGGAGGTATCCCCGGGCGAATCGGCTTCGAGCGAGCGCAACGTTGCGACGTCCTCGGCGGCGCGATAGGTGCTGACGAAGTCGTTGAGCTCGATCTTGCGCCGCGAGGCGGGGTTCAGCTCCTTGTACATGACGGCGAATTCGTCGCCTTCCCAGGCCTTGACGAAGCGCTCGGCGGCTTCCTTCTCGGCAGAGCTGGAGGTGCCGGCCATCGCGCCGAGGACGAAGGCGACGATCGCGATGAAAATGAGCGGGAGGGCGCGGGTGAGGAGGCGCCGCCGCCGCTCCACCTCGCGGGAACGAGGGTTCATTTTTGTGAAAGGTAGTGGAGGTGTCGGGTGTCCCTCATCATCTAGACATGACAATTCTCGACTGGGCCATCGTTGCCTTCACCTTGGCGCTCGGTCTCTGGGGCTATCGCCAGGGTTTGATCGTCGGCACGCTGACCTTGATCGGCTTCGGGATCGGCGCCTTCGCCGGCAGCCGCCTTGGTCCCCTGGTGCTCAACCAGGGGTCTTCGTCCCCGTACGCGCCGCTCTGCGCCGCCCTTGGAGCGCTGTTGGTGGGCGCGGCGATGGCGGTGACCCTGGAGAGCCTCGCCCTCGGCCTTCGCACCCGGATCATCCGGGGCAAGGGATTGCGCCTCGCCGACGGCGCCGGCGGCGCCGCGTTGGTCGCCGCGGTCGCGCTCGGCGTGGTCTGGGTCTTCGGCGCCGTCGCCCTGCACGCACCGGGTACCGCCCGGCTGCGGCTCGACGTGCAGCGCTCGCTGATCCTGCGCAGCCTCAACGAGGTGCTGCCGCCCTCGGGGCCGATCCTGAATGCGCTCGATCGGGTCGACCCGGCGCCCTCGATCGTCGGGCCGGCGACCCCGCCGGCAGCGCCGGACCCGGCGATCGCGGCAGACCCCGACGTTGCCGGCGCCGGTAGCTCGGTCGTGCGGGTTCTCGGCACCGCCTGCGGGCTCGGCGTCGAGGGCTCCGGCTGGGCTGCCGGACCCGGCTTGATCGTCACCAATGCGCACGTCGTCGCCGGCGAGGACGACACCTCGGTGACCACCCCCGGCGGCGCTTCGCTGCCGGCGACCGCGGTCCACTACGACCCCGAAAACGATCTCGCCTTGCTGCACGTCGATGCTGATCTGCCGTCACTGCCGATCGCGCCGAACCCGACCTCCGGCGCCGACGCGGCGGTGCTCGGCTACCCGGAGAACGGTCCCTATGCCGTGGCCCCGGCGCGCCTCGGCGAAACCCGCGACACGATCAGCGAGGACTCCTACGGTCGCGGTCCGATCCGCCGCTCGATCGCTTCGCTGCGCGGGGCCGTCCGCAGCGGCAATTCCGGCGGACCCCTGGTCGACAATCGTGGGCGCGTGCTGGGAACGGTTTTCGCCGCGACGACCTCGGGCACGCCGGGCGGATTCGCGATCCCCGACGAGATAGTCGAGGACGCCTTGAACGGCCCGCTGGTGCCGGTCGACACCGGCCCCTGCACAGGCTGAGGAGCCCGTCACTTACGTTCGGTAAGCTCGGCTGACTACGTGGAGGCCGGGTCCCCGACCCAAGATCAGGCCAAGCATGGCGTCTGCCCGCACTTTCACGCGGCGATCGAGCTGATCGGCAAGAGCTGGACCGGAGCGATCCTCTGCGCTCTCACCGACGGCCCCCAGCGTTTCGCGGAGCTGACCCGGGCGGTGCCGGGCCTCTCCGATCGCTTGCTCTCCCAACGCCTGCGTGAGCTCGAGGTGGAGGGCCTGGTCGAGCGCGAGGTCGAGCCGGGCGCACCGGTGCGCGTCACCTACTCGCTGACCGAGAAGGGCGCGGAGCTGGGTCCCGCGATCGCAGAGCTGAAGCAGTGGGCGAGGCGCTGGAACCGCACCGTCTAGACACTGAGGCGACGGTTGCCGCCGGGCCGGACCTGCCGGGCCCCTTCGCTGTCGGCCGTTACGCCCGCAAGCTGCAGGAGGAGATGCGGCGCCGTGCGCGGGTGCTGCTGGTCGGCGAGGTGACCGGCGTCGGGCGCAGCAAAGTCCAGGCTTACTTCGAGCTGCGCGATGGCGAGGGCGCGGTTCCCTGCGCGATCTGGCTCGACGATCTCGAGAAGGCGGGGCTGCCCGAGGGGGCATTGCGTGACGGCGCCGAAATCGTGATCGCGGGCGGGCCCGATTACTACCCTGGTGGCGGGCACGCCTCGCCCGGCTTCTCCTTCCGGGCGACGCACGTGCGCCTGGCCGGGGAGGGGGACCTGCTCGCCAGGTTGGAGACGCTGCGCAAGCAGCTGCGCGCGGAAGGGGTCTTCGAGTTGCAGAAGAAGCTGGTCCGACCGCTGCTGCCGAAGACCATCGGCGTCGTCACGGCCGAGTCGGGCGCCGCCCGCCGGGATTTGCTGGCCGGACTGGAGCGGCGTGGCTGGGGCGGGACCGTGGTCTGGGCCTTTGCCCCGGTCCAGGACCGTCACGCGGCGCCGGCAATCACCGCTGCGATCCAGGGCCTTGCCGCACAGCCTCAGGTCGAGGCGATCGTCGTCACCCGCGGCGGCGGCAGCCTCGCCGACCTCTGGGCCTTCTGCGACGAGACGCTCTGCAGGACCGTGGCGATGCTGCGGGTGCCGGTGATCAGCGCCGTCGGCCACGAGCGCGACTCGACCCTGATCGACGACGTCGCCGCTGTCGCCTGCTCGACGCCCACCCATGCCGCCGAGGCGGCGGTGCCGCTCGATTGCGGCGCCGCTCGCGTCGACCTTCGCCGCGGTCTGGCGGCGCTGCGGCGGGCGGCGGAGGGGTCCGTGCGGGCCCGCACCCCGCACCTGATCGCCCTCGCCCGCGGGCCCGCTCGTGCCCTGCGGCGTGAGCGGCTCGCGCTCAACCAGAAGACGCGGGAGATCCGCGCAGCCTCCGAACGCGGTCTTATCCAGCGGCTGGGCTTCCAGCAACGGGTCGCCGGGGTGGTGCTGGAGCGCGCCGCCCGCCGCGCCGCCGGCGCTGAAATGGAGCGCCGGCGCACGGCCCTGCACCGCGCCGAGGTCGCCTTGCGCGCCCACGAGCCGGAGCACACCCTGGCCCGCGGCTATGCCCTGGTCGAGGACGAAGACGGGGAGCCGCTGGGCGACCGTGCCGCGGCGGCAGCCGCCGAGCGCGTCAGACTGCGCTTCGCCGACGGCAGCGTCGGCGCCAGGATCGAGGACACCGATTGAGCCAGCCACCCAACAGCTATGAGGAAGCGGTCGAGCGCCTCGAGCAGATCATCGATCGGCTCGACTCCGGCCAGGCCGGCCTGCGCGAGACCCTCGATCTCTGCCGCGAGGGTCGCGATCTGGTCACCTACTGCAGCGGCGAGCTCGACGCCGTCGGCGAGGGCTTGAAGGAGCTAAGACTCGATGAGTTGGCGGAGAGATTGGCCGCTTCGGGCGCCGAGGGCTAAGCGGCGACACCGCGGACCTCTTCGATCTCGGCTTCGAGACTGACTCGGGCGGCTACCAGCTGATCGGGGCCCCAACGGACTACGGCCGGTTCGTCTGGGCGCTCGAGGAAGACGTAGGCGAGCTCGACCTCGTCCACGTCGCGCGCCTCGGCAACGGCCAGGGCGTAGATCGCCTGCTGGATCTCGTAACGGCCGGCGAGCTCGGCCGGGGTCGAGCCGTCGAGCCGGTCGGTCTTGTAATCGACGATCAGGGGCGGCGCGCCGCTCCCCTCGACCAGCAGGTCGATCGAGCCGCGCAGGACGGTCCCGGAGACCTCGATCAGCAGCGGCACCTCGACTCGGCTGCGCTCGGCGTCGCGGACGCGCTCGGCGAAGAAGGACGAGCCGAGCCAGGCGCGCAGGGGGGCGATCAATGCCTCTACCGGGAGAGGCGTCTCGGCGTCGACCTCGCCCGACGCGGTGACGCGGCCGATCAGCTCGGCGCCCGGCTCACGCCATCCGTTCGCGTGGCTCCACTCGAGCAAGGCGTGAACCGCGCGTCCCCGCACCACGCCGGTGCCGTCGCCAGGCTGGCCTTCACCCTCTTGTGCGTGCTCGGTGAAGGGCTCCCGCTCGCCGTCGCCGTGAGACGAGATCGCGGTGTAGGAGAGCGCTCCCCGTGTCGGCTCGGCGGGCGTCGCCGGGGCCGGCAAAGGCGCCGGCCCTTTACCGAGATCGCGTTCCCCATCCGGCTCCCGCCGCAGGGCGGTGAGGGTCGCTGCCTGCGCGGCTGAGGCGAGGTTGAGGCGAACGGGGAGCTGCGAGGGCTCAAAGCTGGTTGCGAGCCCCGGTCTCGGCTCGGGTGCGGGGATCGCGACACTGGAGTCCCGCTCGCGGTCGATCTCGAAAGCGGTGACGATGCGCTCGATCACCGACCTGCCGTGGCTCTCTCTGGACGGTGGGGAGGGAGCGACGACGCCGCTCAGGAGCAGCCGCTCGCGGGCCCGGGTCGCGCCGACGTGAAAGAGGCGCAGCTCCTCTTCCGCCTGGCGTCGCTGGTCCTCCTCGCAGAGCTCGCGCTGGGCGTAGAGGTCGATTCCGCGCGCCCCCAGACGGCGCAGCTGCATGCCCACGCGCGGCTGCTCGGGCTCGTGGCCGATCGTCAGCATCGGTGCCCGTACGGCGGGGAGCAGACCGCGCGAGAGGTGGGGGATCGCGACCACGCCGAACTCCAGCCCCTTGGCGCTGTGGATGGTCATGATCCGCACGCCGTCGTGGCCCTCGACCGCGGTCGCGGCCTGCGCGTCGGCGTCGGCGTCGGCGCGGGCCGCGAGGAAGTCGAGCAGGCCGCGCAGGTCGCGTCCCTCGGCCGCCTCGAACTCGGCAGCGAGGCGCATCAGCTTGCGCACGTTGGCGAAGCGACTCTCGCCCGCCGGCCGCATCAACACCGCCAGGTCGTAGCCGGTCTCGGTCACGGCCGCGTCGATCAGCTCGGCGAGGGGGAGCGAGACGGCGCGGCGGCGCAGCTCGGCCAGCGTCGTCGCGAAGGCGCTCAACCGCCCGAGCTCCTCGGCCGGGATCTGAGCGAGGCGCTCGGCATCGACGTCCTCATCCTCGCCATGGCCCGCCGCCTGCTCGACCGCCGGCCAGATATGACGACCATCGCCCGCGGCGGCGCGCAGCAGCCAGAGCGTGTCGGGGGCCACCCCGCAGGCGGGCGAGGCGAGCGTTCCCAGCAGCGCCTGGTCGTCGAGTGGGTTGGCGATCGTCGCCAGCAGCGCGCAGACGTCGGCGACCTGCTGTTGGGACCAGTAGCCCCGGCCGCCGACGACGTAAGGGCGCAGCCCGGCCCGCTCGAGCGAATCCTCGTAGGCGTCGAGGCGGGTGAAGGCACGCAGCAGCACGACCATCTCGCCGCGCGAGACGCCCTGGTCGGCGAGCTCGCGCAGGCGCGCGGCGAGGAAGCGGGCCTCCGCCAGCTGGTTGAGGGGCGTGCGCCCATCGGTGACCGGGTCGAGCTCGATCCCCTCTCCGTCCCAGCCCTCGCGCCCGGTGAGCAGGAGCTCGACCGCGGGCCCTTCTCCGCGTGGTTGGGGTTGGGCGGGGGTGGCGCCGACCCGCAGCGGCGTGTAGTCGGTCAGGAGGCGTTCGCCGATCGCGTTGACGACGCCGATCACCTCTGGGCGGGAGCGGAAGTTGCCGCTGAGCGAAAGCAGCTCGCCCCCGGCGCTCGCCGCGATCGCCTCTCGCCGCCGGCGGAAGACGTCGAGGTCGGCGTGGCGGAAGCCGTAGATCGACTGCAGTTCGTCGCCGACGACCATCAGGTGCGCTTGCGGCCCGCGCAGCGCTTCGATCAGCCGCAGCTGCAGGCGGTTGGTGTCCTGGAACTCGTCGACGAGCAGGTGACTGAAGCGGGCGCGGTAGGTCGAGCCGGTCTCGGTCCGCTCCAGGAGCCGCACCGCCAGCAGCTGCAGGTCCTCGAAGTCGATGCCTGCGCGTCGCCGCTTGGCGGCGCTGAAGCGGGCTGAGAAAAGTCGCAGCAGCTCGCCGACGTGGGCGAAGGCGACGCCGCCCTCGCCGGCCTCGGCGACGCGACTCACGGCGGCGTCGATCGCCTCCCGGTAGGCGGCCATCGGTTTGGCCTTGCTCCCAGTCCGCAGCGCCGCGATCGCGTCGAGGTCGGGGCGCTCCGCCGCTGTTTCGAGCAGCACCGACGCCCGCTCGACGAGTTCGTGGTTGGCGCTGCCGGGTTTCAATTCCTCGGCGGCCTCCGCGGCGACCGTCGCCGCGTGCCGCAGCGCCCCCTCGGCATCTGGCGGGGGCGGATCGGGCAGCCGGGGCTCGGCCTCGCCGCGGCTGCGCAGCTCGGCGTGCACGCTGAGCACGACCGCCCGCAGGCCCCCGATGTCGAAGGCGGCGACCGTCTGCTCGCGGGCGGTGTCGCCGGCTTCAAGGAACTCCTCGAGCGCCTCGTCGAAGGCCTCGAACGCCGCCCTCCCCGTCTCGGGCGCGTCCAGGACTCGGAAACGTGGATCGATCCCGATCGCGACCGGATGGGCGGAGAGCAGGCGGTTGCAGAAGCCGTGGATCGTCGTCACCCAGGCAGCGCCGAGACTTGGCAAGAGCTCGCGGGCGCGCTCGGATCCGGCCTCGGCGCGGCGCTCGAGCTCGACCCGGATTCGCCGGCGCAGCTCGGCCGCGGCCTTGTCGGTGAAGGTGAAGGCGAGCACGGCGCCGGGGGGGACCCCCTGGTCGCAGACCAGTCGGCAGTAGCGATCGACCATCACGCCTGTCTTGCCGGTGCCGGCCCCGGCCTCGACCAGGACCTCGGGCGCCCGAGTCTCGATCGCCGCCCGCTGCTCCGGAGTCGGCACGCGCTCGCTCATCGCTCGTCCTCTTCGTCGGTCAGCGGCTCGACCGGGGCCCGATCGCGCCGGCAGATCGGGGCGAAGTCGCAGAACTGCGGGCAGATGCCGTGGTCGCGCAGGCCCGGCCGGGGCCCGGGATCGCGGTCGATCTGCCCCTGCCGCATGCGCGCCACGATCGCTCCCGCGCGCTGCCGGGCGTCAGCGAGCAGCGCCGCGAACTCCTCCGCGTCGACCACGTCGGTTTTGGCGAGCCCGTAGCCGGCCAGCGCCGCCGCGGCGTCCTCGCGCACGAGTCCCCGCGCGCGGCGCTCCGAGGTGCCGCGCAGCGGGTGGTAGAGACCGCCGACGATCTCGGCGTCCCAGAGCTCGGCCACGGCGATCAGATAGAGCTGCAGCTGCAGCTTCGCCTGCTCCTCCAGCTTCTCCCGCGGGGTGACTTTGCCGGAGAGCTTGTAGTCGATGACCAGGGCCCGCCCCCCTGGGTCCCGGTCGACCCGGTCGATCGCACCGTGCAGGCGCCAGCCGTCGAGCTCGAGCGCCGGCTGCTCGACCGCTTCGGACTCCGAGAAGGCCTGCTCCAGCAGCCACGGCTCGAACCCGCCTGCCTCGCGATTTGCCTCCTCGCGGAGGAAGCGGGCGAGAAGCCCCTTGACCCGGGCCGGCATCGCCCGCTCGGCCGGGTGCTCGCCCAGCTCCCGTGCGGCGGCGATCTCGTCGACCAGCTCCTCGCTGCGGGCGATCCAGACGCCGACGGAGTCTGGCCGGGGCAGCGCACCGCCCCCGGGCCGCTCTTCATAGAGGGCGCAGAGGGCGGCGTGGGCGATGCCACCCTGGACAAGGGGGTCGGGCAGTGGATCGAGCGGCTGGGGGGCGAGCTCGTGCGAGACGAACCAGCGGTAGGAGCAGAGGTCGAAGCCCTCCAGGGTGGTGCCACCGTAGGCGCTGACCTCGCCGAGTGCGCTGAGCACGGCGGGATTGGAGAGCGGCCCCGGCGCCCGCGTCGCCAGCTCGGCGCTCCCGGCTTTCGCAAGCCGCGCTCGGATCCGCTCGGCGACCGCCTCGCCTGCTCCGGCGAAGGTGAGGAGCGGGTCGATCGCGGCGCTCGGTCCCCGGGCGGCGATCGCCCGCGCCAGCTCGGTCTCGGAGGGTGCCTCGCCGACCGGGTGGACCACCTCGGCGAGGGCGCGCCCTCGCGGCTCGTCGGCGAGGGGCTCCAGCAGCTGCTTGACGTCGTCGATGAACGGGGAGGGTGCCTCGGCGGCGCCGTTCTCGTCGCTGTCGCGGCAGGAAAGGAAGAGTCGGCGCCTGGGCAGGGCCAGGCAGGCATGGAAGAGATAGCGCTCCTCGGCCTCATCGGCACGGCGCGGTTGCAGCCCGAGCGACTCACGCTGACGCTCGGAGAGAAACGGGTCGGCTTCACCGCCGTTGTGGGGGAACTCCCCATCCTGCAGAGAAGCGACGAAGACGTTGTCGAAGCGCGCCGCCCGCACCCGGCGGGGGTCGGTGATCCTGACCCGTTCGCTCACCGGCCCGCTCCAGACGCGCACGGCGATCCCCGCCACCGCCTGGGCCAGCGCTTCGGGCAGCGGCGCCAGCCCCTCCAGCGCGGCTCGCTCGGCCAGCGCGGTGGCGATCGCGCCTCCGGCTCGTGCCTCCAGCTCGACCCCAGCCCTGGCACCCATCGTCGCGGCGAGCTTGCCGACCTCCGCCGTGAGCTCGCGGGGATTGCCCGCGGTGGCGCGGATCCTCTCCACGTCGGCTGGGGGGTCGCCGTACCTGTCCTCCCAAAGCTCGAGGGCGGTGGCGGCCGTCTGGACCCGATCGCGGCGCAGCCGGCGCTCAAACCAATCGACGCGACCCGTCGCGACGCCCGAGGGTCCGCGCAGGAAGCGCATCAGGTCAGCGGCCCAGCCCGTGCCGAGCACGGCCTCCAGCAACGCGATCAGCGAACCCCCCACTGAGGTGGTCGGGGCAGGCACCTCCGCCTCGAGCGCGGTCGGGACCCCGTAGGACTCCAGCACGGAGGCGATCAGCGGACCGCGCCGGCCCGGGTTGCGCACGACCACGGCGATCTGCTCCGGATCGGTCCCGGCGGCGAGCAGGCGGGCGATCTCCGTCGCGATCGCCTCGGCCTCGCCGCGCTCGCCGGCCGAACGGAGGAAGACGAGGCTCTCATCGGTGGCTCGGCGCCGGGTCTCGGCGGCACCGAAGTCGCGCTCGAGGTGGAAGAGCAGCGGCGACTCGGTGTTGCCGGGGTCGGCTCGGGTCTCCTCGATCGAATCGATCCCGATCTCAGCCAGCGCTTCGAGCAGCGCCCCGTTGCGCTGCTCGAGCGCCGAGTGGCCGCGCTCGAACGGCAGCGTCACGGTCACCTCCACCGCCGGCACAAGCGCCCGGATCAGGTCGAGCTGGTTGCGCGTCAGGTCGTCGAGGCCGTAGAGGAAGACCGGCCGCCGCCAGAAGCCGGGGTCGGCGCGCAGCAGCTCGATCGCCTCGCGCGCGACGACATGGGGGTCGACCGTGCCCAGGCCGTCGCGGACTCGCGCGTAGCCGGCGAAGAGGGTGGCCACGTCGCCGAGGTAGGCGGATCCCTCCAGCGTCCCCGCCGCCGCTTCGACGTCTGCCGGCTCGAGACCCGCTCCCTGGAGCTCGTCGAGCAATCGCTCGAGCGCGGGGGGGAAGCCCGGTTGCGCGACGGAGCCACGCAGCGGCCCCATCTTCTCCCTCCGTTCGCTTGCCGCCGCCGCGACGGCACCGAGCCGCTGCGCCGGGGTGAGGATCGCGCCCGGAGGCGCGCCGCCGGCTGTGGCGACAGTGCCGAACAGGCCTCCGAAAGTCATCACGTCGGCGCCGAGGATCGCCCCGTCGGCGCAGAGCTCCCGCTCGAAGGCGTAGACGTCGTCGAGGGTTGGGACGACGAGCACGGGGTCGGACTCGAGGACCCCGATCAGCCCACGCCGAATTCGGCCGGCGCGGCCTGAGTTGGGTGGTCCGTTGATCAGCTTCAGGGGCATAGGGGCGAGCTGTCCAGCATAGGTTTGCCCGCGGCGCACCCACTCGGGACGTGGGAGGGGCTCCGGAACCCCGCAAAGGGGGCGAAAACGAGCCCCGCTTTGCCGTCTTCCGCCCCCTCTACATTCACTCCCGATGGCTCTCTGCTTCGTAGATCCCGCCGACGCTATCCGGGCGATCGCGGACTCGATCGGCCGTGAGGCCCGTCGCCAGCTGCTCGGCGAGGCGGTGCGCGCCTGGGTCGACGAGATTCCCGACGATGAACTCGAGACCCACTACGCCAAGGCCTTGGCCGAGCTCGACGAGCACGACCTCTCGATGCTCGCCGCCTGGCACGGCTCACTCGAGGTCGGTCACCCGGTTCCCAACCGCGATTTCCTCATGGGCGCCTTCGGCTCGCTCGGCGAGAACCGCCGCGAGGCCCTCAAGCTCGCCGCCGGCTTCCGCGGCGAGGAGGCCGTCGACGCCGGCGTCACCGAGGAGGATGCTCTTGAGCTGGTCCTCAGTCTCCTCTCCTCACCGCGCCAGATGGAGCTCGCCCTCGAGGCCGTGGAGCTCTACATCTGGGACCGCGCCGGCTCAGATAACTAGCCGGACCAGCTCGGTTGCTCAGTAGGGCTCGCAGCCGACGCCGTCGCCATCGGCGTCAAGGCCGTAATGATCTTCGCCGACGACCGTGACTTCGCCCGTGTAGTCGGGGCCGTTCCCGCTTCCGCCTTCACAGTCGTAATCGGACGAGTAGGGGTTGAGGCACGCCCCCGAGTAGCTCGGGTCGCATTCGCTGGTGGGTTCTGAGGTTTCGGCTTCTTCTTGTTCTCGCGCTTCTCGAATTTCTGTCGCTGCGCGCTGATCGGCTTCACGTTTTTCCACACGCTGGCGGCGTAGGGCGGCCCGGTGGGCTTCGCGAACTCGCCGCCGCGCCGCCGCCCGCTTGGCCGCCATTCGGGCTTGGTGGCGCAGGTGCGCCCGCTGCCGGGCTCTCTGCGCCACCTGTTGGGCATGTTGTTCGGAGGTCGAGCGGGTGCTGTCCGAGCTATCCGAGCTGCCGCAGCTACTGAGGATGAGACCCAAGCCGACAAGAAGAACCGCCGGCGCGGAGACCCTTTTCGTACCCATACGGGCATCCTAACTTTCGCTGACTACCGAAGGACGCCGATCTCACGTCGGTCGAAGCCTGGCCGTTGTTCGGGCAGTGGTGCGACGTGACCTCAGGTTCGATTCATCGGGCGACGATTGCGCGGCCTGGCTGTACCCGGCTGCGGGCGAGGAGGAACGGGCGCCGATCGTCGTCATGGCGCATGGACTGTCGGGCACGCGTCGTGACCGCTTGGGCGCGTTCGCGGAGCGCTTTGCTGCGGCGGGGTTCGCCGCGCTGGTCTTCGATCATCGTGGCTTTGGCGAGAGCGACGGCGAGCCAGATCTCTTCCAGCCGGCTCGCCAGCTCGAAGATTGGGCCGCGGCGATCGCATTCGCTCGCGCCTTACCGGAGATCGATCCGGACCGAGTCGCCACCTTCGGCTCCTCGATGGGCGGCGGCAACGCCCTTGCCGCCGCGGCTGCTGACCCTGATGTCGCCGCCGCGATCAGCCAGGTCCCGTTCCTCGACATCGTCCGGCAGGCTTATCGCTCCTCATCGCGCGTGCGCGCTGAAATGCTTCTCGCCGCGATCCGCGGCGACTACCTGCCCGCCGTCGGCCTGCCGGACGAGGCGGCCCTGATCAATGCGCCCGGTGGAGAGGAGGGCTGGCGCCGGGTGGTGTCGATCGGCGAGGACTCGCGCTGGCGCAACCGCGTCTCCTCTCGTTGGCTGCTCGGACGACCCTTCCGTCCCGCTCGTCACGCCGCCAAGCTCCACTGTCCCTGGCTTATCTGCGTCGGCGAGGCCGATCGCGTCGCCAAGCCGGGTCCCGCAATCGCCGCGGCCCGGCGCGCCCCCAAGGGCGAGCTGCGCACCTACCCCGGCGTGGACCACTTCGACATCTACGACGGCCCCGTCCACGAGGCACTCGTCGCTGACCAGCTCGACTTCCTGACACGTCACGTCATCGGATCGCCAGGCGCCTGAAGGCCGGCTCTCAGCCGAAGCTCAGCCGGTCCTTCGCTCGCCGCCATCGAGAATCGGCACGCGTGGTCTTGCGGCCGGCCTGGATCAACTTGTAACGCGCGGCGCGCATCGCCCGCCATGACCCCTCCTGAGGCCCGCTGTAGCGCCCCAGGGAGAATTGCTCTCCTAAGCGCTGGTACTCCAGAATCCAGCGAGTGGCATCGGCGCGAGCTTCTCCGAAGGCGTCGATCGCCTGCTTGAGGGCGATGTCGTCGGAAATGAGAATTTCGACTCTGGCTTGCGCGGTGCGCCATTGGGCGTGCGCTTCGGTCCTCTCCAGGAGCGCCCCGTGCGCAAGCTCGGAGTCCGGTGATGGGGACCGCCCTTGCGCCAGGAGCTCGAAGAGCCGCTCGTGCGCGCCGATGACCCGTGCGCAGGCCGCCGCCAATGCGACGATTGCCTCCAGACGCTCCTTGTGGCGCTGGGAGGATGCCGTCAGACGCTGGGTGAGGAAGGCTCCGACGGAGACGCCGACGACTCCGATCAACGCGGTGAGCATTAGAGGCAGTCTAGATTTTCAGAGCGCCGCCGGCAGGCGGACTAGGAACCCAGCGCGGCGCGGATCTCGGGGATCACCTGCTCGTTGTCCTGAAAGTGGACGGCGTGAAGCCCGGCCTTGCGAGCCCCTTCGCAGTTGACCAGCACGTCGTCGACGAAGAGGCAGGCTCCCGCCGGTTCGCCGAGGCGTTCCAGGGTCAGCGCGTAGATTTTCGATTCGGGCTTGCGGCAGCCGACGAAGCCGGAGTCGACGACGGTCTCGAAGATCTCATCGACCGGCAGCATCGAGCGCCAGAGCGGCTCCCACTCCCGCACGTTGTTGGTCAGCATCGCCATCCGGTAGCCCTCCGCCTTCAGCTCCCGCATCAGCTCGATCATCTGCGGGTTTGGCTGCAGCGCCTCGAAGTAGATCTCGCGGAAGCGGTGCATCTCGGGGTGGTGACCGAGCAGAGGTTCGAGATGCTCGGTCAGCAGGGCGAGAAAGGCGTCCTCGGTGATTTCACCTCGCTCCATTTCGAAGAGCGGGTTCTCCCCATTCGCCTCGGTCGCCGCCTGCATCGCCTTGCCCAGCGTTTCGGTCGTGATCCCGGTCTGGTCCTGAAAGGCCATGAAGGACTCGACCAGGGGCGACGTCAGCACGCCACCGAAGTCGGAGACGACCGCCTTGATCTCAGCCATCGCCGCGCAGGATCTCGTAGTGGCCAAGCCCCTCGCGCCCTTCGAGCGCCCAGCGGAAGAAGGCGATGGTCCCGGTCGCCTCCGGATGGTTGATCGCGCTGGCGCTGATCAACGAGCCGGCGCCGCGCAGCGGGTGGGTGTCCTCATCGGCAAGCCAGAGCTCGAGCGTCGCCCGCCGCTGCACACCGTCGGGCCCGTACTCGGTCGAGAGCAGCGCCTCGGAAACATCGACCGGGGCACCGTCGGCACCGCACAGTACCGCCGCGACCGTCTCGTCCCCGTGTCCGCGCGCACCGCTGGGCCGCGCCGTACTCAGCGCCAGCAATCCCCCGTCGGCGAAGACGACGCCAATCGAGCGCCGCACGATCGATCCCTCTGAATTCATCGGCGGCGAAGACTATTGGCGGCAAATCGAGTCGTGCTGTGAGCCAATTAGAGTCGCCCCGATGGGCGAGCTCGTCATCCGCGACGTTGATTCCGTGCGAGACGCCGCCGCATGCGCCGCGATCTACGCGCCATTTGTTCTCGCCGGTCCCACCTCCTTCGAGGAGGTTGCGCCGGACGAGGGCGAGATGGCGACCCGGATCTCGCGACTTACGGCCACCCACCCCTGGCTCGTCGCGGAGCAGAACGGGGTCCTGGCGGGTTACGCGTACGCGTGTAACCACCGTGCCAGGCCCGCCTATCGCTGGTCGACCGACGTCTCGGTCTACGTAGACGAGCGAAGTCGACGTCAGGGGATTGGTCGTCGCCTTTACGAGGAGCTGCTTGAGCGTCTGCGCGCTCAGGGGTTTCGTATCGCCTGTGCCGGCATCACCCTCCCCAACGAGGCGAGCGTCGCCCTGCACGAAGGCCTTGGCTTCGTCGCGGTGGGCGTATATCGCAATATCGGCTGGAAGGCAGGGGCCTGGCGAGATGTCGGCTGGTGGCAGCTCGACCTGAAACCGGAGACAGGGAATGGGCCCTCCGAGCCGCTGCCTCCGGGCGCGACGTAGCCTCCGGCTACCATTGCCAGATGAGCGATAACGAGACAGCAGTCCTGACCGAGGACGATGTCCTCGAGGCCCTCGAGGAAGTCATCGACCCCGAGCTCGGCCTTGACTTCGTTTCTCTCGGCCTCGTCTATGACGTCGAGATCGAGAAAGAGGAAGTCTTCGTCACCTTTACGCTGACCACCCCCGCCTGCCCGATCGGCCCCCAGGTCTCCGAGCAGATGAAGGAGTTCGTCGGCGACCTCCCCGGCGTCTCCGCCGTCCACCCCAAGATGATCTTCGACCCCCCATGGAGCCCGGAGATGATGACCGAGGACGCCAAGTTCGCGCTTGGGTTCTAGGAGTTGCGGGTTGTTGTGGGGGGCGTGCAGCCGCTCCATTCCCCTTCAAGCTTCAGTACTGAAGTTTGGTCTCGGTGATTTGAGTGGAGCTTCGAGAGGAGCGGTTTCTTTTCCAGCTTCCGTACGACGCACGACTTGGCCCTAACTTCGCCAACCACGCGAAGGATGACCCCTCTCCTCGCGAGGAGGATTGGGCGGAGTTCGATTTGCAGGGCTGGCTCGGCCTCGATAGTCCGCCGGCTGAAGGAACCATGCGTAGTACTACTCTCAAGTTTGGAGCGGCAGAACGGCGAAGCGATCCCTTGTACTTCGTTGCGCGCGCATTCCCGAACTTCTTTGAGCGAAGCAGACGGACCATCCCCCGCTATCGCCGATGGCTATATAGCCGTCCAATCCGCTGGCTTAGGTCTCAGCTTGTGCGGGGCGGTCCAACGGAGCGACATACGGTGGTCGAAGCAATTCGTATCGACGAGCGTCCTCTGGACACCGCAGAAAATTGGAGAATCGAGCAGCTGCACCTGGCGTTGGACCGGTTGAACCAGTTCCTCCTTGCGGCTGCGACAGTCCATGGAGACCCCGAGCTTGCGCCCGTGGCTCCTCAGGATCTGCCTCCGGTTGTTTTCGGCATGGGATGGGATATTCCACGACGTTTTGAGACGTTTAAAGGAATCGATTTTTGGTCCTATCTCGTCCACAGTCGCATTCCGGATAGACCACGAAGGCCGCTCACAAGAGCTGAGGCTGATCTAGCCATGTGGATGAGCATTGAACATGAACATCCCTTGGTTCCTTCAAGTCACTTGTTTCTAAGCGCTGAGCAAGCGATGCATCGAGGGAGGCTGACTCACGCAGTGGTGGACGCTGGAACGGCAGTGGAGATGCTGATCGCAGGGGCCATTCGAATTCTTGCCGAGGAACACAGCTACACCGACGAGAAGCTCCGAGGTGTGCTGCAGGCCCCATTCGCAAGTCTGGCAAAAGATCATTTTGCGGTGTTCATGGGATATGCGAAAGACACTGAAGAAAGCAGCGACGCTCTAGGGCTCTGGTGGCAAACGGGATATCGAATTCGTCATGCGGTGGTCCACGAGGGACGGAAGGTCACTGAGCGCGAAGCAGAAGAGGCGCTCGGCTCTGCTCTGCAGTTGCAACGCGACTTCGTAGACCGTCTACGTACTACTGGACTAGGAGACAAGTTGCCAGGGGTTCCTGACTACGTTAAGCGGGCTGCGGATGCCGCGCGGGAAGCGGCCGGCGACCTGGAAGTATGAGGCGCTGTACACGCTGTCCCCGCAGACGCAATCAGCCCGTCAGCCGCGGGTCGTCGGCGTCGATCTCTTCCGCCGTGCCGTCGTAGTCGTAGCTGCGGCGGGAGGACGGGGCGCTGGGACCGGCGGTGCCGAACCCGCCCGGTCGTCCCATGACGACGAAGCGTCGGCCCACGTAGCCGCGCATCAAACGCCTGACGAGGGCGCGGGTGGGTGGGATTAGGAAGATCGCGCCGACGATGTCGGTGACGAAGCCGGGGGTGAGGAGGAGGGTGCCGCCGATCGCGATCAGGAGGCCGTCGGCGACCTCTTTGCCGGGGAAGCGGCCCTCGCTGAGGGCGGCGTTGAAGCGGCGCCAGGCGCCGCGGCCCTGGTGGCGCAACAGCATCGAGCCGAGGATCGCGTCGGCGAGCAGCAGGGCGATCGTCGGCCAGACGCCGATCAGCGAGCCGATCTGGATGATCACGTAGAGCTCGACGATCGGGACGACGATGAAGAGAGCGACCAGAATGGCCATGCAAAGAGCCTAGTCGGCGCGAGGTGCGGGCTAGGCGGGGGCCGCCGCGGCCGCGGCTTCCTCGAGCTCGGCGAGTGAGCGATTGAGGCCCTCGGCGATGGTTTCGACATCCTCCATCTCGTCGTAATCGGCGAGCAGGCCGAAGCCGAGGTGGCCGTTGTAGCTCATCACCGCTACCGCCAGGGCGTGGTTCTGCGGCAGGAAGGCGACCGGGAAGACCTGCTCCAGTTCGCGGCCGAGCACGTAGAGCGGAATCTGCGGGCCCGGCACATTGGTGACGATCAGGTTGAAGAGTCGGGTCGAGAAGTTGATCCGCGAGGCCTGGGCCAGCAGCGTCGGCGGCGCGAAGTCGTTGAAACGGGAGATCACTTCAGCCCCCAGCGCCTGCTTGGAGCGCTTCAGCCCCTCCATCTGCTCGCTGACCACGCGCAGACGGCGCACCGGGTCCTCGACGTAGACGGGCAGCGGTCCGCGCATCGCCGCGATGCGATTGCCGAGATCCCCGCGCTCGTCCTGGGTGCGGATCGAAACCGGCACCAGGGCACGCAGCTCCAGCCCCTCGGTTCGCACACCACGTTCGTGCAGCCACTCGCGCAGGGCGCCGGTCACCACGGCCAGGACGACGTCGTTGACGGTACCGCCGAGCGCGTCCTTGATCCGCTTGAAGGTGGCGAGCTCGGAGCTGGCCCAGGTGAAGCGGCGGTGCGGCCCGATCGGATGGTTCAAGGGCACGTCCGGTGCCGGGTCGGCAAAGGCGCCGACGATCTCGCCGATGCCCTCCAGCGCCTCGCCGATCCGCCGCGCGGCGTGCTCAGGGTGGCGCACCGCCTCCACTGCCCGCTCGACGATTTTCACCGGTGCGGCCGCGGCATCGACGGCGCCGCGGGCGACCAGGTCGATCGTGCTCGGCTCGGGCTCGGGCACCCAGCCGTCATCGCTTTTCGCCGGCTCCGGGATCGGCTCGAGGTCAAAGAGCACGGTGCCGATGTCGACGCCGGAGATGCCGTCGACCATCGCGTGGTGGGTCTTGGTCAGCAGCGCGAAGCGGTCGCGCTCGAGGTTCTGCGCCAGCCAGAGCTCCCAGAGCGGCTTCGAGCGGTCGAGCTGCTGGGAGAAGACGCGCGCCGCCAGCCGCTTCAGCTGCTGTTCGCCGCCCGGAGCGGGCAGCGCTGTGTGGCGAATGTGGTAGGTCAGGTTGAAGTTGATGTCGTCTGCCCAGAGCGGCCGGCCCGCCTCCAGCGGTGGCACCACCAGCCGCTGGCGGAAACGCGGCACCTGGTCGAGGCGCCCCCGCACGTGCTCCACCAGATCGACGTATTTCGGCGGCGGCCCCTCGAAAACGAGGATCGCGCCCACGTGCATATGGCTCGCCGAGGTCTCGTTGGTGAGGAACGAGGCGTCGACGGCGGTGAGCCGGTCGAGGTGGCGTCCTTGCGTTGCCATCGCCCTAGGCTAGCTACTCTGCATCTATGTCTCCCCTCGCCACGGAGGCCCCGAAGCGGGTCTTGCTGGCCGCTCCGCGCGGCTACTGCGCCGGCGTCGACCGTGCCGTGCAGACGGTCGAGCGCGCGCTCGAGCTCTACGGCGCCCCGGTTTACGTCCGCAAGGAGATCGTCCACAACAAGCACGTGGTCCAGGAGCTGGCCGAGCGGGGGGCGATCTTCGTCGAACAAGAGACCGAAGTGCCAGAGGGAGAGATGGTCGTCTTCTCCGCCCATGGCGTCGCCCCGGCGGTCCACGAGAACGCCGCCTCCCGCCAACTGCGCACGATCGATGCCACCTGCCCGCTGGTGACCAAGGTCCACGTCTCCGCCCGCCGCTTCGCCGCCGAGGGCTACACGATCATCATGATCGGCCACGAGGGCCACGAGGAGGTCGAAGGGACCACCGGCGAGGCGCCCGGCAGCATCGTCCTGATCGAAACCGCGGACGAAGTCGAGAACCTCACGGTCGCCGACCCGTCCAAGGTCGCCTTCATCACCCAGACCACGCTCTCGGTCGACGAGACGGCCGAGGTGATCGCCGCCCTGCGAGCCAAGTTCCCCAGCATCGTCAGCTCCAAGTCAGACGACATCTGTTACGCGACGACCAACCGGCAGATCGCGGTCAAGCAGCTCGCCCGCGAGTGCGAGTTGGTGCTGGTGATCGGCTCGACCAACTCCTCGAACTCAAACCGCCTCGTCGAGGTCGCCCGCGAACACGGCGCCGACTCCTACCTGATCGACAACCACACCCAGGTGCGCGAGGAGTGGCTGGAGGGCGTCGAGACCGTCGGCATCACCTCCGGCGCTTCCGCCCCCGAGGAGCTGGTCGAACAGCTCGTCAACCTCTTCCGCGAGCGCGGCGCCGACGACGTCTCAGAGCTGCGCACCGTTCACGAGGACGTGCGCTTCATGCTGCCCAAGGAGATCCGCGAGGAGCTCAAGGCAGCCCCGCGGCAAAGCTGACCGACCAGATCCGCAGGTCGCCGTCAGTGGTCAGCGTCAGCCGGTGCGCCTCGTGCCGTTCGTGTTCGGCGAGGATCTGGAGCCCGGGGCGTGTGACTGAGACCGGGCGCGGCTTCCCACCGTCGATCGCAACCCGCAGCTCGCCGCTGCCCTCCACCGTCGCGGCAGCCACTGCGGCGGCGTAGGCGATCTCCAGCTCCGTTTCCTCGCCGCCGGCGACCCAGGGTTGATCCCACGAGCCACCCGGAAAGACCTCCGGCGTCGGCGGCATCACCCTCGCGCTGGGCGTGTCGCTGGGCCGCAGCGCCCCCATCGGGTCCGGCAGCGAGCGCAGCGCGTCGAGCTCTCGCAGCTCTTCCTGGATCGCCAGCTCGGTGTTGAGATATTCGCCCTCGCCGAAGTGAAACCAGCTGAGCGCACCACCGGTGGTCCAGAGGAAGAGGCTCGGCCAGCCTTCGCAGCCGTAGGCCTGCCAGAGCTCGTGCTCGGCGTCGATCGCCACCGGGAACTCGACGCCGAGGCCTTTGAGCCCGGTCGTCACCGGCTCGCTCTCGGCGCCGAAGGGGAAGCGGGGCGCCTGCACCCCGAGCGTGGTCAGGCCCGCCTCGCGATAGCGACGATCCCACTCGACCAGGTAGGGGAGCGTGCGCACGCTGTTGAGCTGAGCGAAGTCGAAGAAGTGCACGAGCACCGGACCGGCCGCGGTCAGCAGCGGCATCGACCGCGGCTCCTCGCCGACCCAGGTCAAGCCGTCCGGCAGGTCGGGAGCCGCGATGTTGTCTCGTTCCGGGCGCATAGGGAGCGGGACGTTATTGGCTTCGAGGGGGTTCTTTCGGCTAAGTTCTCAGAGCAATGTTCGAGATCGCGCTCGCGCTGGTCCCGCTTTTCCTGCTGGTCGCCTCGCTGCTCTTCGGTCATTACCCGGGCTTCGAGACGATCGTGCGGATCTCCGAGCGGCTCGCGTTGCGGTCTCGCCCGCGGACGGCCAAGCATCAGCCCCGCCCGCGGGCGCCGCGGGTCCAGGTGATCCGTGGTGGGCTTCTGCTCGCTTTCGGCTTCGCCCAGCGGCCACCGCCGCTTGCTCCTTAGTCCCAGGTAATTCACCTCGAACAAAGGAGCAGGTCATGAATTCGAACACCACGCGTGTCGTGGCTGGAATCGTCGTCGTCGTGGTCGCCGTAGTTCTCTTCGCCGTCCTCAGCAGCGGAGGCGATGACAGCAGCAAAACGACTCAAAGTGGCAAGAACGGCTCACCGATCACCACGATCGAGATCAAGCACGGCAAACCGGTCGGTGGCATCGCCCAACTCACCTACAACGAGGGCGAACAGGTTCGCTTCAAGGTGGACTCCGACGTCAGCGACGAGGTCCACATGCACGGCTACGACATCATGAAGGACGTCAAGGCGGGCGGCTCGGTCACCTTTGACTTTCCCGCGACGCTCGAAGGGGTTTTCGAGGCCGAGCTCGAGGATCGTAAGGAACAGATCCTCGAACTGACGGTCAACCCATGAGCTTTTTCCTGCCGCTCGCGCACGCGCTCGTCGCCCGAAAGGACCTGCCGGTACCGGCCTGGCTTTTCGCCTGGGGCGCCTCGCTGGTCCTGATCGTCTCGTTTTTCGCCCTCTCGGCGGGGTGGCGAAAGCCCCGCTTCGAGGACGAAAAATGGCGCCCGCTCAGCGAGCGCTTCTCGCGTGCGCTGCTCAGCCTGCCCGTGCAGGTGCTCTGCGGAGCGGCGGGCGTCCTCCTGCTCGGATTCTCGATCTACGCCGGGTTGCATGGCACGGAAGCGCCGGATCGCAATTTCGCCCTGACTTTCATCTTCGTCACGGCGTGGCTGGGATTTCCCTTCTTCAGCGTCGTCTTCGGGGACGTCTTCCGGCCATTCAATCCGTGGCGGGCGGTCGGCCGCGCGGTTGGAGGCGCTTTCGCGCTGGTTGCCGGCCAGCGCTCGGCGCACTTGCGCTACCCCGAGCGGCTGGGCCGTTGGCCGGCGGCGATCGGTCTGTTGGCGGTGGTCTGGCTTGAGGTTGTGTACGGGGCGAGCGGGGGTGTTGCGGTGGGTCTTTCGCCGCACGCCTGCGCCGTCGCCGCTCTCGTCTACAGCTTCTACACGCTGGCGATGATGGCCCTGTTCGGGGTCGAGAAGTGGTGTGAAACGGGGGAGATCTTCTCCGTCTACTTCGGCATGTTCTCCCAGCTCGGTGGCTTCGGCGTCAAGGACGGGCGGCTCGGCCGTCGCCTGCCCCTTGCCGCGTCGACGCACTGGGCGAGCCTGCCGGGGTCGGCAGCGGTGGTGATCGCCTCGATCGCCAGCACCAGCTTCGACGGTGCCCAGGAGGGGGCGCTCAAGGACGCGATCGTTCAAACCTTCGAATGGCTGGCTGAAACCGGCCTCAACCTGACCACCTCGCTGCGCCTCGCCGACACCATTTTCATGGCGATCTGCTTCGTCGGGGTCGGCCTCGTCTACATGATCGGGGTGCGGGGGATGTCAACAGTGCGCGGCGCCCCCCCGCTGCGCGAGCTGCGGCGGGGATTTGCCCACACCCTGATCCCGATCGCCTTTGCCTATCTGGTCGCGCATTACTTCAGCCTCTTCGTCTTCCAGGAGCAGGCGCAGTTCGGTTACCTGCTCTCGGATCCGCTGGGAACGGCCACGACTGACCTTTTCGGCACGGCGAGCAACGGGATCGATTTCAAGCTGCTCAGCGCCAACGCGATTTGGTACGTACAGGTCGGGGCGCTCGTCGTCGGGCACGTCGCCGGTCTTACCCTGGCGCATGATCGAGCCATCACCTACTGGGGCGATTACCGCCAGGCGGCTCGCTCTCAGTACTGGATGCTGGCGGTGATGGTGGCCTTCACCTGCTTCGGGCTCTATTTGCTTTCCGTTGCGAACGCATGACGAATGCGCTTTTTGCGGAAAGTTCAATGAATGTGGCGTTAAGCAGGGTTTTTTACTGATGTAAATACTTTGAAAAGTGGTTTACTAAGGATGAGTCTAATCACTTGACTCTCCCTCTCCCTTGTTGTGCCGGGACCACCGTTTCGCAAGGCCGGTGGTCCCGGCACACGAGTGCCCTCCATACTTCGGACATGGCCGCCCTGGTACCGCTCGCCCATGTCGGGCACTGGCTCTGGGCCCTCTACCTGCCGCCGATCTTGATCGTGATCGGCTCGCTGCTCTGGAGCAAGCTGAAAGAACGCGACTAGAGGATCTCGGCGAGGCGCCGCTCGAGTGCGGCGGAGATCTCCTCGCGCACCGGGCCCTGGGCCAGCCGTTCGACCAGCGACTCGAGGAAGCCCTCGATGATCAGCGACTTCGCCTCGGCCGGCTCCAGGCCACGGGAAGTGAGGTAGAAGAGCTGATCACGGTCGATCTGCGCGACGGCTGCGGCGTGGGTGCAACGCACGTCATCGGCTTCGATCTCCAGGCCCGGGATCGCGTCGGCGTGGGCCTCGGTCGAGAGCAGCAGGTTGCGGCTCTCCTGGAAGGCGTCGGTCTGCTGGGCGCCGGGGTCGACGCGGATCATGCCGCGCCAGACCGCCGTCGAGCCGGCGGCGAGGACGCCGCGGAAGGCGAGGTCGGAGTTCGTGTTGGGGGCGGCGTGCTCCTGGGTCGTGTCGTAGTCGAGGTGTTGACCGGGGCCGCCGGCGTAGCCGCCGGTGACCCGGGCTTCGGAGCCCGGGCCGGCCAGGTTGGTCTCCATCCGCACCTTGCCGTTGGCCGAGCCGAAACCGAGCGCCGCCCAGGCGAGGCGCCCGTCGCGCTCGACCTGGGCGCGCTGCGTGGCAAAGATCCAACTCGCCTCGGAGATGTCCTGGGTGTTGACGTAGCGCAGCGTCGCGGCCTGGCCGACGTGCAGCTCGACCACCGAGTTGAGCAGTCCCTCGACCTCGTCGTCCGGCGAAGACCAGTGCTCCCAGACCTCCGCCTCGGCACCCTCCTCGAGGATCACCAAGGTGCGCCAGTGCAGCGCCTTGCCGCTTTCGGCGACCGGCAGCTCGACCCGAATCGGCTCCTCCACCTTGACGCCCGCCGGCACGTGGACGAGGACACCGTCGCTCCAGGCGGCGTCGTTGCGGGCGACGAACGGGTCGTCGCCCGGCACGAGCGCGCCGAGGCGACCCTCGATCAGCTCCGCGTGCGTCTCCTTGGCCTCGCCCAGTGGCAGCACAACCGCCCCGGTCGCCGCGCCAAGCGACGCCGCGGCTGAGCCGGGCTCATACGAATCGAGGTCCAGACGTGAGAGGTCGGTGAATTCCCACCCCTTCGTCTTCTGATCCGGAAGGGGTGGGAGGGTGGCGAGCTCAGCCAATCGAGCCCTCCATCTGCAGCTCGATCAGGCGGTTGAGCTCGACCGCGTACTCCATCGGCAGCTCCTTGGTAACCGGCTCGATGAAGCCGTTGACGATCATCTTCGAGGCCTCCTCCTCGTCGAGCCCGCGGCTCTGCAGGTAGAAGAGCTGCTCGTCGCCGATCTTGGAGACCGTCGCCTCGTGGCCGACGTCGGCGTCGTTCTCGTCGATGCGGATCGTCGGGTAGGTGTCCGAGCGCGAGTCCTCGTCGAGCAGCAGCGCATCGCAGACGACCTTGGAGCGCGTTTCGGTCGCCCCATCGGCGACTTCAAGCAGCCCGCGGTAGGTCGCCCGCCCGCCGTCCTTTGAGATCGACTTGGAGAAGATCGAGGAGGAGGTGCGCGGCGCTCCGTGGATGATCTTGCCGCCCGCGTCCTGGTGCTGGCCGTCGCCGGCGAAAGCGATCGAGAGGATCTCGCCGTGGGCTTCGGGGCCGAGCAGGTAGATCGAGGGGTACTTCATCGTCAGCTTCGAGCCGAGGTTGCAGTCGACCCACTCCATCGTCGCCTTCTCGTGCGCGACCGCGCGCTTGGTGACCAGGTTGAAGACGTTCTGCGACCAGTTCTGCACGGTCGTGTAGCGGACCCGTGAGCTTTTCTTGGCGCAGATCTCGACCACGGCGGAGTGCAGCGAGTCGGTCGAGTAGACCGGCGCGGTGCAGCCCTCGATGTAGTGGACGTCGGCGCCCTCCTCGCAGATGATCAGGGTGCGCTCGAACTGTCCCATGTTCTCGGTGTTGATCCGGAAGTAGGCCTGCAGCGGCATCTCGACTTTGACGCCTGCGGGGACGTAGACGAAGGAGCCGCCCGACCAGACCGCCGAGTTGAGCGCCGCCAGCTTGTTGTCGTTGGGCGGGATGATCGTCGCCCAGTACTCGCGCACCAGGTCCTCGTGCTCGCGCAGCGCCGTGTCCATGTCGGTGAAGATCACGCCCTGGGCCTCGAGCTTCTCGTTGACCTGGTGGTAGACGACCTCCGACTCGTACTGGGCGCCCACCCCGGAGAGGAATTTGCGCTCCGCCTCGGGGATGCCGAGCCGATCGAAGGTGTTCTTGATGTCCTCGGGGACCTCGCTCCAGTCGCGGCTGTTCTTTTCCGAGGCGCGGACGAAGTAGTGGATGTCGTCGAAGTCGATCTGGCCGAGGTTGCCGCCCCAGGTCGGGGTCGGGCGCGCGTAGAAGTGCTCCAGCGCCTTGAGGCGGAAGTCGCGCATCCACTGCGGCTCGTTCTTGTACTCGGAGATCGATTCGACCACCTCGCGCGAGAGACCCTTCGGCGCCTTGTAGGCGTAGCCCGACTCGGAATCGTGGAAGCCGAACTTCTCCTTGTAGTCGGCGTTGATGCCGGCGAGCGACTCTTTCTCGGCGACTACCTCAGGTGTTGCCATGCCTAATCGACCTCCAGGGTGATCGTGTCGTCCACGACGGCCGCCGTGAACGTCTGCACCGGGGTGAAAGCGGGGAGCGTCTTCGGCCTGCCGGTGGTCAGGTCGAAGAGGGAGCCGTGACGGGGACACTCGACCGTGCAGGCTGCCTGGTCGAACTCGCCCTCGGCGAGCGGGCCGTCGTCGTGGGAGCAGCGGTCCTCGATCGCGTAGAGCGTGCCCTCGCAGTTGAAGACGCCGATCTTGCGACCGTCGTGTTCGACCAGGCGCATCTGCCCCGCGGGCAGCTCCGCGGCAGGGCAGACAGGGATGGTTGTTCGGGCGATGTCGGACAAGAGGGTTCGAGGCTCCCGCGAACGAGGGTTAGTGCGGGTTGAGACTAATCCTACTTCTGTAGTCGGATTTTAGCGATAGGACCGGCTCGGCCTGCGACAGGCGCGGCCCGGGCACCGTAACAAGCCTTTGACTCGGACTTAGGCGAGCGTGAAAGGATCGGCGAAGACCTTCGAGACAGGAGCGAGAGATGAGCGAGAGAAGCAGCTACAAGCCCGGGACCCCGTGCTGGGTCGACCTCGGTTCCCCCGACCTGGACGCTTCGGTCGAGTTCTACACGGCGCTGTTCGGCTGGCAGGTGCCCGAGAGCGAAAACGTCGAGGAAACCGGCGGTTACCGCCGCGCGACGAAGAACGGAGCGGATGTGTGCGGGATGATGCCGCTGATGCAGGAGGGTCAGCCGCCCGCCTGGAGCAGTTACGTCTCGGTCGCCGACGCGGACGCCACCGCGGCCAATGTCACCGAGGCGGGCGGCAGCGTCATCGCCGAGCCGATGGACGTGATGGAGCTCGGCCGGATGGCGGTCTTCGCCGACCCCGGCGGCGCCGTCTTCGGGATCTGGCAGCCGGGCACCTTTCCCGGCGCCGGCCTCGTCAACGAGCCCGGCGCGCTCGCCTGGAACGAACTCAACACCCGCGACCTGGCGGGCGCAAAATCGTTCTACGGCGCCGTCTTCGGCTGGGACTTCGAAGACGTGCAGATGGGGGAGAACGAGAGCTACACGACGATCATGCTGGGCGGCACCCCGATCGGCGGCATCCTCGACATGGACGAGCGCAGCGTGCCCACCGAGATTCCGCCCCACTGGCTCGCCTACTTCGCGACCGAGGACACCGACGCGACCGTGGCTCAGGTCAATGAGCTCGGTGGAAGTCTGATGATGGGTCCGATCGATCTACCGGTCGGCCGCTTCGCGATCCTCACCGACCCCCACGGGGCCGCCTTCGCCGTGATCGCGCTCAGCGAGAACGCGCCGCCGGAGAGCGCCTAGATCGAGCCGAGGTCGGCAGCCGCTTCCGCAGGGCTGCCGACCTCGCCCTCGTCCTCCCATTCGGCCGGCTCGCCGAGACTGGCGCTCTTCACCACCTTCAGTCCCAGCATCGCGCACTTCATCCGCGTCGCCGAGATGTCGATGCCGAGCAGCTCGAGGACAAACTCTTTCGGCAGCTGCAGCAGCTCCTCGCGGGTCTTCCCCTCGAGCTCGTCGGTGAGCAGCGAGGTCGCCGCGGTCGAGATCGCGCAGCCTTTCCCC
>Ga0207682_10000054_pt1 | contig 48876 bp, 39 predicted proteins | sample KBSM63metaG_FD_184332 | JGI IMG/M metagenome (GOLD analysis project Ga0207682, IMG submission 184332) | Miscanthus rhizosphere microbial communities from Kellogg Biological Station, Michigan, USA - KBS M6-3 metaG (SPAdes) (version 2) | ecosystem: Host-associated > Plants > Roots > Rhizosphere >... | reverse complement strand
GTGAACCTCGGCATCGGCCTGCCGACGATGGTCGCCAATCATCTACCGAAGGATCGCGAGATCCTGCTGCAGAGCGAGAACGGACTCCTGGCGATGGGTCCGGCGCCATCCCCCGGTTCGGAGGATTCGGACCTGATCAATGCGGGCAAGCAGCCGGTGACGCTGCTGCCGGGCGGCGCGTACTTCCATCATGCGGACTCGTTCGCAATGATGCGCGGAGGCCACCTCGACTTCTGCGTGCTCGGTGCATTTCAGGTATCGAAGACCGGCGATCTCGCGAACTGGCACACCGGCGCGCCGGACGCGATTCCGGCGGTCGGCGGCGCAATGGACCTCGCGATCGGCGCGAAGCGCGTCTACGTGATGATGGAGCACACCACCAAGCAGGGGCAAAGCAAGATCGTCGACCGCTGCACGTATCCGTTGACCGGCATCGGCTGCGTGAACCGGATCTTCACCGACCTCGCGGTGCTCGACGTGACGCCGCGCGGACTTGAAGTGCTCGAGGTCGTCGACGGCCTGTCGTTCGACGAGTTGGAGCGGATCACCGGCCTGCCGCTGTCGCGTGCCTCGGCCACGAAGGAATCACGATGAACGAAGCTTTCATCTGCGATGCGGTTCGCACGCCGTTTGGCCGTTATGGCGGCGCGCTGGCGACCGTTCGTGCCGACGACCTGGCCGCGGTGCCGCTGCGCGCGCTGATGCAGCGCAATCCGAACGTCGACTGGAGCGCCGTCGACGATGTCGTGTACGGGTGCGCCAACCAGGCGGGGGAGGACAATCGCAACGTCGGGCGGATGGCCGCGCTGCTCGCGGGGCTGCCGGTTGAAGTGCCGGGCACGACCGTCAATCGGCTGTGCGGCTCCAGCATGGACGCGATCGGCATTGCCGCCCGCGCGATCAAGAGCGGCGAAACATCGCTGATGCTCGCCGGCGGCGTCGAAAGCATGTCACGCGCACCGTTTGTCCAGGGAAAGGCGGCCGAAGCCTTTTCGCGCGCGGCGAAGATCGAGGACACGACGATCGGCTGGCGGTTCGTCAACCCGCTGATGAAGTCGCGGTACGGCGTCGACTCGATGCCCGAAACGGCGGAAAACGTCGCGCAGGAGTTCAACGTCAGTCGCGCCGACCAGGACGCCTTTGCGCTGCGCAGCCAGCAGCGCGCCGCCGCCGCAATTGCCGCGGGTCGGCTGGCGGAGGAGATCGTTCCGGTCAGCGTCGCGCAGAAAAAAGGGGACCCGGTGTCGGTGATCACTGACGAGCATCCTCGCGCGACGACACTCGAGTCGCTGGCCAGGCTCAAGGGCGTCGTGCGGCCGGACGGCTCGGTGACGGCGGGCAACGCGTCGGGCGTCAACGACGGTGCGTGTGCGCTGATCCTCGCATCGGAACAGGCGGCGAGTCACCACGGCCTGAGGCCGCGCGCGCGCGTCGTCGCGATGGCCGTAGCCGGTGTTGCACCGCGGATCATGGGGTTCGGGCCGGCGCCGGCGATGCGCAAGGTGCTCGCCGCGGCGAAGCTCGAACTGGCGAAGATGGATGTCATCGAGCTGAACGAGGCGTTCGCCGCGCAGGCACTCGCCGTCACGCGCGATCATCGGTTACCCGACGACGCCGCGAACGTCAATCCGAACGGCGGCGCGATCGCGCTCGGCCATCCGCTCGGTGCGAGCGGCGCGCGCCTCGTCACCACGGCGCTCTACCAATTGCAGCGCACCGGCGGCCGGTATGCGCTGTGCACGATGTGCATCGGCGTAGGTCAGGGCATCGCGCTCGTCATCGAGCGCGTGTGATGGCAGGCGCCCGCGGCAGGCCGGTCGACGACTAGGCGGTCACCCGTGCCCGATTCCCTGTTCGCAACGGATGCGATGCGCGACGTGTTCTCGGAGCGCACGCGCATCGCGCGAATGCTGGAATTCGAGGCAGCGCTCGCGCGGGCCGAGGCGAGCGTCGGCGTCATCCCGCGCGAAGCCGCCGAGGCGATCGCCGGTGAATGCAATGCGGACGGCTTCGATGTCGCGGCCATCGCCCGCGACGCGCGCAAGGCGGGTAACCTCGCGATTCCGCTCGTCGCCGCGCTGACGCGCAATGTCGCCGCCGCGGCGCCCGACGCGAAGGGCTACGTGCATTGGGGTGCAACGAGCCAGGATGTCATCGACACCGGACTCGTGCTGCAGGTGCGCGATGCGCTTGCGCTGATCGAAGCGGACGTCGACCGCCTGGCAACTGCGCTCGCCGTTCAGGTGCGCCGTCACGCGACGACGGTGCTGGCCGGCCGCACGTGGCTGCAGCAGGCGTTGCCGGTCACGCTGGGCATCAAGCTCGCCGGCGTGCTGAGCGCGCTCGATCGCCATCGGCAGCGACTGGCTGCAGCGCGTCGCCAGGTGCTGGTCGTGCAGTTCGGTGGCGCTGCAGGGACGCTGGCGTCGCTCGGCGATCGCGGCATTGCCGTCACCGAGGCGCTTGCCGCGAGCCTCGCACTCGATGTACCTGACTTGCCGTGGCACACGCAGCGCGACCGGTTCTGCGACGTCGCGTCAACGCTCGGCATGCTGACGGCGACGCTCGGCAAGCTCGCGCGCGACATCTCGCTGCTCGCCCAGTCGGAAGTCGGTGAAGCGCAGGAACCCGCGCTGCCGGGACGCGGCGGATCGTCGACGATGCCGCAGAAACGCAATCCGGTCGGTGCGGCGATCGCGCTCGAGGCGGCGGTGCGCGTGCCCGGACTCGTATCGACGATGTTGTCGGCTGCCGTGCAGGAGCACGAGCGGGGGCTCGGCAACTGGCCTGCCGAATGGGCTACGCTGCCGGAGATCGCGCTCTGTGCGTCCGGCGCAGTGGTCGCGATGGTGGAAGTGATCGAGGGCCTCGACGTCGACGCGGACCGGATGCGCGCGAACCTCGACATCACGCAGGGACTGATCTTCGCCGAGGCCGTGCAGATGGCGCTCGCACCGTCGATCGGCCGCGGCACCGCACATTCGCTCGTCGCGAGCGCCTGTCGGCGGGCAAGTGCGGAGCATGCGCATTTGCGCGAGATCCTCGCGCAGGAGCCGGACGTGACCCGGGTGCTCGATGCGCAACAGCTTGCGCAGTTGTTCGATCCGCTGCGCTACCTCGGCGCAACCGAAGCGTTCGTCGCGCGCGTTCTGGCCGGACATCCCGCGCGCACCGACCAGGTTCGCTAAACGAAGGACTACACGAGGACCTGTCATGCCAACTGCCCGGCTCGCCGACGTTACGCTCAATTACCAGATCGATGGTGGCGAGTCCGCGCCGCCGCTGCTGCTGTCGAACTCGCTCGGCACGTCGCTCGAGATGTGGGAGCCGCAGATCGCGGCGCTCGCGGGCAGGTTCCGAGTGATCCGCTACGACAGCCGCGGTCACGGTCACTCAACGGTCACGCCGGGTCCCTATACGATCGAGCAGGTCGCCAGCGATGCGCTTGGCCTTCTCGACAAGCTCGCGGTGCCGCGCGCGCATTTCTGCGGCTTGTCGATGGGCGGCATGGTCGGCATGTGGCTCGGCATCCACGCGCCGCAGCGGATCGACCGGCTGGTGCTCGCCAACACCGCGGCGAAGATCGGCACGGCGGAAATGTGGAACGCCCGCATCGACGCTGTGCGCAAGGGTGGCATGCCGTCGATCGCCTCGGCGGTGCTCGCGCGCTGGTTTTCGTCGCAGCTGCTCGAGGCGCCCACGCCGATCATCGCGAGGATGCGCACCACGCTCGAAGGCGTGTCGACCGAAGGCTACACGGCATCGTGCGCGGCGGTACGTGACATGGATCAGCGCCACCTGGTGAGCCGCATCCGCGCACCGACGCTCGTCATCGCCGGCACCGAGGACTTCGCCACGCCGGCCGAGGATGGCCGCTTCGTCGCCGAGCACGTGCCGAACGCGCACTACGTGGAATTGCCGGCGGCGCACCTGTCGAACGTGCAGGCCGCGTCGGCGTTCACGCAGGCTCTGATGCAGTTTCTCACCGGCCGGATGGAGTAGCGAAATGCACGAAGACGAGCGATTCGAGAAGGGTCTCGAAGTACGCAAGGCGGTGCTCGGCAATGCCCACGTCGAGCGCTCGCTGGCGAAGCGCAACGATTTCAACGGTGAGTTTCAGGCATTGATCACCCGCTATGCGTGGGGCGAGATCTGGACGCGCCCAGGTCTGCCCCGACACACGCGCAGCCTGCTGACGATCGGGCTGATGGTCGCGCTCAATCGCTCCGACGAGTTCAAGCTGCATATCCGCGCAGCCTTCAACAACGGCGTGACGAAGGACGAGATTCGCGAGGTGCTGCTGCAGTGCGCGATTTACGCCGGCGTTCCGGCCGCGAACTCCGCTTTCCACCAGGCGGAGGAGGTTTTTGCGCAGATGGAGTCGACGCCAAAGTGACGCGGGGGTCGCGGAAGCGGCCCTGAAAGGCGACCGGGCAGCCGCCGACTATTGCTTCCGCTGCCAGTCCTCGGGTAGGGTGCGCACCATGCCACGGAGCGTGCGTCTCGCATTCATCCGCATCTCGCGCAAAAGCGCTCCACGCAGGTTATGCAGAGGCTCCCTAGGCGCCACCGGTAGCGCTCCGGTCGAAGGCGGCCTGCGATGATCTCGCAACCGCAGCGCGGCCTCGCGCTCGATGGCGCTCCGCCGGTATCCGCCGAACGCGCCCCGCCCGCACATGGCGGCCGACTGTTCCGCAAATACCTGTTGCTGATCCTTTCGCTGGTGACGGGCGCGATGCTGACGTCAGGCGCGTTCTGGATCTGGTCTTCCCACCAGGACAACAAGGCGGCGCTTGCGAGTCTGCAGCACGAGAAGGCGCTCGCGGCGGCGGCGCGCATCGAGCAATACATCAGCGGCATCGAGCAGCAGCTGAAGTACGCGGCGTTGCCGCAGATCGGCGCGGGGGACATCGAGTTGCGCCGCATCGAGTTCCTGAAGCTGCTGCGGCAGGTGCCCGAGATCACCGACATCGCGCAGCTCGACGGCGCCGGCCGCGAGCAGTTGCTCGTGTCGCGCCTGACGATGGACAGCGTGAACTCGGGAAAGGATCGGTCACAGGAGCCGGCGTTCCGCAATGCATCGCGTGCCCGGACGTGGTTCGGTCCCGTGTACTTTCGGAAGGAGACCGAGCCGTACCTGACGATCGCGCTTCGCTCGGGCAGCGACGCGGGACCGGTGACGATTGCCGACATCAACCTGAAGTTCGTCTGGGACGTCGTGTCGCGGATCAGGATCGGTGACAAGGGCAAGGCGTACGCCGTGGACGGCAACGGCTATCTCGTCGCCGATCCCGACATCGGCCTCGTGCTGCGCAAGACCGACCTGTCGGCGCTTCCGCACGTACGGGTGGTGAGCGGCGGTGGCAAGCCGGGTGCCGACGCGATGGAGTCGACGGACGTCACGGGCATTGCGACGCTGACGTCGGTGGCGCTGATCGAGCCGCTGAATTGGCGGGTGTTCGTCGAGCAGCCGATGTCCGAAGTGAACGCGAAGCTCGAGGCGTCGATCGCTCGAGCTGCGCTGCTGCTGCTCGCCGGCGTGTTCCTGTCAGCCTTCGGTGCACTGGCGCTCGCGCGCGGCATGATGCGCCCGATCCGTACGCTGGACGAAGGTGCGCGGCGCATTGGTTCCGGCGACCTCGACCAGAAAATCGACGTGCGCACCGGCGACGAGCTGCAGGGACTCGCCGAGCAGTTCAACCGGATGACGGGCAAGCTGCGCGAATCGTATGCCGGCCTCGAGCGCAAGGTCGACGAGCGGACGCGCGAGCTCAAGAATTCCCTCGAGCAGCAGACGGCGATCAGCGAGATCCTGCGGGTGATCTCGAGCTCGCCGACCGACGTGCAGCCGGTGCTGCAGGCGGTCGCCGAGCGGGCTGCGCATTTGTGCGGCGCGCCCTACGCGCGTGTGATGGTGATCGACGGCGAGATGCTGGTTCCACGGGCGGATTACTCGACCGAGCCGGTGTTCAGCGGCTTTCCGGTGCCGGTCGCCCGTACGTCGTTTACCGGCCGCGCGGTGGTCGACCGTGCCACGGTTCATTTCGCTGACATCGTCCCGATCGCCGATGCCGAGTTTCCGGATGCAGCCGAGAACATCCGCCGCCTGGGCTGCCGCGCGGTGTTGGCGGTGCCGCTGCTCCGCGAGGATGGCGCATACGGCGGCATATTCCTGTTTCGCCGCGAGCCAGGGTTGTTTTCATCCGACCAGGTGGCGCTGGTCGAGACGTTCGCACGTCAGGCGGCGATCGCGATCGACAACGTGCGGCTGTTCAACCGAACGAAGGAGGCGCTCGAGCAGCAGACAGCAATCAGCGAGATCCTGCGCGTGATCTCGAACTCGCCGACGGACGTCCAGCCGGTACTCGACGCCGTTGCGAAGCGCGCGGCGCACCTATGCGGCGCGCCCTACGCGCGTGTGCTGCTGATCGAAGGCGATGTCATACGCCCTGTGACCGAGTATTCGGCAGGACAGGAGCCGCTGCCGCCGCCGCCCACGCCGATTCCATATCGCCGTACGGTGATCACGGCGCGCGCCGCACTCGACCGTGAGACCATTCACCACGCGGATATCCTGCCGCTCCTGGATGCGGAATATCCCGACTCGCGCGCAAGCATCATTCCCCTCGGTGCACGCGCGGTCCTGGCAGTGCCGCTGATGCGCGAAGGTGGCGCATACGGCGGGATATTCCTGTTTCGCCGCGAACCGGGCCTGTTTTCGCCCGATCAGGTTTCACTCGTCGAGACGTTCGCGCGCCAGGCGGCGATCGCGATCGACAACGTACGCCTTTTCAACGAAACGAAGGAAGCGCTCGAGCAGCAAACGGCGATCAGCGAAATCCTGCGCGTGATATCGGCTTCGCCGGGCGACGTGCGCCCGATGCTGAACGCCGTGGCAGAGCGTGCGCTCAAGCTCTGTGATGCGGCGCAATCGACTATTTTCCTCGTCGAAGGCGCGACGGTCCGATGTGCGGCCAGCGTCGGAGATACCCCCGCGCTGAGCGAAGGCGAGCACATGTTGTTGAGCCGCGGTTCAACGAGCGGTCGCGCCATCCTCGATCGGACCCTCGTGCACATGGCGGACCTGGCGACCGCGCCGGAAGAGGAGTTTCCGGTCGGCCGCGAAATGCAGCGCAGGATCGGCCATCGCGCGATTCTCAGCGTGCCGCTGATGCGTGAGGATCGTGCGATCGGCGCGATCGCCTTGTGGAGGATGGAAGCGCGCGCGTTCTCGGAAAGCCAGATCGCGCTCGTCAATACGTTTGCCGATCAGGCGGCGATCGCGATCGAGAACGTGCGGCTGTTCAACGAGACGCGCGAGGCGCTGGAGCAGCAGCAGGCCTCCGCCGAGGTGCTGGGGGTAATCAGCAGCTCGGTGGCCGATACGGCGCCCGTGTTCGAGCGGATCTCGCGAAGCTGCAAGCGACTGTTCGAAGGTGTCGTCGTCAGCATCAATGTCGTCGGCGATGACGGCATGCTGCATCTCGGCTATTACGACGGGCCAAACCCCGAGCGATTGCGCAGCATCTTTCCCGGTCCGATCGACGTGAACTCGTCGTCGGGCATCGCGCTGACCGAACGACGCGTCGTCCATCTGGTCGATGCCGAGCGGGACACCAACGTGCCCGAGTACACGCGGCGGAGCGCTTTCGCCACGGGCATGAAATCGGTCGTGTTCGCGCCGATGCTGTGGGAGGGACGCGGTGTGGGGGTGATCACCGTCGCGCGTCCGTTCGTCAAGGCGTTTTCGGACAAGGAGATCGCGCTCCTCAAGACGTTCGCCGATCAGGCGGTGATCGCAATCCAGAACGCGCGCCTGTTCAACGAGACAAAGGAGGCGCTGAATCAGCAAACGGCGATCGCCGAAATACTGCGCGTCATTTCGAGCTCGCCCACCGACATGCAGCCGGTGCTCGAAGCGATCGCCGAACGCGCGGCACGGCTGTGCGACGCATCGACGGCGTCGATGTACCTCATCGAAGGCGACGTGCTGCGGCATCTTGCCTCGAAGGGACCCTCGCCCGACCCGGTCAGCCACGTCGAGTCGCTGCCGATCGACAGCCAGTCCATTTCAGGTCGCGCGCTGCTAGAGGGGCGTAGCATCCAGGTACCCGACATGCTCGCCGAAGAGGCCGCCTACCCGCGCAGCTACGTGCTGGCGCAGCGCTTCGGCCATCGGACAGTCATAGTCGTGCCGCTGTACCGCGAAGGACAGACCGTCGGCACGATCCTGTTGCGTCGCGACGATGTGCGCCCATTCGCCGAACGCGAGATCGAATTGTTGCGAACGTTCGGCGACCAGGCGGCGATCGCGCTCGAGAACGTGCGCCTGTTCCGCGAGATCCAGGACAAGAGCAAGCAGCTCGAAATCGCCAACCAGCACAAGTCGGAGTTTCTGGCCAATATGTCGCATGAGCTGCGAACGCCGCTCAATGCGATCATCGGCTTTTCCGAGGTTCTGCTCGAGCGGCTGTTCGGCGAGCTCAACGACAAGCAGGACGATTACCTCAAGGACATTCACTCATCGGGACGGCATCTGCTGAACCTGATCAACGACATACTGGACCTGTCGAAGGTGGAGGCGGGCAGGATGGAGCTCGAGCCCGCGCCATTCGACCTTCCGACGGCGATCGGCAATGCGATGGCGCTGATTCGCGAGCGCGCGCAAAAGCACGCGATCGCGCTTGACGTGCACATCGAGCCAGGACTCGCGAGCGTCGTCGCCGACGAGCGCAAGCTGAAGCAGATCCTGCTGAATCTGCTGTCCAATGCCGTCAAGTTCACGCCCGACGACGGACGCATCGAAGTGCGTGCGCGCTGCGTGGGCGATGACCTGGAGATCGCCGTCGAGGACACCGGGATCGGAATCGCCGCCTCCGACCACGAGGCGGTGTTCGAGGAGTTCCGGCAGGTGGGTCGCCAGTACACGAGCAAGCACGAAGGAACGGGACTCGGGCTTGCGCTGACGCGGCGGTTCGTCGAGCTGCACGGCGGTACGATTCGCGTCGACAGCGAGCCGGGCAAAGGCTCGGTGTTCACATTCGTGCTGCCGCGGGTGGTGCGCTGATGATCGCTGCTCCCGTCGGTTCGGTGCCTGCCCGGAGAAATGCGCAATGAGCGTGATCCTGATCGTCGAAGACAACGAGAAGAACATGAAGCTCGTCCGCGACGTGCTGCAGGTCAAGGGTTACCAGACGCTGGAGGCGGCCACGGCGGAAGACGGCATCGCGCTCGCACAGGCGCATTCGCCGGACCTGGTGCTGATGGACATCCAGTTGCCGGGCATGAACGGTATCGAGGCGCTCGGCGTGCTGCGCGAGAACCCGGCCACCGCGCACATCCCGGTCATCGCGGTCACCGCATCGGTGATGCAGCAAGACCGCAAGCTGATTACCGAGGCCGGTTTCGACGCGTACATCGGCAAGCCGATCAACCTGAAGGAATTCCTGCAGGCGGTGCGCGAAATGATCGAGGCGCCGCGATGAGCGGCGCGACCGCACTGGGCAAAGTACTGGTCGTCGACGACACGCCGACCAACGTGAAGCTGCTCGCGGACCTGCTGGCGATACGCGGTTACGCCGTCACGACGGCGACCAACGGCGAAGAGGCGCTGGCCAGAGTGGCAACGGACACGCCAGACCTCGTGCTGCTCGACGTGATGATGCCGGGGCTGTCCGGTTACGACGTTTGCCGGCGGCTGCGCGCCGATGCCGCGACTGCGCTGCTGCCGGTCGTGCTCGTGACGTCCCTCGACGCACAGCAGGAGCGGGTCAAGGGTATCGAGGCGGGTGCCGACGATTTTCTCAACAAGCCGATCAACCAGCCGGAGCTTTTCGCGCGCGTGCGCTCACTGTTGCGCGTCAAGGCGCTGCAGGACGAGGTGGGCAAACAGGCGGCGGCGCTCAAGGAGTGGAATACGAAGCTCGAGGAGCGCGTCGACGCGCAAGTGGCCGAGCTCGGCCGGATGTCGGCGCTGAAGCGCTTTTTTGCGCCTGCCGTGTGCGACGCGATCCTGTCGGCGGGCACTGCGTCGATTCTCGCGCCGCACCGACGCGAGATCTGTTACGTGTTCGTCGACCTGCGCGGCTTCACCGCGTTCACCGACGCTGCGGAACCGGAAGAGGTGCAGGCGGTGCTGCGCGAGTACCACGCGACGATGGGCGCGCTGATCAGCCGCTACGAGGGGACGCTCGATCGCTTCGCCGGCGACGGGATCCTGATCTTCTTCAACGATCCGCTCGCCGTTCCGGACGCGCCGCGCCGCGCCGCCGCGATGGCGCTCGACATGCAGGCGCAGTTCGCGCCGCTGCGCGTGCGCTGGTCCGAGGTCGGTTACGAGCTCGATCTCAGCATCGGCATCGCGAAAGGTTTCGCCACGCTCGGCGCATTCGGCTACGAGAGCAGGTTCGACTACTCGGCGATCGGCGGCGTCGTAAACCTTGCGGCGCGGCTTTGCGACGAGGCGGGGCCCGGGCAGATCCTGACCGACCGGCGCGCCCGCGCGGCGCTCGACGGCATTGCGACGCTCGAGTCGCTGGGTCCGCTAGCCCTCAAAGGGTATCTGCAGCCCGTCCCGGCCTTCCGGCTGCAGGCACTTCTGTGACGCGGCCAGGCTTGCATTCGACGCCCTGGGCACAAGGCACGCGCAAAGTCCTCCGCGACGTGCGCGCCGGCGCAGCTTCTCGCCGGACCTTCATCGCGGCGACCGGCGCGCTAGCAGCATTTGCTGCCGGCGTTCGGGCGCAACCTCGTCCGGTCATCGGCTTCCTCAACAGCGCGACGCCGCAGCTCTACGAATTCAACGTCGCTGCATTCCGCGAGGGACTGCAAGAGGCCGGCTTCATAGACGGGGAGAATCTGACGATCGAGTTTCGCTGGGCCGAAGGCAATTACGACCGGCTCCCGGTCCTCGCGCGCGAACTCGTTGACCGCGGTGTCGCGGCCATCGCCGCAACCGGCGACGTGTCCTCGGCAAAGGCTGCGCAGGCGGCGAGTCGAACGACGCCCATCGTGTTCACGATCGGCGGCGATCCGGTGAAGTTCGGGCTGGTCGAGAGCTACAACCGTCCCGGAGGCAATCTCACCGGCATAAATCTGATTTCCAGCGCCATGGGCGGAAAGCGTGTGGAACTGCTGCACGAGCTTGCGCCTCGCTCGGTGATCGCGCTGCTGATGAATCCCGACAATCCCAATGCAGCTTCCGAGCAGCGCGATGCGCAGGAAGCTGCGCGCGCGCTCGGGCACTCGACAGTGCTGCTGAACGTGCGCAACAGCGGCGACTTCGACGCTGCGTTCGCGGGGTTTACGGCCGCGGGCGCGGGCGCGCTCTTTGTGGCGACCGATCCCATGCTGCTGAGCCAGCGCGATCGCGTCGTGGCGTTCGCGGCTCGCCAGCGCGCGCCGGCCGTTTATTTCGTCCGCGAATTCGCCACAGCTGGTGGGCTCGTGAGCTACGGCGGGAGCATTCGCTGGATGTACCGGCAAGCGGGTGTCTACATCGGACGCATCCTGCGCGGAGCGCGGCCGGCCGAGATGCCCGTTGTCCAGCCCACCAGCGTCGAGATGGTCATCAACCGGCGCACGGCCCGGACGTTGAATATCGCGGTGCCGCAAAGCCTGCTGCTGCGCGCTGACGAGATCATCGAATGACCGAATCGGTTGCGACGGACTTCAAGATCGCTTGGGTCAGCGACGGCGCCCGCCGAGCAGCGAACCCAGCACCCCGCGAACGATCTCGCGTCCGACGGTCGAGCCCATCGTCCGCACGGCGCTCTTCGCCATTGCTTCGACGAGGCTGTCCTTGCGTCCGCTGCCCGTCATCAGGCCGCCAAGCGATCCCTTCAGCGAATCCATGAGGCCGCCGCTTGCACCGGCCGGCGCTGCGGTGCCGGCCGACGCCGAGGCCCGGCCCGCAAGCTTTTCGTAGGCGGATTCGCGGTCGACCGGCGCGTCGTAGACGCCCTTGACCGGCGACTGCGCCGTGACGGCCTTGCGCTCATCGGCCGTGATCGAACCGATCCTCGATGCGGGCGGCAGGATGAACGCGCGCTCGACGATGCCGGGGCGCCCCTTTTCGTCGAGAAACGAGATCAGCGCCTCGCCGACGCCAAGCTCGGTGATCGCCTTTTCCGTATCGAGCGCCGGATTGGCGCGCATCGTCGAGGCGGCGGCCTTGACCGCCTTCTGGTCGCGCGGCGTGAACGCCCGCAGCGCGTGCTGGACGCGGTTGCCGAGCTGGCCGAGCACGATGTCAGGGACGTCGAGCGGATTCTGCGTGACGAAGAACACGCCCACACCCTTGGATCGGACGAGGCGGATCACCTGCTCGATCTTGTCGAGCAGCGCTTTCGGCGCGTCGGTGAACAGAAGGTGCGCTTCGTCGAAGAAGAACACCAGCTTGGGCCTGTCACGGTCGCCGACCTCGGGCAGGCGTTCGTAGAGCTCCGACAACAGCCACAGCAGCATCGTCGCGTAGAGCTGCGGTGACTGCATCAGCCGGTCCGCGGCGAGGATGTTGACGGCGCCGCGGCCGCCCTCTGCCTGCAGCAGGTCGTCGACGTTCAGCATCGGCTCGCCGAGGAATGCAGCAGCCCCCTGCTGCTCGAGCGCGAGCAGGCCGCGCTGGATCGCGCCGATCGAGGCCGCCGAGATGTTGCCGTAGGTCGTCTGCAGGCTCTGCGCATGGTCGGCCACGTTTTGCAGCAGCGCGCGCAGGTCCTTGAGATCGAGCAAAAGGAGCCCATTATCGTCAGCGAACTTGAACACGATCGCCAGCACGCCCTGCTGCGTGTCGTTGAGGTTCAGGATCCGCGACAGCAGTAGCGGCCCGAGGTCGCTGATCGTCGCGCGAACCGGATGGCCCTGCTCACCGAAAACGTCCCAGAAGACGACGGGCATCGCGGCAAACGCAGGTGGCTTGGCACCGATCTGCTGCAGCCGGTCGCTGAACTTGGTCGACATGGCGCCGGCCTGGCTCATGCCGGCGAGATCGCCTTTCACGTCGGCCATGAACACCGGGACGCCAATCGAGCTCATCCGCTCGGCGATAACCTGGAGAGTCACGGTCTTGCCGGTGCCGGTTGCACCGGTGATCAAGCCGTGCCGGTTGGCGAGCGCGGGCAGCAAGTCGAGTTCGAGGTCGCCGTGGACGGCGATGGGTAGCGGGTCGGGCATTGGGGCGCACTTTCCGTCGATAAAAGCCGGCTGCCAGTTTAGCGTGGAAGGTGCTGCGGACGCCTCGCAAGCCTGTCAAAATACGCGATTTACTGCTACAATCCCGGCGGATAAGTAATGAGAAATGGGCTGGGGGCAGCCCATTTTTTTTTGGAGTTTGGATACGGGTTCGGCAGGTCGAGGGCGCGGTGAGCCTGGGTGAGCTTTTGGAGCAGACCGTACCTGCAATGGGGTACGAGCTCGTCGACTGGGATATGTCGGCCAGGAGCCGGCTCGTCCGCGTGTTCATCGACAAGCCGAACGGCGTCGACGTAGAGGACTGCGCGCGGGTGTCGAACCACCTGACGCACTTGTTCGCCGTCGAGGAAATCGACTTCGAGCGGCTCGAGGTGTCGTCGCCCGGACTCGATCGCCCGGTAAAGCAGCTAGCGGATTACGCGCGCTTCGCCGGGCAGGAAGCACAACTGACGCTCCGCGCGCCCGTGGACGGCGCGAAGCGGATCAAAGGCAAATTGCGGGGCAGCGAGGGCGACAACGTCCTCGTGGAAACTGCCACCGGCGTGAAGTCGTTTCCGTTCGAAACGATCACCCGGGCGCGGCTCGTCCCCGCGATCGACTGGACGAAGCGATGAGCGGGTTGGTGTGAAGCCAGAGGCCGAGCCGAGGCCGGGCGGGCGCGGCAAGGCGCGAGTCGCAGTGATCGACACGAGATGATTCGGCCGGCGCAGGCAGGCCAAGGAGAGGAAGGAACATGAACCGCGAACTTCTGCTGCTCGTGGATGCGCTGTCGCGCGAAAAGAACGTGCCGAAAGAGATCGTCTTCACGGCGCTCGAGGCCGCGCTCGCGTCGGCGACGAAAAAGAAATATGCCGACAACATCGACGCCCGCGTATCGATCGACCGCGAGACCGGCGACTACGAAACGTTCCGCCGCTGGACCGTCGTGCCCGACGAGGAGCACGAGGAGCCCGCGCACCAGATCGCGATCACCGATGCGGGCGAGCGCGATCCAGTCCTCGAAATGGGCGAGGTGGTCGAGGAGCCGCTCGAGCCGGTCGAGTTCGGCCGCATCGGCGCACAGGCGGCGAAGCAGGTGATCCTGCAGAAGATCCGCGACGCCGAGCGCGAGCAGATCCTGAACGATTTCCTCGAGCGCGAAGACAACCTGCTGTCGGGAACCGTCAAGCGCATCGAGCGGGGCAACATCATCGTTGAATCGGGCCGCATCGAGGGCCTGATTCCGCGCGACCAGCTGATCCCCAAGGAGATGTTGCGCGTCGGCGATCGGGTGCGCTCGTACGTGATGAAGATCGACCGCACCGCCAAGGGACCGCAGTTGATCCTGTCGCGCGTCGCGCCCGAATTCATCATGCGATTGTTCGAGCTCGAGGTGCCGGAGATCGAGGAGGGCCTGATCGAGATCAAGGCCGCGGCGCGCGACCCCGGCATCCGCGCGAAGATCGCGGTGAAATCGAACGACCCGCGACTCGACCCGCAAGGGACGTGCATCGGCATGCGCGGCTCGCGCGTCACCGCCGTGACGAACGAGCTCGCCGGGGAACGCGTCGACATCGTGCTGTGGTCGGACGATCCGGCGAAGCTCGTCATCAACGCGCTTGCGCCTGCGGAAGTGCAGAGCATCGTCGTCGACGAGGAGCGGCACGCGATGGACGTCGTCGTCGACGAGGAAAACCTGGCGATCGCGATCGGCCGCAGCGGGCAGAACGTCCGCCTCGCGTCCGAGATGACCGGCTGGGAATTGAACCTGATGAGCGTCGAGGAATCGCAGCAGAAGCACGAGGCCGAAACCGGCCGCTTGCGCAGCCTCTTCATCGAGAAGCTCGACGTCGACGAGGAAGTCGCGGACATCCTGATCGGCGAAGGCTTTACGTCGCTCGAGGAAGTGGCTTACGTGCCGATCACCGAGATGAACGAGATCGAGGCGTTCGACGAGGACACCGTCAGCGAGCTCCGCTCGCGTGCGCGCAACGCGCTGCTCACCGACGCGATCGCGCGCGAGGAAAGCGTCGAGAACGTCGAGGAGGCGCTGCTGTCGCTCGAAGGCATGGATACCGACATCGCGAGCAAGCTCGCCGCGAACGGCATCACGACGCGCGATGCGCTCGCCGACCTCGCAGGTGACGAGCTCGTCGAGCTGACCGGGATGGATGCGGTGAAGGCGCAGGAACTGATCATGAAGGCGCGCGCCCACTGGTTCGAGCCTGCGGCCGACGCGCCGCAGACCGGCGCGGCGCTTTAAGGTACGGAGCCAGAACCCACGTTAGGGCAAGGCGCAACGAAAGAGCGGTACAGGAGAGCGCATGGCGCACACGACGATCGAACAATTCGCGACTGACCTGAAGATGCCGGCCGGCGCGTTGCTGGAACAGCTGACCGCCGCGGGCGTCGCGGGCAAGAAGCAGGGCGACAACCTGTCCGAGCAGGACAAGACGCGTCTGCTCGACTACCTGCGCAAGCAGCACGGTGCGGCCGGCGACGGCAAGAAGCGCATCACGCTGACGCGCAAGTCGACATCCGAGATCAAGGCGGCCGACTCGAGCGGCAAGGCGCGCACGATCCAGGTGGAAGTGCGCAAGAAGCGCGTGCTCGTCCGCCGCGAGGAGGAGGCGCCGGTACCCGCGCCCGTCGTCGAAGAGGCGCCGGTTGCGGCGGCCGCGACTCCGGCGGCGGCACCGGTTGCCGTCGGCGTGCTCTCGCCCGAGGAGATCGCCGCGCGCGAGGCCGAGGCTCGCAAGGGACATGAGCTGATGGCGCGTCAGCAGGAAGACCTGCAGAAGAAGCAGGCCGAAGTCGAGAAGCGCAAGACGAAAAAGGAACGCGAAGCCGAGGAAGCGGCTGCCCGCGTCGCCGCCGAAGCGAAAGCCGCCGAAGACGCGAAGGCCGCCGCCGAAGCCGCGGCCGCCGCTGCGGCCGCGAAGCCTGCCGTCGCCAAGCCGGAAGGCACACTGCACCGGCCGGCGGCGAAACCTGGCGAGAAGCGCGAGAAGCCGACGAAGAAAGCACCGGGCCAAGTGTTCCAGGAAGAGGCGGCGCGCCGTCGTGCACTGCGGTTGCGTGGCGACACCACAGGTGGCGCTGCCACCGGCTGGCGGGGCCCGAAGGGCGGCCGTCACGGCCGGACGGACGAGGAAACGGGCGATGCGTCCGGTGCCCAATCGGCGCAGGCCGGGCCGATGATCCGCGAGATCTCGGTGCCGGAGACGATCACCGTGGCCGACCTCGCGCATCGCATGTCGGTCAAGGCCGCCGAAGTGATCAAGGCGCTGATGAAGCTCGGCTCGATGGTGACGATCAACCAGGTGATCGACCAGGAAACGGCGATGATCCTCGTCGAGGAAATGGGCCACAAGGCGAAAGCCGCGAAGCTCGACGACCCGGACTCGATGCTCGTCGACACCGAGCAGACGCACGCGGCCGATGCGCTGCCGCGTCCGCCGGTCGTCACGGTCATGGGTCACGTCGACCACGGCAAGACGTCGCTGCTCGACACGATCCGCCGCACACGCGTGGCGAGCGGTGAAGCGGGCGGCATCACGCAGCACATCGGTGCCTATCACGTCGAGACGTCGAAGGGGACGATCACGTTCCTCGACACGCCCGGCCACGAGGCGTTCACGGCGATGCGTGCGCGAGGTGCCAAGGTCACCGACATCGTCGTGCTGGTCGTCGCGGCCGACGACGGCGTGATGCCGCAGACGAAGGAAGCGATCGCGCATGCGAAGGCGGCCGGCGTTCCGCTCGTCGTCGCGATGAACAAGATCGACAAGGCGGATGCGAATCCCGACCGCGTCAAGCAGGAACTCGTGGCCGAGAGCGTGCTGCCGGAAGAGTACGGCGGCGACGTGCAGTTCATGCCGGTGTCCGCCAAGACGGGGCAGGGCATCGATGCGCTGCTCGACGCGATCCTGCTGCAGGCCGAGGTGCTCGAACTCAAGGCGCCGCGTGATGCGCCCGCGAAGGGCATCGTCATCGAATCGCGGCTCGACAAGGGACGCGGCCCGGTTGCAACGGTACTCGTGCATTCGGGAACGCTGAAGCGCGGCGACATCGTGCTCGCGGGTGCGGTGTTCGGGCGCGTGCGCGCGATGACGGACGAAGCGGGCAAACCCGTCAATGAAGCCGGTCCGGCGATTCCCGTCGAGATCCAGGGACTGTCCGACGTGCCGCTCGCCGGCGAGGAAGTGCTGGCACTCGGCGACGAGCGCAAGGCGCGCGAGATCGCGCTGTTCCGCCAGGGCAAGTTCCGCGACGTCAAGCTCGCCAAGCAGCAGGCGGCGAAGCTCGAGAACATGTTCGAGCAGATGGGCGATTCGGGCGTCAAGACGCTGACGCTGATCGTCAAGGCCGACGTGCAGGGCAGCTACGAAGCGCTGCAACAGGCACTGACGAAGCTTTCGACCGACGAAGTGAAGGTCAACATCGTTCACTCGGCCGTCGGCGGCATCACCGAATCGGACATCAACCTAGCACTTGCTTCGAAGGCGGTGGTGATCGGGTTCAACGTCCGCGCCGACGCGCAGGCGCGCAAGCTCGCCGAGACCAACGGCGTGCAGATCCGCTACTACAACATCATTTACGAAGCAGTGGACGAGGTGAAGGCCGCGTTGTCGGGCATGCTGACACCGGAGCAGAAGGAGAACCGGCTGGGCCTGGTCGACGTGCGCGAGGTGTATCGGATCTCGAAGGTCGGGACGGTCGCCGGCTGCTACGTGCTCGAAGGCGTCGTGCGGCGCGGTGCGAAAATCCGCATCCTGCGCGACAACGTCGTCGTCCACGACGGCGAGCTCGATTCGCTGAAGCGCTTCAAGGACGACGTCCGCGAGGTCAAGGCGGGCTTCGAGTGCGGCTTGTCGATCAAGAACTACAACGACATCGAGAAGAAGGACCAGCTCGAGGTGTACGAGATCGTCGAGGTCTCGCGCACGCTGTGAGACGACGACCCCCACGCTCGCTACGCTCGCTGCCCCCCGAGGGGGCGCACAGCGCCCTTCGGACGGCCGTGCGGGCGCTGGTCTCGTGAAGCGGCATCCGCAGAGGGCGCATCGCGTCGGCGACCAGATCCAGCGCGAGCTCGCCGACCTGCTGAAGAACGACGTGAAGGATCCGCGCGTCGGCCCGGTCACCGTGACCGCGGTCGACGTGACGGCCGATCTGTCGCACGCGACGATCCGCTTCACGCATCTCGCCGGCAGGGAGAACGCGGAAGCAGCGGTGAGCGCGCTCACGCGCACCGCGGGCTTCCTGCGCAGCGAGCTGTCGCGTCGGCTGAACCTCTACTCGGTGCCGCAGCTGCATTTCGCCTACGACGATTCGATCGAGTCCGGCATGCGGATGTCGCAACTGATCGACGAGGCGATCGCGGAAGACAAGAAGCACCCCGCCGACTAGCAGTGTTCGCGTTCGAAGCCATCTTGTGAACGGGCCCTAGGCGCTCCCCCATGTCAGCACCGCGCCGTCCACCGCGGCGCAACGTCGACGGCGTGCTGCTGCTCGACAAGCCCTCCGGAATCTCGTCCAACGGTGCGCTGGGGCGCGTCAAGCGCCTCTACAACCCGGCGAAGGCTGGTCACACGGGCACGCTCGATCCGCTCGCATCGGGACTGCTACCGATCTGCCTGGGCGCTGCGACGCGCTTCGCGCAGTTCTTGCTCGACGCGCACAAGCGCTACACAGCCACCGTGCGTTTCGGCATCACGACGACGACGCAGGACGCGGATGGCGACATCGTCCTGTCGCGTGCCGTCGCGATCGACAGGGCGGCGCTCGACGCCGTCCTGCCGAATCTGGCCGGCCGGCAAATGCAGTTGCCACCGGCGCACTCGGCGCTGAAGTACGCCGGCAAGCCGTACTATCACTACGCGCGGCAGGGGATCGAGATACCGCGTGTCGCGCGTGAAGTGTGGATCCATCGGCTCGAACTTCTCGCATGGAATACGCCGGATGCCACGCTCGACGTCGAATGCAGCAAGGGCACGTACGTGCGCGCGCTCGCGGCAGACCTGGGCGAAGCGCTTGGGTGCGGCGCGCACCTCGCGGCGCTACGGCGGACAGCGAGCGGAGGGTTTTCGATTGCCGACGCGGTGACGCTCGAAGCGCTCGAGGGTTGGTCCGAGGCCGAGCGGGACCAAAGGTTGTTGCCGATGGCGGTGCTGGTCGCGCATTTGCCGCAGCTCAAGGTGACTGCCGACGTCAGCCGGCGCTTTCTGCAGGGGCGCGCGGTGCCCGCCGAGGGCTCGCAGCCCGGGCCCGTGGCGGTGTTCGACGGTGAATCGCTGCTGGGCGTCGCCGATGTCGTCGATGGCGTCGCACGGCCGCGGCGCGTCATATCGGACTCCGCGGTCTCGGGCACGGAAAGTGGTCAAGGTTGAGCCCTTCAACGCCCCGCTTTCCGGGCACCAAGCTGGTTGAAAACTAAGCCTTTTCCAAGCTATAATCGCCCTCTTACCCAAGAGCCGAACAAGCGAACGAGGAAGGAATATGTCCGTTACGGTTGCAGAGAAGGCGAAGGTCATCGCCGATAACCAGCGTGCGACGGGCGACACCGGATCCCCGGAGGTCCAGGTCGCGCTGCTGACGGCCCGCATCAACGGGCTGAACGATCACTTCAAGGCGAACGTCAAGGATCACCATTCGCGTCGCGGACTGCTGCGGATGGTTTCGCGCCGCCGCAAGCTGCTCGACTATCTGAAATCCCGCAACACCGACAGTTATCGGTCGTTGATCGAAAAGCTCGGCCTGCGCAAATAGCGCCGCAGCTCGCCGGATCAACGCCGCCGAATCGCGCCGAGTGACCAGCATCGAGTTCATCGACGTCTGCTCTCGCCGCGGCCAACCCGGGCGGTCGCCGCTGACACCCGTCTGATGTCCCATACCGATGGCCGCGCCTCAATGCGCGGCCATTGTCATTCCTGAATTGCGAGGCAATCGTGTTCAATCCCATCAAGAAATCGATCCCGTACGGCAGCCATACGCTGACGCTCGAAACGGGTGAAATCGCCCGCCAGGCCAATGGCGCCGTCATGGTGAGCCTTGGCGACACCGTCGTTCTGGTTACCGCCGTCGCCGCGAAGAAGCCGAAGCCCGGCCAGGATTTCTTTCCGCTGACCGTCGACTACCAGGAAAAGACGTACGCCGCCGGCAAGATTCCCGGTGGTTTCTTCAAGCGCGAAGGGCGCCCGTCGGAGAAGGAGACGTTGACGTCGCGGCTCATCGACCGTCCTTTGCGACCGCTCTTTCCCGACGGTCTCTACAACGACGTGCAGATCGTCGCGACGGTGATGTCGGTCGATCCCGAGATCGATCCGGACATCCCGGCGATGATCGGCGCATCCGCGGCCGTGTCGCTGTCAGGTGTGCCATTCAACGGTCCGATAGGCGCGGCGCGCGTCGGCTATGCGGATGGCCAGTACATCCTGAACCCGACGAAATCGCAGCTCGAGAAATCGCAGCTCAATCTCGTCGTCGCCGGCACGGAAGCGGCAGTGCTGATGGTCGAATCCGAAGCGCAGGAACTGCCCGAGGAAGTGATGCTGGGCGCCGTTGTGTTCGGACACCAGCAGCAGCAGGCCGTCATCGCGCTGATCGACCAGCTCGTCGAGGAAGGCGGCAAGCCGCTGTGGAACTGGGAGCCGCCCGCGAAGGACGAGCCGCTGATCGCGCTCGTCGCTGCCGTCGCCGAGCAGGAGATGCGCGACGCCTACCGCATCCGCTCGAAGCAGGAACGGTCGCAGCGCATCAAGGAGATTTCCGCGAAGGTCGACGCCGAGTGCGTCGACGTCGATGCATCACCCGATGAGCGGCGTCACGCCGGCAACGTGCTGTTCGACCTCGAAGCGAAGATCGTTCGCGAGCAGATTCTCGCCGGCGAGCCGCGCATCGACGGTCGCGACACCCGCACCGTGCGTCCGATCCGCATCCGCACCGGCGCGCTGCCGCGCACGCACGGCTCCGCGCTGTTCACGCGCGGCGAGACGCAGGCGCTCGTCGTTGCCACGCTCGGCACGGCGCGCGACGAGCAGATCATCGACGCGCTGATGGGCGAATATCGAGATCGCTTCATGTTCCACTACAACATGCCGCCGTACGCCACTGGCGAAACCGGCCGCGTCGGCTCGCCGAAGCGGCGGGAGATCGGCCATGGACGACTGGCGAAGCGCGCACTCGTCGCCGTGCTGCCGTCCGTCGAGGAGTTCGCCTACTCGCTGCGCGTCGTCTCGGAGATCACCGAGTCGAACGGCAGCTCGTCGATGGCGTCGGTGTGCGGCGCGAGCCTCGCGCTGATGGACGCCGGCGTGCCGACGAAAGCGCACGTCGCGGGCATCGCGATGGGCCTCATCAAGGAAGGCAACCGCTTTGCCGTGCTGACCGACATCCTCGGCGACGAGGATCACCTCGGCGACATGGACTTCAAGGTGGCCGGCACCGATCGCGGCCTCACGGCGCTGCAGATGGACATCAAGATCCAGGGCATCACCAAGGAGATCATGGCGGTTGCGCTGTCGCAGGCGCGCGAGGGCCGGCTGCACATCCTCAGCCTGATGCAGGAAGCCGTTCCGCACGCGCGCACCGAAGTGTCGCAGCACGCGCCGCGGATGATGACGTTCAAGATCAACCCCGAGAAGATTCGCGACGTCATCGGCAAGGGCGGCGCCGTCATTCGCGCGCTCACCGAGGAGACCGGCACGACGATCGACATCAAGGACGACGGCTCGATCACCATCGCGTCGGTGAACGCAGAGGCGTGCAACGTCGCGCGGAAGCGCATCGAGGCGATCACTGCCGAGGTTGAAGTCGGCAAGATCTACGAAGGCCCCGTGCTGCGCCTGCTCGATTTCGGCGCGATCGTGCAACTGCTTCCCGGCAAGGACGGGTTGCTGCACATCTCGCAGATCGCGAAGGAACGCGTGAACCAGGTCTCGGATTACCTGAAGGAAGGCCAGGTCGTGCGCGTCAAGGTGCTCGAGGCCGACGAGAAGGGTCGCGTGCGCCTGTCGATGAAGGCGGCCGCAGAAGACGACGCGAAGCAGAGCCAGCCGGCGGAGTCGACGCCCGCGGCGTGAGCGTCTGCCGTGCATCGATGAAAGGGCGCCTCGCGGGGCGCCCTTTTTTCTGCCGTTAGAGACGCACCATCCGCAACATGATCCAGGCCGTCGACTACGCCGCACCGTAACGTGAGCGCACTGCCGATTTCCGCGCTGCACGCGCGGCAGATCCTCGATTCGCGCGGCCGGCCGACGATCGAGGTCGACGCAATGCTCGCCGGCGGAAGCCGCGGCCGCGCGAGCGTTCCCTCCGGTGCCTCCACCGGAGCCGCCGAAGCGCATGAGCTTCGCGACGGCGATCCTTCGCACTATGCGGGTCTCGGCGTGCTGCGCGCCGTGGCCAACGTCAACGGCGAGATCGCCGCGGCGCTGCGGGGCACCGACGCGTCGGATCAGCGCGACATCGATGCGCGATTGATTGCGCTCGATGGCACGTCGCAATTGCGCAGGCTCGGCGCCAACGCGACGCTCGGCGTTTCGCTCGCCGTCTGCAGGGCCGTCGCGTCGGCACGCGGTCAGGCGCTGTACGAGCGCATCGGCGAGCTTGCGGGTGCGAAGCCGCTGCTGCCGCTGCCGATGACCAACATCCTGAGCGGAGGTCTGCACGCGGGTCGCGGCATGGACGTGCAGGATTTTCTCGCGGTACCGATGCGCGCCGCGACGATCGGCGAAGCGATCCACGTGATGGCGCGCGTGCGTAATGCCGCGGCGGACGTGATGCGCGATCGCGGTCTCCCGACGCTGCTCGCCGACGAAGGCGGGTTGAGTCCCGGGTGCGACCACGCGAGCGCGGCGCTGCGGCTGATGGTCGAGTCGATCGAGCGTGCAGGCCTGCGCCCCGGTGAAGACGTTTCGATTGCGATCGACGTGGCGGCATCGTCGCTGCAGCGGGCTGACGGGTTCTACGAATTTGCACGCGAAGGTCGCATCCTCGACTCGGACGCGTTGCTCGCAGAGATTGGCGCGTGGGTTCGCGAAGCACCCGTCATTTCGATCGAGGATGGGCTCGGCGAAGAGGACTGGAATGGCTGGCGCAAATTAACGGGTGCGCTCGGCGGCACGGTGCAACTCGTGGGCGACGATCTCTTCACGACGCACCCCGACCGTCTGGCGCGCGGCGTGCGCGAGCGTGTGGCCAACGCCGTGCTCGTCAAGGCGAACCAGAACGGCACGCTTTCAGGCACGCTCGACGTCGTCGCGCAGGCAAAGCAATCCGGCTACGCGACGATCGTGTCGGCGCGCTCTGGCGAAACCGAGGATGCCTTCATGTCCGACCTCGCTGTCGGTACGGCGGCTGGCCAGATCAAGATCGGCTCGCTGCGCACGTCGAGCACCGTCGCGAAATACAACGAGCTCATGCGCATCGACGAGCGCTCGGGCGCGCCTTACGCCGGCCGCGCAGCGCTCGCGCCGCGGCGATCGTGAACGACGCGATCCGTCCCGAGCCGCGGCTGCCTGCGTTTCTGGAGCGCACCGGGCTTGCGCGTGCGGGCGAGCCAATGTCGTGGACACCGCTCCGCGGCGGCGTGTCGTCGGACATCTGGCGTGTGGATCTGCCGGGACGCTCGATCTGCGTCAAGTGCGCGCTGGCGCAACTCAAGGTCGCCAAGACATGGCACGCACCCGTCGAGCGCAACGCCTACGAGTGGGCGTGGATCAACTTCGCCGCGAAGCATTGCCCCGACAACGTACCCGTGCCGCTGGCGTCCGATCCTTCGCAAGGCATTTTCGCGATGGGCTATCTCGATGCCTCGCGCTATCCGAACTGGAAGCAGCTGTTGCTCGACGGCACGATCGACGCGACGGTCGCCGCCAGCGTCGGCGCGATCGTTGCGCGCCTCCACGCGGCGAGTGCCGGCGATGCAGCGGTCGCCGAAGCCTTTCGCAGCGACGCGATCTTCCACGCGATCCGCCTCGAGCCGTATCTGCTCGCGACGGCGGTCGTGCATCCGGACCTCGCCGACACGCTACGATCGTTGTCTGCACGCACGGCGGCAACGCGCTTGTCGCTCGTCCACGGCGACGTGAGCCCAAAGAACATCCTGCTTGGGCCGCGCGGACCCGTGCTCCTCGACGCCGAGTGTGCGTGGTATGGCGATCCGGCATTCGACGCAGCGTTCTGCCTGAACCATTTCCTGCTGAAGTGCGTCGCAAGACCGGCGCGGACGGACGACTATCTCGCATGCCATCGCGCGTTCGCCGATGCCTACCTCGACGGCGTCACCTGGGAACCGCGCGACGCGATTGAAGCGCGGATCGCGAGCCTGTTGCCTGCGCTCGCGCTCGCGCGCATCGACGGCAAATCACCCGTCGAATACTTGACCGACGAAGCCGTCAGGCAGCGCGTCAGGGAAACGGCGCGGCCGCTGATTGCCGCCGCGCCGCACCGCCTCGATGCCGTCGCGACGCGCTGGCGGCGTGCCTTTGCAGAGGCTTGACGTTGCCGACTAGGCCCTAGCTGCGCGCGACAGCGATCGCGGCGCCGGCCATCACGCTTGCGCCGGTACGATTGACGATCCGCACCGCGCGCGGATTCTGCAGCAGTCGGCGTGCGCGTGCCGCCGCCAGCACGTAGGCGCCGAGCACCGCCGGCAGCACCACGGCGATGACCGCGGCGATCTCGGCGAAACCCGCGACGGTCAAGCGGTCGAGCTGGACGACGGTGGGCAGCAGCGCGAGAAAGAACACCATCGTCTTCGGATTGCCCAGCGTCAGCGCGAGGCTTCCGGCGAACAGGCGCGACGGGCGCTGCGATTCCGCATCCGCGCGAGGGTCGTCAGCGGCGTCGGCGTCGGCGCCGGTCGCCGGCGCCGTCCACATCCGCCAGGCGAGATAGAGCAGGTATGCAGCACCCGCGTACTTGATGATCGCGAAGACCGCGCTGGCCGTTTGTGCGAGCGCTGCGAGCCCGGTCACGGCAATCGTGAACCAGACGAGATCGCCGATCACGAAGCCGGCGATGAACGCGGGCGCACCGCGCGTGCCGCGAACGAGCGAACGCGCGACGACCGCCGCGACGCCGGGCCCCGGCGACGCGACCGCGAGCGCGTAGACGATGCAGAACACGGCAAGACCGTAGAGTGTCATTGGATAAGTCCCGTCGTCGTGCCGTGCAATGTGCCGATGGTCCTCGTCGCAGGGTGACGCAAGCGATTCAGGCACTTCCGTTCGAGCGGGCCCAGTCGAGGACTGTGGCGCCAGGGGCGGGGACTGCGATTGCATATCCCTGGGCACGATCGCAGCCCATCTGCGTGATCGCAGTCAGCGCCTCGGTCGACTCGACGCCCTCGGCGATCACGTCGAGGCCCAGGTCGTGCGCGAGGTGGATCGTCGAGCGCACGATCGATGCGTCGCGCTCGCTCGTGGTCATGTGGCGAATGAACGAGCGATCGATCTTGAGGCTGTCGAGCGGCAGCTGCTTCAACGTCGACAACGACGAGAAGCCGATGCCGAAGTCGTCCACGGAGAACCGGATTCCGAGCGCATTGAGCTCGGTAATGGCCTCGATCGCGCGCGCAGGGTCGGCGAGCATCGCACTCTCCGTGATCTCGAAATGCAGTTTCTCGCCGGGCATGCCATGAATCTCGAGGATCCGGCGTACATCGGCGGCGAAGCGCTTGTCGATCAGCACGCGCGTCGACAGGTTCACTGCGATCGTTGTCGTGAAGCCTGCGCGCGACCACGCGGTCCACTGCCGCACCGATTCCCCGAGCACGCCAAGCGTCAGATCGCGTATCTGGTCCCCAAGCTCGGCGATCGGAATGAACTCGTCGGGTGCAATCGTCCCGTGCGTGGCATGTTGCCATCGCGCCAGCGCTTCGACGCTGTGAAGACGCCCTCCGCCCAGGTCGATGATCGGCTGATAGTGGACGGCGATCGCGCCGTCGCGGATGGCCTCGGCGAGCGCGGTGGCGAGCTCGAGACGACGAGGGGAATCACGGTCCAGCTCCGGCGTATAGAGTTGCGCGCGCAGGCGCCGGCGTTTCGCCTCGTACATCGCGATGTCGGCGCGACGCAGCAGCGTGGAGACGTCGTCGCCGTGCGAGGGATAGATCACTGCGCCGACGGACGCGTCGATCCCGAGGTGCAGCATGCCGACGTCGAACGGCGCGTGCAGGGCGACGACGAGATCCGACGCGGCCGCAAGCAGTGCATCTTCGCCGACGACGCCTTGCATGATAATCGCGAATTCATCACCTCCGAGCCGCGCGACCCGCCGCGCTTCGCGTCGAGCAGCGGTGCCAGGCGCGGTCCGATCAGCTTCAGCAGCTGGTCGCCGGCGTGGTGTCCGAGCGCGTCGTTGATCTCCTTGAAGCGATCGAGGTCCATCAGCAGCAGCGCCAGGCGCTCGCCCGACGCCTCGGCCTCCCGGATGCGCATTGCCAGTTGCTCGCCCAGCCACTTGCGGTTCGGCAGACCCGTCAGCGGGTCGTGTCGCGCGTGGTACTCGGCGTCTCCGAGTGCCAGCTTGCGCGCGGTGATGTCGCGCCACGTGGACCACAAACCGGTCAGCGCGGCATCGTTGACGACCCCGACATTGGAGCCGAGCACCCAGCGTTCACTCCCGTCGTGCGCGGCGATGCGAAATTCCTGCTCGTTCAGCCGATATCCGGCGCGCACCCATTCCAGTGCGATGCCGCGCGCAACGCCAGGTGGCAGCAGCGTGGCGATCGGCAGCCCGTGCAGCATGTCGACGGATGCGACGCCCAGCATTCGCGCAAGCGCCGCATTGCATTCGACGACGACGGCGCGCGCAGTGATCTGGTCTGCCTGCTCGTCCAGTGGAAGATCGGTGGCAACCGGGGGATCGAACTCGGCGCTGAGGATCGCCTCCGTCGAGATCGAGACATAGGTTCGATAGCGCTTCTCGCTGTGCTCGAGCGCTGCGCGAAGGCGCCGCTGACGGTCGTCGGCCAACGCCCTTGCCACCATGTCGGCCACCGAGCCCGCGAACGTCTTCTCGTCGAGCAGCCATTGGCGCATCGGTCCGACGTGCTCGTGGCAGACGACACCGGCCAGCGCGCCCGTGTCGGTTCTCACGGTCGCCTCGAGCATCGACGTGATGCCGAGCGGCCGGAGGTAGTCGTCGGTGAGCTCGCGCGTTCGTGGATCGCTCTGCGCATCCGATGCGTCGATCGCGCGCGTTTTTGCGAGCGCGGCGATGTATTGCGGAAATACGCCGACGTCGATCTCGCCGCCGGCCATGTGCCGGCCGAAGCTGCGTCGATAGAGGCTGCGGCAGACGAGCCGCTGACGGTCGGGCGAGAACAGCCAGACGCTGGTTCGCTCGACGTCGATCGTGACGCCGGCGGTTTCCGTGATGCGCGCGAGCGCGTCGTCGACGCCGGGATCCGCATCACCGCCATGCGTGGCGAGCGCGAGCAGCGCGCCTTGCTGCCGCCGCAGTCGCCGCTCGGTTATGACGGCAACCGCTATCTCCTGCATGGTGCCGATGAGTCGAACCGCAGCACCTGACGAATCGCGCATGACGCGCGCCTTTGCGACGAAGCAGCGCGGCTCGCCATGGACGTTCGACGTCCGGAACTCCACGTCCATTTCGCTGCCCGCATCGGCGGCATTGGCAAGTGCGAGCTCGAATCGCGGCCGGTCGATCGGCGTGAGGCGCGCGAGGAACTCCGCCTTGGTGCCTTCGAAGCCGCCTGACGGGTAGCCGAGCAACGTTTCGAGGTAAGGCGACAGCGCCATGCGCTCGGTGTCGAGCGGCCATTCCCAAAGTCCGACGCCGCCAGCCAGCAGCGCTGTCTGCACGAACGCTTCCGGCACTCCGCTCAGCAGATCAACCGTGAAGCTCGAGTCGCGAGCTTCCTGGTTCACGGGTGGGTGCGTTCAGTGGTAGCCATCGTGCGCGGTGACCTTGCCGCGAAACACGTAGTAGGACCAGCCGATGTACATGAAGATGATCGGCAGCAGGAACAGCGTGCCGACCAGCAGGAACGTCTGCGTCGATGGCGCGGCGGCGGCCTGCCACAGCGTATGCGTGTATGGGACGACGTACGGAAACAGGCTGATCGCAAGGCCGAGATAGCACATCGCGAACAGACCCATTGCGCCGATGAAAGGCACGTAGTCGGAGTCGCGCCGCAATCCGTGCCACGTACCCCACGCGATGACGCCGGTGATCACGGGGACTATGGCGAAGTACAACAGGTTGGGCAAGCTGAACCACCGCCTGGCGATCTCTTCGTGCAGGAGCGGCGTCCACACGCTCACCATCGCAATGAACGCGAGCACGCCGTAGAGCGCGATCGTCGCGCGGCCGCGTGCCCACGCCTGCAGGTCGCCTTCCGTTTTCATCACGACCCACGTCGCACCGAGCAGTGTGTAGCCGAACAGCAGCCCCACACCGGTCGCCAGCGGAAATGGCCGTATCCAGTCGAAGCTCGTGCCGGAAAATGAGCGTCCGGTAACCTCGAAACCCTGCACGAACATGCCCAGCACGACGCCCTGCGCGAACGTCGCGATCGTCGACCCGAAGAAGAACGCGCGGTCCCACCAGTGGCGATGCGCCGTTTCCTTCAGGCGGAATTCGAAGGCGACACCGCGGAAGATGAGGCCGAGCAGCATCAGCAGCAACGGGAAGTACACAGCCGGCATGATGATCGCGAACGCCAGCGGAAAGATCGCCAGCAGTCCAAGCCCACCAAGCACCAGCCACGTCTCGTTGCCATCCCATACGGGCGCCACGGACGTCATCATCAGCGTGCGCGCGTCGTCGTCGCGTGCCATCGGAAAGAGGATGCCGATGCCGAGGTCGAAGCCATCGAGCAACACGTACATGAACACGGAGACGCCGAGGATGATCGTCCACACCGGCACCAGGTCGAGGGGTGGCATGGCGGCTTCGCTCAGGCGTCGGCTTCAGCGCCCGACAGCGGCCGCGCCGGACGCTCGCCCAACTTCGGCTCGCGCAGTTCCACGTGCTCGGGTGGACCCGCACGTGCAAGGCGGACCATGTAGAAGATTCCCGCGCCGAATACGATCAGGTAAACGATCGCATACAGCGACAGCGACAGCAGCACGTCCGCGCCCGTGAGTGACGGTGAGACGGCGTCGCGCGTGCGCAGCAGTCCGTAGACCACCCAGGGCTGGCGTCCCACCTCCGTGACGGTCCACCCGGCGACCACGGCGACGAAGCCTGCCGGAATCATCGCGATGCAGGCGTTCTGGTACAGGCGATTGGTGTAGAGCCGACCTCGCCAGCGCAGCCAGACGCCCCACACGGCCATGCCCAGCATCAGCACGCCGATGCCGACCATGATCCGGAATGCGAAGAACACCGGCGCGACAGGCGGACGATCGGATGGCGGCGCCTCCTTCAATCCCTTGATGACCGCATCAGGCGAGTGCGCAAGATAGATGCTGGCGAGCGCGGGGATGGCGATTTCCGCGCGGTTGCGCTCGGCCTTTTCGTCCGGAATCGCGAACAGCACGGCCGGTGCACGGGCCTGCGTATCCCACAGCCCTTCCATCGCGGCGACTTTCAGCGGCTGGTGATGCAGGGTGTTGAGCCCGTGCAGATCGCCCGCGGTGATCTGGATCGGCACGAAGATCGCGATGAAGATCACCGTCATGCCCATCACCGCCCGCGACTCGGCAACGTTGCGCCGATGCTTCAGGTGCCACGCCGTTGCGCCCAGCACGGCGAACGCCGTCGTCAGGTAAAAACCGGTGACCGTGTGCGCGAGGCGGTACGGGAACGAAGCATTGAAGATCACGTCGAGCCAGCTCGCGGGCATGAAGCGCCCGTCGACGAGCTCGTGGCCGCCCGGCGTCTGCATCCAGCTGTTCGCGGCCAGGATCCAGAAAGCCGAGAACAGCGTGCCCACGGCCACCATGACGGCGGCGAGGAAATGTGCCCACGGCGGCACGCGCTTGCGGCCGAACAGCAGGATGCCGAGGAACCCCGCTTCGAGGAAGAACGCGACGAGCCCCTCGTACGCAAAGAGCGGACCGAGCACGTTGCTCGTCGCGTCCGAGTAGCGGCTCCAGTTGGTGCCGAACTGGAACGGCATCACGATGCCCGACACGACACCCATGCCGAATGAAACCGCGAAGATGCGCGTCCAGAAGATCGACAGCCGCAAGTACAGCGTATCGCGCTTCGTGACGTGCAGGCCCTCGAGCAGCACGATGAACGACGCGAGGCCGACGGTGAACGCCGGCAGCAGGATGTGGAACGCGATGACGAAGGCGAACTGCAGGCGGGACAGGAAGACCGGATCGAGGTCCATGGGCACATTGTTCCAGGGGACCAAAGGCGCTGCGCGCGGCTTGCAGCGGGCGACGCATTTTATCCGGCTTCGGGATTGACCTACAATGGCATCGATCGTACCGCGATCGCAAGGTCGCAACACGAACATGGATTCGGTACCTGCACCGACACGGTCGAACTGGCCGCGAACGTTGCGCAACGGCCTCGTCGCCGCGCTGGTCGCGATTGCACTGTTCGCGCTCGTCGGATTCCTGATCATCCCCGTCGTGGCGAAGGGCAAGCTCGAGGCGCTCGCCTCGCAGGAGCTCGGCCGGACAACGACGCTGCGCAGGCTGGAATTCAATCCGTTCACGCTGCGTGCGCGGCTCTTCGACCTGGCAATGGCCGATCGCGAGCCGCAGCGGGCGTTGTTCCGGTTCGAAACGCTCGACGTCGATCTTTCGCTCGAGTCGCTCTGGAAGCGCGCGCCGGTGTTCGACGCGGTCCGGCTGTCGCGTCCGCAGGTCGACCTCGTGCGCAACGCCGATGGCCGCTACAACATCGACGATCTGATCGAGCGCATCGGGAAGGAGCCGGAAGGGACGCCGGCGCACTTCTCGATCAACAACATCGAGGTCGACGACGGTACGGTGGCGCTCGACGATCGCCCGCACAACCGAAAAGTCGTCGTTTCCAGGATCGGGATCGGCATTCCGTTCCTGTCGAGCTTTCCGTACGACGCGCAGATCCACGTGACGCCGCGATTCGACGGCGCGATCGACGGCGCGGCATTCGCGCTGACCGGCAGTTCGACGTCGCCGTTCGAGGACACGAAGGAGGCGAAGCTCGACTTGAACCTCGACGCATTGTCGCTGCCGCGCTATTCCGAATATGTGCCGCTGCCTCGCGGCATCGTGGTGCGCGACGGTGCGCTGACGACGCGCCTCGCACTCGTCTTCGCAACCGACAAGGGCGTCGCGCGATCGGTCGCACTGTCCGGCACTGCGCGCATCGACAAGCTTGCCGTGGCGCGCGCGGACGGCTCGGCACTGGCGTCCGCCGCTGCGGTCGACATCGCGCTGGCACGGCTCGACGCGCTCGCGCGATCGATTGCCGTGGACAAGATCGCCGTCCATGCGCCGGATCTCGACGTGCGCCGCGACGCCGATGGCACGCCGGAGATTGCCCGGCTCCTGGGCGGAGCGAGTCCATCCGGCTCTGCCGCATCGTCCGGTCCCGGGTGGAACTTCGCAGTCGGTGAAGCGCACGTCAGCAACGGCAAGGTGCATCTGACGGACAGCGCGGTATCACCAACGTTCGTGACGGAGCTGTCGAGCATCGGCATGGACGCGGCACGCATCGCGTCGAACGGCGCACCCGGCACCGTCGCGTTGCGATTCGAGACCGACGAAGGCGCACAGTTCACGGCGCAGGGGCAGGCAGATGTCGCGCAGGGCGCGGTACGCGGTCGTTTCGAGCTCACGAAGATACGTGTCGGCACGTTCCGGGCCTATTACGCACCCGCGTCGGATGCGGAGTTCCGCAAGGGGACGCTGGACTTCGCCAGCGATTTCGAGTTTGCGCGCGACGGCGATGCGGCGCGCATGACGCTCGGCAACGGAACGGCCGCGTTCTCGGACGTCGAAGCAATGCTGCCCGGCGAGCGAGAACCCGCGCTGCGGCTCGCCCGCGCCGAGCTCACGGGCATTGCACTCGACGCCACGAAGCGCACGTTCACGATCGACAGCGTCGCAGGCAGCCAGGGGTTGCTTCGCGTCCTTCGCGATCGTGCCGGCGCGATCAATATCGAGCAGTTCACGCGCCCGTCGAAGGCGCTCGAAGCGGCCGAGCGGCGGGTGAGCGCCGACAGCTCGCAAGGGCAGGTGTGGAACGTCGTGATGCGCGCAGTGAAGTTCGAAGGGATCGGCGTCGACGTCGAGGATCGCGCGCCCGAGAAGCCGGTACGGCTGCGCCTGTCCGACGCGCGGCTCGCGGCGCAGAACGTCGGCAACGCACCCGGCGCCAACATGACGTTCGACGCCGCCGCGAAGACGCGACCCGCGGGCCGTATGGCGATCAAAGGCGCCGTCGTTGCGGAGCCGCTGAAGGTCGACTGTCGTATCGACGCGTCCGGCATCGATCTCGTGCCACTACGGCCGTACTACGAGACGGCAACGAACGTCATCGTCACCGGCGGGGCGGCGGCGACGAAGGGCCGGCTGACGTATGCGGCGGCGCGCGCCGGCAACGCACGCGCGCGCTACACGGGCGATGTGACGATCAGCAATTTCGGTTCGCTCGATCGTCCGACGTCGCAGGACCTGGTGCGCTGGAAGACGCTGACGCTGACTGATGTCGATGCGGTGTCCGAGCCGTTCACCCTTTCGCTGGGCGCGGTGGCCGCGGATGGCTTCTACGCGCGGATCATCCTCAATGCGGACGCGACGCTCAACCTGCAGCAGTTGCTCGCACCGCAAGCGGCCGCACAGGCCGCGGCACCGATCCCGTCGACGACCGCCGGCGGCGTCGCGACGACGACGCTGCCGGACAAGCCGGGCGGTGCGCTGCCGGTGTCGATCGGCCGCATCCAGCTAACCGACGGCGAAGTGCAATATGCCGATTACTTCGTCCAACCCAATTACACCGCGCACCTGACTAAGGTCGCCGGCACCGTGTCAGCGCTGTCGCAGGTACAGGCGGGAACCGTCGAAATCGTGGCGAACGTCGAAGGCACGGCGCCCGTTGCGATCAGCGGAACGGTCAACCCGTTTGCGCCACAGCTTGCACTGGACCTCACCGGCAAGGCGACGGACATCGACCTCCCGCCGCTGACGCCTTACTCCGTGAAGTACGCCGGCTACGGCATTCAGAAGGGCAAGCTGTCGCTCGAAGTCCACTATCGCGTCGACGATCGGAAGCTTGCGGCAACCAACAAGCTCAGGCTCGACCAGCTGACGTTCGGCGAGCGCGTCGAAAGCCCGACGGCGACGAAGCTGCCAGTACTGCTGGCCGTATCGCTGCTCAAGGACCGCAACGGCGTCATCAATCTCGACCTTCCCATCCAGGGCACGCTCGACGACCCGAAGTTCTCGGTGTGGGGCGTCATCGTCCAGATTTTCGTCAACCTGATCACCAAGGCGATCACGGCACCGTTCGCGCTGTTGGGCTCGCTTGCCGGCGGTGGCGGCGAGCAACTTGCGTACATCGAGTTCGCGCCCGGTCACGCGGACCTGTCGGCGGCGGCAAACGACAAGCTCGCGACGCTCGCCAAGGCGTTGAACGACCGTCCGGGATTGAAAATCGACGCAGCGGGCCGCGCGATTCCCGACGCCGATCGCGAAGGATTGAAACATGCGATGCTCGACACGGCGCTCCGCGCGGAAAAGTTGAAGAGCGGGGCGGCCGATGGTGCGTCGGCGCGTGCGAACGAACCGGCGACGATCGATGCCGCCGAATATCCGAAGCTGCTGGCCAACGTCTACAAGGCCGCCGACATCGCCGACAAGCCCCGTAACGTGCTGGGCATAGCGCAGTCGATTCCGCCGACCGAGATGGAGGCGCTGCTGCTCGCGAGCTATCGCGTCGACGATGCGGCGCTGACGGCGCTTGCGAATCAGCGCGCGCAGGCCGTGAAGGCGTGGTTCGTCGGCCAGGGCGGCATCCCGGCCGAGCGTGTTTTCATCATCGCCCCCAAACTCAACGGCGAAGGCATCGAGGGCCCGGGCGCAAAGACGCGCGTCGACTTCGCGATTCGCTAGCGGGAGCGCGCCGTGTCGAGAATCGCCTCGCCGCTGACCGTCACCGTCACGTCGCTCATGCCGCCTTCGACTGCAACGGGCGCGCTCGCCGCAGCGACGCCCGCGGTGCGATACATCGGCTGTGGCCGCGCGTAGTCGTTCGTCTGCACGGTGACGCGTCCCGTGCGCCAGCCGCCGGCGCCGAAGGCCGCGACGGCGAGTTGCGCGCGCTGCTGCCAGTTCTGGATCGCCCGCTGCGTCAGCGAATCCTCGGCTGCACGCCGTGTTGCGGTGCTGACGCTGAAGTTCAGCCCGGACAGCACGAGGCCGTCGGTACTCTGCAACTTGGAGACGAGCGCGGACAGCGCGGCGAAATCGCCGCTTTCGAGCACGAGCGTCTGCGACACGCGCCAGCGCTGCGGCTTGTTCGCCTCGGTCACCTGGTACGAGCTGTATCCGGCCGTCGACGCTTCGACGCCTGCAACTGCCCGTGCGCGCGCCAGTGCGCGTCCCATGCGGCCGTTGACATCGTTCGCCGCGGCTGCGGCATCCGCGTTGTCGGCCTCGGCGCGCAGGAACGCGTGCATGCGGTCGTTCGCGACGTTGCTCGTGGCCGTGGCAGTGATCGTCACGACCGGCACCGGCGTGGGGGCGGACTCGAGCACCGTCTGGGCTTGGGCGTGCGTCGCAGTCACGGCGAGAAGAACCGGGAGAATCGCGCGGATCGAGCGGGGCATGGCAGCTCCAGTCAGGAAATCGGCGCCGGGACCGACGCGTTAGGCGACAATGCGGGAGGGCGGAGCTGCGTTGACACGTTCATCGCTTGTCGAGACCGCCTGCAACGCGCGCGGGTAGCGCGAGTATCGCGTCGCGATTCGACCAGGAGAAGCACAGGTCGGCCGCCGCCCGCCAGGGCAGCCACGCATGGCGAAGGTGCTCGCGCGGCGACAGCATCACGGGCACTGGCAGTGCGACGTCGAGCGAGAAGACATGCTCCGTGTTGTGCGTCGTGCCGGGCGGATAGCGATCGCGCCACTGCGGAAAGATCTCGTACTCGTTCGTCACGTTCCAGCCGACGGCGCCGCCGAACGCGTCCGCGTCGATGCCGGTCTCTTCGAGCAGTTCGCGGTGCGCGGTGCTCGCGAGATCCTCGTCCTGATCGCGGCTTCCGGTGACCGACTGCCAATGCTCGGGAAAGTCGGCGCGCTCCAGCAGCAGCACGTGCAGGTCCGCCGTGTGGACGATCACCAGCACCGAGACCGGTTGCTTGTCACCCACGCCGATCCCCGCTGCCGCGCCGCGACGTCAGTTGACCAGAACCCAGAAGGCCAGGTTGCGCTCGCGCCAGAACGTGCACGCTTCGGACAGTATCTCCTCGAGCGTGCTCCAGTCGTTCGGATGCGTCTTGCGGTAATGCGTCGCGTGGCCGAGGCGGATCAGGCAGCCGCTCTTGCCCAGCCAGTCGCGGTCCTCGAGCGAATCGGCGAGCGCGTCGAAGTTGTTGCCGAAATGCTCGGGAAGCTTGAGTCCCTTGGCGAGTTCGTGGAACAGCTTCGCCTTGTCGTCGGCGTGAGCGAGGTCGACATTGAGATAGCGCAGCTTCGCATGACTTGCGGCGGCCGCGATCGCATCCGGATGCCCGTGATATTCGAGCACACCCGAATCATCCAGTCGAGTGAGGTCGGGAAGCTTCATTCGCGGATCCTTCGAAACGACGCGTAGTGATCGTCGGTGTAATAGCATACGTCCGGCGTGCGCCGCGAACCACCGCAGATGATGCGGCGCGCGCCGCGATTCTTCGCCCCGGGTGTCGTCACCGTGTACTCGTGATAGTAGCCTCGGCGCTGCGCAGGGAGCAGGCGCTCGCGGTTGCCGAAGGTTACACCGTCCCGCTCATAGGGAAAGGGCCCGCCCGCGCGAATCAGCAGCAGGACGTCGCGCGCTTCGGCCGGAAGCTTCGCGAGCGCGATCTCGCTGCGGTCGGCCGCGTTTTCGCGCGCGTTGGCCGACGGCGCCGCGATGAGCGCAAATCCGAGCAGCGCCACGACGGCGACCCACCCGCGTGACGACGGCAGCGCGCGATTCATGCGGCAAGTGTAGCGCGTCACGAGGCCGTGCGGCGGTGTTCGAACGGTGCGGAGCCCGCGTGCGGCGTCAGCCGGCAGCCTTGACCGCGTCCGACGGGCGCACGCGGATGTGCAGGTCGCGCAATTGTCCTTCCGTCGCCGGCGCGGGTGTCTCGATCAGCAGATCCTGACCCCGCTGCGTCTTCGGAAAAGCAATGACGTCGCGGATCGAGTCCGAGTTCGTCATCATCTGTACGATGCGATCGAGCCCGAACGCAATACCGCCGTGCGGCGGCGCACCGTATTGCAGCGCGTCGAGCAGGAACCCGAACTTGCGCCGCTGGTCTTCGGCGCTGATCCCGAGCGAGGCGAATACGCGCGCCTGCACGTCGGGTCGATGAATACGGACCGAGCCGCCGCCGATCTCGGAACCGTTCAGCACGACGTCGTAGGCCTTCGCCAGCGCGCCGGCCGGATCGGTCGCGAACAGCGCTTCGTGGCCGTCCTTCGGTGCCGTGAACGGATGGTGCCGGGCCGCCCAGGCGCCAGTGGCTTCGTCCTGCTCGAACATCGGAAAGTCGACCACCCACAGCGGCTGCCAGCCCGGCTCGAACAGGTGGCGGTCATGTCCGATGCGCGAGCGCAGCGCGCCGAGCGTGTCGTTGACGACTTTCGCACGATCGGCGCAGAAGAAGATGACGTCGCCGGTCGCGGCCCCGCACCGGTCGAGGATCGTTCGCAGCGACTCCGGCGTCATGAACTTGACGATCGGCGACTGCAGGCCTTCTTCGCTGGCCTTCGTCACGTCGTTGACCTTGATGTACGCAAGGCCCTTGGCGCCGTAGATCGTGGCGAACGCCGCGTAGTCGTCGATCTCCTTGCGCGTCAGCGTGCCGCCGCCCGGGACGCGCAGCGCGGCAACGCGTCCGTTCGGCAGCTCGGCCGCGGCGCGGAACACCTTGAAATCGACGCTGCGCATCACGTCGGTCAGCTCCGTCAGCTTCAGCGTGACACGAAGGTCCGGCTTGTCCGATCCATAGTCGCGCATCGCATCGGCGTACGTCATGATCGGGAACGGATTCGCAAGCTCGACGCCCATCGCCTCCCTGAACATCACGCGCACCAGCTCCTCCATCATCGTGCGGATCTCGAGCTCGTCGAGGAACGACGTCTCGATGTCGATCTGCGTGAATTCGGGCTGGCGGTCGGCGCGAAGGTCCTCGTCGCGGAAGCACTTGACGATCTGGTAGTACCGGTCGTAACCGGCGATCATCAGCATCTGCTTGAACAGCTGCGGCGATTGCGGCAGCGCATAGAACTGCCCATGGTGCATGCGCGACGGCACGAGGAACTCGCGGGCGCCCTCGGGCGTCGACTTGTAGAGCACCGGCGTCTCGATGTCGATGAAGCCGAGTGCATCGAGCGCCTTGCGCGCCGCCATCGACGTCCGGTACCGCAGCATCAGGTTCTTCTGCATCTGCGCCCGGCGCAGATCGAGCACGCGATGCGTGAGGCGCACGGTCTCGGACAGGTTCTCGTCATCCGTCTGGAACGGCGGTGGCGTCGACGCGTTCAGGATCTCGATCGTCTCGGCCAGCACCTCGATGGCGCCGGACACGAGGTTGGGGTTGACCGTTCCTTCGGGACGCGGCCGCACGCGTCCGGTCACGGCGACGCAGTACTCGCTGCGCAGCTTCTCGGCGGTGGCGAAGGTGCCGGCGCGGTCGGGATCGAACACGATCTGCACGATGCCTTCGCGGTCGCGCAAGTCGACGAAGATCACGCCGCCGTGATCGCGGCGCCGATGCACCCAGCCGGCGACGGTGATCGTTTGCCCGAGGTGGCGTTCGTCGATGCGACCGCAATAGTCAGTGCGTTTCAAGACAATCTCCAGCTGGGATGCGCCGCCGACGACGACGCGCGCTGCGGCCGGCCGCGCCGGCCGCGAGCGTCAATTTCGGATTCCGGATTCGGCGTGCTCGGCCGGTGGTGCTGGATAACCGCTCGTTCCGAGCAAGTCACCGTGCGCCGGATGCGTGCCGGGATGAAGCCGCGGGGCGACGACACCCATCGAGATGATGTACTTCAGCGCTTCGTCGACCGTCATGTCGAGCTCGCGAACCTGCGCGCGCGGCAGCATCAGGAAATAACCGCCCGTGGGATTGGGTGTCGTCGGGACGTAGACGCTGACGTGGTCGCCCGGGAGGAACGGCGCGACGGCCGCGGCCGGCGTGCCGGTCTGGAACGCGATCGTCCAGCTTCCGGGGCGCGGAAATTCGACGAGCAGCGCCTTGCGAAACGCGTTGCCCTTGCTCGACAGCAGCGTGTCGCTGACCTGCTTGACGGACGAGTAGATCGACTTGACGAACGGGATGCGGCCCAGCACCGACTCCCACGCGCGGATCAGTCGCTGGCCGAAGAAGTTGGCGGCGATGATGCCCGTGAAGAGCAGGATCAGGAACGCGATAACAACGCCCAAGCCCGGGATATCGAAGCCGAACAGCGTGCGTGGCTGCAGTCTCTCCGGTAGCACGACCAGCACCTGGTCGAGCGACGTCAGCAGGAAATGCAGGACCCAGATCGTGATGCCGAGCGGCACCCAGACCAGCAGTCCGGCAATCAGGTAGCGTTTCATCGACGTGTAAGCAACCGCACTGACGCTAGGACTCGCTCTTCGGCGTCGTCACGGGTGCTGCGGGCTTCGATTCCGTGGTGGCGCTGGCTGAAGCAGGCTTTTCGGCGGCCTTCGCATCCGACCCGGTGCTCGCCTCGCCGTTGGTGGGTGATGTTGCGCCACTGCTGTCGCCGGACTTCGTCGCCGACTTGTCCTTGGCTGCGGGCTTCGCGCCGCTGTTGCGGAAATCGGTCGCGTACCAGCCGGAGCCCTTGAGCTGGAACCCGGCCGCTGACAACAGTTTCTTCAACTCCGGCTTGTGGCACGACGGACATGCCGTCAGGGGCGCATCGCTCAACTTTTGCAGCGCTTCGATCTCGTGGCCGCAGGCGGCGCACCGGTATTCGTAGATAGGCATGGTGGCGGGTACATTGACCGTGACGGAGAGGGTCACGGAAACTTCTGATAACAAAGGATAAATTATACCGCACTTCACGTCGCCAACTGCCTTATCCTTCCGACTTTCGCGCTCGTGCGACGGACGGCTGCATGGACAATTATTGGATCTGGTGGATTCTCGCGGCGGTGTTGATCGGCGCGGAAATGCTGACGGGAACGTTCTACCTGCTCGCCGTCGGCATCGCGTTCACCTTGGGCGGCGTCGTCGCGTGGGTCGGCGCATCGCTGCCGATGCAATTGCTGACCGCAGGCGTGTTGTCGGTAATCGGGACGGTGATCGCCAATCGCTGGCGGCGTGCGCGCGGCGATCCGCCGCCGTCGCCTGGGCTCGACGTCGGCCAGAGCGTGCACGTCGAATCGTGGCAACCCGACGGGTCGGCGCGCGTCGTCTACCGCGGAACGAAGTGGAACGGCGTGCTCGCATCGAGCGAAACGCCGCGCCGGCACACAATGTACATTGTCGCGACACGCGGCTCGACGCTCGTGCTGGGTGCCGAGCGACCGTAACGAGTTGCCATTCGCGCGATAGGTCCGTCTGCGGCGCAGTCCGGGATTTGCCGAGGGAGAGAGTGCTCATGCCGACCGGTTTTTCGATTGTCACGTTCGCCATTTTCATCGTCGTCCTGATTGGCGTCGTCCAGGCGATCCGCGTCGTGCCGCAGCAAAAGGCGTGGGTTGTCGAGCGTCTCGGGCGCTTCCACGGCGTGCTCGTACCGGGCCTCAACTTCGTCGTTCCGTTCGTGGACCGCATCGCGTATCGGCACGACTTGCGCGAAACGCCACTCGACGTCGCGCCGCAGGTGTGCATCACCAAGGACAACACGCAGCTTCATGTCGACGGAATCCTGTATTACCAGGTGACCGATCCGCGGCTCGCGTCATACGGATCGACTAACTACGTCATTGCGATCACGCAGCTTGCGCAGACGACGCTGCGCAGCGTCATCGGACGGATGGAGCTCGATCGGACGTTCGAGGAGCGCGACCAGATCAACACGACGGTGGTCGCCGCGCTCGACGACGCTGCGCCGAACTGGGGCGTCAAGGTGTTGCGCTACGAGATCAAGGATCTGACGCCGCCTGCGGAGATCCTGCGCGCGATGCAGGCGCAGATCACCGCCGAGCGTGAAAAGCGCGCGGTGATCGCGACATCGGAAGGCCGGCGCCAGGAGCAGATCAACATCGCGCAGGGCGCGCGCGAGGCGGCGATCGCCAAATCGGAAGGCGAGAAGCAGGCCGACATCAACAATGCACAGGGACAGGCCGCGGCGATACTCTCGATCGCGGAAGCGAACGCGAAAGCGATCCGGCAGGTGGCCGAAGCGATCGCGAGTCCCGGCGGATTCGGCGCGGTGAACCTCAAGGTGGCCGAGGAGTACATCGCGCAATTCGGCAACCTCGCGCGGACGACCAACACGTTGATCCTGCCGGCGAACGTCGGCGATGTCGCGGGCATGATCGCGACGGCGATGTCGATCGTGAAGTCGGCGCCGCCAACGGCCGGCGCACCGGCGCCGCGCGCCGGGTAAACACCACACTCGACGAGACGACAATGCAGATCGAAGGCAGCACATTCATCGTTACCGGTGGCGCATCCGGCCTCGGCGCCGCGACGGCGCGAATGATCGTCGACGGCGGCGGCCATGCCGTGATCGCCGACCTCAAGGATGACGAGGGCCGCGCCTTCGCGAGCCAGCTCGGCGATTCGGCAAGGTTCGTTCGCACCGACGTAACTGACGAGACGAGCGGCAAGGGTGCGGTCGCAGCCGCGCTCGACGCGTTCGGCGGCGTGCAGGGACTCGTCAATTGCGCCGGTATCGTCCACGGCGAAAAAGTCGTCGGCAAGGACGGGCCGCATACGCTGGCGGGATTCGCGCGTGCGATAGGCATCAATCTCATCGGCACGTTCAACCTCGTGCGGCTCGCGGCCGATGCGATGGCGAAGAACGCGCCGAACGCCGGCGGCGAGCGTGGCGTCATCGTCAACACCGCGTCGGTCGCGGCATTCGACGGCCAGATCGGCCAGGCGGCCTACAGCGCCTCGAAGGCGGGTGTGGCCGGCATGACGCTGCCGATTGCGCGCGAGCTTGCACGGTACGGCATCCGCGTGATGGCAATCGCGCCGGGCATCTTCGAGACGCCGATGGTTGCAGGACTGGCCGCGGACGTGCAGGAATCGCTCGGCCGGATGGTCCCGTTCCCGCCACGGTTGGGCAAGCCTGCCGAGTTCGCCTCACTCGTGCGGCAGATCATCGAGAATCCGATGCTGAATGGCGAGGTGATCCGGCTCGACGGCGCGATACGGATGGCGCCGAAGTAGGCGGCAGCGCCAGGCGCCGCTGCATTCAGCGACTGATCGCGAGCATTGGCCTATAGTGGAGTACGCCGTTCCCGGCGGTGACGAGGAGTCGACGATGTCCCATCAGCCACCGAAGCAAAACAAGAAAGCGCCGCAGCACACGGCCAAGGAAAAGAAGATGTTGAAGCAGCAGAAGAAGCACGCCGGCGACACGCCAGCGTTCATCAAGAAGTAACCGTCGGCTCCCTTCTTCCGGGTCGGATGACCGTGAAGGACCGCGTTAGTGGATGGCGCCGAGTGAACGGAAACCGGCCCTGACGATCTGCGGCAGGTGTGCGACCGTTTCCTGCAGTGCAAAGCGCGCGTAGTCGCGGTATTCGGCTTCGCCAGCCAGCACCTCCATATGCTTGATGATCAATCGCGCGTTGCCGCCGAGCGCGCGCTGGAACAGCCGTTTCGTATGCCTTGAGAACACGAGCCGGCGAAGCATGCGAACGTCCTCAAAAGCCCGTGCGATCGATCGGTAGCGGGGCAGGTAGAGATCGAGCGCCCGCGACGGCGCGCTCACGCGCGTCGCCTCGATGATCGCCTGCGCCGCGTAGTGACCGCTCAGCACTGCGAACGCAATGCCTTCGCCGGTCAGCGGCTCGACGAGTCCCGCCGCATCGCCGACAAGCAGTGTCGATCCGTGACCCGGACGCGCGACGAAGTTGCCGAACGGGATGGGACTTCCGCACACCCGTTGCGCAGGCACCGCACCGAGCGCCGCCCTCGCCAGTTCGCGAAACGACGCCTGCATGTCGGCATTTTCCGTCGCCAATCCGCCGACACCGACGGTAAACGTGTCGCGCTTCGGAAACACCCAGCCGTATCCCCATTCAGCGACGTCGAAATAGACCTCCGCATCCTGAATGTCGCGCCGGACTTCGTCCCGTGGCACTTCCACTTCGAGGCCAATGGCGAAGCCGCGACGATCGATGCTCACGCCCGCCAGTTTGCGGACGCGGCTGGCGGCGCCGTCGGCGCCGATGACGAACGACGTCGACAGCGAGCGTCCATCGGACAGCACGACGCGGCCGCAGGTGAAGTCGATCGAAGCGACCGTGCTGCACTCCAGCAAATGCGCGCCGCGCGCAACCGCCACGGCGGCGAGGCATGCGTCGAGTTGCCGTCGCGATGTGAAGTGCAGCGGTGTCGTGTCGTGGACGCGCACGGCGAGCGCGTCCCTGACGAAAACGGCGGCGCTGGTCGCCCTGAATTCGATGGGCAAAGGACACGATCCGAACACGTCGCCGATGATGCGCAGGCTGCGCTGGCTCAGCAGGCCGCCGCAGAGCTTGTCGCGCGGGAACTTCGCCCTGTCGAGCAGCGCGACGCGCAAACCGTTCGACGCGAGCGCGCAAGCCGCAGACGCGCCCGCCGGGCCGGCCCCGACGACGACGGCATCGAATCGCGAATCGTGCGTTGCAGTCATGCGGCCCGAACGCTCGACATCCCTGTCGCTGCGGCGGAGCGTTCGGCCAGGTACTGATGGATGAATGCGATCGCCATGCTGCCCTCGCCGACGCCCGACGCGACGCGCTTGATCGACCCGTGGCGAACGTCGCCTGCCGCGAAAATTCCGGGCACGCTCGTTTCGAGCAGATACGGATCGCGGGCGAGAGGCCACGTGCCTTGTCGGGCTGCGACGAGGTCGAGCACGTCACGGCCCGTGCACACGTAGCCGCGCGCGTCGCGGATGAGTTCGGAGGGTAGCCACGCTGTTTCGGCGTCGGCGCCGATGAACACGAACAGTGCGTCCGTCTCGTGGCGTTGCTGCTCGCCGCTGTCGCGATTCTCGACGACGATCGCCTCGAGATGATCGGTGCCCTCGACCCGGACCACCTGGCTGCGGAAGCGAACCTCGACGTTGCGCTTCGTGGCAAGTTGCGCGATCAGGTAATGCGACATGCTCGCCGCCAGTGAATAGCCGCGACACAGCAGCGTTACCTTGCGTGCGTAGTCGGCGAAGAACATCGCAGCCTGACCGGCAGAGTTGCCACCGCCGATCAGGAAGATATCGCGTCCGTTCGTTCCGAGCGCCTCGGTGCGCGCGGCACCGTAGTACACGCCGCGGCCGACGAGTGCGTCGGCACCCGGGATCTCGAGTGCGCGCCACGTGACACCGGTTGCCAGCACGATGGTCCGAACCTGGATGCGCTCACCGTCGTCGAGCACCACGGCGAGCGCGTCGTCATCGTGTTCGATCGCGGCCGCGTGCCGGGCGACGAGAATCTGCACGCCGAAACGCTTCGCCTGGGCCAGCGCGCGGGTGCCGAGATCGTCGCCCGAAACGCCGGTTGGAAATCCGAGATAGTTCTCGATGCGCGACGAAGTGCCCGCCTGGCCGCCGGGCGCATCGCGCTCGATCAGGATCGTTCGCAGTCCCTCTGACGCACCGTAGACGGCCGCCGCGAGGCCCGATGGACCGCCGCCGACGATTGCGACGTCGTAGATTCCCGGCGATGGCGTCGTCTGCAGGCCCAGCCGCGTTGCCACTTCGCGAAATGTCGGCGTCGTCAGCTTCGAGCCGTCGGAAAACTTCACGACCGGAAACGTCTCGTCGGGCTGCGGCGTGGCCGGCAGGCCGATGCGTGCCTCCGGCTCGCGCGGGTCGTGCCAGCGGAACGCGACGTGGTTGCGTGTCAGGAAGTCGCGCAGCGCGTGGCAGGCGAGGTCGAAGCGGTGGCCGATGATCGTCACCGTTGCGACCGGTGCCTGGATCGCCAACTGCTGCAATCCATTGATTCGTGTCGCCATCATCTGCAGCAGTTGCGCGTTGATCAGCGGGCATGCGGCGATCAGCTCGCGAAAGTCGGACTGATCGAGGCGGCAGATCCGCGACGCTTCGGACGCGCGGAGGCTCGCGATCGCCGGCGCGCCGAGCAGGATCGGCACTTCGCCGCCGTAGCCGCCCGGGCCGTAGTGGTTGATCAGGCGCTCACCGCCGCCGATGGATTTGTACACGTCGAGGCCACCGGAAATGACGATGAAGAACGACGGTATCTCACCCTCTTGGATCAGCCAGTCGTTGGCACGCAGGTGAATGTCTGCGGCGCGACCGGCCATCACGGCGAGCTCGGCGTCGGGCACTTCTGCAAGCAACGGGACCTTGCGCAGCATCGAGGCGGTAATCATGCGAAAGCGGGTCCTTCCTGCAACGGTTGGTGGCAGTGCCGCGCGTCGTCGGGCCGCGCGAACAGCCGTTCGAAGCGGCAGCAAGGCGCCGCGCCGCCCACCCGATCTGGACAATTGTCGCAGTTATCGTTATGAAGGGCAGCCGGTCGCGCGGCCGTACGGGCAATCGGGCCCGACGCGAACCAAATCGATTGGAGCATCGTTCTCTTGGAACACGTCGATCTTCTGTCCAGTGTCGGCATCTGCATCTCCGTTGCGGCAGTGCTTGCGTTCGTCGGCAACTGGGCCAGGCAGCCGCTGCTGCTCGCATATCTGCTTGCGGGTGTGCTCATCGGTCCGCAGATCGGCCTGGGTCTCATCAGCGACCAGGAAAGCATCCAGACCGTATCGGAGATCGGCCTCATCCTGCTGCTCTTCATCATCGGGCTGGAGCTCGACCTCAACAAGCTTTTGGCGGCCGGCAAGCCGGTGCTGATCACCGGCATCCTGCAGTTTCCGCTGTGCGCGGCGCTGGGCTTCGCCTTTTTCATGCCGTTCGGTTTTCGGATGAGCGGGGGGGACTTCGGCCTGCTCTATCTCGCCGTCTGCCTTGCGATCAGCAGCACGATGATCGTCGTCAAGCTCTTATACGACAAGTTCGAGCTCGATACGTTGCCGGGCCGCATCACGCTCGGCGTGCTGATCTTCCAGGACATCTGGGCGATCGTCGTGCTGGGCATCCAGCCGAACCTGCTGAACCCGCAGTTCGGCAAGCTGCTGGGCTCGCTCGGCAGCGGCGTGCTGCTCGTTGCGGTGACGCTGGTCATCAGCAAGACGCTGCTGCCGCGGCTGTTCCGCTCGGTGGCGAAGCTGCCGGAGCTTGTCCTGATCGGGTCGCTCGCGTGGTGTTTCATCGTCTGCGCCGCCGCCAATGCTGCGGGACTGTCGCGCGAAATGGGCGCGCTGATCGCCGGCATCGCCATCTCGACGTTTCCGTACAACCTAGACGTCGTCGCCAAGGTCGTCAGCATCCGTGACTTCTTCGTCACGCTGTTTTTCGTGGCGCTGGGCATGCAGATTCCGATGCCCACGCCGCAGCTCGTCGGCATGGCGCTGCTGGCGTCGGCTTTCCTCGTCGCCAGCCGGTTCATCGTCGTGTTTCCGATCCTGCGCGCGCTTCGCCAGGGACACCGGGCGAGCCTGCTGCCGGCGATCAATCTCGCGCAGATGAGCGAGTTCGCGATGGTGATCGCGGCAATCGGCTTGAGCTACGAGCACATCGACCGCAGCACGGTCAGCCTGCTGATCTTCGTGTTCGCGTTCACGTCGGTGGCGTCGACGTACCTGATCGGCTACAGCCATCCGTTGCAGGAATGGCTGTCGGGACTTCTGCGCAAGGCCGGTCTCGACGATCTCGACCGCGGCGAGAATTCCGATGCCGGCACGCATGCGCTGGCCGGCAAGGACGTCGTGCTGCTCGGCTTCTTCACCGAGGCGAGCGCGCTTGTCCACGAGTACGAGATGGCGAAGCATCCGCTGCTTAACCACCTGCTCGTCATCGACTTCAATCCCGACGTACACGCCGAGTTGCAAAGGCGCGGCATCAGCTGCAAGTACGGCGACGTCGCGAGCATGCAGACGCTGCACCATGCCGAGGTCCACGCCGCCAGGCTCGTCGTGTCGACGATCCCCGATACGATCCTCAAGGGGACGAGCAACCTGCGGCTGCTGCAGCAGGCGCGGCGGCTGTGTCCGGAGGCCAGCGTCGTCGTGACGGCGAACCGTGCGGCGTCGGCACTCGAGCTCTACGACGCCGGCGCGGACTTCGTGTTCGTGTCGCGGCTCCACTCGGCGGCGCAGATGGCGGCGATCCTCGAGCAGGGGCTTGCCGAAGGCTTCGACCGATTGCGCGAGATGCAGATCGCGCACATCCGCAAGCGCGACGAAGTGTTGAAGTAACGCTCGCCGCGCCGCTGGTGTCGACCGGTGACGCGCGAAGCGTGAGTTCAGTCGCGGCGGATCAGTGCGATGGCGGCGGCGATCATGCTGCCGAAGAACACGAAGGTCCAGCCGGCGATCGACAGGCCGAGGAACACCCAGCCCTTTTCCGCGCATTCGCCGCTGCCTTCGAGCACGCGGCGGAAAACGTCGGTGAACGGCATCGTTTCCATCATGTAGTTGAGCCCCATGCCGCAGCTCGGGACCTGGTCCTTCGGCAGCGCCTGCAGCCAGATCTGGCGCGCGGAAAAGGCCGCGCCGGCACCGGCGATCAGCAGCGTCAGCACGGCGTAGAACGCAGCGCCCGAACGCCGCGGATTGTGGATCGCGGCGATCAGGAACACGACACCGACGGCGGACACGGCAACGCGCTGGAACATGCACAGTGGACACGGCTCGAGTCCTTCGCCGTACTGCAGCCACAGCGCCCACGCCATCAGCGCCGCGCAGACGATAAAGCCGAGCAGATACGCAGGCCGCCGCGGCGGCAGCAAGATCAGCGCCAGCGACGCGACGCCGAGTGTCATCACGGAAACGCGGTACACGGCCTGCGACAGCGACGGCTGGGCGCCGAACCAGCGCAGCAGCAGTTCCTGCGCGAGCAACGCGATGCACAGGAAGAGCGCGGCCCAGGGCCACGGCATCGATGCATAGCGGTTCATCGGGATAGGTGCTCCATTCGTGAGGCTATTCGCGTTGTGAAGTGGCGAGCGCCTGGTCCAGATCCCACAGGATATCGTCCAGCGACTCGAGTCCGATCGACAGGCGGATCATCTCGGGTGAAACGCCCGCGGCGCGCTGCTCGCTCTCGTCGAGCTGGCGGTGCGTCGTCGACGCCGGATGAATGATCAGCGACTTCGCGTCGCCAACGTTGGCGAGATGCGACAGGCATTGCACGGCTTCGATGCACCGCACGCCGGCCGCGGCGCCGCCCTTGACGCCGAACGTAAGAATGCCACCGGCACCGCGGGGCAGGTACTTGCGTGCCATCGCCAATCCCGGATTGCCCGGCAGCAGCGGGTAATTGACCCATGCCACCGCCGGATGACGCGCGAGATGCTCTGCGACGGCCAGCGCCGATTCGCTGTGCCGCGGCATCCGCAGGTGCAGCGTCTCGATCCCTTGCATCAGCAGGAACGCGGATAACGGCGCGAGCGTGGGCCCGAGCGTGCGCATCGTTTCCATCCGCGCCTTCATCGTGAACCCGAAGTCGCCGAACGTCTCGTGGAAGACGACGCCGTGATAGCCGCGCGACGGCTCGGTCATCTGCGGAAAGTTGCCGTTGTCCCACGCAAAGGTGCCGGACTCGACGAGGATCCCGCCCATGGTCGTGCCGTGTCCGCCGAGGTACTTCGTCAGCGAATGCACGACGATGTCGGCGCCGTGCTCGATCGGCCGGCACAGGTATGGCGAGGCGAGCGTGTTGTCGATGACGAGCGGCACGCCGGCCGCGTGCGCGATGTCGGCGATCGCCTCGATGTCGGGCACATTGAGCTGCGGGTTGCCGATTGTTTCGGCGTACAGGCACTTCGTCGTCGGCCGCAATGCGGCGCGGAAGGCTTGCGGATCGCCCGCGTCGACGAACGTGGTGTCGATGCCGAACTGCTCGAACGTGACAGCGAGTTGCGAGTACGAGCCGCCATATAGCGAGCGCGCGGCGACGATGTGGTCGCCGTTGCGCGCCAGCGTCAGGAACACAAGCATTTGCGCGGCCATGCCCGTGGCGGCGGCGAGTGCTGCGCGCCCGCCCTCGAGCGCGGCGACGCGTTCCTCCAGCGCTGCGACCGTCGGGTTCGAGATCCGCGAATAGACGTTGCCGAACGTCTGCAGGTTGAACAGCGACGCCGCATGATCGGCGTCGTCGAACACAAACGACGTCGTCTGGTAGATCGGCAGCGCACGCGCACCTGTCTGCGCATCGGGAATCTGCCCGGCATGCAGGCACAGCGTGTCGAAGCCGAAGCGATGATCGGGCATCTTGCGGTCCGTGAAGCGCCGCCGGGACGCGCGTCCGGCAGCCAGGAATGGTTGCAGCGCCCTGCGTCGCCGCACGGCGGAAAAAGCGCGTGACTGCGATTATCGCTTAGGCAGCGCCGCCGG
>Ga0207682_10000050_pt1 | contig 49908 bp, 53 predicted proteins | sample KBSM63metaG_FD_184332 | JGI IMG/M metagenome (GOLD analysis project Ga0207682, IMG submission 184332) | Miscanthus rhizosphere microbial communities from Kellogg Biological Station, Michigan, USA - KBS M6-3 metaG (SPAdes) (version 2) | ecosystem: Host-associated > Plants > Roots > Rhizosphere >... | reverse complement strand
ATGTCAATCGATCAGAAAGTGGGAGGGATCGAGCCCCGGCCAGCTCTCGGGTGCGTTCAGGTCGAGCTGTGGAAGGACCTCGACTCGCACCGGGCCCAGGTCCTCGATCGTCTCCCGGTTCGAGCGCTCGATCGCGCTCGGCTCCTCGGGCCAGGGAGTGAGCACTACCGCGGCGACGCTCAGTCCGCCGGCCCGGGCTGACTCCAGCGTCAGCAGCGTGTGGTTGATCGTGCCGAGTCCGGGCGAGGCAGCGACGATTGTGGGCAGCTCAAGGTCTGCGGCATAGTGGCGAACGAGATAGCTGCTGGATAGAGGAACCAAGAGGCCGCCCACTCCCTCGCAGACGAGGACATCGGCGCTCGCGGCCGCGGATCGAGCACCCGTGCGCAGACGTTCGGGATCGATCTCCTCTCCGGCCTGCGCCGCTGCCAGGTGCGGCGAGGCGGGGGGTCCATAGCGATAGGGGGCGATCTCCTCGTCGCTCTGCTCCGAGCCCGCGGCGCGACGCAACAACGCGTGGTCGGTCTCACCGGGTTCGTCGAGCCCGGTCACGGCGGGCTTGAAGACGGCGACCCGTTCACCGCTGTTCGCCAGAGTGCGCGCCAGGACCGCCGCGACCACCGTCTTGCCGACCTCGGTGCCGGTGCCGGTGACGAAGAAGCCGCGCAAGGGCTAGGCGGCGACGGCCTGGGGTGCCGCGCCGGCGCCGACGCCGATGCCCAGCTCGCGCGCCGCGGCGCCGACCGTGCGGGCGGCGCCTTCGAGCTCTTCGCGGCGGTGGGTCGACATCACCGTGAAGCGCAGCCGCGAGGTGCCCGCGGGCACGGTCGGTGGGCGGATGCCCTGGGCGAAGACGCCGCGCTCGAGGATCCGCTCGCAGAGCTCCATCGTCCGCTCCGGATCGCCGACCTCGACCGGGACGATCTGCGCGCGTCCCTCGCCGACCGCCAGTCCCTCGCCGGCGAGTGCGCCCCGCAATGTCGTCGCGTTGGCTCCCAGCTTTTCGACCCGCTCCGGCTGCGCTTCCAGCAGCTCCAGCGCCGCCAGGCCGGCGGCGGCGACCGGCGGCGGAGGAGCGGTGGAGAAGATGAAGGAGCGGGCCGTATTGAGCAGGTAGTCGGTCGTCTCCCGGTTGGCGCAGACATAGGCGCCGTAGGAGCCGAGCGCCTTGCCCAGCGTCCCCATCACGATGTCGACCTCGCCGCTCAACCCCGCGGCGGCGACGGAGCCACGACCACCCGGTCCGAGCGCGCCGGTCGCGTGCGCCTCGTCGACCATCAGGCGGCATCCGTGCCGGCGGGCGAGCGCGACGAGCTCGGGTAGCGGGGCGATGTGGCCGTCCATCGAGAAGACACCGTCGGTGACGATCAGCGCCGCCCGCTCTCCCGCCTGTTCCAGCCCCCAGGCGAGGTGCTCGACGTCGGCGTGGCGATAGACGAAGGTCTCGGCGCGGGAGAGACGGCAGCCGTCGATGATGCTGGCGTGGTTGAGCTCGTCGGAGAAGACGACCTCGCCCCGGCCGGCCAGAGCGCCGATCGTGCCGCTGTTGGCCAGGTAACCGGAGCCGAAGAGCAGGGCGGACTCGTAGCCCTTGAACTCGGCGATCCGCCGCTCCAGTCGTTGGTGGGGCTGCATGTTGCCGGAGATCAGGCGCGAGGCGCCCGAGCCGGCGCCCCAGCGCATCGCCGCCTCCGCCGCCGCGTTGCGCACCCGTGGATGCGCGGCCAGGCCGAGGTAATCGTTGGAGCAGAGCAGCAGGACGTCGCGACCGTCGAGGGTGATCCGCGGGCCCTGTCTGCCCTCGACCAGGCGCAGGCGCCGGTAGAGCCCGCTGTCGCGAAGCTCCTCCAACCGGTCTGCGATCCCGCTCATGCCGCGGGGGCTGCGGTGCTGGAAGCCTTGTCCCCCGGGTAAGGCGGCGGCTTCTTCGTCTTCTTGATCACCCTCAGCTGGGTCGAGGGGTCCCAGAAATTGGCCTCGTCCTGGTGGTCGATCAGCTCGTCCATCGGCGTCGCCGGGGTCTTGCCCGCGAGCCAACCATCGCGGTTGTCAGGACGGGGGTTGGCGCCGTTGTCGTCCTGGCGGGCGACGTTGAGGCCGAGCTCCTCGAACATCGCCCGGTCGTCCTCGGGCTCGGCGCCGAGCGTGGTGAGGAAGTTGCCCATCATCACCCCGTTGAGGCCGGCCTTCACGGCCAGCGGCTGCAGGTCGCCGAGATTCTCGACCCGGCCGCCGCAGAGGCGGAAGAGGGCGCCGGGGATGATCAGGCGGAAGATCGCCACCCACTTGACCACCTCCCAGGCGTCCATCAGCGGCCGCTCGCCGAACTTGGTGCCGGTGCGCGGGTTGAGCAGGTTGATCGGCACCGAGGTCGGGTTGATCTCAGAGAGCTCGAAGGCCATCTCGACCCGCTGCTGAGGGGACTCGCCGAGGTTGAGGATGCCGCCGACGCAGGTCTCCAACCCGGCCTCCTTGACCGCCTGGATCGTGCGCAGGCGACCCTCGTAGCGGACCGTGGTCGAGACCTCTGGATAGTAGGAGCGCGCCGACTCGACGTTGTGGTGGACGCGCTGGATGCCGGCCTCGCGCAGTTTCTTGGCCCGCTCCGCCGACATGTGGCCGATCGAGGCGCAGCGCTTCAGGTTGGTCTGCTCGGCGACGAGTTCGGCGCCCTCGAGGATTTTCTCGAAGTCCCGTTTGGAGAGACCCTGGCCCTGGGTGACCATGCAGAAGCGGTGGGCACCGGCCGCCTCGGCTGCCTTGGCGTGTTCGAGGATCTGCTCCGGCTCCATCATCGCGTGCATCGGCGTGTCCGCCTCGGCGTAGCGCGACTGGGCGCAGAAGCCGCAGTCCTCGGCGCAGCCGCCCGACTTGGCGTTGACCAGCGAGCACATGTCGGTCGAGTCGCCGAAGTTCTCGCGCCGCACCGCCCAGGCGCGCTCGACCAACTCGCCGATCTCCTCGTGAGTCGTCAGCTCGCCGAGGGCGAGGGCTTCCTCGAAGGTGATCAGGGGAGGCATCCGGCGCAAGGCTAGGCACCGTCCCGGACGGGCCGTTGCGCCCACGTCCGAGCCGCTTGTGGACCCATAGGCTGGGCGGGTGGGGACGCGACCGGCGAGACGCAGGCGCATCGCGGCGGGCATCGCGGCCGGCCTGGCGATCGCGGCCTTCGCCTTCGGCGCGGTGCTCAGCGAGCGGGGCTCATCACCGCCCCCACCGAGCATCGCCTCGCAGCTTTCGCTGCGCCGGCTGGTCGGCGAGCGCCTCGTTGCCGGCTTCTCCGGAACGGCGCCGCCGGCGCCGCTGCGGCGGATGATCGGCCGTGGCGAACTCGCGGGGGCGATCTTCTTCGAAGAGAACCTGCCCGATCGTGCTGCCGCAAAGCGGCTCAGCGCGGAAATCCAGTCGATCCCCCGCCCGCGCGGGCTGCGCGATCCGCTCCTGCTCATGGTCGATCAGGAGGGCGGCCTGGTGAAGCGCCTTGGCGGCCCCCCGACTCTCTCCGCCGCGCAGATGGGGGCGGCGGGCGGGCGTGTAAGTCATCGGCAGGGCCAGGCCACGGCCGCCGGCCTGCAGCGGGCCGGCATCAATGTCGATCTTGCTCCCGTGCTCGACGTCGCTCGGGCCGGCGGCGCGATCGCCGAAACGGAACGGAGCTTCGGCGAGAGCGCGGCAGGGGTGTCCGCCACCGCTGTCCCCTTCGCCGGAGGTCTGCGGGAGGGCGGTGTCGCGGCCACCGCGAAGCACTTTCCCGGCCTCGGCGCGGCAGGCGAAAACACCGATTTCGCCGTGCAGCGCATCGCCCTCTCCAAGCGGGAGCTGCGCGCCGTCGACGAGCTTCCCTACCGTCGCTTCATCGCCATGGGCGGCGAGATGGTGATGCTCAGCACCGCGATCTATCCGGCCTTCTCGCCGCGACCGGCGGCTTTCGCCAGGCCGATCGCCACGGGCGAGCTGCGCCGGCGGCTCGGCTTCAAAGGCGTCTCGATCACCGACGCGCTCGAATCGGTGGCGGTGCGCGATTTCGGCGGACCGGCCGCCGTCGCGACGGCCGCGGCCAGGGCCGGCACCGACCTCCTTCTCTGCACCGACTATCGGTCCGCAGCCACCGCGGGGGCGAGCCTCGTGCGCGCGCTGCGGCGCGATCCCACGGCCCGCACCGCCTTCGAGGCCTCGGCGAGCCGCGTGCTGCGGCTCCGCCACTCGCTCGCCTCTAAACGCGATCCGCGACGGTGATCTTTAATTCGCTCGGCTGTGGCTCGGGCGTGTTCGAGTCGAAGAGTCGCACCCGGTCGCGCCCCGAGCCCTTCGCCGCGTACATCGCCGCGTCGGCGCGGCCCAGCACCGCCTCGTAGCTGAGCCGCTGGCCGGTACCGAAGGGGGCGATCCCGATGCTGGCCGTGATTGCGGGGACCTCCGGTTCGCTCTCCATCCGCTCGCGGATCGCGGTGGCGATCTCGCCGGCCACCTCCTCCGCCTCGCCGAGCTCGCAGCGGGGCAGGACGACGGCGAACTCGTCGCCGCCGAGCCGGGCCAGCAGGTCGGTCTCGCGGGCGCGGCCGCGCAGGACTTCCGCGATCTCGGTCAGCACCCGGTCTCCGGCTGGATGGCCGAGCGTGTCGTTGACCTGCTTGAAGTGATCGAGGTCGAGCATCAGCAGGGCGCCGGGCACCCCGTAGCGGTGGCTACGAGCCAGCTCGGTGCGCAGGTCCTCCTCGAAGCGGCGGCGATTTCGCAGTCCGGTGAGCGGATCGTGACTCGCCTCGCGAGCCAGCTCGTGCATCCGTTCGTTGCGACTCCAGACCATTACCAGCGCCGCCAGTAGGCCGGCCAGGGAGATGCCGACGATGGCGATCATCACCGGCAGGTCGACTCCGGGCGAATCGGGATCGCGCACGCGCAGCAGCCAGGTCCGGTCGGCGATCCGAAGCGGTGCGGCGGCACTTTCGGCCGGCGGGAGATCTCTGCCCGAGACGGGGCGGTCGTGTTCGAACAGGGCGGCTTCGATCCCATTGGGCAGCGCGGCTGTCGCCGCTCGCGCAAGGTCGGCGACGTGGAAGGAGCCGACGGCGAAGCCGACCAGGGCGGCACGGCGCTGACCGGCGGTCCGAGTCGGTGCGCCGTCGCGGAAGACGGGGCGGAAGACGTTGATCCCGGTGCCGCCGGCCGGCAGGCGCATCACCGGCGTCGTCGCCACCTTGCCCGTGGCGCGGGCCTCGAGCAGGTAGCGGCCCCGCAGAGCATCGCTGCCGATGTCGTAGCCGAGCGGGACGTGCACCGTGATCCCGGCAACGCTCGCGGCGTCGATCAGCGGGAAGTAGATCTCGTGTCGGACAGCGGGGCGCAGCTCGCCCAGCGGTCCCCGTTCGAGGATCGGCAGGTGCCGACGACGTTCGAACTCGGCTCGGTCAGCGCTGGATACCGCGCGGAGGAAGCCGGTCGCGGAGAGCCCGCCGGAGTGGAGCAGCGGGCCGGCCATCACCTCGAACTCGTGGCGGCTGAAGTTGCCCTCGGCCCGGTAGAAGGCGGCGGCGCTGCTCAGCTGTCCGACCGAGAGCGCGGCGAGCGCTTCCGCTTGGTGCGCGGCGCGGGCCGCATCGCCCTGCTGTCGCGCCTCGAAGTTGTCGCGTTCGCGCTCGTGCACGACCAGGGCGACCGCGATCGAGCCGATGGCGATCGCGATCGCGACGGCAAAGCCAAGCCAAAAACGAATGCGCATCTTCTTCTTGTCGGCTGCTTTTCGCCTCGCCTCAATCGACGGGCGTATTTGCAAGCGACTCCCAGAGGTAGAGCGAGGCCAGGCTGCGGTGCGGTCGCCACGGCTCGCCGATCTCCAGCACCTTCGTCGGCGTCGGCATCTCCTTCAGGCCGTATTCGACCTGCACCGCCTTGCGGATGCCGAGGTCGCCGCCGGAGAGCACGTCGGGGCGTTCGAGGTGGAAGAGCAGGAACATCTCGGCGGTCCAGACACCCAATCCCCGCACCGCAACGATCTCCTCGATCACTTCCTCGTCGCCGAGCTCCTCGAGGCGGTCGAGCTCGAGCTCGCCGTCGAGCACGTGGGTGGCGAGGTCGCGGACGTACTCGACCTTGCGCCCGGAGAGACCCGCCGCCCGCAGGTCCTCTTCGCCGGCTTCGAGCAGCTGGGCGGGTGTCGGGGCCGTGCCGCCGAAGAGCTCGAGCACGCGGCCGTAGATCGTCCGCGCCGCCTTGGTCGAGAGCTGCTGGCCGACGATCGCCCGCAGCAGCGCCCCGTAGGCGTCGGCGGGTTTCTCCTCGCTGCGGCGACGCAGCCGCGTCGCCAGGTCGATCTTGCCGACCCGCTCGATCAGCGCCGCCATCGTCGGGTCGGCGGCGGCGAGCTCTCGCCGTGCCTTGGCGCTCATCGCCCTCGCCAGACCGGCTTGCGCTTCTCGGCGAAGGCTTCGATGCCCTCGCGAAAGTCCTCCGAGGAGAAGCAAGACTCGCGCAGGGCGATCAGGTCCGCCTCCTGCTGCTCGCTCAGCACCGGCGAGGCGGCGAGCAGGTCGATCGCGCTCTTGTTGCCGCGCATCGAGAGCGGCGCGTTGGCGGCGATCTCGGCCGCTAAGGCGACCGACGCCTCCTCCAACTGCTCGTCGGCGACGACTTCGTGGACCAGGCCGATCTCGGCGGCGCGGGCGGCCTCGAAGTTGCGCCCGGTGAGGAAGAGCTCCTTGGTGCGGGCCAGTCCGAGTGTGTCGAGGAACTTGCGCAGCCCGGTGTGGCCGTAGACGAGCCCGAGTTTGACCGGCGGCATGCCGAGCTTGGCGCCGGCGGCGGCGATCCGCAGGTCGCAGGTGATCGCCAGCTCCAGGCCGCCGCCGACGCAGGCGCCGTTGAGTGCTGCCACGGTCGGCCAGGGGTGCGAGGCGAGCGCCTCCATCGCGGCGTGAAAGGGATGGGCGACCAGCGCCTCGGCGTCGCGCTCGAAGGTCTCGGCGGGGATCGCGGCGATGTCGTAACCGGCCGAGAAGACCGGCGGCGCGCCGGTGATCAGCACGCAGCGCGTCTCGATCCCCTGGTCGAGGCGGGGCAGGGTCTCGGCGAGCGCGTCGAGGATCTCGTGGTCGAGTGCGTTGCGCCGCTCGGGATTGGAGATGCGGAGCCGGACGACCGCCTCCGCGGGGGAGTCGAGCAGCAGCTTGCCGCCGGCGAGCTGCTCGTTCACTCCAGCACTACGAGGACGTCGCCTTCGCTGACCGACTGGCCCTCCTCGCAGCGGATCTCCTTGACGGTTCCGTCGTCTTCGGCCTCGACCGGGATCTCCATCTTCATCGACTCGAGGATCACGACAGTGTCCCCGTCCTCGACGGTGTCCCCAACCGCGACCTCGATTTTCCAGACGTTGCCGGTGATGTGCGCCTCGATGTCTGCCATGGCGCGAGAGAATATCCGCCGTGTCCGACCTCGCCGTGATCGTCGCCGCCCGCAACGAGGCCGATCGAGTGGGCGAGACGGTCGCGGCCCTGCGCTCCGTCTTCCCTGGCGCGCGGGTCTGGGTTGCCGATGACGCCTCCGAAGACGGGACCGCCGAGGTGGCGATGGCGGCCGGTGCGCGGGTGGTCAGCCGTGGCCGCCCGCACGGCAAGGGCGCCAACGTGACCGCCGCCGCCGAGGCCGCGCTCAGCGATGGCGACGTGCCGGCTCTCTTTCTGCTCTGCGACGGAGATCTCGGTGGTTCCGCCGCCCACCTCGAGCCACTCGTCGTCGCGGTCGAGGCCGGCGAGAGCGACCTCGCCGTCGCCGCCTTCGCCCGCCGCGAGGGCGGCGGCCTCGGCCTCGCCCTCGGCTTCGCCCGCTGGGCGATCCGCCGCCTCAGCGGCTTCGAGCCCGACGCCCCGATCTCCGGTCAGCGAGCGATGCGAAGCGAGGTCCTGAGCGAGGTCCTTCCCTTCGCCCCCGGCTACGGCATGGAGATCGGCATGACCGTCGACGCGGTCCGTGCCGGCTACCGCGTCGGCGAGTACGAGCTGGAGCTCACGCACCGAGCTACCGGTCGGAGCCTCGGCGGCTTCTTGCATCGCGGCAAGCAGCTCGCCGACTTCGTACGGGCCTATCGGGCCCGCGCTTAGCTCGGCCGCGGCCAGCCCCCTTCGGCCCGCTCGACCTGCCCCGCGAGCGAGAGCAGCGTCGCCTCGTCGTTTTCGCGCCCGAGCAGCTGAGCGCCGATCGGCAGGCCGCTGTCGGTGAGACCGGCGGGAACGCTGATCCCGGGCCAGCCGACCACGTTCCAGGCGAAGGCGAAGGGGCAGGTGGCACTTGCCGTGTTGCCGGTCTTCCAGTAGCCGCGGCCGTCGAGGGCGCCGATGCGGGGTGCAGGCCTGGCTGTGGTCGGGGTGAGGACGACGTCGCAGCGCTCGAAGACGCGACCGACGCGGCGTCGCATCGCCGGCTCGCCGGCGCGGGCGAGGCGCAGCGGCAGGCCGCTGAGCGCCTTACCGATGCGTGCTGCCGCGCGGGTGCGCGGCTCGAGGCTGCTGCGATCTTCGCCATGGGCGGCAAGCCATTCCTCGACCGCGGCCTCGCCGCGGGCGACGATGGCCGGACCGACCAGCCCGTAGTCGGGGTCGACCCGGACGATCTCGTGGCCGAGTCCCGCGAGCCGCTCGGCGAAGCCCTCGATTGCCTCGCGGTGCTCGTCGTGCACTGAGTTGGGGACCCCGATGGGGGTGGCGAAGGAGACGGCGACGCGCAGCCGTCCCGGCTCGCGGGCGGCGGCGTCGGAGAACGGCTCCGCGGGAGGGACGGGCTTGTGCAGATCGGCGGGGACGTTGCCGTGGACGGCGTCGAGCAGCAGGGCGGCATCGGCGGTCGACCGCGCCAGCGGCCCGAAGACGCTGAGGCCGTTGAAGGACTCGGCGTCCGGCCAGGTCGAGATGCGGCCGCGCTGGGGCTTCAGCCCGACCAGGCCGGTCCAGGCCGCGGGGATGCGGATCGAGCCGGCCCCGTCGGAGCCGATCGCCGCCGGGACGATCCCGGCCGCGACCGCCGCCGCCGCGCCGCCGCTGGAGCCGCCGGGCGTGTGGTCGAGGTTCCAGGGGTTGCGAGTGGCGCCGTGCAGGGGGCTCTCGGTGAAGTGCCAGAGTCCGACCTCGGGAGCGTGGGTCTTGCCGATCACGATCGCGCCCGCCTCGCGCAGCCGGTGCACCGCCTCGGCGTCGCGCACGGCCGGCCGGCCGCCGCCGCAGCCGAAGGGGGTGGTGTGGCCGCCGAGGTCGACGTCGTCCTTGATCGCCACCGGCACGCCCAGCAGTGGCGCGCTCTCGCCGGCTGAGAGCCGGCGGTCGGCCTCATCGGCCGCCGCCAGGGCCTCGTCGGCGCAGATCACGCGGAAGGCGTTGAGGGTCTCCTGACTTGCCTCTGCCTGCGCCAGCGCCTCGGCGACCAATTCGCGCGATGCCACCTCTCCGGCCTGAAGTAGCTGCGCCTGCTCTTGCAGCCCCGGCCCTGCACTGGTCCCTCTCGTCATCGTCGCCATCGGTGCCTCCTCGCCCTGCAAAGTTGTTGTTCGTTCGAACGAACGATAGGCGAAAGGGGTAGGCTGGCGCTTCTTGGCCACCGCCACCACCTCCGATACCCGCGAGCGGATCCTCCGTGCCACGGTCGAGCTGATCGGCGAGGAGGGAGTCCCCGCCGTCACCAACCGCCGCGTCGCCGGGGCGGCCGGTGTAGCGCTCGGCTCGCTCACCTACCACTTCCCCAGCCAGGTGGACCTGCTGCGCGAGAGCCTGCTGCTCTACGTCGGCGAGGAGGTGGCGAAGCAGGAGGAAATCGCCGCCGAGCTGCGCCGCAGCGAACCGAGCTTCGAGCAGATCGCGGCCGAAGTCCAGCGCGTGGTCGAGGAGTCGACCAACCGCATCCAGCAGCTGGCCGAGATCGAGCTGCACCTGCAGGCGGCGCGCGATCCGGCCCTGCGCGAGGCCTCGCTGCGCTGCTTCGAGGCCTACGAAGGCGTGGCGGCGGCGGCGCTGGAGATGCTCGAGGTGCCCGACGGCGCTCGCCACGCCCGCACGATCGTGGCGCTGATGTACGGGATGGGGCTGCGCCGGCTCGGCACCGGCGAGGACGCCTCCGGGGTCGCCGAGAGCCTGCTCACGGTGATGCGGGGGATCGCGCCCTGATCCTGGCGATCGACCAGGGAACGACGGGAACCACCTGTCTCGTCTTCGATACCGAGGGAAGGGTCGTCGGCCAGTCTTATTCGGAGTTCGAGCAGCACTTTCCGCGGCCGGGATGGATCGAGCACGACCCGGCTGAAATCTGGGAGGTGACCCGCCGCGTCGCCATGGGGGCGATCGTCGACGCTGGCATCCTCGGCAGCGAACTCGACGCTATCGGGATCACCAACCAGCGCGAGACCGTCGTCGCCTGGGACCCGCGCAGCGGCGAGCCGCTGCACAGGGCGCTGGTCTGGCAGGACCGGCGCACCGCGGCGCGCTGCGCCGAGCTGCGCGCCGCCGGGCACGAGCCCTTGGTCCGCGAGCGCACCGGGCTCGTCATCGATCCCTACTTCTCGGCGACCAAGATCGAGTGGCTGCTGCACAACGCCGAGGGGATGGAGCGCGCCGTCTTCGGCACGATCGACTCCTGGCTCCTCTTCAAGCTCACCGGCCGCCACGCGACCGATCACACCAACGCCTCGCGCACGATGCTCTTCGACATCCGCCGCCGCGCCTGGGACGAGGAGCTCTGCGCCCTGCTTGGCATCGACCCCGGCAAGCTGCCCGAGGCACTGCCCTCTGCCCATGTCTACGGCACCACCTCGGAGTTCGGCGGCGAGGTGCCGGTGGCGGGGATCGCCGGCGACCAGCAGGCTGCCCTTTTCGGTCAGGCCTGCCACCGCGCCGGCACCGCCAAGAACACCTACGGGACCGGCAGCTTCGTTCTGCTCCACACCGGGGCCGAGACGCCCGGCCCGGGGGACGGCCTGTTGGCGACGATGGCCTGCGGGACGGACGAGGAGCCCGCCTACGCTCTCGAGGCCTCGATCTTCGTCACCGGCGCCGCCGTGCAGTGGTTGCGCGACGGCCTCGGCGTGATCGACCGAGCCGAGCAGACCGAGGAGCTCGCCGCCTCGCTGAGGAGCAACGACGGCGTCTACTTCGTGCCGGCCCTGACCGGCCTCGGCTCGCCGCACTGGGATCCCTACGCGCGCGGCACGATCGTCGGTCTCACCCGTGGCAGCGGCCGCGCCCACATGGCCCGGGCGGCGCTGGAGGCGATCGCCTTTCAGACCGTCGACGCGGTGCGGTCCCAGGAGGCGGTGGCCGGCGAGCGCCTCGCCGTGCTCAAGGCCGACGGCGGCGCGGTCGAAAACCGCTGGCTGATGCAATTCCAGGCCGACGTCCTCGGCTGCGAGGTGATCGTGCCGGAGGTGGAGGAGACGACCGCGCTGGGAGCCGCCTATCTGGCCGGAGTCGCGACCGAGCGCTGGGACCTCGACCAGGTGGCGCAGATGTGGCGTGAGTCGGCTCGCTACGAGCCGGCGATGGGGGAGGACGAGCGAGCGGCGCTGCTGGCCGATTGGCACCGTGCGGTCGAGCGGGCGCGGGGCTGGGCCGAGCCGTCCGCGGAGGGCGCGTAACCGCTCCTGCGGGCGGGGGTATCGCGTAGCGACGGCCGGGCAGGCCGCGCTCGCTTATGTCGGAGATGAAGCCACAGGTCTACAAGGACGATCGTCCCGCCGAGTACTTCGACCAGTTCCACGAGTCCGCCCGCAAGGGAGTGGGCTGGACCTACACCTTCGTCCGCATCCTCGTCTCGCTGCCGACGCTGCTGATCTACCGCGTGCGCGCGATCGGGACCGAGAACGTCCCTCGGAGCGGGGCGCTGATCCTCGCCCCCAATCACTTCAGCCAGATGGACCACTTCTTCGTCGGCCTCTATCTGCTGCGGCGCAAGGTGCGCTTCATGGCCAAGTCGCAGATGTTCGGCCCGCCCGTGCTCACCTACATCTACAAGCACGGTGGCGTCTTCCCGGTGCGCCGCGGGCATCACGACGAGAAGGCGATCGAGACGGCGTTGACGATTCTGGGGCAGGAAGAGATGCTGCTCGTCTACGCCGAGGGCGGACGCTCGCGCAGCGGCAAGCTGAAAGAGGTCAAGCCGGGAATCGGTCGCATCGCGCTCGAATCGGGCGCCCCGGTGGTGCCGGTCGCGATCCAGGGCTCAGAGAAGGTGCGCCGCTGGAAACGGTTCCGCTTTCCCAAGGTGACGGTGCAGTTCGGCGAGCCGCTGAGCTTTCCCAGCGAGCAGGCGCCGAGTCGCGAGCGGCAGCTTGAGGTGGCAAATGAGATCTTCGCGCCGGTGCGCGAGATGTACGAGGGGTTGGCTACTCGTAACGAGCGCTGAGTTCGGCGAGGAACTCCGGGTCGTGTCCCGGGGTAACGATCGCGTCGGGGTACTGGCGCTTGAACAACTTCAGCTCCTGCAGTGAGCGCTTGTAATTGTGCTCATCGAAGGGGCGGGGTGCGAGCGGCGCGTCGCCGTCGAGCTGCGCCGCGGTGTAGGTGGCGTCGCCGCCGATCACGAAGTCGCGCTTTGACAGGCGGGCGATCACCGACATGTGGCCGGCGCTGTGGCCTGGCGTGTAGGCAAGGCGCAGCGAGCCGTCGCCGAGGAGGTCGAAGGTGCGGCCGAAGCTCGAGTAGGAGTCGATGCCGCCACGATCGAAGTCGATCGTGCGGTAGTCGAAGGCGTAGTCGAAGTGGATGCGCCGGTAGCCGTTGAGCAGCGGCCGCGGGCCGGTCGCGGCGGACTCCCACTCTTTTTCGCTGAGTACGAAGGTCGAGTTGGGGAACTCGGAGATCGCCGAGGTGTGGTCGATGTGCATGTGCGTCATCACGACGATCGGGATCTCGCCGGGATCGAGGCCGCGCTCGCGCAGCTGTGCGGGCACGTCCTTGCCGCTCTCCAGGGCGGGGTGGCCGACCCGCGTCCCCATGCCGCCGAAGTTCTCCTTGCCGTCGGTGGCGATCGAGGGGTGCAGGCCGGTGTCGACGAGGATCGCCCCGGCGCTGGGGTGGCGGATCAGGTACGCGGGACAGGGGACCGTCGCCGCGGGGTTGCCGCTGAGCAGGGCGCGCAGCAGCTTCAGCGTCTCGAAGCGACCGCCCGGGCGTTCCATCATCGTCCGCGGCCAGGTGACGGTGCCGGCGAGGAGCGGTTCGACCGCGACGGTCGCCCCAGGGGTGCCACCGGCAAGGGGCTCGTGCAGGGGTTTTGGCTCCACGCGGACCTTCATTGCCGCTCAGGTTACGGTGAGCGACCGCCTATAGGCTGCGGGGCCGATGACTGAAAGCCCGCATTCGCGCATCTTCAGGGAGGGATTGCTCGACGGCCAGGTCTGCGTCGTCTCCGGCGCGGGCAGCGGTCTCGGCCGCGAGACGGCCCTGGAGCTGGTGCGCCTCGGTGCCGTCGTGGTCGGCTGCGGACGGCGCGAGGAGCCGCTGGCGGAGACCGCCGAGCTGGCTGTGGGGTCGGCGGGCTCCTTCGAGCATGACGCGATCGACATCCGCGATGAGGAAGCGGTCGACGGCTTCTTCGATCGCCTGCTCAGTCGCCACGAGCGCCTCGACGTGCTGGTCAACAACGCCGGAGGCCAGTTCCTCGCGCCGGCCGAGTCGATCACGCCGAAAGGCTTCCGCACGGTGATCGAGCTGAACGTGCAGGGCACCTGGCTGATGACCCACGCGGCCGCGACCAAGTCCTTCATCCCGCAGGGCGGCGGCAAGGTGTTGAGCGTCACCCTCTCGCCCCACAACGGCATGCCGGGCATGGTCCACTCTGGCGCCGCGCGCGCCGCGGTGGAGAACATGATGCGCACGCTGGCCATCGAGTGGGCTCGCTTCGGGATCAAGACCTGCGCCCTGGCGGCGGGCCAGTTCGCCACCGAGACGCTGCTGACCAAGTATCCGCAGGTCGTCGTCGACAACCTCGAGCGCTCGATCCCGATCGGCCGCGCCGGCCGCGCCGAGGAGATGGCCTGGCTGGTCGCCTACCTCGCCTCGCCCGCCGGTGACTTCGTCTCCGGGACGACGATCACGATCGACGGCGCCCGCGACAACTGGGCCGGCCCCTGGCCCCCGGAAGCGATTGCGAGCGAGTCCGGCGATCCCGTTGCCGAGGAGCGCCGGCCGAAGCCCTAGCGGGGCTCGAGCACGACCACGGGGATCTCGCGGCCCTTGCTGCGGGCGGCGTAGCTTTCGTAGTCGCGGTAGACGCGGACCGCTTTAGCCCAGATCCGCTCGCGCTCCTCGCCCTCGGCGACGCGGGCGTGGACGGGGCGGTGCTCACGGCCGATCTGGACGGTCGTGTCCGGATTGGCCTTGAGGTTGTAGAACCAGGCCGGGTTCTTCGGGAAGCCGCCCTTGGAGGCGATCACGGCAACGTTGTCGCCGTCCTCGACGTAAAGCAGCGGGGAGGTGCGCTTGGTGCCGCTCTTGGCGCCGACGTGGTCGAGCAGCAGGATGCGGATGCCGGTGCCCGGCACGGCGTGGCCGATGCGACCGCCGCTGGCGCGGTAGGCGGCCGTGTGCAGGCCCATGAAGCGGGTGAGGGCAGGCCAGATCCGATCCGCCACGTCGAGGTAGCGGGGCGGGCGCCTGCCCTCTCTCGCCGCGGAGCTCAGGTGTACATCCCCCCGAACATGCCGCCGGTGACGTTGAGCACCTGGCCGTGCACGTAGTCGGCCAGCGGTGAGCAGAGGAAGAGGACCGGAGCCGAGGCCTCCTCGGGGGTGGCGGGGCGACCGAGCGGGATGATCGCCGAGGCCATCGCCCGCATCTGCTCGGGGATGCCGAGCTCGATCTTCTCGCCGCCCGGAGCGGTCATCTCGCCGCCCTGCTCCTTGGCAGCGGTGAGGCGGGTTTCGACGAAGCCGAAGGCGACAGCGTTGACGTTGATCTTGAACTGCCCCCACTCCTTGGCCAGCGTTTTGGTCAGGCCGACGACGCCCATCTTGGCCGCCGAGTAGTTGACCTGGCCGGCATTGCCCATCATCCCCGAGGTCGAGGAGGTGTTGACGATCTTGCGGAAGACCTCTTTGCCTTCGTTGCGCTCGGCCTTGGCCGCCTCGCGCCAGTGGGGCGCGAGCGCGCGGGCGACGCGGAAGGGCACGATCGTGTGGATGTCGAGCATCGCCTGGAACTGCTCGTCGGTCATCTTGTGGGCGACGCTGTCCCAGGTATAGCCGGCGTTGTTGACGCAGATGTCGACCGAGCCGAAGGCGTCGACCGCGGCCGCGACCAGCTTGTCGGCGGCGTCCGTCTCGGTCAGGTCGCCGGCGAAGACGGCGGTCTCGCCGTCGATCTCGCTTGCCGCCTGTTCGGCGACGTCGGCGTCGAGGTCGTTGATCAGCACCTTGGCGCCCTCGCGGACGAACATCTCGGCGGTCGCCCGGCCGATCCCGCGCGCCGATCCGGTGACGATCGCCGCTTTCCCGTCAAGAAGTCCCATCAGTCTGCTCTCTCCTTATATGGATCGCTGAAAGTCGGCTGGGGAGGCTACAAGGAACCGGCGGCCCTGGTTGACTGGCCAGTCGGGAGCGCGCGGCGGTCCGGCGGCTGCTCGGCTCAGCTCTCGGGAGAGATGAACATCCGGTAGTCGAAGGCGACCTCGTAGCCCATCGCCAGGTAGATCGGCTTGCCCATCGGCGAGGCCTGCAGGGAGGCGACGTTCGCGCCCAGGTCGAATCCGGCGACGGTCGCCGCGGTGGTGACCGCGCGCCCGAGGCCGCGTCCCCGTGCCTGCTTGCGACTTCCGACCCAGTAGATGCCCGCGACCGCGTCGCTGACGATCGTCAGCGCGATGCTGACCGGCTCGCCGTCCAAGTAGGCGATGAAGGCGGCGACGTTCTCGGCCAGCAGGCCGGCGTGGTTGGTGTAGCCGGAGAAGATCTCGGGCGGGAAGCCGATGTCCGCGTAGGACTCGATCGCGACGCGCCAGAAGTCAGGCGCCTGCTCGAGTGACTCCAGCTTGAGCAGCTCGGTGTCCGGATCCAGGTCGGGTAGCTCCGGTCGCTCTTCAAGCACCATCTCGGGCATTTGGTAGACGGCCTCGAAGCCGGCAGCCTCGGCGGCCGCCACAAGATCGCCGTCCTCCGGTTGGCCGCCTTTTACCCAGACGCTGAAGCGCCGGTCCCGAGCCGCGAAGAACTCCTTGGCGCGGGCGATGAAATCGCCGGCGTCGACTCCGTCGTCGCGGCGGAAGGCGCCGTTTGAGATCACCGGATGGGTGGCGCTGCCGGCACCGAAGAGCCAGCCGGGCTCCGCCTCGATAGCGGCGCCGGGATCGAGTTCGAAGAACTGGCGCGAGCTGTCGACGAGATTGAGGTGGGCGCGCCGCAGCTCCTCAGTCGCCAAGCTCGACGCCCCCGTCCTCGGTGACGATCCAGCGTGGGTTGTGCGCGATCTCCCAGGGATGGCCGTCGGGGTCGATGAAGACGGCGCTGTAGCCGCCCCAGAAGGTTTCGGCGGGCTCGCGGCCGATCTGGGCACCGGCCCGGCGTGCCTCCTCGATCGTCGCGTCGACCTCGGCGGGCGAGCCGAAGTTGAGCGCGAGAGTGACCCCGCCCCAGCCGCCGCCGTCCTTGACGCAGCTGTCCTCTGCCAGGCGCGCCCGGTCCCAGAGGGCGAGGATCATGCCGCCGCCCATCTGGAAGAAGACGACGTCGTCGTCCGGGCCGGCGCCCGTGCTCCAGCCGAGCGCCTCGTAGAAGCGGCGCGCCCGCCCGAGGTCCCCAGTGCCGAGGGTGATCAGGCTGACGCGCTGCTTCATCAGTGGTTCAGGCCGTCGGGCCCGCGGGTGGGGGATCCGCGGCGGGAGGCTCGGTCGCCGGGGGCTGCTCAGGCAACGGTGGCGGCATCGCGTCGGCAGGCGCGGGCGGTGCGAGTTCACCTGAAACCGGGTCGGCCTCGGCTTCCCAGACCTTGTTCAGCTCGGACTGGATGTAGCCCCAGAGCGCCGGTGAGATCAGCACGTAGAGGATGATCGCGATCCAGCCGTTGAGCGGCGGCTGTCCGGCGATCTTGGAGGCGCCCATGACGCGCTTGGTGCCACGCCAGTAGGTGATCAGAGCGGGAACGATGATGATCCCGCCCGGGAACAGCGCCAGCAGGGAGTTGGTCGGGTTCTGGCCGAGGTCGTACCCCTTGGCTTTGCCGTAATCCCGAAGCTCGCGGTTGATCCGGTACCACCAAACCAGGTGGTAGATGCCGAGCGTGATGAACGGCAGCAGCGCCGCCGCCCAGGGACTGCGGACCTTCACCCTGTCCCCGCTCTCGCGGATCTGCATTTCGTACGCCATGTAAACCTCTCTCTCCCCGCCGCTGACTGGTCCTGAAGACCCTAACCCACGCATCGCGCGAAATCACCGTCCGGTGGACTGTTCTCCGTTTTGGCGTGAGTCGCGATAATCGGCCGATGGACACGGAGGAGATCCTGCGGAAGGCCTACCGGGCTTTCAATGCTCGTGACGTGGAGGCGGCGGTGGCGCTGATGGACGAGGACGTCGACTGGCCCAACGCTTGGGAGGGCGGACGAGTGAAAGGGCGGGCCGCGGTCCGCGACTACTGGCAGCGCCAGTTCGAGTCGATCTCGAGTGAGGTCGAGCCGGAGCAGTTCGAGCACCACGCGAACGGTGAGGTGACGGTCTTGGTCAAGCAGACCGTTCACGACGCAGAGAGTGGCGCGTTGCTCTCCGAGGGCCAGGTGCGCCACCGCTACCGGATCGAGGACGGGTTGATCGTGCGGATGGACGTGCTGGAGGACGCTCCGCCGGCGGACTAGCTAGGCCGCGGCGATCGCCGCAAGGTCCTTGGGGCGGAGGAGCGCCTGCAGGGTGCTGCCGTCGACAACCGCGAGGCCGCCCTTGCGTAGCTTGACGTTGGCGCCGGTGAGGCGGGCGACCTCGCCCGAGAAGTCGGGCTCGTGGCCGACCAGCAGCACGTCGCCGCGCCCGGCGGCGAGGGTCAGCGAGTCGAACGTTCCTTCGCGCAGGTCCTCGGCGATCTCCGGCTCGAGGCCGAGTGCCTCGCAGGCCAGCCGCGCGGTGTCGGCGGCGCGGACCTTCGGGCTGGTCAGGCAGGCGTTGATCGTCGTGCTCAGGGATCGCAGTGCCTCTCCGGCGGCCCTTGCCTGCCGCTCGCCCTTCGGCGTCAGCCGCCGTGCCGCGTCGTCGCCGGTGCCTTCCTCCGCGTCTCCGTGTCGGAGCAGGTAGATCACGAGACGATCCTACGAACTCGCGAGCGCCGGGTCCTATCCTCGTCGGGTGAGACTTCGCCGACTCACGGCTCTGACAGCGGCCCTCTTCGCCCTTCAGTTCGTGCTCCTCTGCGGGTCCGCAGTCGCTCGCTGGCAACCCGCGCCGACGACCGCTCCCTGGCAATGGCAGCTCCAGGGCAAGATCGACACCGATGTCGCCGCTCCCGTCTACGACGTCGACGGCTTCGAAACGCCGGCGAAGGTCGTGCAACGCCTGCGCCAGCTCGGGCGCCACGTCATCTGTTACCTCGACGTCGGCAGCTGGGAGAGCTATCGGCCGGATGCCCGCTCCTTCCCCCAGTCGGTGATCGGCCGCCGCTATGAAGGCTTCCCCGACGAGCGCTGGCTCGACGTACGTCGTTTCCACCTCTTTGCCAAAGCGCTGGAACACCGCTTCGACATCTGCGCCCATAAGGGCTTCGATGCGGTTGAGCCCGACAACGTCGCCGGCTGGGAAAACAAGACCGGCTTCCCGATCGGCGCCGCCGCCCAGTTGCGCTTCAACCGCTGGGTGGCGCGAGAGGTGCACGCACGCGGCATGGCGATCGCGCTGAAGAACGACCCCCGGCAGGTGAAACAGCTCCTCGGCCCCTTCGACTTCGCGATCGTCGAGGAGTGCTTCCAGTACGACGAATGCGGCCTCTACGAGCCTTTCGTGAAAGACGGGAAGGCGGTGTTCGAGGCCGAGTACGAACTCGAACCGACTGACTACTGCGCCACCGCAGCCTCCCTGGGTTTCAGCGCGATCCGCAAGTCCTACGACCTCTTCGCTCAGCCTTGGCGGCCGTGCCCTGGCTGATCGGAGTTGGTCGACTCAGCAGCCGCCGAGATGGCGCAGGCGCTTGCGGTAGGTCTGCATCGACCGATGGCGCCAATCGCCGTGCGTCTGCGTTCGCAGGCTCGCCACCCGCTCACGGTGGTAGGGGGAGGAGAGACTCTCGGCGTGCCCGATCACATTGCGCAGCTTGATGTGGAAGCGGCAGCGCAGGTAGCGGGTCAGCCGCAGCGAGGCGCGCATCTGCCGCCGATCGCCCAGCACTTCCCCGTCGCTGAACCCCGTGTGCTCGATCCCGATCGCCGTCCAGTTCAGCCCCACCGTGTGCCGACAGCGAATCCGCAGCGAGACCAGCTGGAAGATCCGCCCCGACCCCGAGACCACGAAGTGAGCGCACGTATTAGGCAGCTCATGCAGCTCCGGATCCGCATGATCCGGCGCAAACGTGTTGTAGACCGCCGCCGCGCTCCCCGTTTCCGCCCAGTGCTCGACGATCACCCGCGGGTGCCTCAGCCGCCAGGTGTCTTCCCCGTAATGCCGCTCCGAATAGCGAGCCATCTCCCGCTTCCGCTTCGGCCCGAACGGGATCAGGTGCCGCGCGATGTGCGGCCGCGGCACCTGCGTCGCCTCTCTCCGGGCGGAAGACGAGGCGACCCCAGCGACGAGCAGCGCCGCCAGCGCGAGGGAAAAAGCAAATCTCACGCCATCAGTTTGCGGCAGGAGCTAGATATTGCGCACCCGCCGCCCGATCTCGTTGTCGACCGAATAGCCGGCCGCCTCCCAGAAGCCCCCAGCGACCTCATCGTCAAACGCGACCAGCGCGGTAACGCGCCTTGCGCCGCATCCACGCAAGTACTCCTCGCCCGCCCGCGTCAACGCCGAGGCGATGCCCTCCCTCCGATGGCTCTCGCGAACCGCGAGTCGATACATGTTCCCCCGCCATCCGTCCCATCCAGCAATCAGCGCCCCGACGATCTCGCCCTCACGCTCGGCAACCAAAAGCGCGGCCGGCGAGTCGTCAATCAAGCGCTCGATGTCATCGAGCCGGTAGGCCGTACTCGCGTGTCCACTGCGAGCTTCATCCCAAAGCTCCAAGACTCCTGGGGCATCGGCCTGCACTGACTGCCGAACTTTGACCTCACCGTTCAAGTGGGGAGCATAGGCGTACTACCCGGTTGGGCGAACAGGGGCGGTGCGCTCGTCAGGTCGCCGCCCAGATGCTCCAGCGGTCAGGGATCCCCTTCAGTTCATGCTCGCCGCGCTCGGAGAAGGTCAGCTCGCTACCTATGACCAGGTCGTGAACGGTGCCCGAAACGAGGATCTCACCGGCGCCGGCAAGCCCCATGATCCGCGCGGCGAGGTGGACGGCCAGGCCAGAGACGTCATCTGGGCTGCGCTCGACTTCGCCGGTGTGCAGGCCGCTGCGGACGTCGAGCCCCAGCTCCTCCGCATCGGCGATGATCCGCGCTGCGGAGCGCACACCCTGTCCGGGGCCGGTGAAGATGGCGAGCAGGCCATCGCCCGTTGTCTTGATCGTCTCTCCACCATGTGCGGCGACGGCGGCCTGCGCCCGGTCGAGGTGGCGCTTGAGCAGCTCCGACCAGGCGCGGTCACCCGATTGCGCGGCACGTCGCGTCGAGTCCACTAGATCGGTGAACAGCACGGTGGCCAGCACGCGGTCCGTGGTCGGGGCGGGTGCCGTGCCGGTGATGAACTCCTCGATCACGTCGCCGAGGAGGTCGATGTCGAGGGCGATGAAGATAGCCGCGTCGCCTGGGATCTCGTGGAAGCGTGCATTGGGGATCAAGTCTGTGAATTCGCGCACCGGCCCGGCGGGAGCGACCTTCTGCTCGCGGGGGTGCAGGGTGAGAGTGGGGGCTTGCACGAGCGGGAGCACGTCGTGGATGTCGCTGCTCAGCGACATCCGCAGGAGGCGCGCTCCCTGTCCGGGGGTCGCGCTTGTCTGCATATAGCGCGCGAGGCGGTCCCGGCGGGCCGGATCTGCCGCCCACTGTGGCGCGTAGAGCTCGACCATCCCGCCCGGGTAGTCGCTCAGGTCCCCCAGGCTCTGTGCCGCCGCATCGATCAACTCGGGTGCGTCGACGGCTCCGCCGCGCACAATCGGGGAGAGCGCGATCAGGCCGCTGACTCTCTCCGGGTGGGTGGCGGCGAGAAGCGCGAGCGAGCGAGCCCCGTCAAGCGCGCCCAGCAGCACCGGCCGCTGGGCGTCGACCGCGTCGATCACCGCGAGCGCGTCGCCGGCGTGAGCTTCGAGTGTCAGGTCTTCCTCGGTGGGGTCGGACAAGCCCGAATCGCGCCGGTCGTAGCGAATCACCCGCGCGAACCTGCCGAGCCGCTCGAATAGCCGGGCCGCCTCGGGGAACTCCCATATCGTTGCGATGTTCGAGGCGGTGGAGCCGCTGAACAGCAGGTCATGAGGCCCCGAGCCGTGCACTTGGTAGGCGATCGCGAGCTCACCGTTCCGCACGTAGTGGGTTTCCGGTCGCTCCACTATCCGACCATAACGCCGCATCCGCCGGCGATCGAGAAAAGCGATGCCTCCTGGCCCTAGAGCCCGATCAATTTCCCCAGGATCTCCTTCATGACCTCGTCCGTCCCTCCGCCGATCGGGCCAAGTCGGGCGTCGCGGACGGCGCGCTCGATGCCGTACTCGCGCATGTAGCCGTAGCCGCCGTGGATCTGGAGGGATTGGTCGGCGATCTCCAGGACGGCTCGCTGGGTGATGAGCTTGGTCATGGTCACCTCTTTGATGCAGTCCTGGCCTTCGTGGAAGAGGCGCAGGGCGTTGTAGGTGAGGGCGCGGGAGGACTCGGCCTTGGTCGCCATCTCGGCGATCTGGTGGCGGATCGCCTGGAACTTGCCGATCGGGCGGCCGAAGGCTTCTCGCTCCTGCGCGTAGCTGACCGTGGTCTCGATCAGGCGCTGCATCGCGCCGACGGCGCCGATCGCCATCAGCAGCCGCTCCCAGGCGAAGTTGGCCATGATCAGGTGGAAGCCCTTGTTCTCTTCGCCGAGCAGGTTCTCGGCGGGCACCTCGACGTCGGTGAAGGCGAGCTCGCCGGTGTCGGATGAGTGCCAGCCCATCTTCTCCAGCTTCTGCGCCACCTCATAGCCGGGCATCTCGCGCTCGAGCACGAGGAAGGAGATGCCGTGGTGGCCGCCCTCCTGGGTCGTCTTGCAGGCGCAGACGAGGAAGTCGGCGCGGACGCCGTTGGTGATGAAGGTCTTCGAGCCGTTGACGACGTAGCCGCCGTCGACCTTCTTGGCGAAGGTCGAGATGCCGGCGACGTCGGAGCCGGCACCGGGCTCGGTAATGCCCAGTGCGCCGATCTTCTCCCCGGCGATCCCCGGCACGAGCCAGCGCTGCTTCTGCTCCTCGGTGCCGAAGTTGAAGATCGGTGGCATCGCGATCGAGGTGTGGGCGTTGAGGCCTGCGGCGACGCCGCCGGAGCCGCCGGAGCGGGCCAGCTCCTCGACCCAGATCGCGTCGTGCAGGTGGGTGCCGCCCTGGCCGCCGTACTCCTCGGGGAACTTCAGCCCGAGGAAGCCGAGCTCCGCGCAGCGCCCGTAGAGCTCGCGGGGAAATTCGCGCGCCTCCTCCCACTCGGGCACGTTGGGCGCGATCTCCTTGCTGACGAAGCGGCTGACGGTCTCGCGCAGCTCCTCGTGCTCCTCGCCGAAGGGCGGCAGCGTCGCGCGCGTTCCCGTGTCCTTGATTACGGTCATCGTTACCCGGCGGCGCATCTTCGCTCATATCGATGGACCACACGACCCTCAGCCTGATCACGATCCCGCTCTTCACCGGGGCGATCGGCTATGTGACCAACTGGAGCGGCGTCTGGATGCTCTTCTATCCGGTGCGCTTCGCCGGGATCAAAGTGCCGGGCCTGGCGCCGCTCGTCAACGTGATGCCGCGGCGCATCCAGCAGATCCCCGGCCTCGGACAAGGTGGCCTCGGCTGGCAGGGAATCGTCCCCTCGCGAGCGGCGAAGATGGGCTCGATCGCGGTCGACAAAGGGCTCTCGAAGGTGGGCAGCCCGGGCGAGTTCTACCGTCAGCTCGACCCCGAGGCGATCGCCGAGCAAATCCTCGCGACCGCCCGCGGCGAGATCTACGACGTGGTCGAGCGGATCATGGAGCGCGAGCGCCCGCAGCTCTGGCATGACCTGCCGCCGCGCGTGCGCGCCGCCGTCCACGCCCGCGTCGAGGAGCAACTGCCGCAGATCGTGCACACGATCACAGAGGAAATCGGCACCCATGCCGACGACCTGATCGACGTCAAGCTGATGGTGATCCGCCGCCTCGAGGCAAACCCGGCGCTGGCCAACCGGATCTTTCTGGAGGTGGGTCGCAAGGAGCTGCGCTTCATCGTCAACTTCGGATTCTTCTTCGGCCTTCTGCTCGGCATCCCCACGGCCTTTCTCACCGAGTACGTGCTGACTCCGTGGTGGGTGCTGCCGATTGCCGGCGTGCTGATCGGCTACACGACCAACCTCTTGGGAATCCGGATGATCTTCGAGCCGGTGCGGCCGCGATGGATCGGGCCGTTCGAGGTCCAGGGCCTCTTCCTCAAGCGCCAACCCGAGGTGGCCGAGGTCTACGCCGACATAATCGCCGACGACGTGGTGACGATGAGCAACGTCGCCGAGGACCTCATGCACGGGCCCAACTCGGACCGCACCCGGCAGTTGATCGAGGACTGGCTGCGCCCGGCGATCGACCGGGCACTCGGCCGGGCCCGGGGGGCGGTGCGGGTCGCGGTCGGCAGCCGCGACTACGAGACGATCCGCGCCTCGCTCGCGACCGAGGCCGCCGATTACGCCGTCAGCCCACTCGCCGACGAGGAGTTCAACGCGCGGCAGCGGGAGGGGGTGCGCGAGTTCGTGGCCACTCGGGTGCGGGCGATGGGCCCGCCCGAATTCTCGGAGATGCTGCGCACGGCGATGCGCGAGGACGAGTGGTTGCTCTACCTGCATGGGGCCGTGCTCGGATTCGGCGCCGGACTGCTTCACTTGGCGATCTTCGGATGAGTGCGGACGACGACAGACGAGGGTCGACGGGACCCGGACGGACGCCGCCCGCGAATGGCCAGCAGGCAGTCGAAGAGCTGCTGCAGGCCGCCCCCGGCTTGGCTCGGATCGCCGCCGGCATGGCCCGGCAGGGAGCTTCGGAGATCGTCAATGCCTACGCCGAGGGGGCTTCGCGCGTGATGCGCGCCGCCTCTCAGGGCGAGTCGACCGCCGACGCGGTCCAGGAGACCACCGCCGAGCTGCGCGCCTACCTGCGTGAGCTGATCGGCGTCGAGGAAGGGTCGCGCTCGCGGCCGGCGGGAAGCGACTCATCGGCGCAGGCGTTGCGCAACCGTGGCGAGGAGCTGCTGCGACGCTCGGCCGACGTCAACGTCGACGTCGATTCCCACCCCGCGTACATGCGGATCCTCGATGCCCTCGCACCCGACGAGGCCCGCCTCCTGCGCTTCCTCGCCCGCGAGGGCGAGCAGCCCTCGGTCGACGTGCGGGCAGGCCTTCCATTCGCCTCATCGCTGGTCGCCCAGGGCTGCACGATGATCGCCGAGGAGGCGGGTTGCCGCCACGAGGACCGCGTCTACGCCTACCTCAACAACCTCAACCGGCTGGGCCTTGTCTGGTTCTCACGCGAGGCGCTGCGCGATGCCCGTCGCTACCAGGTGCTCGAGGCGCAGTCGGAGGTGACCGACGCCCTGGAGAAGGGTGGCCGCACTGCCCGCACCGTGCGCCGCAGCATCGTCCTCACCCCGTTCGGCGAGGACTTCTGCGCGATCTGCCTGCCGCTGGAGTAGTCCTCCAGACCCCGACTTGGGTGGTCTGTGGATCTTGTTGCAGTTCTGTGCGTGGATCTAAATCTCCGAAACACATTGTCTGAGCACGACTCAGTTAGCGTGGCTACTATGGAGCGGACGATGTGGACGGACGAGCGACTCGACGATCGGTTCAACTGGATAGACCGACGCTTCGACGAGGTCGATTCGCGCTTCGACAGGCTCGAAACGCGAATGGATACGGGCTTTATGGAAATGCGCGCGGAAATGCGCGACATTCGGCGCCTGATGTTCTTCCTCTGGGGTCCGACGATGCTGGGGACCCTCGTCAGCATTGCCGCCATTTTCGTGACCAACAGCTGAGCTCTCGGCGCGCGCTACGCCCGCGAGCCGAGCCATGCTTCTTGCCTACAGCCCGTAGCTGCGTCCGATCACGTCGAGCATGACCTCGTCGGTGCCGGCGCCGATGCGGTTGAGGCGGACGTCGCGGAAGGCGCGCTCGATCTCGTACTCCTTCATGTAGCCGTAGCCGCCGAGGACCTGGACCGCGTCGTCGGCGACCTCGCAGGCGATGCGGGAGGCGTAGAGCTTGGCCATCGTGATCTCGCGCACCGGGTACTCGCCGTTGGCGAAGCGCCAGGCGGTGGCGTAGGTGAACTGCTTGGCGGCCTCGGTCTTGGTCGCCATCTCGGCGATCTTGTGGCGCAGGGCCTGGAATTTGCCGATCGGGCGGCCGAAGGCTTCGCGCTCCTGGGCGTACTCGATCGTCTTCTCGATCATCCGCTCCGCCCCCGCGTGGCAGCCGGCGGCGGCGACCAGCCGCTCGCCCTGGAGCTCCCAGGCGATGTGGTAGAAGCCCTTGCCGACTTCGCCCAGGACGGCGTCGGCCGGCACGCGGACGTCTTCGAAGGAGAGCTCGCCGGTGTCGGACGCGTGCATCCCCATCTTCTCCAGCTCGGCCGAGACGGTGAAGCCGGGCACGTGGTTGCCCTCCTCATCGCGCAGCGGCAGGACGAAGAGCGTGATGCCCTCGTGGCGGGCGCTGGGATCGGTCTTGGTGACGAGGACGATGAAGTCGGCCCGGGGCCCGTTGGTGATGAAGGTCTTGGAGCCGTTGATCACGTATTCGTCGCCGTCGAGGATCGCGCTGGTGCGGATGCCGGCGACGTCGGAGCCGGCGCCGGGCTCGGTGATCGCGATGCAGCCGATCTTCTCGCCCTTGAGGCCCGGTTCGAGGTACTTGCGCTTCTGCTCCTCGGTGCCGAGCAGGTGGATCGGGGGCAGGACCATGTCGCTCTGCACGGCGAAGCCCATGTTGGTGCCGCCGGAGCCTGAATAGCTCATGCACTCGGCGCGGACCAGCGAGTAGAAGTAGTCGCCACCCTGACCGCCGTACTCCTCCGGGAAGCAGAGGCCGAGGAAGCCGAGCTCACCGGCGCGCTTCATCGCCGCGGAGTCCCAGTAGGTGTCCTCCCACTCGTTGCGGTGCGGCCAGAGCTCCTTTTTCACCCACGACTGCATCGACTCGCGCAGGTCTTCGTGCTCCTGGCTGAAGATGAAGTGCTTGCGCCCGGCCTCGTGGTCGGGCTTGATGACTTTGGAGCCGTTGGTCGTCGCGGTCGCCACTGTCTCTCTCCTCGTTCGCGGGTTCGTGATGGGCGGCGCGGCCGCCGGAAATCCGCCGTGGACAGTAGCACTTCCTACTTTCAGCACAGTTCGGCTATGGTCCCGGCTCGATGAGCGTCGAGAGAGCGGAGCGCGCAAGCTGATGGCCGAATACGAGCTGGTCGCCTACGAGGTTTCCGAGGGCGTCGCCACGGTAACCCTCGACCACCCGGAGAAGCGCAACATGCTCTCCGGCCAGATGCTCACCGAGCTGGTCGACGCGATGAGGACGGCGCGCGACTCCGACGAGGTTCGGGCGGTCGTGCTGACCGGAGCGGGGGACAAGGTCTTCTGCGCCGGCGCCGACCTGGGTGGTTTCGCCGCCGACGTGCCGCTGGTCGCCAAACACTTCGCCTCGGACCTCTTCCTCGAGTTCTTCCGGTTGATGCCGCGCCTCGGCAAGCCGAGCCTCTGCGCCGCCAACGGCCACGTGCTGGCGGGGGGGATGGGCCTCGCCCTCTCCTGCGACCTGCTGATCGCCAAGGAGGGCGCCACCTTCGGCACGCCGGAGATCAACGTCGGCGCCTTCCCCTACATGATCATGGCGATCATCTATCGCAACGTCCCGCGCAAGAAGGTCAACGAGATGATGCTGCTGGGCGAGCGGCTGAGCGCCGAGCAGGCGGTCGAGTACGGGCTCGCCAACAAGGTCGTGCCGGCAGCGGAGTTCGACTCCGCGGTCGGTGAGTGGGCGGACAAGCTCGCCTCGAAGAGCCCGGTGCTGATGCGGCTCGGCCACGACGCGATGTACCGCCAGCAGGACATGGCGGTCGACGACGCGCTCGACTACCTGCGCTCGCAGCTCTCGCTCACCTTCACCACCGAGGACATCGTCGAGGGGGTCACCGCCTTCTTCGAGAAACGCGACCCGCAGTGGAAGGGCCGCTGATGCCGAGCCGCTCAGGCCTGGCGGTAGCCGACATGGCGGTAGAGGTGGGCGATCACTTCCGCTTCGAGCGCGTCGATGACTTCATCCAGGCTGGGCGGGACCTTGGAATCGGAGAAGAGGGCCGTGTGGTCGTGGTAGGTGATCGAGTAGACGTAGCAGTCGGCGCAGGTCGCCGAGGTCGTGCTTTCCAGATGAGTGAAGTGGGCATTGGCGAGTTCTCGCCGCAGCTCTTCGGCGGTCCGGGCATCCATCTTGAAGTGCGCCGACGCCTGGCGGGGTCCCTTGGGACCGGTCGCGTAAGCCCGCAGCCCCGGGCGCACGACCAGGGTCTCCACCCTCGCCTTCAGGCCGCCGCTGCGTTCGAAGGCGATCGCGAACTTCGACGCGGGCCTCGCTGCGGCATCGGTGGCCGGCACGGCCGATGGGTCGCTGCAGCCGGCGGACATCGCCGCACACATCAAGGCAGTCGCGAACAGCGCCATTGCGCCAAAGGTAAACGGAAGAGGGGATCTTGAGCGAGACCGATCACAAGTTGCCGGGGACGGCGCCACTCGGCGAGCTGACCGAGCAGCTGCACGAGCGCCGCGAGAAGGCGAAGTTGGGCGGCGGCGAGGAGAAGATCGCCAAGCAGCACGAACGCGGCAAGCTCACCGCCCGCGAGCGGATCGACCTGCTGGTCGACGGAGGGACCTTCGTCGAGATGGGCATCAACGGCCGCCCCCATTTCGCCCAGCGGGCGATGGATGGGGTGGAGGCGCCCGCCGACGGCGTGATCACCGGCTGGGGCGACGTCGACGGTCGTCCCTGCTGCATCGCCGCCTACGACTTCACCGTGATGGCCGGCTCGATGGGGATGACCGGCGAGCTCAAGGTCACCCGCCTGCGCGAGATGGCCCTCTCCAAGCGCATGCCGTTCATCTGGCTGCTCGACTCCGCCGGCGCTCGCATTCAGGAGGCGGCGGGCTCGCTCTTCGCGGGCTCCGGCCATCTCTTCCGTGAGGAGGTCGAGATGTCGGGCGTGATCCCGATGGTGGCGGCGATGATGGGCCCCTGCGCCGCCGGCACCGCCTACATCCCGGCGCTCTCTGACTTCGTGCCGATGGTCTCCGGCCAGGGCGCGATGGCGCTTGCGGGCCCGCACCTGACCAAGGCCGTCACCGGCGAGGACATCTCGATGGAGGAGCTGGGCGGCGCCAAGGTCCACTGTCGCAAGTCCGGCGTCGGGGACCTCGAGGTCAAGGACGACGCGGAGTGCATCGCCGCGATCAAGACCTACCTCTCCTTCTTCCCCTCCAACTGGGAAGAGAAGCCGCCGGTCCGAGAGGTCTCCGATCCGATCGACCGCGCCTCGGAGAAATTGATGGAGATCGTCCCCGACTCCTCGCGCCGGCCCTACGACATGTACGACGTGATCTCCGAGATCGTCGACGACGGCGAGTACTTCGACCTCAAGCCGAAGTTCGCCAAGACCCTGATCACCTGCTTCGCCCGCTTCGGCGGCCAACCAGCGGGGATCGTCGCCAACCAGCCCAAGCAGCTGGCGGGCATCCTCGACAACGACTCGGCCGACAAGGCGGCGCGCTTCATCAACCTCTGCGACGCCTTCAACATCCCGCTCGTCTTCCTCCAGGACGTGCCCGGCTTCATGGTCGGCGCCAAGGTCGAGCACGCCGGGATAATTCGCCACGGCGCCAAGATGCTCTACGCGGTCAGCCGCGCCACCGTGCCGAAGGTGACGGTGATCGTGCGTAAGGCCTACGGCGCCGGCTACTACGTGATGTGCGGCAAGGCGTATGAGCCCGACCTGATCGTCGCCTGGCCGGGTGCCGAGATCTCGGTGATGGGGGCCGAGGGCGCGGTGGAAATCATCGGCCGCTCGATGATCGAGGCCTCCGATGACCCTGAGGCCACCCGCGAGTCGATGCTGAACGCGGTGCGCGAGCAGATCGACCCCTACATCGCCGCCGGCAACGCCGTGATCGACGACATCATCGACCCGCGCGAGACCCGGCCGACGATCGTCAACGCACTGCGCATGGCGAGGAACAAGCACGTCGAGAAGCCGAAGAAGCGACACGGGGTGATGCCGGTATGAGCCGTTTCGAGGACCCGGTGGTGATCAGCTGCTCGATCAGCGGCGTGATCGCCAACCGCGATCAGTGTCCGGCGATCCCCTACACGCCGGAGGAGTACGCGGCGGAGGCGCGGCGCGCCGTCGACGAGGGCGCCTCGCAGATCCACATCCACGCCCGCAAACCCGACGGCACGCCCTCTTATGAGGTCGAGGACTTCAAGGCGATCACCGAGGCGATCCTGGCCGAGGTCGACGACGTGATCATCAACTACTCGACCGGCGCGATCGGCATCCCGATCGAGAAGCGACTCGAGTACCTGCGCGCCTGCCGCCCCGACGTCGCCGCGCTCAACATGAGCTCGATGAACTACGCCAAGTACTCCTCGCGGCGCAAAGACTTCGTCTTCAAGGCGGTCTTCGAGAACAGCTTCGACACGATCATCGAGTTCCTCACCGCGATGAAGGAGCTCGGGATCAAGCCCGAGCACGAGTGCTTCGATGCCGGCCACGTCGCCAACCTCGACCCGCTGATCGACATGGGCCTGCTCGAGCGCACGCCGCTGCAGATCTCTCTGGTGATGGGAGTCAACGGCGGCATCCGTCCCAACGCCCGCAACGTCGCCTTCATGTCGGAGCAGATCCCCGGCGGGGCGGAGGGCGAGAACCAGTGGCAGACGATCGGCATCTCGCGCGATCAATGGAAACTGCTCGGCGCGGCCCTGGTCCTGGGCGGCAACATCCGTGCCGGGGTCGAGGACAACCTCTACCTGCCGAACGGCGAGATGTGCCGCTCCAACGGCGACCTGATCGCCAAGGCGCGCCAGATGGCCGAGGACGTCGGCCGCCGCGCCGCCACGGTCGCCGAGGCGCGCGAGCTGCTGGGAGTGCCGAAGCGTGAGCGCGCTACCGCTTAGCGACGTCAAGGTTCTCGACCTGACCCGGCTGCTGCCGGGGGGCTTCTGCTCGCTGCTGCTGGCCGATCTCGGCGCCGAGGTGCTCAAGGTCGAGGACACCGGCATGGGCGACTACATCCGCTGGGCGCCGCCCTACTACGGCGGCGAGGAGCAGCAGGCGCTCGGCACCCGCTCGGCGCTCTACCTCTCGCTCAATCGCGGCAAGCGCTCGGTCCGCCTCGACCTCAAGAGCGAGGTGGGGAAGGAGGCGCTGCTGCGTCTGGTCGAAAGCCATGACGTCGTCCTCGACGGCTTCCGCCCCGGCGTGCTCGACCGGCTGGGCGTCGGCTACGAGCGCATGCGCGAGGCCAATCCCGGCATCGTCTTCTGCGCGATCACCGGCTACGGCCAGGACGGCCCCTACAGCCAGCGCGCCGGCCACGACATGAACTACCTCGGCCTCGTCGGCCTGCTCGGGCTGACCGGGGCGAAGGACGGGCCGCCGGTGCAGTCCGGCGGCCAGATCGCCGATCTTGGCGGCGGCGCCCTGATGGCCGCCTTCGGCGTGCTCGCCGCCCTGCACGAGCGCAACCGCTCCGGCGAAGGGCAGCTGGTCGACGTCTCGATGGCCGACGGTGCCCTCTCCTGGCTGGCGATGGTCGCCGGCCGCTACTTCTGCGACGACGAGGTGCCGCGGCGCGGTGAGCAGCAGCTCGCCGGCGGGCTGCTCTGTTACCTGCCGTATGAGGCGAGCGACGGTTGGGTCAGCTGCGGCGCCCTGGAGCCGAAGTTCTGGGCCGCCTTCTGCAACGGGGTCGAGCGCCCTGACCTGATCGAGTTCCAGTTCGAGCCGCCGGCCAGCGACGCCTGGCACCAGGTCGCCGAGATCTTCCGCTCGCGCAGTCGCGAGGAGTGGCAGGCGTTCAACGACGAGCACGATTGCTGCATCGAGCCGGTGCTCGACCTCGACCAGGTGCTCGAGTCCGACTTGGTCCGCGCCCGCGAGATGGTGGTCGAGATGGACCAACCCGGGCTCGGCAAGATCCGCCAGCTCGGCGCCCCGGTGAAGATGAGCCGCACTCCCGCCGACCCGACCCGTCCCGCGCCCGCCTTCGGCGAGCACACCGAGGCGGTGCTGCGCGAGGCCGGCTACAGCGACGAGGAGATCAAAGCGATGTTCGACTCCGGCGCCGCCGCCGGCCCCAGCGCCGACGGCGCGACCGCCTTCCGCGCATGAGCGGCAACGGCGCGGGCGCGGACCTCCTGCGCATGGGCGAGCTGGCCGAGGCCTCGGGCGTGCCGGTGCCGACGATCAAGCACTACCTGCGCGAGGGTCTCCTGCCCGAGCCGGTGAAGACGAGCCGCAACATGGCCTACTACCCGCCCGAGTTCGTCGACCGGATCAAGCTGATCAAGCAGCTGCAGGAGGAGCGCTTCATGCCGCTGCGGGCGATCAAATCGGTGCTCGACGAGGACCCCGAGCGCGCTCGCGCCCTGGTCGAGCTCGAGGACCGCATCCTCGATCGGGCCCTGGCCGGCGAGCGCACCCGGACCAGCGCGACCGAGGTGCGCGAGCGCTATGGCGTGCCGAAGGAGGTGCTCGACCGCCTGGAGGAAATCGGGGTGCTCAGTCCAAACCGCCGCGGTTACTCGCCTTCCGACATCAGGATCATCGAGGCGATCAGCCGTTTCCGCGCCGGCGGCTACGACGAGCAGATCGGCTTCACCGTCTACGACACGCTGCGCTACAAGAAAGCGATCGAAGCGCTGGTCCGGGAGGAGGTCGGCATGGTGATGGAGCGCCTCGCCGGCGAGGTCCCGCCAGAGCGCGTGGTCGAGATGCTCGAAACCGGCGCCCAGCCCCTCCAGGACCTGATCGCCGCCCTCCACACCAAGCTGATGGTCGCCGAGTTGGAGGCACACCGCGCCAGCCGCCAGGGCAAGGGTTGAGTCGTGGACGCCGGCCGCTTGCAGTGGACGCTGCCGATACTCCGGCTCATCACCTACGGCTCGCGCAAACCGCCCGGGCGAATCCAGTACATGCGGCTGCTGCACGCGCAGGACGTCGCGTTCCTCCGTTTGCTCCGCGAGTTCGGCGCGTCTTCCGTAGCGGAGCTGGAGGACCTGGCCCGGTCACGGCGCCGGCGCTTCGAAGGCCTGACGACCCCGACGGTCTCAGACTGGCTCGAGACGGCGACGCGACGCGACCTGGTCGAGACTGATGGTGGCGGCGCGCCCGGCCGCTGGTCGATCACGGATAGCGGCCGGGCTCGGGCGCGAGGCTGGCGCCGCCACTTCGAGTCGGGGTCTCGCCTGCTCATCGCGTTCGCCAAGTGGTTGGTGCCGCTATTGCTGGGGGGCGCAGTGCTCGGCTTGCTGGTCAAGGTCCACTGGAAAGACCTGCTGGAATCGGACGCCCCATTGCTGGCGCTTGGAGCGGTGGGGTATCTGGTGCTTCTCCTCACCTACTCAGCTGTAATGCGATATGCGATCTCGGTCCAATCTCTGCTGTTGATAGAGCTGAGCCGGGGCGCCGGGGAGGAGCTCACGGTCGAGGTTGTCGAGACGACTCCCGCATAGTCGCCATCGCCGCCATTCCTTGTTCGCGGCTGACGGGGGGTTTGTAGTCGAGCTCCGCTCGTGCCTTGCTGATGTCGATCGTGCACTCCTGGGTGAGGAGCCAGGCCCGGAAGGTGGTCATCGGCGGTTGGCCGGGGAGGGGGAGGAGACGCCAGGCGGCCTCGCAGACGCGGGCCATCGGCGCCGCGGTCCACGCGGGGAGGCTGCGGTCGGGCGGCTCGACGCCCTGGGTGCGCAGCATCGCGGTGACGAACTCGCGGAAGACGACGGGCTCGCCGTCGGTGACGAAGTAGGCCTCACCGCCGCGCCCTTTGCGGGCGGCGAGGATCAGGCCCTCGACGACGTTGTCGACGTGGGTGGTCTCGGTGACGTTGGTGCCACCGCCGACCCAGGCGAAGCGGCCCGCCTTGACCGTCGCGACCATCTCGGGCAGCAGGGTGGTGTCGCCCTTGCCCCAGACGAAGCGCGGTCGCAGGACTACAGTCTCGAAGCCCTCACGCGAGGCCGCACGCACCGCCTGCTCGGCTTTCGCCTTGGTCGCCGGGTAGGGCGCCCGCGAATCCGGCCGCAGCGGCGCCGACTCGTCGACCCCGACCAGCGGCTCGCCGGCCATCAGCGCCGCCTCGGTGCCGCAATGGACGAAGCGCCCGACACCGGCCTCTTCGCAGGCGGCCAGGGCGTTGCGCGTGCCGACGACGTTGCCCCGCTCGAAGTCCTCCCAGTCGCCCCACTCGCCGAGGTGGGCGGCGAGGTGAAAGGCGACCTCGGCGCCGTCGGCCCCGGCCGTGAGCGAAGCGAGGTCACCGAGCTCACCGCGGACCGGTTCAGCGCCGAGCGATGCGACTCGTTCCGCGGCGGAATCGGAGCGGGCGAGAGCCCGTACCGCGTGGCCTTCGTCGACGAGTCGCTGCACCAGTCTGCCGCCGATGAACCCGGACCCGCCTGTGACGAACGCTGTCTCGGCCATTGGCAACGATGTTAGCCTCGCCCGTGTGAAGTCAGTCTTGATTACCGGCGCCTCGACCGGGATCGGTCGCGCCGGCGCCCTGCGCATGGACGCCGAGGGCTGGCGGGTATTCGCCGGCGTGCGGCGCGAGGAGGACGCCGAGGACCTGCGAGGAGCCGCCTCGGAGCGCCTCATCCCCTTGACCCTCGACGTGACCGACGCCGAGCACCTTGCCGCGGCGGCAGAGCGAATCGGAGCGGAGACCGGCTCGGCGGGACTCGACGGGCTCGTCAACAACGCGGGCATCGCGGTGATGGCTCCGCTGGAGACGATCGAGCTCGACGACCTGCGCCACCAGCTCGAGGTCAACCTGATCTCGCAGGTCGCGGTGACCCAGGCCCTCTTGCCGTCGATTCGCACCGCCCGTGGCCGGATCGTCTTCATCAGCTCGATCGGCGGCCGGATGGCGATGCCCTTCGGCGCTCCCTACCACGCCTCCAAGTACGGGATCGAGGCGGTCACGGATTGCCTGCGCCAGGAGCTGCGTCCTTGGCGGATCGACGTAGCGGCGATCGAGCCGGGCTCGATCGCGACGCCGATCTGGGAGCGCGGCGAGAAACGCGCCGACGCCGCCGCCGAGCGCGCCCCGGCCGCCCAGGAGACGCTCTACGGCAAGCAGATCGAGAGCTTCCGCGGCGCCGTGCGCCGCACCGCCCAGCGCGGCATCCCGCCCGAGAAGGTCGCAGACGCGGTGCAGCACGCGCTGACCGCGAGCCGCCCGCGCACCCGTTACCTGGTCGGCGCCGACGCCCGCGGCCAGGCGGTGCTCAAGCGGCTCGTGCCGGATCGCCTGATGGACCGGATCGTCGCTCGCGCGATGGGTCTTTAGGCCCGAAGCCCGCTCAGCGGGCCACGCCGAGCGTCTCGCGCGTGGTTTCGACCGCGCCCAGGCTGATCATCGCTCCGGTCTGTCTGGCGACCTCCGCTGCGTCGTCAAGGGCAGCGTCCACTCCCTCGCGGCCCGTCGCGGCCCGCGCGATCGCAACCGCCTGAAGGGCGAGCGGCAACGACCAGAGCATGCCGCGCTCCCGCGCGGTCTCGCTCGCCCATTCGGCCAGTTCCAGCGCCTCCTCGGCACGGCCGACGCCGACCAGCGCCTCGGCTCGTAGGCCGGCCCGCCAGGTCTCCATCTCGTCACCCTCGCTGACCGCGGCTCGGTAGATCCGCTCGGACTCTTCGAGTGCCACGAGCGCACCGGCGTAGTCACCGGCGGCGATCAGCGTCCCACCCAGGTTCGAGAAGGCGAGACTGCGTGAGAAGACGTCGCCCAGCCGTTCGGTCAGCTCGCAGTTGCGCCGTGCCAGGGCGATCGCAGCGTCGAGCTCCCCGCGCATCGCCAGCATCAGCGCCTGGTTGCTGCGGGTCCAGCTGGCGATCTCCGGGTCGCCCTCCTCGGTGGCGATCTGCAGTGCCAGGTTGAAGCGAGCTTCGGCCTCCTCGAGTCGGCCGCGCTCGCGCAGGACCAACCCCTTGGCCATGTTTGCCCAGGCGACGGGGCTGGCGATGATCAGGCCGACGCCGACGCCGCGGTCCTCGCCGGCAAGCTCGAGCAGCTCGTCGATCGCCCGCTCGAAGCGATCGAAGTCCCCGCTGCAGAGGTACGCGTAGGAGCCGGCGGCGCGGATCGCGACCCGCAGGTGGAGGTCGTCCGTGCGGTCGGCGATCTCGACCGTCTCCTCCACCGCGCGCATCCAAGTCGAGGCGACGTGGGGCATGCCGGGGCGGACGTCGCGGGCGACCCGCAGCATCGCCAGCGAGTGCAGGTCTTCGGTCCGCGTCGCCATCTCCTCCGCCTCGGCGGTGAGCCGCGCTTCCTCCTCGTCGTCCATGCCGAGGCGCCAGGCGAAGTCGAGTTGCTGCAGGCGGGACATCACCGCCATCGCCCGCGTCTCTTCGGTCTCCTCGAGGCCGTCGGACAGCTCCATCGCCTTGCGCCAGAGTCGCAGCGCGTCCTGGGGCCGGCTGCTGCCTGCCCAGTAGGCGGCATGCGCCGACCAGCGCGCCGCTTCCAGCATCTCGCCGCCGGCCTCCAGGTGGCTGGCGATCAGGGCGGCCAGCTCGTCGTGGCGCTCCGGGTTGAGCTCGATCAGGGCCCGCGCGGTGGCCGCGTGTGCCCGAGCCCGCTGCTCGCCCAGCTGGGTGCCGTAGGCGACCTCTCGGGTCAGCGGGTGGCGGAAGGCAAAGACGCGTTCGGGGTAGACCTCGGTCTCGAAGAGAAAGCCGCCGTCGGTCAGCTCGCAGAGGGCGGCGCGGTAGCCCTCCGCCTCGCTCTGCCCGGAGACCATGCCGAGCGCCCGCTCGCTGATCTCCTTGCTCGTCACCGAGGCCGCCTGCAGCAGCCGCTTGGCGTCGGGGCTGAGCCGGTCGATCCGTGCAGCCAGGACCGTCTGCACGCTCGCCGGCACACCCGTGTCCTCGACCGGCCGCGCCAGCCGGTAGGCGCCGCGCTCGCCCTCGAGGTTGCCCGCTTCGGCGAGCCCTCGAACGATCTCCTCGATGAAGAAGGGGTTGCCGGCTGTGCGCTCGTGGATCAGGTCGCCGAGGCCATCCAGCGAGGGGTCTTCGCCGACGAGGTCGCGCAGCAGCTCGCCGGTGTGCTCGGGGCCGAGCGGTTGCAGCGAGATGCCGCGGTAGGTCTCCCCGCCGACCCAGGCGCTGTCGTCGTATTCGGGGCGGAAATTGACGATCGCCAAGGTCTTGGTGCCCTTGACCGAAGAGATCAGCTCGCCGAGCAGGGTGGCGCTGCCCTCGTCCATCCAGTGCAGGTCCTCGACCAGGGTGACGATCGAGTGGCGGCGGTTGGGCGCCCGCACGAGGCGGCAGACGGCCCCGCGCAGCGCCCGGTGCCGGGCCTCGGCGCTGAGCTGTGGCAGCGGTCGGTCGGGGTCGGGAACGCCGAGGAAGTCGAAGAAGAGGGGCAGCTCCTCGGCGAAGTCGGGATCGAGAAGAAGGGTGCGGCCGGCGATCTTCTCGCGCACGATCCGCTCCGGGTCGCCGTCGTCGATCCCGAAGTAGGAGCGCAGCATCTGCAGCACCGGCATGAAGGGGATCGTCCGCCCGTGTGCCTGCGCCTGGCACTCGAATACCTCGATGCCACGCTCGCGGCAGCGTTCGGCGAACTCGTGGCAGAGCCGGCTCTTGCCGATGCCGGGTTCGGCGACGATGCCGACAGCGGCCCCCTCGCCGCGCTCGGCCAGCTCGAGCGCCTCTTCCAGGCTCTTCATCTCCGCGTCGCGACCGACGAAGCGCGTGAAGCCGCGCTCCCGCGAGAGGTCGAGCCGCGAGCGGGCGGCGCCGACGCCCTCGAGCTCGAAGACGCCGACCGGGCGGCTGGCTCCCTTGATCTCGAATTGGCCGAGGTCCTCCAGTTCCATGAAGCCGTGCGCGAGCGCGGCCGTGCTCTCGGTCAGGTAGGCCTTGCCCGGCTCGGCCAGCGCCTCCATCCGCTGCGCCAGGCCGACGGTATGGCCGACGGCGGTGTAGCCGCCCTCGCCGACCTCGGCGGCGACGACCTCACCCGAGTTGATCCCGATCCGGGTCGAGAAGTTGAGCCCGTGCTTGCGGCGCAGCTCGGCTGCGTACTCGCCGACGTCGTCGAGCATCGTCAGCGCCGCATAACAGGCGCGCCGCGCGTGGTCCTCGTGGGCGACGGGGGCACCGAAGACCGCCATGATCCCGTCGCCGGTGAACTTGTCGACCGTGCCCTCGAAGCGGTGCACGGCATCGGCGAGGGTCGAGAAGAAGCGCTGCATGATCGCGTGCCACTGCTCGGGATCTTGCTGCTCGGCGAGGTCCATCGATCCCTGTACATCGGCGAAGAGGACGGTGACCTGCTTGCGCTCGCCACTGGACTGGGCGGTCTCACTCATGCCCCCGAAGCTTACGCCTGCACTTATACTGACCAAACCGATTGACTGGTCAGTCAACCAGGGTGCCAAAGGAGTCACTTGCGCGCAGCGGTCGTACAGCTCAACTCAACCGGCGACGTGTCCCGGAACATAGCGACCGCCGAGCGTCTCGTGCGGGTCGCCGCCGCGGAAGGAGCGGAGCTGGTTGCCCTGCCCGAGAAGTGGAACCTGCTTGCGGGCGGGGAGGAGCTGCTCGCCGGTGCCGAGCCGCTCGACGGGCCCAGCCTCAGCGCGGCGCGTTCCTGGGCCCGCGAGCTCGGCATCCACCTGCTTGCCGGCAGCGTCTCCGAGCGCGGACCGGAAGGCAAGGCCTTCAACACCTCCGTCCTGATCGGGGGCGACGGCGAAGACCTCGCCGTCTACCGCAAGATCCACATGTTCGACGTCGAAGTGGGCGGCGTCTCCTATCGCGAGTCCGAGCACGAGGAAGCCGGCGAGGAGATCGTCACCGCGACGGCGGCGGGCCTCCCGGTCGGCCTCAGCGTCTGTTACGACCTGCGCTTCCCCGAGCTCTTTCGCATCCTCGCCATGCGCGGTGCCCGCCTTTTCACCGTTCCCTCGGCCTTCACCCTGGCCACGGGTCGCGACCACTGGGAGGTGCTGCTGCGGGCGCGGGCGATCGAGAACCAGGCCTTCCTGCTCGCCCCCAACCAGGTCGGCGAGGCGCCGCCGCACTTCAGCTCCTTCGGTCGCTCGTCGATCGTCGATCCCTGGGGGGTGGTGCTTGCATGTGCCCCCGATGAGGAGTGCTGCGTAAGCGCCGATCTTGATCTAGCCGCGCAGGACCGGATTCGCGAGACGCTTCCCTCGCTCGCAAACCGGCGTCCCCGCGCCTATATCTGGCCGCAACTGATGGAGGCGCACGCATAATGGCCAAGGCAACGGCACCGGCAGTCGACAAGCGCCGTCAGATCCTCGACGCGGCTATCCGCGTCTTCGCCCGCCAGGGCTTCTACGCGACCCGGGTCTCAGACATCGCCGACGAGGCGGGGGTGGCCTACGGCCTCGTCTACCACTACTTCAAGTCGAAGGACGAGGTGCTCAACGAGCTCTTCATCGAGCGCTGGTCGCTGCTGCTGGCGGCGATCGAGGAGGCCGACAGGGAGGGCACCTCTCCCCGCGCCAAGCTCGAGGCGGTCGCCGGCTTCATCGTCGATTCCTACCGTCACGACCCCGAGCTGATGAAGGTGATCATCGTCGAGGTGACGCGGGCGGCGAACTCCTTCGGCCGCACCCACCTGCCGGAGATCCGCCGCGCCTATGACTCGATCGCCAAGATCGTCGCCGACGGTCAGGCCGCCGGCGTATTCCGCCGCGACATCGACGCAAACTTCGCTTCCATGGCCTTCTACGGCGGGATCGAGCAGCTCCTCTCCGGCTGGATCTTCGAACTGATTCCGGCAGCCGACAGTGACTTCGACCAGGCAAAGACCTTGCTGGTGACGACTATCTGCGACGGTCTCGAGGCTCGATAGGTAAGGTCGTGGCCTGATGGAGAACGACCTCGTCAAGCGTCTCGCCTGGAGCGGCATGCTCGCCGCCAGTGGCGCCCTCGCCAGCATCGTCGCCACCAAGGTCGCGGGCTTCATCTTCCGTCGCGTCTTCGAAGAGGATCCGCCGGAGTAGCGTGGCCGACCCGACCGGCACTCCGCCCCAGGGCGGCGGCACCCCGCCCCGGCCCGAGCAGGACCCCCGCTCCGTCGGCGAGCTCGTCTTCGACGTCGCCGAGAAGAGCTCGGCGCTCGTTCGCGAGGAGATCGAGCTGGCCAAGGCCGAGATCTCCGAAAAAGTCGGCAAGATCCTGCGCGGCTCGGTGGTCGGTCTCGCCGCCGGCACCTTCGCCTTCCTGGCCTTGATCTTGATCATGGAGGGTGTCGCCTGGCTGCTTGCCGAAGAGGTCTTCGACGGCAACGCCTGGCCCGGCTTCTTCGTCGAGGCGGCCCTCTTCCTCCTTGTCGCCGCACTCGCCGGCTTCGTCGCCTACCGCTCGGTCCAGGCCGGCGCGCCACCGGTGCCCGAGCAGGCGATCGCCGAGGCGAAGCTGACCAAGGAAACGCTCGAATCGAGCTCGAAGGCGGGGAGCGAATGAGCGCTCAGCCCGAGCCCACTCGTCCCTCGACCACCGGCATGCCCGGTCGCTCGGCGGCGCAGATTCGCCGCGACATCGACCTGCAGCGCCGCGATCTCGGCAGCTCGGTCGAGATCCTCCGCGGCCGCGTCACCGAGCTGACCGACTGGCGCCGTCAGGTGCAAGCGCACAAAGACCAGCTGATCGTCGGCGCCGCCGTCGCCGGTTTTGCCGTCGGCACCCTGATGATGCTGCGCCGGCGCCGGCGCCGCTAAGCCGTGGCGGCGGACCTGACGGAGATCAAGGCGATGATCGAGTCGGCGCTGCCGGGCTCGAGCGTCGAGGTGATCGACGAAACCGGGACCGGCGACCACCTGCGGGCGACCGTGGTGGCGGGCCAATTCGAAGGCCTCAGCCGCATCGCCCAGCACCGCTTGGTCAAGGCGGCGGTGAAGGAGCGCTTCGACGACGGCACGATCCACGCGCTCTCGGTGAAGACCGAGCTGCCCGGGTAGCTAGGCTGTGGGCATGGCTGACGCCGAACTGAAGCAGAAGGTCGAAGAGCTGATCTCCGCCAACCCGGTGCTCCTCTTCATGAAGGGCACGCCGGAAATGCCGCGTTGCGGCTTCTCGATGCGAGTCGTGCAGGTGCTCGACTCGATGGACGTCGAGTACGGCGCGATCGACGTGCTGCCCGCCCTGCAGCCATTGCGCGAAGTCACCACCGAGATCTCCGACTGGCAGACCTTCCCGCAGCTCTACGTCAACGGCGAGCTGCTCGGTGGCGCTGACATCGTCGAGGAGATGTCGGAGTCCGGCGAGCTGGCCGAGGCGCTCGGGGTCGAGCAGCCTGAAAAAGCACCAGCGGCCGCGCCCCCGGCGCAGTCACCCCCGCTGCAGATCGAATAACGCGGTCTAGCTAGACCGCGGCGGTTTCGGCAGCGGGCGCATCGTCCTTCACCTGGAAAGACGAGCCGCATCCGCAGGCAGCGACGACGTTGGGGTTGTTGACCTGGAAGCCCGCGCCCTGCAGGCCTTCCACGTAGTCGACCTCGGAGCCGAAGACGAACTGCATGCTCACTTTGTCGACGATCACGGCGACCCCGTCGACCTCGAAGACGTTGTCGTCCTCCTTGGCGCGATCGAAGGCGAGCGCGTACTGGAAGCCCGAGCAACCGCCACCCCGCACGGCGACCCGAAGGGCCTGCCCCTCGGCATCTCGCTGGGCGCCCAGCAGCTCGGCAATCTTCCCCGCCGCCTTGTCGGTCAGGGAGATCGCTGCCTGCGGCGTATCGCTGGTCGCCTCGGTCACTTCACAAAGTGTAGCGAGCGGCCAAGCCGGTAGTGGGTCAGTTTGAGGCCCAAGCGATCTAGCGAGTACTCAAGGGCACGTGGAAGATCAGCAGATTGGCGTAGTACAGGGCTAAAAGCAGAACCGCGACTGCGAGGACGCCACTCGCCGCGGCGAGTACAACTGTCAGTGCTTCTTTGATCCAGGTGCGCTCTGTCATTTCTTTTAGTACCACGCGATTGGCTGGCGTTAGCCCAGCGACAGGGTCAGTCGCCCGGCAATTATCGCCAGGAAAACGCTCAGGTCTAACTGACCAGAGGCGTCTGCGAGAATCGCACCGCTTGAATTCTCCAGCCGAAACTGCGGTGGTCTGTGACACGACGGCCTACCTGCCGAGCGAGATGGTCGCGAAGCAGGGGATCAAGACGATCAGCCTCTACGTCGCGGTCGACGATCACCAGGAGGCGGAGTCGGAGATCGCGGATTACGCCGACTTCTACGAGCGGCTGCGCGCCTCCGAAGGCGGGGCGACCACCTCGCAGCCCTCGATCGGGGACTTCCTCGCCGTCTACGAGCCGATCCTCAGCGAAGGGCGGGAGATCATTTCGGTTCACATCTCGGCCGGCATCTCCGGCACTTTTGAGGCCGCCAACCAGGCTCGCCGGCGGCTGATCGACGAGGGCAAGGGTGGCGAGCGGATCGTCCTCTTCGATTCGCGTTCAGCCTGCGGGGGCATGGGCCTTCCGGTCCTCGCCGCTTCGGCTGCGGCGCGGGGTGGGGGTGACGCCGAGGCCTGTCGCGCCCGCGCCCAGCGGGCCCGTGAGGAGCTGAAGATGTGGTTCGCGATCGACACGCTCGAGTACCTGCGGCGGGGTGGCCGCATCGGCGGCGCCCGCGCCTGGATCGGCTCGGCGTTGAAGATCAAGCCGATCCTCACTTTGGAGGAGGAGATCACCCCGGTCGAGCGTGTCCGCACCCGCGCCCGTTCGATCGAGCGCCTGCGTGGCTATGCCCGTCAGCGCCACGAGACCGGCCTCGACGCCTGGGTGATCCAGCACATCCAGGACCCTGAGACAGCCTCGGCGCTCGCCGAAGACTGCCGCGAGATCTTTGGTTGCGAGGCGGTCTTCATCGATGAGATCGGCCCGGTAATCGGGGCTCACGTCGGTCCCGGCCTGCTCGGCGTGGGCAGCGTCTCTAAAGACGTATTGAGCTGAGCCGCCGGCCCGGACTAGGCGCGGATGCCTTCGCGCGAGTTCTCGCGCGGGACCGGTTGCGGCTTGAGCCGGACCGGGGCGGTGGAGAGGGCCTGCACTCGCAGGTCGCTCCAGGTGAGTCCTTCACGGACCAAGGCGGGTAGGCCCAGCGCAACGGCAGTGGCGATCTCGACCGCCTGCAGGATCACGCCGTAGGCGAGGGCGTCGGCAGTGCTGACGCCAAAGCCGGTGTGGAGGACGCTGATCACGGCGAGCTGGAAGACGCCGATGTTGGACGGGGTGGCGGGAACCACAGCGGTGACGTTGACCGCGAAGAGCACCGCGGCAGCGGCGCCGATCCCCGCTTGATGGTTCAGTCCCAGTGCCGCCAGCAGTGCCCAGCAGGCGGAGAGCTGAATTGCCCAGGCCCCCAGCTGCGCGGCGGTGGCGGCGACGCCGCGGCGCGGGTTGCGGAAGATCTTCAGGCCTGCCCGCACCTGAATCAGCGCCGAGTGCAGGCTCTTGCCGATCCGGGCCAGGCGTCCGTTGCCGCCGCGTCGCATCAGCGGTGGAGCAAGGAGGACGACGAGCAGCAGCACCAGGGGCACGAAGCTGAAGGCGAAAAGCTTTTGCGTGCTCGAGTGGAAAAGATCGGTCGTGGAGACGATGATCACGCCCAGTAGCGCCAGGGCGACGAGGTTGAGCACGGTCTGCGAGACCAGGGTCCCGAGCAGCACGGGGAAGGTTTCGCGCATGCGACCGATCCGGCGCGCCAGCGACATCGCCCGGGCCGGCTCGCCGAGGCGGGCCGGCAGGGTCGCCGACATCAGCACGCCGATCATCGTCGCCGAGGTGACGTCACGGCGGCGCACGGGCCGGTTCGGCAGCGCAGCCCGCACGATCCAGTACCAGGAGGCGGCACGGAAGAAGAGCGAGAGAGCCATCAGCGCGCAGGCGACCAGGACCCAGGTGAAATCAGAGCGGACGATGCTTTCGACCACGTTGTCGACGCCGATCTTCTGCGCCGCGAGATAGGTCAAGCCGATGCCGCCGGCTCCTGCCGCGGCGAGACCCACACGCCGGGCGATCTTGCGCTTGCGCTTAGCCGGCTGGGCGGGAGCGGGATCGAGCGAGGCGAGCCGCTGCGGGGGGCTCGGCGGCAGCCCGTCGGCGGGCCGGATGCCGGTCCAAAGGCCGATGCGCTCGAGCGCACCGGACGCCTCGGGCACGGCGATCGCGCGCTCGTAAACCGCGGTGATCCGGTCGGCGACGTGGGGCCAGGCGTAGCGCTCGGCGCTCTGTCGGGCCGCTCGGCCCATTGCCGCGAGGCGATCGCGCTCGTGGTGTGCGCGCTGAAGCTCCTCGGCGAGCCGCTGGGGATCGCCGGGCGGTACGAGTACGCCGTCGACGCCGTCGGTTACGACGTCGCTGTAGCCGGCGATGGCCGAGGCGATCGCCGGCGTGCCGGCGGCGAAGGCCTCGGTCAACACCATGCCGAAGCTCTCGCCCGAGAGCGAGGGTGCGCAGAGCACGTCGGCTTCGTGCAGGGCCCGGTGCAGGGCATCGCCGGAAACACGGCCCCGTATGTCGATGAAACGCATCGTGTCCTGGTCGGCGAGGTAGCGCAGCACGTCCTCGCGCTCAGCGCCGATCACGGTGAGGCGACTGGGCACGTGCTCGACCAGGGCACCGAAGGCGGCGAGCAGGATCGGCAGGCCCTTGCGCTCCTCCGGGCGCCCGACGAAGACCACCCGCAGCTCCTCGCTGGGCGGCTTCGGGCCGCTCGGCGCGGCGGCGACGTCGACGCCGTTGGGAATCACCTCGTAGTGGCCGCCGTACCAGCGGCGGCCGGTCCAGGCAGCCGCCTCGGAAACGGCGATGCGGGCGGAAAGGCGGTTGAACATGCGCCGGGCACCGACTGCCGAGGCGATGTAGTTGGGGACCGCCTTGGTCGAGTACGCGTGGAAGGTGCCGACAGCGGGGACGTCGCTGCCGAGCGCGGCGTTCCAGCCGACCAGCGGGACCAGCGGCTCGTGGATATGGACGACGTCATAGTCGCCCCGGCTCAGCTCGCGTCGTGGGGCGAGAACGCCGCCGGCCGGAAACGGGGCAAGGTTGGAGATCGCCCCGTTCGAGGGAAAACCCGCCGTGCGCCCCAGCGGTATCAGGTAGTCGGGGAGATCACGCAGCTCGGGCGAGGCACGGTGCAGCGCCCGGCTGAGGCGCCCGGGAGGGTCGAAGGGGGCAAGCACGCGAACGTGGTGACCGCGTCCGAGAAACTCCTCGGCGAGCGCCTCCACGTGTCGGTTCACGCCGCCCTGGTAAGACCAGGAATATGGCGAGACAAGTGCAATCCGCACGAGTCTCACAGGGTAGTTGATTCCTCAGCGGTGCTTTCGCGCGTGACTCACGCAGATCGCTCGCTCCACGCATAGGCGAGGAAGACGAGCAGGTAGGCAGTGCCGATCTCCAGTAGCAGAGCCCCTGAGTCGTTGGCGAGGGTGCCGACGACGGTTGCCGCGACGGCGCCTGTCAGGCCGGCGCGCAGGGCGGGAACGGGCCCGAGCCAAGCGTCGATGCGATCCCGGCGCAGGTAGGCGACGACGATTGCCGCCGCGACGACGGGCAGGAAGAAGAGCACGATCGGCCGCACGAAGCTGTGCGCCGATAGCTGCAGCCGCCGCTGGGCGACGTCGGCGAGGTCGCCGAGGCCGCCCGCGTCGAGCACCGAGCGGGTGAGGTGGGCGTTGGCGCCGGAGATGAGGTCGGCCAGCGCGATCAGGGCCAGAACCACCAGCGGCGAGGCGATGGCCAGGAGAACGCCACGACGTCGGGAACCGGCGATCGCCGCCGCGGCGGCGACGGCGCCGCCGACCGGCAGCACGATCGCCGCGCCGACGTCGGCGCCGAAACGGCCGGCGGCAAAGATCGCGGCCGAGACGAGCGCCGCGACGAGGAAGGCCGCGGCGGCCGCGCGGCCGTTGAGCCTCGTGAAGGCAGTCAGGGTCGCGCCGGTCCCGGCGACGACAAGCACGCCGAGCAGTGCCTCCAGCTCGTTGCCGATCCCGTAGAAGCGCACGCCGAGACCGGGGTTGGGCCCCAGCAGCGAGAGCGAGATCAGCGGCGAGCCGACGATTACGTCGATCGCGTAGGCGAAGACGACGAGGCCGGAAGCCACCGCGAGCGCCCGTAGGCCACGGAAGGCAAAGAGCGTGACCGCGGCAAGCAGCGGCGCCCCGAACATGACCAGCAGTTGTTCTGCTTCCTGACCCCCTTCAAGCGCGGCGCCCAGGAGGAGGAGCAGGGGCAGGTAGATGATCGAGAGCCCCAGCAGTCGCACGGCGACTCCCTCCACCCGCTGCGCGCCGACCAGTGCTGCCAGCCCGAAGACGACGATCCAGGCCAGGAGGCTGATCCCGATCACCGGCCCGCGCCGCGACGAAATCACGCTCATCCGCTTCCCCAGCGCTTCGATTCCGGCGACGTCAACCGACCCTTCCGACCGAATCGCCTGCCCAGACATCTGCGACGGCACCGCGATCCCAAGCCGCCCCAAGATCGTCGGCGCCACGTCGGTCGAGAGCACGTACCCATCCGTCCGCGTGCTGTCCGAAGTCAGATCCCCGTTGAGCCCTTGCCCGGCAATCCCAATCGCCAAGGCGTGATTCTTCTCCGGCGGCGCCCGCTCGATCGCGACCAACAGATCGTTCCCCCGGAGCACTTTCACCAGCCGCGCCAAGCCTTTTAGCCCCACCGTCTCGACCCTGCACCCCTTCTGGTGTTCGGCCAGCGTTGTGGCCAGAAGTCCCGGAACGATCTCCGCCGGCGCCGATTCCGCCCGTTCAATCACCGCGCGCGAATAGGTCGGCCCGCAGATCCCCCCACCAGTGTCCCGAGGAAGCTCCGCGTCATAGAGCGAGTCGAACACCCGATTCCCCTGGCTGATGTCGAGGTACGTCTGCGCTGCCGGAACGCTTCCGAGACCAGCACTCATCAACCCCGGTGAGAGCCCGAGCTTCGCGAGCTGCCCGACCGTCGTTCCTTGGGGGACGAGAGCCACCGTGACCTTCGTGATCGGGGATCGGGTGGGGGTCGGAGCGGCTTGTACTTTTTCGGCAGCCGAATCTCGGACGGCCCCAGCCGCCTCACCGAAAAAGTTGAGCGGCGGCCCCCACCCGATCCCCGCCACCACAAGGCCAATAGCTATCGTCAACCCCATGGCTGACCGCACTTTCGCCAAGTTCACGATGTTCAAGGTCGATCCCGCCTGGCGCCGCCTTGACGCCGACCAGCGCGCTGCCGACAAGCAGGAATTCCTCGCCGCCTGCGAGGACTTTGGGTTGGACCGCTCACTGCGCGCCTACTCAACCATAGGAACGCGCGGCGACGTCGACCTGGTGCTGCTCAGCCAGAGCCCCAACCTCGACGACCTGCACACCTTCCACGTCGTGCTCGGGCAGAGTGGCCTTGCCAAGTGGATGGCGACGCCCCACTCCTTCCTTTCGATGACCAAACGCTCGCCCTACTCGGAGGAGAACGCGCGGCCGGAGATCTGCACCTCCGAGCGCAAGTACCTCTTTCTCTATCCGATGGTCAAGCAACGTCGCTGGTACGGGCTGCCGCCGGAGGAGCGCGGGCGGATCATGAAAAGCCACATCGAAGTCGGCCGTCGCTATCCCGAGATCACGATCAACACGACCTATTCCTACGGCCTCGACGACCAGGAGTTCGTCGTCTGCTTCGAGGGCGACGAGCCGGGCGAATTCCTCGACCTCGTCAATGAGCTGCGACCGACCGAGTCGAGTGAGTACACCGAGCGCGAGACGCCGATCTTCACCTGTGTGGCGCTCTCCGTGCGCAAGGCTCTCGATGCGCTCGACGGCGTGCCGAGCGCCGTCGCCGCGGGCGCGTAGGCGCTCGGCGGGCCGAGTTCCCTATTCTTTCGCGCTCGCCATGAGCAAGATCGGAACCGAAGAGACCCCTCTGCGCGTCGCCATCGTCGGCGCCGGCCCCTCCGGCTTCTACGCCGCCGAGCACATCCTCAAGGACGGCGATCTGCACGCACAGGTCGACCTCTTCGACCGCCTGCCGACCCCCTTCGGCCTCGTTCGAGGGGGTGTGGCCCCCGATCATCCGAAGATCAAGTCGGTGATCCGCGTCTACGAAAAAACCGCGGCACGCGACGGCTTTCGCTTCTTCGGCAACGTCAAGGTCGGGCACGACATCGAGGTCGAGGACCTCGAGCGCCACTACCACGCGATCGTCTTCACGGTCGGCTGCGAGACCGACCGCACACTCGGAATCCCCGGCGAAGACCTACCCGGCAGCCACGCTGCCACCGCCTTCGTCGGCTGGTACAACGCCCATCCCGACTACGCCGAGGACGAGTGGGATCTCTCTTGTGAGCGCGCCGTCGTGATCGGCAACGGCAATGTGGCGATGGACGTCGCCCGCATGCTGGCGCTGACCGACCACGAGCTGCGCCAAACCGACACCGCCGACCACGCGATCGAGGCACTCGACGCCAAGGGCATTCGCGAGATCGTCGTCCTCGGCCGCCGCGGGCCGGTCCAGGCCGCCTTCACCAACCCCGAGATCAAGGAGCTGGGGGAGATGGAGGACGCCGACATCATCGTCGATCCGGCCGAGGTCGAGCTCGACCCGGCCAGCGCCGCCTACCTTGCCTCCGATGAGGTCGACAAGACGACGCGTGTCAACGTCGAGACCCTGCAGGAGTTTTCGCAGCGCCGGCCCGAAGGCAAGAAGCAGCGGATCGTGCTCCGCTTCCTCGCCTCACCGGTTGAGATCAAGGGCGACGGCAAGGTCGAATCGATCGTCGTCGGCCGCAACGAGCTGGTCGAGGAAGGCGGCACGCTGCGGGCCAAGGACACCGGCGAGCGTGAAGAGCTCGAGTGCGGCCTGGTGTTGCGCTCGGTCGGCTACACCGGCGTTCCGATCGAGGGGGTTCCCTTTGACGAGAAGCGCGGCTTGATCCTCAACGAGGGCGGCCGTGTGCTCGACTCGCACGATTCCGGCCACAAGGTCGGCCACTACACGGCGGGCTGGATCAAGCGCGGTCCTTCCGGCGTGATCGGCACCAATAAGAAGGACGCCCTGGAGACTGTTCAGCACCTTTTCGCCGATGTCGAGTCGCAGACTCTGCTCAGTCCCGAGAGCCCCGATCCGACAGCGGTCGAGGCCCTGCTCGCCGAGCGCGGTGTGCGCTACGTGAGCTTCGAGGACTGGCAGGCGATCGACCAGGCAGAGATCGGCCGCGGCGAGCCCCACGGCCGCCCCCGGGTCAAGTTCGTGCGCGTCGAGGAGATGCTCGCGAGTCTTGGCGAGCGCGTCTCCGGCTAGCCACGCCGGCCGATATCTCGCAGACAACTGTCTGCATCAACCTGCTCCTGATGGGTGCGGCGAACTCTTTGTTTTTCCAATAGGGTTGGTCGGGCTGACGGCAGTTTTTTTACAAAACTTTTTCGATACCAATCCATCCAATGCATGCCGACAGCCCAGCGCCGCCTGCCCGAGTTCGCGCCGGCGGCACCGTTCTCTCCCTGATCGCGAGCCCTCTGAGCGTCCCGATCCTGCGCGCGCATCTCGACGGCCCGCTCCGCCTGCCCGACCTGCGCGAACGGATCGGTGGTGCCGCCCAGACCACCCTGCGCGGTCAGGTCGGGAACCTGCGGGGCATCGGGGTGCTGGAGCGACACGTACGGGGCGGCATGCCCTACACCGTGGAGAACGAGCTGACCGACGTGGGGAGGGGGGTGCTCGCCGTCGCCGAGGTCGTCGAAACCTGGCTGGCGCGCGCCCCCCAAGGCCCGCTCGCCCTGGGCAGCGAGCCGGCAAAGGGCGCGATCAGGGCGCTCGTCGGGGGTTGGGACTCGACCATGCTGCGGGCGCTCGCAGCCCGTCCCCTCTCCCTCACCGAGCTGAGCAGCGTCATCGGCGATCACTCCTATCCCGCGCTCGAGCGTCGTTTGAGCGCGATGCGCGCGGCGCGGCAAGTGGCGCCGCGAGAAGGGGGCGAGAGGGGTGGCAAGCCCTATGGCGTTACCGAGTGGACGCGTCAAGCCGTCGCGCCGATCATCGCTGCCGGGCGCTGCGAGCGCGAACACCTGGCCGCGGTCACCGAACCGCTATCGCGCATCGACGTCGAGGCCGCCTTTTTGCTCTCTGTCCCCTTGGTCGATCTCGACGTCACTCGCGCGGGGTTATGCCTTCTTGCCGTCGATACCAGCAGCGTGCGCGATGAGCAGACGACCAGCCGGCTCGCCGGTGTTCAAGTGGAGATCCAGGGTGGCACCGTGATCTCCTGTCGCTCGCGCTGGGAGGGTGAGCCGAGGACCTGGGCTCTGGGCTCGATCGAGCCATGGCTCGACGCCATCCTCGAGGGGCGTTTGGAGCGCCTTCGCATCGGCGGCGAGGATCGGGAGCTGGCAGCGGTGCTAATCGAG
>Ga0207682_10000047_pt1 | contig 51208 bp, 48 predicted proteins | sample KBSM63metaG_FD_184332 | JGI IMG/M metagenome (GOLD analysis project Ga0207682, IMG submission 184332) | Miscanthus rhizosphere microbial communities from Kellogg Biological Station, Michigan, USA - KBS M6-3 metaG (SPAdes) (version 2) | ecosystem: Host-associated > Plants > Roots > Rhizosphere >... | reverse complement strand
AGCCACGTTTCACACCCTTCATCCGGCGCCACCCTATTCGCCATCAAGGATCGTTTCCGCAACATCGCGGAAGATCGGAGCGGCAACGTCATTGCCGAACTGTTCGGTGCACTCGACCGAGGCGGCGATCGCGATCTTCGGGTCCTCGGCGGGCGCGAAGCCCATGAACCAGGCCTGGTTCTCTTCGCTGCCGCCACCGCAGGATTCGTTGTAGGGCGTTTCCGCCGTGCCGGTCTTGCCCGCCACGGTGACGCCGGAGATCGCCGCGTTGGTGCCGGTGCCTTCGTTGACGACCCCCTGCATCGCCGTGGTCAGCTCTTCCGCCGTCTGCTCGCTGATCGGCCGGCTGTACTCGCTCGGGTCGAGCTTCTGCGTCACCCGCCCGTCGGGATCGACCACCCGGCTCCAGATCTGCGGCTTCATCAGCCTGCCCCCGTTGGCGACGGCGGCGGCGACCTCGGCCATCTGCAATGGCGTCGCCAGCAGCCGCTCCTGCCCGATCGCCACCCGCGCGATGTCGATCGGGTCGTTCGGCCCAAGCAACGTGTTGCCTTCGAGGATGCCGCTAGGCAGCACCTGGTCGCTGGGCAGATCGATCGCCGGCTTCGAGTTGAAGCCGAATTTGTCCATGTATTCGAACAGCGTGTCCTCGCCGACCTGTTCGCCGAGCTGGCCGAACCAGGTGTTGACCGAGTTGGTCAGCGCCGTGTCGAGGGAGATCGATCCCCAGTCTTTGTCGAAGTCGTTCTGCAGGGGCTGCCCTTCGATTTCCAGCGAGCCGGGGGCATCGATCGTCGTTTCCGGCGTGATCGCGCCGCTGTCGAGCCCGGCCGCAGCGGTCACGACCTTGAAGGTCGAGCCCGGCGGGTAGCGACCCTGGGTGGCGCGGTTGACCAGCGGGGTTTCGATTTCGTTTTCGTTCAGTTCTTCGAGGTCGTAGGGAATGCGATTGGGGTCGAAGGGGGCGTTGGAGGCCATCACCTTCACCCGCCCGCTCTTCGGTTCGATCGCGACGACGGCGCCGAAGCCCGCTTCCTCGAGATCGCTCAGCGCCACCCGCTGCGCTTCCGTGTCGAGGTTGGTGACGATGTCTTCACCTTCTTGGGCCCGACCGCGCAGCTCGTCGAGGATCGAGCTGAATTCCGATTCGTTGCCGACCAGTTCGTCGTTGTGGAACTGCTCGAACTCGCTGTCGCCCTCCTGCACGAAGCTGTAGCCGATCGGGTGCCCGAAGAGCGAGCCCTCGGGATAGCGGCGCACGTAGCGCAGCGCCTCGCCCTTGCCCTTCGGAACCGAGCGCGCGATCACCGTGCCGTCGGCGGTGAGGATGCGCCCGCGCTTGATCTGCTGCTGCTCGAGCAGCGGGCGCTTGTTGGCGTTCTTTTCCTTCAGCGCCTTGGCGTCGAACACCGACCAGTAGGAGGTGAAGCCGATCAGGACCGCAAAGAGGGCGACGATGAAGGCGAAGAGCTTGACGATCTGGCGGTTCATGGCGCGGTCGCCTCCCTTCGTGCGCGGTCGGAGACGAGCAGCAGCAGCGCCAGCAGCACGAAGTTGGCGACGATCGAGCTGCCGCCGTAGCTGATGAAGGGCAGGGTGACGCCGGTCAGCGGGATCACCCGGGTGACGCCACCGATGATCACGAAGGCCTGGATCGCGAAGACCGCGGTCAGCCCGGTGGCGAGCAGCTTCGAGAAGCCGTCGGCGGCGAGCAGGGCGATCTTGAAGCCGCGAGCCGAGAAGAGCAGGTAGATCGAGACCACCGCACAGGCGCCGAAAAGGCCGAGCTCGTTGACGATCAACGAGTAGATCGTGTCGGTCTGCGCCGCCGGCAAGAGCGCATTGTCGGTGCCGGGGATCGTGATCAGCGCCTGTCCGAAGCCCTTGCCGAAGAGGCCGCCGTCAGCCTGGGCGAAGATCGATTGGAGGATCTGGTAGCCGGTCGTCTGCGGATGGGCATAGGGATCGAGCCAGATCTCGACCCGGTCGTGCACGTGGGGCACGGTCGAGGCGAAGAACCAGGCGCCGACCAGGAACATCGCCATGCCGATGACGACGAAGGAGAAGCGACCGGTCGCCACGTAGAGCAGGGCGAGGAAGGCGGCGAAGAACATCAGCGAGCTGCCCAGGTCGCGGATAAAGACGAGCATGAACATCGAGGCGCCCCAGACGACCAGCATCGGGCCAAAATGCTTGAGCGGCGGCAGGGTGACGCCGAGGACCCGGCGCGCGCCGACGATCAGCACCTCGCGGTGCTCGCGCAGGTAGCTGGCGAGGAAGACGACGAGGCAGATCTTCGAGAACTCGGCCGGCTGGAAGGCAAGCGGGCCGAGCTTGACGCCGAGGTAGGCACCGTTGACCTGCTGGCCGATCCCCGGCAGCCGCGGCGCCAGCAGCAAGAGCAGGCCGACCACGGCGATCGTGTATCGGTAGCGCTCGAGCACGTCGTAGTCGCGCAGGAAGTGGATCGTCGCCGCGAAGAGGACGAGCCCGAGCACGAACCAGTTGGCCTGGTCGCGGGCCAGGTCGGCGTCGATCCGGTAGACCATCACCAGCCCGAAAGCCATCAGCAGCGCCACCATCGGGAAGAGGTAGGGATCCGCGTCGGGCAGGCGGACGCGCAGGTAGAAGTGGGTGGCGAGGCAGACGGCGAAGAAGTAGGCGCCGTAGATCAGGCTCGCGTCGTCGAGTTTCGCGTTCTCCTGGGCGAAGACGGCGGCAAAGCCGGCGGTGAGCAGCAGCGCGACCGGGACGAGAGCCATCAGCTCCCTGTTCCTGGCGCTCATTTCTGCCGGTTGCCCTGCGGCTGGGGTTTCTTGTTGGACGCGGGCGGTTTGTTCTTGGCGGCTTCTTCGGCGGCTTTTTGTTCGGCTGCGGCGCGCTTCTCGGCGCTCTGTTCGATGTCTTCGATCAGTGAGACGGCGTCGTCGTGGGAGCGAAGGTCGTGGCCGCTGACCGCGTCCTGGCGACGTTGCGGCAGTGAAGAAGTCTGGATCGGAGCGGCGTAGCGCTCTTCGTAGAGCTCGATGCCGAAGGGGAGTTCGTAGGGCAGGCCGCGGTAGAGGGCGACCCGGCCACCGTCGTCGGTGCCGAGGAACCAGACCTGGCGGTTGCCGTACCAGGCGCCGAAGGCGAGCACGGCCAGGACGACGAGCACCGCGATCACCTTCAACGCGCGCTTGAGGCCGCGGCGCTCGCCCTTCGCCGCCAGCTGCTCGCGGCGCTCCTGGGCAGCAGCCGCGGCCGCGCGGCGGCGCACCTCGGTGGCGGTCAAGCCCTGTTCCGCCGCGGTGCTGCCGATCAGGGTCGCGTCCTCGTGGCTCTGTTGGGGAGCGGCGGCGTCTTCGAGCTGGAAGGCGAGCGCGGTGATGTTGTCGCGGCCGCCGGCCCGGTTGGCTTCGTCGACGAGGGCGCGCACGGCGGCGACCATCGAGGTGGCGCCGGCCAGGAGCTTGGCGATCTGCTCCTCGCTCAGCATCGTCGTCAGCCCGTCCGAGCAGATCAGGAAGACGTCTCCCGGCGCGGCCGAGACGGTCTGCACGTCGGGCTCGACTTCAGGCTCGGGCCCGAGCGCCCGGGTGATGATCGAGCGCTGCGGGTGGTCCTCCGCCTGGGCGTCGGTGAGCTGGCCCTTGCGCCGCATCTCCTCGACCAGCGAGTGGTCGCGGGTGAGCTGCTCCAGCTTGCCGCCGCGCAGGCGATAGGCGCGGCTGTCGCCGACGTGGCCGATCGCCACCTCTTCCGCCGTGGCGTCGACGATCGCCGCGGTCAGCGTCGTGCCCATGCCGGCGCGCGAGGGATCGGCGCGGGCCAGCTCATGGATCCGGCGGTTGGCGCTGAGGATCGTCTCGCGCAGGACGCGCTCGGGCGGACCCTCGGGAAGGTCGACGTCGAAGGCGTCGGCGGCGGTTTTGGAGGCCACCTCTCCCGCCTGGGCTCCACCCATGCCGTCGGCGACGACGAAGATCGGCGCCCGCACGAAGAAAGAGTCCTCGTTGGCGTTGCGCTGCCGCCCGGTGTCGGTGCGGAAAGCCTGGTCCTCGATTCGCAGCATCTACGTCCCGGCCTCGTAGCGGAACTCGGTATCGCCGATCCGCACGACGTCGCCGTCGATCAGCTCGGCCTCCCCGTTCAGGGTCGCGTCGTTGAGCAGGGTGCCGTTGGTCGAGTTCATGTCCTCGAGGTAGGTGTGTCCATCGCGGCTGAAGATCCTGGCGTGTACGCCGGAGGCATAGCGGTCCTCGATCCGCACGTCGGCTTCGGCCGAACGGCCGATCGAGAGGCCGCCGATCAGGTCGAAGCGTTCCCCCGCCTTGAGGCCGCCGCCGCGTTCGGCGACCAGCCAGGAGTCGGCGCCGCTCGCCTGCAGCGCCGGCCCGACCGGGGCCTGGTGAAAGCCGGTCGCGTCCGGGGCGGGTGAGGTGGTGCGGCGCAGGTCCTTCAGCGAGCTGCGCGAGATCCAGAGCAGGAAGAGGTAGAGGACGGCGAGGAAGCCGAACTTGAGGGCGACGGAGATGGGCTCGTAGTCCACGGGCGCGGGCGCTTATCGCTCGACGTCGAAAAGGAAGGTCGTCGTGCCTACGGTCACCTGGTCGCCGGGGCCGAGCCGCGAGGAGGAAACCCGCCGCCCGTTCACCTTGATGCCATTGGTCGAGCCGAGGTCGGCGATCGTCCAATCGCCGTTCTGGGCCCTCCGCAGCTCGGCGTGGCGACGGGAGACGTTGGGATCGCTGAGCACGCACTCGGCTTCCTTCGAGCGCCCGATCGTCGCCCGCGGTCCCTCGAGCACGTAGCGGCGGTCGTCGAGGGCGACGACGGCGCGCGTCGCCACCGCGGGCTCGCCGGCGGCGGCGGGCGCGGGCTCGGGCGGGCGCTCTTTGACCGCCGAGTAGACCATCGTGTGGCCCTCCTCCCCCTGGCTCGGCGCCTCGCCCTCGCGGGCCGGCGGCTTGACCAGCCTGGTCTGGATCCCGAACTCGCCGAGGCGCAGCCGCTCGTCGGTCTTGAACTCGACCGCGGGCCGGGTCAGCAGGTCGTAGTTGCGGCGCCGCGCGTGCTCGAGCAGGTAGCCGGAGAGCTCCTGCTCCAGCGAGCGCTCGTAGCCTTCGAGCTTGACCCGGTCGCGGCTGGAGAGGAAGACCGTGTACTCGTTGGGCACGTAGACCCGGGCGACGCCGGCCGTCTTGTGGGCGTCCATCTCCTTGGCCAGCTTGCGGGCAAGCTCCACCGGTTGCACCTCGGAGCTGAAGGCGCGGCTGAAGACCCCCTCGACCAGGCCTTCGATGCGACTCTCGAGGTTACGTAGAACGCTGATCGCTTGACTCCTTTCGCGGACGCGCCAGCCGCCCGTACGGGAAGGGAAATCCTACGGGAGCAGGACGCCGTGACCGGCGGCGAGCCAAGCTCCCAGGGCGGCGGCGAGGGCGAGGGCGCCGAAGCGGAGCGGCAGCGAGCGCTCCGTGCGCGGGGGGTGCTCCGCCAGGCTGTCCAGCGCACCCTCGATTTCGCCGCCCAACTCCTCCAGCGACGGCCGCCTTTCCGGTCGCGGTTGCAAGCAGGCATCGACCGTGTCGCAGAGCTCGCGCGGCAGGTCGGGGCGAAGCCGGCGCAGCGGGCGCATCCGCGCGCCGATCGCTCGCGCGGTGGCGGCCGGGGTCGCGCGCCGGGTCGGGTGCTCGCCGCCCCAGCTCTCGTAGAGCATCAGCGCCAGCGAGTAGACGTCGGCGGGCGGGCCGACGTTGCGCCCTTCGGCCTGCTCGGGCGCCATGTAGGCGAGGGTGCCGACGACGTCGCCGGGAGCGGTCAGGGCCGCCGCGTCGGTGAGGCGGGCGACGCCGAAGTCCATCAGCTTGGCGCAGGGCTCCCCCTCGTCGGTGACGAGGACGTTCTGGGGCTTGATGTCGCGATGGACGACGGCGCGGTCGTGGGCATGGTCGAGCGCCTCGCAGAGATCGGCGCCGATCTCGCCGATCTCGCGATCGCTGAGCGTGCCGTCGCGGTTGCGCTGGGCCAGGGTGGCGCCGTCGACCAGCTCGGTGACGAGCAGGGCGTTGCCGTCCTCCTCGCCCATCTCGTAGAGGGTGACGATGCCGGGATGGTTGAGCCGCGCCGCCGCCTGAGCCTCGCGCAGAACCCGGTCCGAGCCCGGTCCCGAGGCCGACTCGATTGCCTTGACCGCGACCGAGCGCTCGAGGCGGCCGTCCCAGGCCTCATAGACCGTGCCGAAACCGCCGCTGCCGATGCGGCGCTCGATCAGGAAGCGGTTGAGTACGAGCGAACCGACCAATGCACTCTGCGGCTTCGCCGCGAATCCGCTTCCTCCTGCGACATACTCCCTGCTTCTTGGAGGATTTTTCCGCATCCGGCCCGGCCCGGCGGCAGCGGCCGCGGCGTCGGCCCCAGCGCCAACAGATCCTGCTGCGACGCGGTCTCGCCCTCGGCGGTGGTCTGCTGCTGCTGATCGTGATCGTGCTCGGGGTGAAGGGCTGCCTCGACGCGCGCAAGAACCGGGCGCTCAGCGACTACGCCCGCAACGTCACCCAGATCGTCGAAGAGACCGACCAGACCAGCAAGAGCTTCTTCGAAAAGCTCGAAGACCCGGGTGGCCTCTCGGTGACCGAATTCATCAACCAGGTCAACACCGATCGCAGCGCCATGGACAGCTACGCCGGCCGAGTCGACGGGTTGGACACACCCGGCGACATGAGTCACGCCCAGAACGCGCTCGAGCTGACCTACGAGCTGCGCGCCAGCGCGATGAACGAAATCGCCGACAAGATGAGCACGGCGCTCGGAGACGTCGGCTCCGAGCAGGCGATGAAGAACATCGCGCTGCAGATGCGCAAGCTGCTTGGCGCCGACTCGCTCTACGCCGCGGTGGTGCGCCCCGAGATCAACGGGGTCCTCGCTTCCAATGGGATCAACGACTCCGACGTGCCGAAGAGCGTCTTCCTGCCGGACGAAACCAAATGGCTCGACGAATCCGAAGTCAGCGCGGCGCTGGGCTCGGTCAGCGGCGTCAGCAGCGGCTCCGCCTCGGGCCTGCACGGGCTCGGCCTGATCGGCACGAGCGTCAACGGCACCGAACTCTCGCCCGAAGTGACCACCTCGGTTTCGAGCGAAGGAACGCCCGAAGTCGAAGTGACGATCGAAAACCAGGGCGAATCGACCGAGAACGGGATCGACGTCTCGGTCAGCGTCAGCGGCGGCACGACCCTCTCGGGCACGATCGACAGCATCGGTGCCGCCGAAGAACAGACCGTCTCGATCCCGCTGACGCCGGCGCCCAGCGGTGAAGTGACGCTGGAAGTCGAAGTGGCCACCGTGCCCGGCGAGCAGGTCTCCGAAAACAACGAAGCCGCCTACAGCGTCGCCTTCGAATAGAGGCGCGCGGTGCGGATCGCCTACCTGGGACCGGCCGGGACCTTTACCGAGGACGCGCTGGGCGAGGCGCTCGATCCCGGCGTCGAGTGCGAGCCGCTGCGCACGGTGACGATCCGCGAGGCGATCCTGGCGGTCGAACGGGGTGAGGCCGAGCGGGCGTTGGTTCCCTTCGAGAACTCGATCGAGGGCTCGGTTCGAACCAGCCTCGACACGCTTGCCTTCGACGCCGCCGACGTAACCATCGTCGGCGAGCACGACTTCGCGGTGCGGGCGATGCTGATCGGCCGTGAGGAGATCGAGCTCGAGCGAGTCCAGCGGGTCCTCTCCCATCCGCAGCCACTGGCGCAGTGCGCGCGCTTCCTGCGCGAGAACCTCGCCGGCGCCACCCAGCAGAGCACTCCCAGCACGGCGGAGGCGGTGAGGATCGTCAGCGAGTCGGCGGAGCCGTGGGCGGCGATCGGAGCGGCGGCCGCGGCCGAGCTCTACGGCTGCGCGGTGCTGCGCGAGGGGATCGAGGACGAGGCCAACAACGTCACCCGTTTCGTCTGGATCGCCCCCAAAGGCACCGAGCCTGGTGAGGGCGAGGCCTGGAAGACCTCCCTGGTCTTCTCCGAGCTCGGCGAAGACCACCCGGGGGCGTTGGTCGAGGCGCTGCAGGAGTTCTCCGGCCGCGCGGTCAACCTGAGCCGCATCGAGTCGCGGCCCTTGCGACGGGAGTTGGGGCGCTACATGTTCTTCTGCGACCTCGAGGGCGCACTCGCCGAGCCGCCCGTGTCAGAGGCCGTGGAGGCGCTCCGCGGCAAGGCCGAATCGGTCCGAATTCTTGGTTCATACCCGACGCGGTAAGCCGCCTGCGTAGAATTCGCGGGCAACATGGCACGTGTGCTGGTACTCAACGCCACGTATGAGCCGATCAACGTATGCACGTTGAGACGCGCCGCTGTGCTGCTGCTGAAGGAGAAGGCCGAGCTGCTCGAGCGCCGCGAGGGCGCGATCCACTCCGAGCACATGACGATGGAGCGCCCCGACGTGATCCGCCTCACCAACTACGTGCGGATCCCGCGCGAAGCGCACCGCCGCAAGATCACCCGTCGCGCCGTCCTCGCCCGCGACTCCTGGACCTGCCAGTACTGCGGCTCGCGCAAATCGGGGCTCACGGTCGACCACGTCATCCCCCGCAGCCGCGGCGGCCAGTCCGTCTGGGAGAACATCGTCGCGGCCTGCGCCTCTTGCAACCGCCGCAAGGGCAACCGCCTGCCCCGCGAGATCCATATGCATCCGAAGAACAAACCGAAGGCGCCGGGGCCGACGGTGTTCATCCAAGTGGCGAGCCCCTCGATTCCGCCGGCTTGGCAGCAGTACCTTCCTGCCGCGGCGTAGGTCTGTAGGTAGTGGTGCCGCAAGCTCCGTGAGGCCCGGAGAGCCGGGCGCATTCGAGTGGCTCAAGCTCCGACGAAGCGGATCGCGCGGCTCTTGCGTTTGAAGCTCCTCGGGCTCGGAGCGGTTCGTCGGAGGAGAGGAACCGTCTGAGCTTGGGAGTGGGTGGTCGGCAGGGGTGAAGCGTCTTGTACTTTTTCGCCGCAGGCCATCGTCGGTAGCGCAGACGCAGCTCGAAAAAGTTAAGCGGAGCCCCTGCCGACCACCCACTCCCTACTCGGCCGGCTCCTCTTGCCCGTCGTCCGCCTCGGACCCCGAGTCGTCGTCGACTACCAGAGCCACCGCCGAGACGCAGTCGTCGTCCTTCATGTTCATCACCCGCACGCCCTGGGTCGGGCGGCCCATCTGGGAGATGCCGCCGGCCTGGGTGCGCTGGACCATGCCGTTCTGGGAGATGAAGAGGAGGTCCTGGTGCTCGCGGACGATCAGGGCGCCGGCGAGGCCGCCCTTCTTCGCCGTCAGCTTGGCGGTGAGCACACCCTTGGTGCCGCGCCCCTTGACTGGGTACTCGGAGACCGAGGTGCGCTTGCCGTAGCCGTTCTCGGTGACGACGAAGAGCTCGGAGTCGTCGCGGGCGATGTCCATCGCCAGCACCCGGTTGGGCTCGCCGTTGACCTTGGCCGAGACGTTCATCCCTTTGACGCCACTGGTGTCGCGGCCCATCGGCCGCACCGCCTCCTCGGAGAAACGCGAGGCGTGGCCGGACTTCGAGACCAGCAGGATGTCGTCGTCGCCCGAGGTGAGCCGAACCTGGACCAGCTCGTCGGAGTCGCGGATCTTGATCGCGATGATCCCGTCGGCGCGGATCGGCGTGTTGTAGGCCTTGAACTCGGTCTTCTTGACCAGGCCCTGCGCGGTGGCGAAGACGAGGTACTTGTTCTCGCTGAAGTCCCGGGTCGGGATCACCGCGGTCACCTTCTCGCCGTCGCGCAGCGGCAGCACGTTGACCAAGGCGCGGCCTTTCGCCGTTCGCGCTCCCTCCGGCAGCTCGTAGACCTTGAGCCGGTAGACCTTGCCACGGTTGGTGAAGAAGAGCAGGAAGTCGTGGGTCGAGCAGATGTGCAGGTGCTCGATGTAGTCGTCCTCCTTGAGGTCCATGCCCATCACGCCGCGGCCGCCGCGATTCTGCTGGCGGTAAGTGGCCAGCGGCAGGCGCTTGGCGTAGCCGGAGTGGGTGATCGAGATCACCATCTGCTGGTCGGCGATCATGTCCTCGATGTTCATGTCGCCCTCGAAGTGGGTGATCTCGGTACGCCGCTCGTCGCCGTAGCGCTGATCGATCTCGTCGAGCTCCTCGACGATCACGGCGTCGATCCGGGCCGGGTCGCCGAGAATCGCGCGCAGCTCGGCGATCCGTTTGGCCAGTTCCTCGTGCTCCTCGCGCAGCTTGTCGGACTCCAACGCGGTGAGCCGGGCGAGGCGCATGTCGAGGATCGCCTGGGCCTGCTCGGCGGAGAGCTCGAAGCGTTCGATCAGGCCGGTCTTGGCGGTTTCGGTGTCTGCCGAGCCGCGGATCAGCTCGATCACCGCATCGAGGTTGTCGAGCGCGATCAGCAGTCCCTCGAGGATGTGAGCGCGGGCCTCGGCGCGACGCAGCTCGAACTGGGTGCGGCGGATTACCACCTCGCGCTGGTGGCTGACGTAATGCTCGATCAGCTCCTTGAGGCTGAGCGTCTTCGGCACGCCGTCGACCAGGGCGACCATGTTGACCCCGAAAGTGCTCTGCATCGCGGTCCGCTTGTAGAGCTGGTTGAGGACCACCTCCGGCGGGTCACCGCCGCGCTTGGTCTCGATCACCAGCCGCATCCCCGAGCGATCCGACTCATCGCGCAGGTCGGAGATGCCGGTGATTTTTTTGTCGCGGACGAGGTCGGCGATCTTGGTGATCAGGCCACCTTCACCGCCCTTCTTGACCATGAACGGCAGCTCGGTGACGATGATCGCGTCGCGCCCACCCTTGAGCGGCTCGACGTGGGCGCGGGCGCGGATCCGCACCGAGGCGCGGCCGGAGGCGTAGGCGTCGCGGATGCCTTCGGCGCTCATGATTCCGCCGCCGGGGAAATCGGGCCCTTTGACGTGCTCCATCAGCCCTTCGAGGTCGATCCCCGGATTGGCGATGTAGGCCTTGACCGCGCCGATCGACTCGCTCAGGTTGTGGGGCGGGATGTTGGTTGCCATCCCGACCGCGATCCCGGCGGAGCCGTTGACCAGCAGATTTGGAAAGCGGGCCGGCAGCACCAGCGGCTCCTGCTGGGACTCGTCGTAGTTCGGCCCCCACTCCACCGTGTCGGCCTCGATGTCGCGCAACAGCTCGGTCGAGAGGCGCGCAAGGCGGGCCTCGGTGTACCGCATCGCGGCAGGCGGGTCATCGTCGATCGAACCGAAGTTGCCCTGGCCGTCGACGAGCATGTAGCGCAGCGAGAAGGGCTGCGCCATCCGCGCCAGCGTGTCGTAGATCGCCGAGTCGCCGTGCGGGTGGTACTTGCCCATCACCTCGCCGACGATGAAGGCGGACTTGCGGTAGGGCCGGTTGGGCTGCAGGGCGAGGTCGTGCATCGCGTAGAGCACGCGACGGTGGACCGGCTTGAGGCCGTCGCGCACGTCCGGCAGTGCCCGGCCGACGATCACGCTCATCGCGTAGTCGAGATACGACGAGCGCATCTCCGTCGTCAGCTCGCGCTCCTCTATGCGCCCCCCGGTGAGTGCTTCGGCCCCCTCCACTAGATCCGCCCTTCTCCGGCCGGTCGCCCTGGATTACACATCGAGGAACCGCACCTCCTTCGCGTGCCGTTCTATGAAGGCCTTGCGCGGCTCCACCTTGTCCCCCATCAGGTCGGTGAAGATCTTCTCGGCCATCGCCGCGTCGTCGATCTGGACTCGCTCCAAGGTGCGGCTGGCGGGGTCCATCGTGGTCTCGCGCAGCTGTTCGGCGTTCATCTCGCCCAGGCCCTTGAAGCGCTGCATGGTGACTCCGTGGCGCGCCAGGTCCATCACCATCCGCCGCAGGTCGGCAAATGACTCCGCCGTCTTCTCTTTCTGATCGAGCGAGATCTTGAACGGGGGGCGCCCCACCTGGCTCAGCAGCTCACGGTGCGACTCGACCAACCGGCGGTAGTCGTGCGACTCGAAGAGGCCGGCGGAGAGCTCGAAGGTCTTGGCCAGACCGTCGCGGCGGTGAACCGCGCGGACGAGGATTTCATCGCCGGATTCGGAGACGATCTCGGTGTCGAACGGCTCGACCTCGCCGGCGTCGCCATTGACCACGTCCTTCACCTCGGCCAGCGACGTTACGCCGCGATCGAGGATTTCCGACTCGCCGAGGAAACGGATCAGCTCGTGGCCGAAGTCGGCCTGCAGTGAGTCGGCCCAGCCCTCGTGCTCCTTCAGCCGCCGGTTGAAGCGCTGCCAGCGGGTGGCGGTCAGTTTGTGCGTCTCGCCGGCGGCATCGGTCATCTCCATCTGCTCCAGCTTGTCGCGCAGCAGAAGCTCCTCGAGCTCGGACTCCTTCTCGACGTAGGTTTCCTGCTTGCCGTTTTTCAGCTTGTAGAGCGGGGGCTTGGCGATGTAGACGTAGCCGGCCTCGATCAGCTCCGGCATCTCGCGATAGAGGAAGGTGAGCACGAGGGTGCGGATGTGGGCGCCGTCGACGTCGGCGTCGGTCATCAGCACGACCTTGTGGTAGCGCGCGTCTTTGACGTCGAACTCCTCGCGGATGCCGGTGCCGACGGCGGTGATCAGTGCCTGGATCTCGTTGTTGGAGAGAACCTTGTCGATCCGCGCCTTCTCGACATTGATGATCTTGCCGCGCAACGGCAGCACCGCCTGGGTGTTGCGATCGCGGCCCTGCTTCGCCGAGCCGCCGGCGGAGTCACCCTCGACTATGAACAGCTCCGCCAAGGCGGGATCGCGCACGGTGCAGTCGGCGAGCTTGCCCGGCAGGGTCGAGTTCTCCAGCGCCGACTTGCGGCGGGTCAGGTCGCGGGCCTTGCGCGCCGCCTGGCGGGCGCGAGCCGCGTCGACCGCCTTGCCGACGATGCGTTTTGCCTCGCCCGGGTTCTCCTCGAAGAACTCGCCGAGCTTGCGGTTGACCGACTCCTTGACCAGCCCCTCGATCGGCGGGTTGCCGAGCTTGGTCTTGGTCTGCCCCTCGAACTGCGGGTCGGCGAGCTTGACCGAGATCACCGCGGTCAGCCCCTCGCGCACGTCGTCTCCAGTGAGGTTCTCGTCCTTCTCTTTGAGCAGGCCTTTGCTGCGCGCATAGGCGTTGAGCGTCCGGGTCAGGGCCGAGCGGAAGCCGGAGAGGTGGGAGCCACCCTCGTGGGTGTTGATGTTGTTGGCGAAGCTGAAGATCGATTCCTGGTAGGAGGAGTTCCACTGCATCGCCACCTCGACCTGGCCGTCCTCGGTCTCGTTCTCGAAGAAGACCGTCTTACGGTGCAGGGGATCCTTGTTCTCGTTGAGGTGGGCGACGAAGTCGACGATGCCGCCCTCGTAGTGGAAGGTCTCCTTCTGGCCCGCCGCCCGCTCGTCGATCAGCTCGATCTTGAGGCCGCGGGTGAGGAAGGCGGTCTCGCGCAGGCGCTCGGTCAGGGTCGCGTAGTCGAACTCGAGCTCGTCGAAGATCTCGTCGTCGGGCAAGAAGGTGATCGTGGTGCCGTGCGCGTCACTTGCCTCGCCGCGGTGGAGGTCGGCCAGCGGCTTGCCGCGCTCGTAATCCTGAGTCCAGACCGCGCCCTCGCTGTTGATTTCGAGATGGAGTCGCTCGGAGAGGGCGTTGACGACCGAGATGCCGACGCCGTGCAGCCCGCCGGAGACCTTGTATCCGTCGCCCCCGAACTTGCCGCCGGCATGGAGTGTCGTCAGCACCACCTCGGCGGCGGGGCGTTTCTCTTTCTCCATTTCGCCGACCGGAATACCACGCCCGTTGTCGGCAACGGTGCAGCTGTTGTCGGGATGCAGAACCACGCGGACGTCGTCGCAGTAGCCGGCGATCGCCTCGTCGACCGAGTTGTCGAGCACCTCGTAGACCAGGTGGTGAAGGCCCCGCGGTCCGGTGGAGCCGATGTACATGCCCGGGCGCTTGCGGACCGCTTCCAGGCCCTCGAGGACGGTGATGTCCTTGGCGCCGTATGACTGCGAGCCGCGTTTTTTCTGCGCGGGCGTATTCGTCTTCTCAGGCAATTAATCCCTTCCTGATCTCATAGAAAACCCCGACTGTCTGGGCATTCGCCACCCAGAGTCGGGGCGGAAACACAAGTTGACATAAGGATACCAGTTTGGACCCTTCGGCAGCCTCCCCAAAAAGAGAAAAACTCCTGCAAATACGCGTATTTCAAATTACTTTTCCTCATCACTAACACGAAAGCGCAAAGTTCGGGGGGCGCGCTCGCCGAGCAGCTCTTGCAGCCGCCGCAGGAGCTCGCCCTGCATCAGATCCAACTCCTGGGCCCAGACGGAATCCGTGCAGCTCACCGTAACCTCGCCGCTCCGCTCCGAGACCGGCGTGGCGACCGCCGCGATGCGCTCGCCGACCGCCGCGGACCAGGTTGCCTGCAGGGTGGCCAGGGGCGTCTTCGGAGCCGCCTGCTCCAGCGCCGAGCGCAGGGCCGACGCGGCTGGGCGCGGCGCGCGGCGGCGGCTCACGCGGCGGCGACCTCTTCGAGGATGGGCATGCGGATCACTCGGCCCGTCGCGGCTCCGGGGAGCGAATCCTCGGCGGCGGCCGAGATCAGCGCCTGTCCACCGCGCCCTAGGCGCTCGACCAGGCGACCGCGCCGCTCCGGGTCCAGCTCGCTCATCACGTCGTCGAGGAGCAGCAACGGCACCACCTGGCGGGCGGCGAGCAGTGACTCGCGCTCGGCGAAGAGCAGGGCCAACAAGGCCGCGCGCTGCTGGCCCTGGGAGCCGTAGCGGCGGAGCGAGCGACCCGAAGCGTTGACCTTGAGCTCGTCCAGGTGCGGGCCCCAGGAGGTTCGCCCCAACCGCAGGTCGGCCTCGCGGCGCTCCGCCAGCCCGGCACGGATCTCATCGCTCGTGCCGGGCGCGCGCGGTGCGTACTCGATCTCCCCCCCACCGGCCAGGCCAAGATCGGCGGCGGCGGCGGCGAACGGTTCTTGCAGCTCCCCGACGGCATCGTCGCGGGCGGCTACCAACTCGGCGGCGGCTGCGGCGAATGTCGCGTCCCAGGTGTCGAGCTGGGACGGATTGCCGTGCCCGGCGGCGAGCCGGGCCACCATCGCGTTGCGCTGCGCCAGTACCTGTCCGAAGCGTTGGCGCAGCCCGGACCGGCTCGGCCAGCGCGCTGCGGTGAAACCGTCGAGGTGGGCGCGGCGCTCAGAGGGTGGTCCCTTGATCAAGCTCAGCCGATCGGGCGAGAAGACCGCCACAGGCGGTCGGCTGCGGCTCAGAGTGGCGGGGTCGGCGGGACTGCCGTCGAGGAGATGCCGGCGGCCCTCGGCGCGGCTGACAGAAGCCAGGAGCTTGCGCTCGATTCCATCGTCGTCGCGAATCGTCGCTTCGGCGCGGGCAAAGGAGCCGCCGAAGGGAATCAGGTCACGCCGGTCCGAGGTTCGGAACGAGCGCCCGGTAAGAGCGAAGTAGAGCGCCTCGAGGAGGTTGGTCTTACCGACGCCGTTGGGTCCGACCAGGCTGAGGATCCCTGGCTCCAGCTCGATCCGCGCTTGGGTCAGGCTGCGCAGCGGCCTTGCTTCGAGGGCGGTGACGAGCACCGTCCCGACCTCACACGTTGAGGCGAATCGGCATCACCAGATAACGGAAGTCTTCGTTGTCGACCGGCTGCAGCAGACCCGGTCGCAGCGGCGAGATCAGCCGCAACAGCACCTCGTCGCCCTCGACGCTTTCGATCCCCTCGCGCAGGAACTCGGGGTTGAAGCCGATCTCCAAGGGCTCGCCCTCGAAGGCGGCCGGCATCGTCTCTTCGGCGTCCCCCACGTCAGGGGTCGAAGCGGCGATCGTCAGCTCGCCCGGCTTGAACGAAAGCCGCAGCGGTGCGTTGCGCTGTGCCAGCTGGCTGATCCGGCGCGTGACGTCGAGCAGCTCCGGCCGCGGCAGACGGACGTCGTGCTCGTAGGACTCCGGCAGGAGCTGTCGAAAGTTGGGGAATTGGCCCTCGATCAGCCTCGTGTTGAGGACGATCTCCCCTGCCTTGAAAATCGCCTGATTGCGCTGCAGGGCGACGGAAACAGTCTCGACTCCGTCGGCGGAGACGATCCGGCCCAGCTCGCGCAGCGCCTTGGCCGGGATGTTGGCCTCGAGCTCGCCGCCGATCGCGCCCTCGAGCTCGGTGCGCTTGACCGCAAGCCGGTAGGAGTCGGTGGCGACCATCGTCATCTCCGAACCGCCGGCGCTGACCAGGACCCCGGTCAAGACCGGTCGCATGTCATCGCGCGATGCGGCGCGCGCGACCAGCTCCACGGTCGCGGCGAGGGCGGGGGCCGGGATCGACAGCGGCTCGCCCTCCTCCTCCGGAAAAGCGGGGAAGTCCTCGCTCGGCAAGGTTCTGAGGTGGAAGCTCGAGCCGCCGCTGCGAATCTCGACGTCACGCTCGCTCTCGCGCAGCTCGATCTCCACCTCCTGATCCCCCAGCGAGCGGGAGACCTCGGCGAGAAGACGACCGGGCAACAGAACCGACCCCTGGCCCTCGAGCTCAGCCGTGAGCTCGGTCTTCAACCCCATCTCCAAGTCGGTCGCGCAGAGACTGACGCCGTCGCCGTCGGCGCTGAGCAGGATGCCGGATAGCGATTGGGTGGCCGCGCGGGTTGAAACAGCTCGGGAGACCACGGAGAGCTTTGCGACAAGCTCGTCACGTTTGGTTGTCAGCTTCAAATGACCGATGCTTTCTTGAGTTGAATTAGGGCTTGTGTAAAAGCGGTAAATCGCCGGGAACTCCGCATCAGCGTGCCATTTGCCGACTGTGCATGAGTCTGTGGGAAAGCATTGATTCTTACAGTGCCGTCGGCTGTCAGGGTCGGCCTGTGGACTGGTTGTGGATGCTCGCCCGCAGCGCTTGAACCTGTGCCGCGAAGGATTTGTCCTCGCCGAGGCGCGCTTCGACTCTGCGAATCGAGTTGAGCACGGTGGAGTGGTCGCGCCCCCCGTAGAGGCGTCCGATCTGCGGCAATGAGAGGTCGGTGAGCTCGCGGGTGAGGTAGATCGCGACCTGCCGTGCGTTCAAGGGCGTTGCGGCCCGGCCCGAGCCGACAAGCTCGCTGCGGGAGACTCCGAACGCGGCGGCGGCTCGCTCCTGGATCTCCTCGACGGGAGTGCGCTCGACGGCCCGGGCGGTTTTGGGGATCACCGCGTCGATCAGCTCCGCGCTGAGCGGTTTGGCGGTCAGCGAGGCGTGAGCGATGAGGCGCGTCAGCCCCCCGTGCAGCTGCCGCATGTTGACGTCGATGCGCCGCGCCAGCTCGGTCAGCACGTCGGCCTCGGTGTCGACACCGGCCTCCCGCACGAGCCGGCGGAGGACGGTAAGGCGGGTGGCCAGGTTGGGTGGCTCGACCGCGACCGTCAGTCCCCACTCAAAGCGATCGCGCAGGCGGGACTCGAGCGAGGAAAGCTCGCTGGGGATGCGATCGGCGGAGAGGACGAGCTGGCTGCCCCCTTCGTAGAGCGCGTTGAAGGTGTGGAAGAACTCGTCCTCGGTGTGTCGCTTGCCCTCGAGGAATTGCACGTCATCGACGAGCAACACGTCGAGATCGCGGTAGCGCCGCTTGAACTCCTCGGCCCCAGCTGTGCGCAACGCGGTGACGAACTCGTTCGTGAAGCACTCGGCGGTCGTGTAGCGGACGTTCAGATCAGGGGCACAGGTGGCGAGGTAGTTCGCGATCCCGACCAGAAGATGGGTCTTGCCCAGGCCCGGGGGGCCATGCAGGAAGAGCGGGTTATAGGCCTCGGACGGCGCCTCGGCCACGGCCAGGGCGGCGGCGTGGGCGACGCGGTTCCCCTCGCCGATGACGAAACGGTCGAAGCTGTAGTTGACGTTGAGGTCGAGGCTCGGGGAGCAGCCCGGCTCTGACGCGCCGGCCTCCGCGCCCTCAGCGATCAGGCTGACTTTGGTGAGGCCGGTTCCGGCCAGGGCCTCGCGGATCAGACCCGCATAGCGGCGCTCGGTCCAGGCGCGGATGCTCTCCGGCGCGGTGAGGAGGAGCGTTTCCGCCTTGGCGCCGGCGAGCTCGAGGGGTTCGAGCCAGAGCTGAAAGGTCGAAGCGGGGACCGAGGCCCGCAAGCGCTCCTGCACGTCCTTCCAGAGGGAGTCGAGATCTTGTTTTGCCGCGTCATCTTGCACCGACGGCCGACCATAGCGACGCCCTGATCGCCCGAATCGACGCGCTCCGCAAATGCCGCAGAAATGATTTTGGCGGCGAGTTCCCCCACCTGGCGGCGCGTCCGTATACTGCGACGCCCGATGAAGCGCACCTATCAGCCAAAGAAGCGGAAGCGGGCCAAGACGCACGGGTTCCGAGCGCGGATGAGTACTCGTGGGGGCCGGGCGATCCTCAAGCGCCGCCGCCGTAAAGGCCGGAAGCGCCTCACTCCTTAGATGGCGGCAAAGCGACGCCGCCTTTCGCGCAGCGGCGAGTTTGACCGCGTCTACCGCGACGGATCATCACATGCGACCCGTTACCTCGTTCTCTACAGCTTCCCTCGTAAGGACGAGGAGGAGGACGACGTGCGGCTAGGTGTGTCGGTCAGCCGCAAGATCGGCGGTGCCGTCGACCGCAACCGCGTCAAGCGGGTGTTGAGGGAGACGTTCTGGAGCCTCTCGGACCGGCTGCCCGCCCAACACGATTTTGTTCTTGTGGCCCGGCCCGAGATCGGCGATCTGATCGAGCGCGAGGGCTCTGCCGGCGTGCAGACCTGCCTGGAGGAGGCCCTCCTCGCCTCGGCCGGGAAGAAGCGTTCCACGTGAAACGCCTTCTCCTGGCGCTGATCGGGGCCTATCAGCGCCGACTATCGCCGGCTTTCCCGCGGCGCTGTCGCTACGAGCCCACCTGTTCGGCCTACGCGGCGCAGTCGGTGAGCCGCTTCGGCGTCACCCGCGGGATTCTCCTCGCCTCCTGGCGCCTGCTTCGCTGCAATCCCTTTAGCCACGGCGGCTTCGATCCAGTTCCGGCCCGCTTTACGTTGCGCGTCGGGCCGGTCGATCCGGCTGCCCACCATCACCGCGGGGCGCATCCATGATCCCCGCCGCGAACATCCTGCAGCCGCTGATCGACGTCGCCAACGCGGTCCTGCAGTTCTTCCACGACAACGCCGGCCTCAGCTGGGGGATGTCGATCATCGCCCTGACCATCTGCACCCGGGCGCTGCTGATTCCGCTCACCTACCGGCAACTGAAGGGGATGCGCGCGCTGCAGGCGCTGCAGCCGCAGATCAAAGAAATCCAGGCGAAGTACAAAAACGATCGCCAGCGCATGCAGCAGGAGATGATGCGCTTCTACCAGGAGAACAAAGTCAACCCCTTTGCCTCCTGCATTCCCCTGCTGGCCCAGCTGCCGGTCTTCATCACGCTCTTCTACGTCTTGCGCCACGAGCTGCCGTCCGACATCGGCTGCGAGGCGGGCCACTGCGGCAGCGAAGCGTCCTTCCTCTTCATCAACGACCTGACCGCGAAGGCGCACGGGGCCGAATTGATCGTCCTGCTGGTCCTTTACGTGGGAACCCAGCTCGTCTCCGGTCTGATCATGTCGGTCACCGCCGACAAAAGCCAGCGCACGATGATGGCTGTTCTTCCCTTCATCTTCGTCCCCTTCGTGATCAACTTCCCCGCCGGCCTGGTCCTCTACTGGATCACCACCAACTTCTGGACGATCGGCCAGCAATACGTGATCCAGCGCGTCATCCCCGCCCCGCACGTGGCCACGCCGGACGAAGTTCAGGCGGCCAAGCCACCTCCCCCGCCGCCGAAGAAGAAGAAGAAGCGGCGCTAGACGCGAGCTTGGATAGGGTGCCAAGCGTGGGAGAGATCGCTGATTGGCCGCAGGAGCCTGCCGAGCGGGTTCGGGAGCTTGTGGAAGAGGTGCTCGACGAGCTCGATCTCGACGGCGAGGTGGAGATTCTCGAGGACGAGGACCGGATCACGGCTTCCGTCGAGGGCGATGACGACTACGGGTTGCTGATCGGCAAGCGGGGCCAGACCATCGATGCCCTGCAGTTGATCGCCTACCAAGCTGCCTTTCGCGGGATGCGAGATCGCAAGCGGGTGGTCGTCGATGCGGCTGGTTATCGCGATCGCCGCCGCGAGACGCTGACCGCACGTGCCGACCGCGCCGCCGAGCAGGCGCTGAGCGGCAATCACTCGGTTGAGATGGATCCGATGAGCGCCCAGGAGCGGCGGGTGGTGCACGAGCATCTCAAGGAGCGGTCTGGGGTCGAGACGTATTCCGAAGGGGACGAGCCGCGGAGATGCGTGGTCGTTGCCCCTCTGGTCTCCGAGTAGGAAGCGATCCAGCAGGGGTTCCGCTTAACTTTTTCGAGCCGCGTCTGCGGCGGAGGACGATGGCTCGCGGCGAAAAAGTACAAGACGCTTCACCCCTGCTGGATCGCTTCCTAGACGAGGCGAAAAGGGCGACGATCGCGCAGGTTCTGGAGCTTCTTCAGGATGAGCGGGCTTCAGTCAGCTCGGTCGTCGAGCCCGGTCGGGCTTGGAAGGTGCACGTGGCCGACAGCCTCAGCGGGCTTGAGTTCGAGGCGCTGCGGGAGGCATCGCGGATCGCGGATATCGGCTCTGGGGCGGGGTTTCCGGGGGTTGTGCTGGCGGTTGCGCTGCCCGCTGCGCGGGTCGATCTGATCGAGTCGGTGGGACGGAAGTGCGCCTTTATGGAGCGGGCGATCGAGGCGGCTGGGATCGCCGATGCGCGGGTGCTCAACGTCCGGTCTGAGGACCTGGCGAAGGAGGAGGGGCGCGAGGCGTACGACGTCGTCACGGCCCGCGCCGTGGGCCGGCTCTCGACGCTCGCCGAGCTCGCGTCGCCGCTGCTCGAGGAGGGAGGCGTCCTGGTCGCCTGGAAGGGCAAGCGGGATGCCGATGAGGAGGCTCAGTTGGAGCGCGCCGCGGCGTCGCTGGCGATGAAGCCCGAGGAAATCCGCCACGTCGGGCCATTCGCCGGCAGCGAGCATCGTCACCTGCACCTGGTCCGCAAGGTGGGCCCCACCCCCAAAGACCTTCCGCGTCGTCCGGGAATGGCCAAGAAGCGCCCGCGCGGCGATCACTAGTCTGGGCTCGCATGGGCGTCGTCTACGCGATCGCGAACCAGAAGGGCGGCGTCGGCAAGACGACGACCGCGGTCAACGTCGCCGCCTGCGTCGCCGCCGGCGGTGCGCAGACCTTGCTCGTCGACCTCGATCCTCAGTGCAATGCGACGGTTGCCCTGGGGGGCGGCCGCGAGATGCACCCCTCTTCCTATGACTGCCTGATCGGGGAGGTCTCGGTTGCGGAGGCGGCCCGGCCGGCGGGCCCGGACAACCTCTGGCTGGTGCCCGCCAACAAGGACCTCGCCGGGGCCGCTGTCGAGCTGCCGCGGATGGAGGACTCAGAGGTCCGACTGCGGGAAGGTCTCGGCCCGGTGCGCGAGCGCTTCGCCTACACCTTGCTCGACTGCCCGCCCTCGCTCGGCCCGGTCAGCGTCAACGCCCTAACCGCCGCCGACCGCGTCGTGGTTCCCGTGCAGGCCGAGTACCTCGCTCTCGAGGGTCTCGTTCAGTTCCTCGACACGCTGGCGATGATCCGGCGCGAGCTCAACCCCGCCCTGGAGGTGTCGGGCCTTTTGGTCACCATGCACGATGAGCGCACCCGCCTGGCGCAAGACGTCGAGCGCGAACTGCGCCGGCACTTCCCCGAGATGGTCTTCGACACGGTCATACCACGCAGCGTGAGGGTCGCCGAGGCGCCAAGCTACGGCCTGCCGGTGATCGCCCACTCGCCCAACTCGCGCGGCTCCGACGCCTACCGCGCCCTCGCTCAGGAGCTCGCCCAGCGTGGTTAGCGCCACCAAGCGCGCCAAACGCGGCCTCGGCAGCGGCCTCGCCGCGATCTTGCCCGAGGCGAGCGCTGAGCACGCGGGCGAGCTGCGCGAGCTGCCGATCGAGCTGATCAAGCCGAATCCGAACCAGCCGCGGACCAGGATCGATCCCGAGGCGCTCTCCGGCCTCGCCTCCTCGATCGAGGCCAACGGCGTCGTGCAGCCCCTCCTCGTCCGCCCTCTCCCCGACGGCAGCTACGAGCTGATCGCCGGCGAGCGCCGCTGGCGCGCCGCCCAGGAGGCGGGTCTGGCAAAGGTGCCGGCTGTGATCCGCGACCAGGAGCTGGCCGAGCGGCTGCAAGTGGCGCTGATCGAGAACATGGTCCGCGAGGACCTCAATCCGGTCGACGAGGCGCGCGCCTGCGCCGCTCTGGTCGACGAGCTGGGTCTCTCCAGGGAGGAGCTCGCCCGTCGCGTCGGCCGCAGTCGCCCCGCGGTCTCGAATCTGATTCGGCTACTCGACCTCCCCGACGAGGCCCTGGAGCTGCTCGAGTCCGGAGAGCTGAGCGAGGGTCACGGCAAGGCGCTCCTCGCCGCCGACGGGAACGACGTCCGGCGCCGCCTTGCCCGCGACGCCGCCCGCGCCGGCTGGTCGGTTCGCGAGACCGAGAACAAGGTTAAGCTGGCTGGCCGGCCAAAGAAGGCTAAAGACGGTGGAGTCCGCCTTACGGCCGAGGAGGCCGACGCCCTGCGCGGTGCCGAGGACAAACTCGAGTCGGCGCTCGGCCACGAGGTGAAGCTGCGGCCGAAGGGAGGGGGGGTGGCGCTGGAGATCCGTTTCGGGGATCTCGACGAGGCCCTTGACCTGGCCCGCTCCTTGAAGCCCCGTCGCCGAGCCTGAGCCTACCTCTGGAGCCCGGAATACCCCGCTATCATCGGCGAAGCTCCGGGCGATTAGCTCAGTTGGTTAGAGCGCGTCTCTGATAAGGACGAGGTCCCTGGTTCGAATCCAGGATCGCCCACTCGTGCAGCAGATGCAGATCTATGGCGTTAGCTTCGACATGGTCGGCAAGCAGCCGATTGTCTTGCTGAAGACTGTCGACAGCAACAAGTTCCTGCCGATCTGGATCGGCCACCCGGAGGCGGCGGCGATCCTGATGAAGCTGCAGGGAGCCTCGACGCCGCGGCCGATGACCCACGACCTGCTCTCCGACATGCTCGAGCAGCTCGACGCGAAATGCGAGCGGGTTTCGGTCACCGAGCTGCGCGACAACACCTTCTACGCCTCGATCACGGTCTCGATCAACGGCACCGAGCTGGAGATCGACTCGCGACCCTCTGACGCCCTCGCCCTCGCCGTGCGTGTTTCGGCGCCGATCTTCGCCGACGAGGACGTGATCGAGGAGTCGGCGATCGAGTTCGAGCACGACGTCGAGGACACCGAGGAGGTCGTCGACAAATTCAAAGAGTTCCTCGACGAGGTCACGCCCGACGACTTCGCCCAGGGCAGCGACTCCTAGCCGACGGGACCGCTAAGCGCCGGCGGGCGCCAGGGCGAGGTCGAGGATCTTCTCGACCAGCTGCTCGAACGTCATCCCCGCCGCCTCGGCCGCCTGGGGCAGCAGGCTGGTGTCGGTGAGACCGGGGATCGCGTTGACCTCGAGCACCTGCGGCCCGTCGTCGGCGAGGATCAGGTCGACCCGCGAGAAGCCCGCGCAGCCCAGCGCCCGGTAGGCGCCCAGCGCCGCCTCGGTAACCGCGGCGGTCTGATCCGCGCTCAGCTCGGCGGGACAGACGAAGGACGTGCGGCCGATCTCATAGCGCGCCTCGAAGTCGTAGAGGTCCCCGGACTGGGGGATCGCCTCGACCACCGGCAACGGCTCGTCGCCGAGCACGCTGACGGCGAGCTCACGCCCGTCGACGAAGCGCTCGAGTAGGACCCGGTCGTCGTAGCTGAAGGCCGAGACGAGGGCCTCGGGCACGTCGAACCAGTTCTCGGCGAATTTGATTCCCAACGCCGAGCCGCCGCGGCTGGGCTTGACCACGAGGGGGAAGCCGAGGCGCTCCTCGAGACCGCCCAGAGCGTCGGCCGCGCCCAGCTCGCGGAAGGCGGTTTCGTTGAAGGCGAACCAGTCGGGTGTGGGCACCCCGCCCCGGAACTCGTGCTTGGCCTGGACCTTGTCCATGCAGCGCCCGCAGGCGGCGACGCCCGGACCGGTGAAGGGGATGCCGAGGATTTCCAGCAGCTCCTGCGCCGTGCCGTCCTCGCCGCCGGGACCGTGCATGGCGACAAAAGCCACATCGGGCTGCTCCGCCGCCAGGCGCTTGACCATTTCTCCGTCGGCCTCGAGCGGCAACACTTCATGCCCCAGCCGCTCCAGCGCGTCTTCGACGCGGGCCCCGGAGCGCAGCGACACCCCGCGCTCCAGCGAGCGACCGCCTTTCAGCACCGCGACCCTCACGCCCCCTCGGCCTTCCTGAAGGGCAGGACATCGCCGCCGTCCCTTTCCGGCTCCGTCACCCCCGGACGCGGGAGCTCGGGCGAATCCACGTCCGACTCCTTCGCCGCAGCGGGGTCAGGGGAGGCGGAATTTGTGAGCGCGCCATAGAGCTCGACCTGCGCCTCTATCGCCTTGCCGATGCGGCGGATGCCCTCGCGGATCTCATCCTCGTCACCGGCGGAGAAATTGAGCCGCATCGAGTTGCGGCCGCGCCTGTCGACGTAGGCGGCCTGCCCCGGAACGAAGGCGACGTCCTCGCGCAGCGCCCGGGCGAGCAGGTCGCTGGTGTCGATGTAGGGGGGGAGTGTGGCCCAGATGAAGAGACCCCCTTCCGGCTCGCTCCAGCTCGCCTGCGGCGGGAAATAGCGGTTCAGCGCCTCGATCATCGCGTCCCGGCGGCTGCGGTAGATGTCTCCGAGGTCGGCGATGTACTCGCGCCAGCGCCCTTCGGCGAAGTACTCGCGGACGAAGTACTGGGTCAGGGTCGAGGTGCAGAGGTCGGAGGCCTGCTTGCCCAGCACCACCTTCTCCATGACAGGGGGCGGCGCAACCGCCCAGCCGAGGCGGATCCCCGGCGAGAGGATCTTCGAGAAGGTGCCGATGTAGAGGACGAAGTCGCCACCGTCGAGCTGATAGAGCGGCGGCAACGCCTCGCCACCGAAGCGGAGCAGCCCGTAGGGGTTGTCCTCGACGATCAGCAGCTCGCGCGAGCGGGCGATCTCGACCAGCCGCCGCCGCCGCTCCAACGACATCGTCACGCCGGCGGGGTTCTGGAAGGTCGGCACCGAGTAGATGAACTTGGGACGGCGCCCTTCGACGTCGAGTCGCTCGAGCGTCTCTTCGAGTTCGCCGATCCGCATCCCCTCGGCATCGCATTCGATCTGGATCGTCTCGGCCTGGTAGCTGCAGAAGACCGGGATCGCGCCGGGATAGGTCGGCGCCTCGCAGATCACCGCATCGCCGGGATCGATCAGCGTCTTGCAGAGCAGGTCGATGGCCTGCTGGCCGCCGGTGGTGACGATGACGTCGTCGGGGTCGGGAAGCATCCCCTCGGCCCCCATCACCTCGACGATGCAGTCGACGGTCTCACGAAAGCCCTCGGTCGGTCCGTACTGCAGCGCCTCCGCCGCCGACTCCTGGGCGATCCGCGTCATCTGGGCGGCGAAGGTCTGGGGCGGGAAGGTCGAGGTGTCGGGCAGGCCGCCCGCGAGCGAGATCACCTCGGGCCGGGCCGTGATCGCCATCAAATCGCGCATCGCCGAAGAGCGCATCACCCGCGTTCGCTCGGCGAAAAGGCCGGCGTAGCGCTCCAGATCACTGCTGCTGGCGTGAGCGCGACGCCGGTGGGGCCGGTCGGACATGGAGAACAGTGTGCCGAATCCGCACCATCGCGCCGGGGGAGCTAGGTTTTCGGCGTGGGATCTTTCTCCGGAATCTGCCTCGAGCTCGGCCTCGGCCTGGCGATCGGCATGCTCGCCGGCACCACCGGCACGCACGGCTCCGCCCGCGGCCGGATGACGATCCTCGCCGGCGTGATCGCGCTGGTGATCGGCGCCCTGCTCGCCGGTAGCGCCGACGTCAACACCGCCGCTGGTGCCTTCTTCTGCCTCGCCGGAGCGGTCTTCGCCTGCATCGTGGTCAGCGACGTGGTCAACTCGGCCGGCCGCCGCGAGGGCAGCGGTGGCGGTGCGCTCGCCTTCCTCGTCTCGCTCGCTGCCCTGATCGTCGTCGCGATCGCGATCCTGATCTCGCCGGCGATCCTGCTGATCGTCGTCGCTCTCGCCGCCCTCGGCATCTCGAGGCGGCGCCGAGCCCAGCGCAAACACGCCGGCCTACGCGTCCTCCGCTAGCCGCCGCCCGCGGTTCGCGATCATGGCGGCGATGCCCGCCAAGAAGCTGGTCCTCACCTACGTCGACTCGCTGCGCACCGACATGCTGGAACGCACCGTCGCCGCCGGGCGGGCGCCGACCTTCGGTGCCCTGATCGAACGCGGCGTGCTGATCCCCGACTGCGTCTCCAGCTTTCCCTCGGTGACCCCGGTCGCCAGCGCCGAGCTGGTCACCGGGGTCGGCTCCGACGAGCATTGGATCAGCGGCATGAACTGGTATCACCGGCTGGAGCGGCGCTACGTCGAGTACGGCTCCTCGCTCGAGGCGAGCCGCTCCTTCGGCGTCTTCCGCGCCCTCTACGACCTCGTCTACAACATGAACCTGGCGCATCTCAACGCCGGCGTCGAGACGCTTTTCGAGCAGCTCGACGACGCCGGCCTGCGCACCGCCTGCACGCCGTTCCTGATCTACCGCGGGCGCTACCGCCACCCGGTCTCGCTCGACGGCCTGCTGCGTCGCGCCGTCGATGCGACCCGGCTCAAATTCCATCACCACACCTGGGGGCCCGGCGAGCTCTTCTACGGCGACCTCTACTCGAGCCGCGAGGTCCCCTGTCGCTCGACCTCGATCCCCGGCAACCGCGACGGCTACTCGGCCTGCTGTGCCGCCGAGCTGGCCAAGGCCGACGGCTTCGACTTCCTGCTCTTCTCCCTGCCGGACAACGACAACTACTCACACCGCTTCGGCCCCGAGGCGAGCGAGGAGTCGATTGCAAAGGCCGATCACTGCTTCGGCAAACTGGTCGAGGCCTGCGGGGGCCTCGACCCATTCCTCGCCGAGCACGCCGTGATCGTCGTCGCCGACCACGCCCAGACGGACGTGCACCGAGGTCTGCCGCTCGCCGAGCTGCTTTCTCGCGAGTGGTCGGTGCTGCAGCCTTCCGAGTCGCGCTCGGCCGCGCCGGCCCAGCTCGCGGTCAGTCCAACCGGTCGCGCCGCGCACGTCTACCTGCTTGAAGGCGGGGGAGAGGCGGCGGACCCGCAGGCGGTGCGCGAGGCCTTGGGGGTGATCGAGGGAGTCGATCTGGTCTGTCGCCTCGAGGGATCGGACGGCGAGCCCCTCGTGCGAACAGAGCCCGGGCCGCCGCGCGGCAAAGTCGTCGCCGTGGTCGAACGTGCCTGCGAGCGCTTGCGCTTCTGTCCGGGAGAGCAGCTCGCCGATCTGCGCGGTGGGGGCTGGTGGGTCGATGGCGATCTCGGTGTGCTCGAGGCGAGCGTCGAAGACGGGCGCCTGCGCAGTGAGACCTACCCGGACCCTCTCGCCCGGGTCTGGGCGGCGCTCTGCGGCCCCAACGCGGGCGACTTCATCCTCTCCTTGCGGCCCGGCTTCGAGGCTCTCGACTGGGGAGGGGTGAGCCACGCGGGTGGCGGCAGCCACGGCTCGCTGCACGCCGGCGACTCGCTTGGGCCCTTGCTCTTCGTCGGTTGTGGCCCCGCGACGGCGGACGAGCGGGAACAGTGGACGCTCAGCGATGTCGCCCCGGCGGTGCGTCGGCACTTCGGCCTATGAGGTCGCTCGCCGCGGCCCTGGTCGCCGCGGCGTTCCTCCTGCCCGCGAGCGCCGTCGCCGCAACGCCGCAGGCCACCGCAGGGGAAGCCGCCGCACTCGCGGCGCGCGACCCGAAGGTGATCGAGGAGCGGCGGCAGAACAGCGAGCTCAGCCACTCGGTCGACAAGGTGGACGGCAGGTGGGAGGTCGCCTACTTCGCCGACGAAAAGGAGGTGGCGCTGGTCATCGTCGACCCTCGAACCGGCCTGGTGCGCGAGTCGTGGACGGGCTATCAGGTCGCCTGGAAGATGGCCCGCGGCTACTCCGGCGCCTTCGGCCACAAGCTCAACGCGCCCTACGTCTTCCTGCCCCTCTGCGCGATCTTCCTGCTCGGCCTGCTCGATTGGCGCCGTCCCCTGCGCGTCGTCAATCTCGACCTGCTGGTCCTGCTCAGCTTCGCCATCTCCAACTTCTTCTTCAACCGGGCCGAGATCGGCGTCTCGGTGCCGCTGCAGTACGTGCCGCTCGTCTACCTCTTCGCCCGGGCTCTCTGGATCGGGCTGAGGGGCGGGGGAGAGGGCCTCCGGCCTCGCTGGCCGGCCGCCTGGCTGTTGGTCGCCGCCCTCTTCCTGCTCGGCATCAGGGTGGGGCTCAACATGGCCGATTCGGGCGTGATCGACGTCGGCTACGCCGGCGAGGTCGGTGCCAGCCGCATCGTCCACGGCGAACCGGTCTACGACAACTTTCCCGAAGACGTCTCCCAGGGCGACACCTACGGCCCGTTCAACTACCTCGCCTACGTTCCCTTCGAGCGAATCTGGCCCTGGGCGGGAAGCTGGAACGACCTCCCCGCCGCCCACGGCGCCGCCGTCTTCTTCGACCTCGCCACCTTCGCATTGCTGATCGCGCTCGGCCGCCGCATCCGCCCCGGCCCCGCGGGCAACAAGCTCGCCGCGACCCTCGCCTTCGCCTGGGCCGCCTACCCCTACACCGCCTACGCCCTGCTCTCCAACTCCAACGACTCCCTGGTCGCGATGCTCCTCGTCGCCACCCTCCTCGCCCTGTATCGCCCCGCCGCCCGGGGCGTCATGGCAGCCCTGGCAACCCTGACCAAGTTCGCCCCCGCCGTCCTCCTCCCAATGCTGGCGACCTACGGAGAGAAAAAGCGACGCTTCGCCACAGCTTTCGCCATAACTGCTGGCGTCCTGCTCCTTTGGCCAACAATCAATCCGGGCTTGCCGACGTTCTACGACCGCACCCTCGCCTACCAATCCGACCGCACTTCCCCCTTCAGCATCTGGGGCCAGGTCCCCTCCCTAGAGCCCCTACGCATCGCGTTGATAGTGGGGGTCGCCCTCCTCGCCTTCGCTTTTGCCGTGTGGCCGAAAGAGAAGAAGCTCACCCAAGTAGCGGCGCTGGGTGCGGCACTCCTTATAGGGGTGCAGCTGACGATGCACCACTGGTTCTACCTCTACATCGTCTGGTTCTACCCCCTACTCCTCGTAGCGACGTCCGTCCCTGAGAGAGGAGCCGGTGCGCCCCCGAACGGCTTGTACTTTTTCGGCAATCCCTTGAGGCGCCAGCAAGTACGTCTTCACCGAAAAAGTTGAGTGAGGGGGTGTACCGGCTCCTCTCCCGGCAACGAACTCCTACGAAGCAGGCGCCGGAACCATCACCGGCGTAATCGAATCAGCAAGCCCCGCATCGTTGACCTCAACCACCGCCCCCATCACCCAAACATCCTCCTCGGCCGTCTCAAACTTAATCGGCATCTGAGTGATCATCGACTCGAGGATGATCTCCGGTTTCACCCCGAGCACGCTGGTCCGCGACCCGGTCATCCCCACGTCTGAGATGAACGCGGTTCCCTGTGGCAGCACCCGCGCGTCAGCGGTCGGCACGTGGGTGTGGGTGCCGAGCACCCCGGCGACCCGCCCGTCGAGGTGCCAGCCCATCGCCACCTTCTCGCTGGTCACCTCGGCGTGGAAGTCGACGATGACGAAGTCGCACTCGATTTTCTCGAGGATGTTGTCGACCTCGTGGAACGGTGAGCGCGCCACGCGCAGCCCGACCGCGCCGCTGAGGTTGATCACCCCCGCCCGCCGCCCGCCGACCTCGATCACGGTGTAGCCACGGCCGGGGTTGGCGTAGGGATAGTTGGCCGGCCTGATCACCCGCTCGCTGCGGTTGAGGTAGCTGTAGACGCTGCGATGGCGGTAGACGTGGTTGCCGGTGGTGATCACGTCGGCGCCGGCGTCGAAGAGCGCCGCGGCCGTCTTCTCGGTGATGCCGATGCCACCGGCGGAGTTCTCGCCGTTGACGACGACCATCTCCGGCGCGTGCCGTTCGCGCAGCTCGGGCATCGCGGCGGCGAGGCCACGCCGTCCCGGGCCGCCGACCACGTCGCCGATGAAGAGCACCCTCATGGTCGCCTGACCCTATCCGCGAAATTGCGAAAGGGTGTGCACGTGAGCGTTCGATGAACGAGAGGCACGACGTGCTCGAGCGCGCCCTGGGCTATCCGTACGAGGCTCCGTGGGAGCCCTTTGTCCAGCTCAGGCACGAGACCCTCGCCACGGATGAGATCGAGATCGACCGTGACGAGCGCACCCCGATGCTCGCCTACGGATCCAACGCGGCCCCCGAAGTGCTGGCCCGCAAGCTGGCGCTGAGCGACCAGCCCGTGCTCGTCCTGCCGGCCTGGCTGGCGGACTTCGACGTCGTCTACTCCGCCCACATCTCTCCCTACGGTGCCGTGCCCGCCACCCTGCAGCGCAGCCCCGGCACCCGGGTGCGGGTCCACCTCGTCTACATGACCGATGCCCAGGTCGGGCTCGTCTCGGCAACCGAGCCCAACTACGAGTCGGCGCTGATCGGAGGCGCCGTCTGCGAGCTCGACGACGGCGAGACGATCGTCAGCCCAGCTGCCTACCTCAGCCGCCACGGTTGCTTGCTCAGCGACGAGACCGAGGTCGCGCTAGCGGCGGTCGAGGCCAGGGGCCGGGCCCTTCCGGCGCTCGGCGAGGGCGATGTGCTCGAGAATCTGCGGGCGCTCTTCTGCCCCGGCGAGAGCCTCGAGACCTTCGTCCTCGCCAACGTCACCGATCCCGCCCTTTCCCAGGCCCGCTCGGCCCGCCTGCCACGCCGCCCGCTCGCACCCGCCTGAGCTCAGACCGCGCTGAAGCGGCGCAGCGCGAAGCGGGCGAGCAGCCCGTAGGCGGCGATCAGGGCGACGAGGTGGAGCAGGGCGGTTGGGAGGTCCGGGCCGCCGGGATCAAGCGCGGCGGTCATCGCCTGCAGCGCCGGCTTGAAGGGGAAAAGCGCGGTAACCACGTCGATCACGCCGTTCAGCGCCGGTCCCACCGTGCCGGCGGGGATCAGCGACAAGAAGGCCACCGGCAGGGTCACCATGAAGGCCAGCAGCGACACGGCCCGCCCGTCGCGCGCCGCCGCCCCGAGGGCCGCCCCCGCCGCCCCGAGCCCAGCCGCCCCGACGACGATCGCCGCCAGCCAGAGGCCGAAGCGATCCCAGTGCAGGGGGACGAAGAGCGTCAGCCCGGCCAGCATCAGCAGCGTCACGACGAGGCCGACGCCGACTCCGAGCAGGACCTTCTCGGTCAGCAGCGCCGAGCGTGAGACGAGTCCCCGGGTGAGCCGCGGGAAGGCGTTCTCCTCGCGCTCCAAGGCGAGTGATCCGGCGACCAGCAGGACCGTGACGAAAGCGAGGGTGAAGGTGGCGGCAACCGCGATCGCGAAAGTTTCGAGTGGGGGAGAGGAGCCGTTGACCACTTCTTTGTCGACGACGATCGGCTGGCTCAGCCGGGTGAGCAGCGTCCCCGCCGTGCCGAGGTTGCTGCGGGTGAGGGTGGTGAAGCGAAGGACTTCGTCGAGCGATTTGCGCAGCGGCCCCGGCGGCATCGTCGCCCGCACGGCGTGGAGGATGCGGGCGGTGTTGCCGAGGCCGAGGATCCTGATCGCCTGGCCGAGCACGGAGAACTGGCCACCGTCGATTACGAGGCCGATGAATTTCCCCCCTTCGACGGCGATTCTGCGGGCGATCACCAGGTTGGCCTGGGTCAGCAACGAGCTGATCCGGTCGTTGACCAGGCTCGCCTTGACCGGATCCTCTTCGTTGACGATCACCTCGACTTCCGGCGTGCTCGGCACCGGTGTCGAGAGCGAGTTGATCCTGTCGACGAGGTCCGCCGGCAGGATCAGGGCCGCGAGGACGTCACCCGAGCTGACCTCCTCGCGCGCTTCGGCGCGGTCCTTCACGTGGACGCACTCGACGCGCTCGCAGATGCGCTCGCCGACGCCGATCTTCGGCAGTTCCTTTTCGCCGACGCTGACCCGGGCATCGGCCGGGACTTCGTTGAGGAAGGCGACCCGCGGCTTGTCGGGAGAGCCCGAGATCGCAAAGCCGACGAGGATCGCGATCAGGATCGGGTAAGCGACCAGGAGGACGGCCTGCAGCGGCGAGCGGCGCAGCACCTGCAGATCCTTGAGCAGCAGCCAGCGCATGCTCAGTGCCCGCGGTGGTGGAGGAAGGCAACGAAGGCGGTCTCGAAGTCCTGCTCGGCGGCCTCCGGCGCCTCTTGCCGGACCGCGGCGCGCAACTCGCCGGCGGCGCCGTCGAAAAGCGCCTCGCCGTCGGCGAGCACGAGCATGCGCCCCCCGTAGCGCTCCGCCTCCTGGATGTCGTGGGTGGAGAAGACGACCGTCGTCCCCCGCTCGGCCGCCAGCGCGACGACGAACTCCCATAGGCGAGCCCGCTGTCGCGGGTCGAGGCCGACGCTGGGCTCGTCGAGCAGCAGCACCGACGGGCGCGCCAGCAGCCCGATCGCGATGTTGATCCGCTGCTGGTTGCCGCCCGAAAGCCGCGCGACGATCTCTCCGCGCCGCTCACCCAGCCCGGTCAGCTCCAACATCTCCTCAGTGGAGCGCCGCGGGTCCGCCTGCTTCTCCAGCCGCGCGAACAGCAGCAGGTTCTCTTCCACGGTCAAGCGCCGGTAGAGCGCCGCCTGCTGCGGCACCCAGCCAACCTCTCCACGGGGCACGGTGACCTCGCCGCCGTCGGGCTTGGCGATCCCGGCAAGGATCGAGAGCAGGGTCGTCTTCCCGGCCCCGTTCGGCCCGATGATCGCCACCAGCTCCCCGGCCTCCGCGCTCAGGTCGACCCCCCGCAACGCTTCGCGGTCCCCGTAGCGCTTGACCAGCCCCCGCGCCTCCATTGGCCGAAAGCTATCCGCAGCCACTCGACGGGGATGTTGTCTGCGGCTTGTGCTCCTCCCCTAAACTCGCGAAAGCAATGCCTTTTCCCTCCACCCGCATGCGGCGCCTGCGCCGTACGGAGGCTCTGCGCAGCTTGGTTCGTGAGACAGAGCTTTCGGCACGCCACCTGATCCAGCCCCTCTTCGTCGTCGCCGGGGAGAACGTGCGCGAGGGCGTCGACTCGATGCCCGGCGTCGAGCGCTTCTCGATCTCCGAGCTGGTCGCCGAGGCGACCGAGATCGCCACCGCCGACATCGGCGCGGTGCTGCTCTTCGGCGTGCCGGCGAGCAAGGACGAGTCCGGCTCGGGGGCCTACGACGACGAGGGGATCGTGCAGATGGCGGTACGGGCGCTGAAGGAGGCGCACCCGGACCTGACCGTGATCACCGACGTCTGCCTCTGCGAGTACACCTCGCACGGCCACTGCGGCTTCGTCCGCGACGGCGAGGTCGACAACGACATCACGGTCGAGCTGCTCGCCAAGACGGCGATCTCCCACGCCGAGGCCGGTGCCGACGCGGTTGCTCCCAGCGACATGATGGACGGCCGGGTCGGCTCGATCCGCCACCAGCTCGACGAAGAGGGCCACGCCGGGGTTCCGATCATCGCCTACAGCGCCAAGTACGCCTCCGCTTTCTACGGACCTTTCCGCGACGCCGCCGAGTCGACGCCGGAGTTCGGCGATCGCCGCGGCTACCAGATGGATCCCGCCAACGCCGCCGAAGCGGTGCGCGAGGCCGAGCTCGACCTCGAAGAGGGCGCCGACATGCTGATCGTGAAGCCGGCCACGCCCTACCTCGACGTCGTGCGCCGGGTCAAGGAGGCAACGGGCGCGCCGCTCGCCGCCTACCACGTCTCCGGCGAGTACTCGATGCTCAAGGCGGCCGCCGAGCAGGGCTGGATCGACGAGCGCGCCGCCGTGCTGGAGACGCTGACCTCGATCCGCCGCGCCGGCGCCGACGCGATCGTCACCTACTACGCCAAGGAGGCGGCTGGATGGCTTCGGTAAAGGTCCCGCAGTCGAAGGCGCGCTCGCGCAAGGACGGCTCGGCGATCCCGCTCGACGAGACCGACAAGCGGTTGATGAACCTGCTGCAGTCGAGCTTCCCGCTCGACCCAGAGCCCTTCGCCCTCGTCGCCTCCGAGGCCGAGCTGGAGCTCGACGACGTCCTCGCCCGCACCAATCGCCTGCTCGAGGGCCGCATCATCCGCGAGATCACGCCGATCTTCGACACCCGGGCGCTCGGCTACGAGTCGATGCTGGTCGCCGCCAAGGTCGATTCAGAGCACCCCCAGCGGGCGGCGCAGATCGTCAACTCGCACCCGGGTGTCTCGCACAATTACCTGCGCACGCACGACTTCAACCTCTGGTTCACGATCGCCACCCCGCCCGACTCCGAGCTCGGCCTCGCCGGCACGCTCGAGGTGCTGATGCGCGAGACCGGCGCCGAGTCGATGCGGGAGCTGCCGACCCTGACCCTGTTCAAGATCAACATGAACCTGGAGATGGAGAAGGGCACCGAGACGCTGGCGAGCGCGGTCGAGGCCGCGCCGCCGCGTGAGCTCGAGGCGCAGCCCTACGACGAGCGCGACATCGCCGTGATCCGTGCCCTGCAGGGGCCGATGGAAGCGGTCGAGCGGCCCTACGACGCCGCCGCGGCGGAGGTCGGGATGAGCACCGAGGGCCTGCTCGAGCACCTCGGCACGATGGTCGACCGCAAGCTGCTGCGGCGCGTCGCCGCCATCCTCTTCCACCGCCGCGCCGGCTTCTCGGCCAACGGCATGGGCGTCTGGAAGGTGCCCGAGGAGGAGATCATGGAGACCGGCAGCCGCATGGCGTCCTTCCGCGGCATCTCCCACTGCTACCAGCGCCCCACCTATGAGGATTGGCCCTACAGCGTCTTCACGATGGCGCACGGTCGCTCCAAGGAGGAGTGCGACGCGATCCTCGACTCGATCGCGGCGGAGTGCGGCATGGGTCCCGACGACCGCGCCACCCTCTACTCCTCGACCGAGTACAAGAAGATCCGCCTGCACTACTTCACCGATGAGTACCGGCACTGGGAGGAAGAGCATTCCTAGTCACGAGCGCTCGGCGGAGCTCTACCGCCGCGCGCTGCAGGTCCTCCCCGGCGGTGTCAACTCGCCGGTGCGGGCGATGCGCCAGATCGAGCGCGAGCCGATCTTCATCGAGCGCGGCGAAGGTTGCGAGCTGATCGACGTCGACGGCAACCGCTACGTCGACTGGGTCGGTTCCTGGGGCCCGCTGATCCTCGGCCACGCGCATCCCCGAGTTATCGCGGCGGTCGAGACAGCCGCCGTCAGCGGCACCAGCTTCGGTGCCGCCACCGCCGCCGAGGTGGAGCTGGCCGAGGAGGTCGTCGCCCGCGTCCCCTCCGCCGAGATGGTTCGCATGACCAGCTCCGGCACCGAGGCGGCGATGAGCGCGATCCGCCTCGCCCGCGCCGCCACGGGCCGCGAGGTCGTGGTCAAGTTCGCCGGCGCCTACCACGGCCACTCCGACGGGCTCCTCGCCGAGGCGGGCTCGGGGATCGCGACGCTGGCGCTGCCCGCGACCCCGGGCGTTACCGCGGCCCAGACCGCCGGCACCGTGGTCGTGCCCTGGAACGATCGGGGCGCCTTCGCCCAGGCGCTGGCCGAGCACGATGTCGCGGCGGTGATCCTCGAGCCGGTCGCGGCCAACATGGGGGTCGTTCCGCCCGCCGAGGGTTTCCTCGAGGCGGTAGCGGCGGCGACCCGGGAAGCCGGCGCCCTGCTGATCTTCGACGAGGTGATTACCGGCTTCCGCGTCGCCGCCGGCGGTGCCCAGGAGCTCTTCGGCATCGAGCCGGACCTGACCGTGCTCGGCAAGGTGCTCGGCGGGGGCCTGCCGGCCGCGGCCTTCGCCGGACCGCGCGAGCTGCTCGAGCGCGTCGCCCCGGCGGGCGACGTCTACCAGGCGGGAACGCTCTCCGGCAACCCGCTCGCCACCGCGGCGGGCCTCGCCACCCTGCGCCGGCTCGACGCCGAGGCTTATGAGCTCCTTGGGCAATCGACCGAGCGCCTCGCGGCCGGTCTCGCCGAGCTTGCCCAGGGGCGACCGTTGCAGGTCGCGGCCGTCCGGGGCCTGGTCACCCTCTTCTTCAGTCAAGAACCGGTCACTGATTTCTCCGCCGCGGCCGCCTGCGATCTCGAAGCCCACGCTCGCTTCTGTCGCGCGATGCTGGCCCGCGGGGTCTACCCACCGCCCTCTCAGTTCGAGGCCTGGTTCGTCTCGCTCGCCCATGACGAGGCGACGATCGAGCGCACGCTCGACGCCACCGGCGAGTCGCTGGCCGAGGCGCTGTGAACGTGCCGGCGCCGAGCGACCCCAGCCCCAACCGCGCGCTCGAGCGCCTCGCCTCCGGCCTGCGTGCAGGAGACACGCCGATCTCTCCCCACGTCGTCGACCCCGCCGAGCGGCCGGTCTTCGGCCTGCTCGCCGCGCTCGGTCCGCGCTCGGCCGCCGCGCCGGCGGAGTACGCGCTGGTGGTCGAGGCGGTGCGCGAGGGCTACCTGCTCCATTACGGCGAACCCCGGCTCCTGCGCGGTCACGACGACGATCTCGCCCTGCTCGCCGGCGACTATCTCTACGCCCTGGGCATCGAGCGCCTCGCCGCGCTCGGCGACGCGGACGCCGTCGCCGTTCTCGCCGAGCTGATCGGCCGCTGCGCCCAGCTGCACACCGAAGACCGCGCCGCCGACGCGCCGGCGCTATGGCGTGCGGCGGCCTTTGCCGTCGGCGGTCGCGACCATGGCGACCTCCCGGTGGCGTGAGTCAATAGACTCCGTTGCTCTAGAGGTTTGAGCTGTTGAGCGACGACGCGGACAAGCAGAACGGGGCCGAGGCAACCGGCAGGCCCAAGCGGCCTACGCCTGAACCCCCCGGCTATTTCGAGGGCGAGTCGATGACTCGTCGCAAGGCCTTCACGGTTGCCGTGCAGGGCATCGGCGGCGTGGCCGGCGCCGCGATCGTCCTGCCGGCGGTCGGCTTCGCGGTGGCGCCGATCTTCCACCGCGGCAAGGAGCGCTGGGAGGCGGTCGGGCCGGTCAACGACTTCGTCGAAGACACCTACCGCCAGGTCGTCTTCACCGAAACCGAGTCGATCGGCGACGCCGGCAAGACCACCGCCTACATCCGCAAGAGCTCGAAGCAGCTCGGCGAGGAACCGGGCAAGTTCGTCGCCGTCTCCAACCGCTGCGCCCACCTTGGCTGCCCGGTGCGCTTCGTCGAGGCGGCCGGCAACTTCATCTGCCCTTGCCACGGTGGCGTCTACGACTTCCAGGGCAAACGCATCGGCGGCCCACCGGTGCGGCCGCTCGATCAGTTCCAGACCCGCGTCCGCAACGGCCAGGTCGAGGTCGGGCCCCGCTACAGCGTCACTTCACAGCTGGAGCCGGTCCGCGCCCGTGACCCCGGCGAGTTCACCGGCGGCGTCTGGGAATATCTGTACCCGCCGCGTCCGTCCACCTTCCCACCCCCGTGAGCTAGCCGATGAAGCTTGACTCCCTCATCCCCGCCCCACTGCGCAAACCGGCCAAGCCGGGCGCGAGCAATGGCGCCAAGGGCCCCGCTCCCGCTGATCTGAAGACGGCGCCGCCGGAGCGTCCCTCCGATGCCAAGCGCCTCGCCGATCGCGCGGTCGAGGCCCCCGTCGACGTCCTTGCCTGGGTCGACCAGCGCACTGCCGCCACCGGCTTCCTCACCGGGATGCTCTACCGCAAGGTGCCGAAGGGGACCAACTGGTTCTACACGCTCGGCTCCGCCACCCTGATCGCCTTCATCTCCCAGGCGATCACCGGCGTCTTCCTGGCGATGTACTACTCCCCCTCGACGACCCAGGCCTACGCCTCGATCGCCCATATCAACAACGACGTCTTCCTCGGCCAGCTCGTGCACGGCATGCACAAGTGGGGTTCGAGCGTGATGGTGATCCTCGTCTTCCTCCACATGGGTCGCACCTTCTTTTTCGGCGCCTACAAGTACCCGCGCGAGCTCAACTGGGTAATCGGCGTCGTGCTGCTGATCCTGACCATGACGATGGCCTTCACCGGCTACCTGCTGCCCTTCGACCAGCGCTCCTACTGGGCCTCGATCGTCGGCATCAACATCAACGGCACCGGCCCCGTCATCGGGCCCTACCTGAGCGACTTCCTGCGCGCCGGCCCGGAGCTGGGGGCGACGACGCTCTCGCGCTTCTACGCGATCCACATGCTGCTCGTCCCGGGCGCGATCATCGCGATGATCGGCGCCCACATGTACCTGGTGGTCAAGCTCGGCACCACGGCGCCGCCGTGGATGAAAGCCGACAAGCCGAAAGTCGCGGCCCCGGTCTCCCAGCTCGATGCCGGGGTAGAGGGCAACGGCGCCGCCCCGAGCAACGGAGCGTCGGCGAGCGCATGAAGCCCACGGAGAAGCAGGCATACCTCGAGGAATACGAGCTGCTGAAGAAGAAGGGCAAGCCCTTCTTCCCTTACGCGGTGCTCAAGGACTCGGCGATGATGCTCGCCGTAGTCGGCGTGATCATCCTGATGTCGGTGATCCTCGGCGCCGAGCAGGGGCCCAAGGCCGACCCGACTTCGACCACCTACGTGCCGCGCCCCGAGTGGTACTTCTTCTTCCTCTTCGAGCTCCTGCGCGTGATCAAGCCGCCGGAGCTGGTCCCGATCGCCACGATCGGCATCCCGACGATCTGCATGGTGCTGCTCCTGCTCCTGCCCTTCTACGACCGCGGCCCGGAGCGCAACCCGATTCGGCGCCCGATCGCCACCACCGCCGGCCTGCTGACGATCGTCGCCATGGCCTACCTCACTTTCCTCGGCGCCACCGGCGGTTCCCCGACCGAGATCGACATGAAAGTGGCCCCCCAATACGAGGCCGGCAAGGAGGTCGTCGCCGGCTCGGGCTGCCTCGCCTGCCACAAGCTGGGCGAGAACGGCAACAACGGCCCCGGTCCGGAACTGACCCACATCGCCCAGCGCATCCCCCGCGCCGCGATCATCCGCTCGGTCGAGATCGGCCCCGGCATCATGCCCTCCTTCCGCGATCTGCCGCCGAAGAAGCTCAACGAGCTCGCCGACTTCCTCTCCTCGCTCGATTAGAGCGGCGCGCTAGTAGCCTGGGGCCCGATGGCCGGCACCACCAAGCCTTCACGGGACTCCGCCCAGTTTGCGGGGCAGGTCAACCGCATGTTCGATCGCGTCGCCAGTCGCTACGACGCGCTCAACTCGGTGATGACCGCGGGCCTGCATCACCGCTGGCGCGAGCGCGCCGCCGACCGGGCTGAGCTGAAGCCCGGCGAATCGGCGCTCGATATCTGTTGCGGCACCGGCGACCTGGCGCTCGAGCTCGCCGGCCGGGTAGCGCCGGAAGGGCATGTGGTCGGCTGCGACTTCTCCGAGCCGATGCTCGACCTTGCTCGCGAAAAGGCCCGCGAGCGCGCTGCCGACGGCGTCCGTTTCGAGTGGGCCGACGCGCTCAGCCTGCCCTACGACGCCAGTCGCTTCGACGCCGTCACGGTCGGCTTCGGGGTACGCAACCTGGCGGATCTGGAGCGGGGATTGGCGGAGATGGCCCGCGTGCTGCGGCCAGGAGGGAGGCTCGTCGTGCTTGAGATCACCCAGCCGACCCGACCACCGCTCTCGACCTTCTTCTCGCTCTGGTTCGATCGCGTCGTGCCGCTACTCGGCAGCTTCTCCGAGAACTCGGAGGCCTACACCTACCTGCCCGAGTCGGTGCGCAGCTTCCCCGACCCCGACCGGCTGGCGGAGCTGATGCACGACGCGGGCATCGAGCGCATCCGCTGGACCGTTCTCGCCGGGGGGATCATCGCGATCCACAGCGGCATCCGCGGGTGACCCGACCCTCCGCCGTACCGCCGCCCGTCACCGCGGTGCTCGACGCCTCGAGCCGCTGGCTGCCGGCGCGCCTGGGCCAGGTCGAGGAGCTGCTGCGCTCGCAGAGCGCCGGCTTCGGCGATGTCCTCGCCGCCGATGCGGAGGCCACGCTCACGGCGGGCGGCAAGCGCTTGCGGCCGCTGCTCGTGCTGCTTTGCGCCGGGGCCGATGGAGGGGAGGAGGCGGTGCGCGCCGCCGCGGCGATCGAGCTCGTCCACATGGCGACCCTGGTGCACGACGACGTGCTCGACGCCGCGCCCCTGCGCCGTGGCGTTCCGACCGTGGTCGCCAGCTCCGGTGCCGCCCGCGCAGTGGCCGTGGGTGACCTGCTCTTCTCGCGCGCTTTTGCCCTGCTCGCCCAGCACCACGACACGGATGCGGTCGCCCTACTCGCCGGCGCTTCGGTCTCGCTGGCGCAGGGGGAGCTTGCCCAGCGCCAGGACGCTTTTGAGGTCACCATCTCCGAACGGCGCTACCTGGAGCGCTGCCGGCTGAAGACCGCAACTCTCTTTCGCTGCGCTTGCCTGATGGGCCGGGAGTCCGCCGCCCTGGGAGAGTTCGGCGCCGAGATCGGCCTCGCCTTCCAGCTGCTCGACGACGTGCTCGACGTCTCCGGCCCCGCCGAGCGCACCGGTAAGGCACGGGGCACCGACTTGCTCGACGGCACGGTGACCCTGCCGCTGATCCTCGCGGCCGGCCGGGACCCAGAGCTCCGCCAGGTCGACCTCCGCGGCCTCGACCCCGAGTCGGCCGAGCGTCTCTGCGACCGCATCGCCGCCACCGGGGTCCTCGACCAAGTCCGCGACCGGGCGCTGGAGATGGTCGCGGCGGCGAAGCGGAAGCTCAGCTCAGATGATTTCGACGCCGAGCAACGACAGCTGCTCGGTCTCGTCGCCGACGGCGTCGTGCAGCGCTACTCATAGCTCGCGTCAGCGGAAGTCGTCGGCCGTGATCAGATCGGCCTCGAGCGCCACGGCGAAGGTATCGACGACGAACCGCATGTTCTCGTGCTCGAGCGCCTTCAGCACGTCGCAGAGGGCGCGGGTGCCGAGGTCCAGCTCTTCGTCGAAGGCGTCGATCGCGGCTTCGGCGTGGATCTCCTCGCCGCGCCAGTCGCACTCGGGACAGCGACGCCAGAGACGCCAGTGCCCGCGGTCGGAGGCCTGCTCCCAGCAAGTCGGCTGCACCAGGGCCGAGTCGCAACGTGGACAGACGTGCAGGGCGACGGTGGTCTCGGCTCGGCTGGTGCTCGCGTCTCTCATGCCTGCACTATCGAACCCGCGAAACGATTGCTCCATCCGCACTTTCGCGTAAAGACGCGAGAAAGCACGATTACCGGGTAGGTCGCTGCCCCAATTAGATGTGAGAGGGAATGTGATCCGATCAGGTGGGGCTGCCGTTACCATGGAGCAATGCCAAACATCGGACCCCTCGAGCTCGCGATCGTCCTGATCATCGCCCTTGTCGTCTTCGGGCCGAAACGGCTGCCGGAGCTCGGCCGTTCGCTCGGCAAAGGCATTCGCGAGTTTCGCGGCTCGGTCAGCGGCGAGACCCCCGATCACGAGCCTGAGCCCGAGCGCACAGAGGCGATCGAGCCACCGAAGCCCCCCGTCGCAAAGGGAGCCGAGGAGGGCGAGACGATCGCTCACGACCGCCCCTAGGAACCCGCCGTGGCCCGGATGAGGCCGGTCTCCCACGAGGACCAGCTGACGCTCGTCGAGCATCTCGACGAGCTGCGCACCCGCATCGTCGTCTGCCTGGTCGTCGTCGGCGTCGCGCTCGCCCTCTGCTTCTGGCAGAACCACCTGCTGCTCGAAATCGCCGCCGGGCCGCTGCCCGACAACCACAAGAAGCTGATCACCTTCGGCGTCGCCGAGCCCTTCACGATCACCTTCACCGTCGCGGCCTACGGCGCGCTCGTGCTCTCGATGCCGGTCCTGCTCTACCAGCTCTACGCCTACGTGTTGCCCGCTTTCAGCGAGCGTGAGCGCCGCGTCGTCCTGCCGATCCTCCTGCTGGCGCCGGTTCTCTTCCTCACCGGCATCGCCTTCGCCTACTTCGTCGTGATGCCGGCCGCGGTCAAATTCCTGCTCGGCTTCAACGAAAGCCAGTTCAACATCCAGGTGCGGGCGCGCGATTACTACAGCTTCTTCTCGACCACGATGCTCGCCGGGGGGGTTGTCTTCCAGTTGCCGCTGGTGATTCTCGCCGTCACCCGGCTTGGCATCGTCAGCGTCAACCAGATCGCGCAGAACCGCCGTTACGCCTATCTGATCATCGCGATCGTCGCCGCCGCCCTGCCCGGGGTCGACCCCGTCTCGATGTTGTTGGAGATGGTTCCCCTGCTTGTTCTGTTCGAGTTGAGTATCTTGATCGCTCGTGCTTTCGGTACGCCGAAGGCAGCGGGAGGAATGGCAAGGCCCTCGACTCAGGAACGGTGAGAGCAGGTGGCAAAAGAAGGCGAGCGACGGATGCTGTTCGACATCCGGGGACGGCGGAAGCACGTTGTCCGGGTCGTCTACGCGATCCTCGCCCTGCTGATGGGCGCCAGCCTCTTCCTCGTCGTCGGCCCCTTCAACATCGGCAACCTGGTCGGCAACGGCAACACCACCTCCGCCGCCAAGGTCCTGCAGGAACAGGCCGAAAAGACCGAAGAAAAGCTGCGGAGGAAACCTGAAAGCGAAGTCTTGCTGGCGTCGCTGACCCGGCAGCGCCTCTCGGCCGCCAACAGTCTCACCGAAGCCAACCCCGAAACCGGCGAAGCCGTTTACACGCAGGAAGGGCGGCAGGAACTTCAACGCGGGATCGAAGCCTGGAGCGCTTACCTGAAGCAGAGCGAAGAACCGAAAGCAACGGTCGCCACTCTGGTTTCGCAGGGATACTTCGGTCTCGCCCAGACTTCGGTCTCGCTCGAAGAAGCGGTTGAAAACATCAACGGGGCCGCCAAAGCACAACGGATCGCGGCCGAAGCCCAGCCGACGATCAACTCGCTGACGACACTCGCCATCTATGAGTACTACGCGGGCGAATTCGCCGCCGGCGACAAGGCGGTCAAGCAGGCCGAAGCAAAGGCGCCGAGCAAGGCCGAAGCGAAAGAAATCGGCAAACAGATGGCCCAATTCCGCAAACAGGGCAAAGCGCTCGAAGCGCAGAAGAAGTCTGCTGCCAAGGAAGAAAAGAAACGGGGCAAAGAACGCCTCGAAAATCCCCTCGGCAGCCTCTCCGGCAGTCCCAGCGGCCTCGGCGAATAGACCGTTTCCGCCCTAGGAACAGAGGGGGAAGAGTGGGCCGTGCTGGGCTCGAACCAGCGACCTTGAGATTAAGAGTCTCCTGCTCTACCAACTGAGCTAACGGCCCGCGGCAGGCAAGTATAGGAAGGCGCGGTCGCCGGGAGGTCCGCCGGTCTCTTTAGCGGACGGTGCAGGCCTTTTCGACGCTGCCGTCGATGACGAAGCCGTCGGCGAGAGTAAAGCGGCCGTGGGTGCGGAAGATGCCGTCGCCGCAGCGGGCAGAGATGTAGCTGCGTTCGACGCCGCCGGAGCGGTAGCGCTTGCCTACGGTGGCGTCGATGTGGACGAGCGAGCCGCGTCCGCCGGCGATCGGGGGCACGTCGACGGTTGCCCGGTAACGGTAGAGCCCGCCGCGCTTTTCGATCGGGATCGTGATCACGATGTTCTGCGCCGCGGGAACCGTCGGCCGTGCGTGCAGGATCACCGTCGGCTTGCCTTCCAGGCGGGGCCCGTTGAAGAGGGTGATCGGCGAGCTCGCCGGCAGCGGCGGCTGCCCTTCGAGGTTGATCAGGGCGGTGGCGCTGCCGGTGCCGACGATCGCGTTGTGGCAGCGGGCCCGTGCTTCCTGCGGCGTCGCTTCTTGCAGGGCAGACGGTTGGCAGACTGGCAGGCCCGTGGTGCCGAGGCGGCCGTCCCGGTCGAATTCGAGCACGAGTTGCTGCAGCGGCGCGGGCACGCCGCCCCCGACCAGCTTCAGGTCGGCGTGTCCCTCGAATTTGATCGGTTCATAGGTACGGCGGGGAAGGACGTTCGGCTGGTAGCCGCCGTCGGCGGTCAGCACCAGGTTGCCGACCTTGACCAAGGCGGCGTTCGCCCCGCCCGCGAAGAGGACGCAGCAGATCAATCCCCCAGCTGCCAGAAGACGCTTCAAAGATCTCCTCCGGCATTCAGGCTAGCGCGCCATCCCCCTCGGCCCGGGATCGCTCCTTAACACAGTCTTCTGCAACCTTGGCCCCACGCGGCCGCCCGGCCCGCCAAACTACCCTTCGTGCCTGTGAGGAGGAGCAGGGGGCGGAGCGACAATCCGCGCGCGAATCGCGCTGGCGAGGAGGAGAAGCGCGCGCCTTTGATGCTGCGCCACCCCAAGCGGACGCTGCTCGTCGGCCTGCTCGTCGTCGCCTTGCTCTCGATCTTCGGCTTCAGCCTCGAGGAAAGGCTCAATCCGAGCACGATCGAAATCAGCGGCACGAAGACCGCGCACGCGACCGAAATGCTGAACGAATACTTCGGCGAATCGGCTCCCTTCGTCGTCTTCCTGCAAGGGCCGCCAAAGGCGCTCGACGAACAGGGCCCGGCACTGATCCGGGCGCTGCGCCGCGACCCGAAGGTAACGACGCTCTCGCCGTGGGACGAAGGGGCGGTCAGCCGCCTGCGACCGTCTCCCAGGCACGCCTTCATCCTGCTCGATTTCCACGTCGGCAACAACGAAGCGGTCGACGACAAGGTGCCGCTGCTCGACGAAACCCTTGAAAAGCAGATACACGCCCCGGTGAAAGGCACTCAAACGGGCGTGGCCACACTCTCGCGGGCGATCGAGGACGGGTCGATCTCCGCTACCGAGAGGGCCGAGCTGATCGCCCTGCCGGTGCTGCTGATCGTGCTGCTGCTCGTCTTCCGCTCCCCGATCGCCGCTGCGGTGCCGCTCGGCTTCGGCGCCCTTTCGGTGCTCTCCTCGCGCGGGCTGCTGGCGCTGCTCACCCACTTCTTCGACGTCAGCGCCCTCGCCCTCACGGTTTGTTCCATGCTCGGCCTCGCCCTGGGGGTCGACTACGCGCTGCTGATGGTCTCGCGCTTCCGCGAAGAGCTGGCAAGCGGCGAGGACCCCGTTACGGCCGCCTGGACGACGCGGCGAACCGCTGCTCGAACCGTCGTCTTTGCCGCCAGCACCCTGGTGCTCTCGATGGTCGTCGCCATTTTCGTCGTTCCGGGAGCCCTGCTCGTCTCGCTCGCCGGCACCCTGGCCATGGTGGTCACGCTGACGGCCTTGATCGCCACCCTGCTCGGCCCGTCGCTGCTGGCGATCATCGGCACCAATATCGATCGCTGGCGGATCGGCGCGGCTCCGAACGGCGAACGCTCCCGCCTGATGTCGCTTGTCGCCGCCGCCCTGCGCCGTCCGGCACCGGTAGCGGCGGTGATCGGGGTCGTGGTTCTCCTCTTGGCGGCGCCGGCGCTCGCGCTCAAAACCGGGCCCTTCAGCATCGGCCAGCTGCCCAAAGACGCATCCGCTCGCGAAGACGCCGAACTGATCGAAAAATCGGCCGGCGGCGGGCTCGAAGCGCCCTACGTGATGGTCGCCGCCACGCCGACCGGACCGATAACCGAAGAATCAACCCTCGACGTCCTGACCAAGTGGCAGAGCCGCCTCGCCAATACGCCCGGCGTGCAAAGCGTGATCGGCCCCAGCCAGCTGACCACCGCGGTCAAGCCGCTGCAGAAAGGCCTTTCCGGCCTGCTCGCTTCCAACGGCGAAACCGGTCCCGTCGCCGGCGTCAGGCGGTTGAGCGACGGCCTCGACCGCCTCTCGCACGGGGTTGGGGCGATCCGCACCGGTCTTTCCCGCGCCACGGCGGGCGCCGGCCTGCTGGCGGAAGGCTCGGGCAGGGCCGAAGAAGGCGCGATCCAAATCGCCACCGGGGTGGGCCAGGCGGCTGCCGGCAGCCAGGAAGCGATCAAAGCGCTCGACCAGGTCGCCAAGGGCAACAAGCAGCTGGCCCACGCAAACGAAAGGGCGGCGCTGGGCGCCCTGCAGCTCAAGTTCGCGACCCACGATGTGGTGCCGGAACTCAACGCCAATGGCCTGCCTCGTGCGAAGCGAAATGCGCGTGCGATCGAAACGACAGCAACACAGGAAATTCCCCAGGCTCAGGCAAACGCTCAGACAGGCAGCGAAAAGACCGGCGAAGCGCTGCGCCAGCTCGAAGCCATGACCGTGGGCAAGTCCGATCCCAACTACGACGCGACCGTAGACGCGCTACGGCAAGCCGCGGCTGCGACCGGCATCGTGCCGGGAGAACTCGCCACGCTGCAGGAAAAAGTCTCGGCCGAGGCCGACGAAGCGAAGGAAGTCAAGCGCTGGATTGAAAGCAACCTCCAGCACGAGCGCCAAATCGCGGCGGCCGCCAAACGGCTCTCCGAAGGCCTCGACACGATCAAGCAGGGCAGTAAGAAACTCGCCGCCGGAAGCGGCAGGCTCGATCGCGAACTGAGCAAGGAACTGAACCAGCTCGGACCCTTCCAGGACGGCGCCGAAGAACTCGTTGCCGGCCTCGCCCGGCTGACCGGCGGCACGACCGAACTCGAACACCGCCTGGGCGAATTCTATTCACGCTCCTACCCGGTCGAAAGCGGCGCCAAGCGAATCGCCGTCCGGGTCCAGTCCCAGGGTGAAAACCTGGAACGCCGCCTCGGCAGGTTGCGCGACACCAGCCCCGGAATCTTCGATTCCGGCTACTTCGTCCTCTCCGCCCTCGACGGCACCCGCGGCGAGATCAACGAACGCGCCAACGAAGCGGTCTCCCTCAGGCACGGCGGCCAGGCGACGACGCTGACCGTGATCCCCGAAGACCCGCTCAACTCATCGGGCTCGATCAAGCTGAACAAAAAGCTCGACGAAGAGGCGAGCGCGCTGAGCAAGGAAGCCGGCCTCAAGACCGGCGTCACCGGTGGCCCGGCCACGCTCAACACGTTCAGCGAAGTGACCAAGGACAAGATCCCGATCGTGATCGCGGCGATCACCCTCGCCACCTTCCTCGTCCTCGTCCTCGTCCTGCGATCGCTGCCCTTGGCGGCGATCGCGATCGGCCTCAACATGGCCTCGGTGGGCGTCGCCTTCGGCGTCCTGATGCTGCTCACCAACGTGCCGGACGGCTGGCCGCTCGGCGGGCGGACCTACATCGACGCGGTCAGCACGGTGATGATCTTCGGCATCGTCTTCGGCCTCTCGATCGATTACGCGGTCTTCCTGCTCGTGCGCATGCGCGAGCACTACGACGAGTACGGCGACAACGCCGCGGCGATCGAGTTCGGCCTGGAGAAGACCGCCCGCGTGATCACCGGCGCCGCGGTGATCATGATGGCCGTATTCATCGCTTTTGCGGGGGCACCGATCGCCACCGTGAGCCAAATCGGCATCGGCCTCACGGTGGCCGTGATCCTCGACGCCACCGTGGTTCGCATCGTGCTCCTGCCGGCCCTGATGCTGCTGATCGGGGACAGGGTCTGGTGGCTGCCGGGACCGCTGCAGCGGGTACTGCCTCGACTCAACGTCTGAGCAGCGGTTTTTAGCGCTCGGAGCACTCGTTGAATTCCAGTTAAGTCCCCGCCTGGGGACGCAGTAGCGGCGGGTCCCTCGGATACGATTCTGCGGCCGTTCCTCCGGATCGGAGGCCGGGGAACCGCAAGCGACGATCCGTGGCTGCTAACTCATCAGGCGAGGACAGTGGCTCGGCGAAAGGCCGGGGGACCTCCCGCGCCCGCATCGCGGCGATGGGAGCGCTGGGAGTCGTCGTCCTCATCCTCGGCTACGTGATCTTCTTCAGCGGCAGCGGCGAACACAAGTACAACCTGCTCTTCCAGAACGCCAGCCAGCTGGTACCCGACAACCAAGTGCTGATCGGCGGCCAGCCGGTCGGCTCGGTGGAAAGCATCGAGCTGACCGACGACAACCTCGCCAAGGTCGTGGTCAGCGTCAGCCAGGAACTGCACGAGGGCACGACGGCGACGATCCGCGCCACCTCGCTCTCCGGAGTCGCCAACCACTACGTCTCGATCAGTCCCGGGCCCAACAGCAACCCGGCGCTCGACGAAGACGCGACGCTCGGCCTGGCTTCAACCACGACCCCGGTCGACATCGACCAGCTCTTCAACACCTTCCCGGCTCCCGTACGGCGGGCGCTGGCGCAGTTCATCCAGGGCAACGCGGAAAACTACGCGGGCGCCGGCAAGACAGCCAACGCCACCTTCAAATACCTCGGCGTCGGCCTCAACCGCGCTGGTGCCTTCGCCCACGACCTCACCGCCGACGAACGGCTCTTCGCCCGCTTCCTGGTCAGCTCGAGCAAGCTCGGCACCGCCGTCTCCGAACGCAGTGAAGAGCTCTCCAGCGCGATCGGCAACGCCAACGAAGCCTTCGGTGCGATCGCCAGCCAGAACGCGGCGCTCGGCAACAGCCTGAAGCTGCTGCCGCCGACCTTCCGCCAGGCCAACACGACCTTTGTCAACCTGCGCGCCGCCCTCGACGACGTCGAACCGCTGATCAACACCTCCCGCACGGCGACCAAGGATCTGGCGCCGTTCCTCGGCGAACTGCGCCCCGTCCTCTCGAAGGCGGTGCCGGTCTTCAAGAACTTGCGCTTGACGGTGGACCGCAAGGGCTTCGCCAACGACACGGCCGAACTGCTCGCGGCCCTACCCGCGGTGCAGCAACGGGCTTCGAAGGCCTTCCCGCACTCCGAAGACGCGATCACCGCCTTCCAGCCCAACCTCAACTTCATCCGCGCCTACACGCCCGACCTCTTCAACGGCTTCGCCCGCCTCGGGCAGGTCAGCGCTCCTTACGACGGCAACGGCCATTACGTGCGCAGCAGCTTCAGCGACCTCAACCTCTTCGAATACGACCAGGAAAGCCGCGAACTCAAACCGATCGCGCCCGAAGATCAGTACAAAGCCTTCGGCGAATCGGCGGGCGTCAAGCGGCCCTGTCCGGGCGGTGCGAGCCAGCCCGCCGCCGATGGCTCCAGTCCCTTCGTCGAACCGCCGCACTCCGGTTCCGGCGTGACCACGTCCGACTGCAACCCGGCCGACGCGCCCCCCGGCCCATGAGGAAAACCATCGCCATCGGAGCGGTAGTCGCGGCGGTCGTCGTCTTGGTCGTGCTGCTCTCCTCCGGGGGCGGCAGCGGCAACGACTACGTGGTGCGGGCGATCTTCGACAACGGCGGCTTCATGGTCAAGGGCGAGCAGGTCCGCGTCGCCGGCGCCAACGTCGGCGAAATCGAATCGGTCGGGGTGACCCTGCCGGGAGAGGTCGACAGCTACGAAGGGGGCAAGGAACAAGCGATCAGCGGCAAGGCGGTGATCGTGATGAACATCACCGACCCGGGCTTCCAGGACTTCCGCAGCGACGCCAGCTGCCTGATCCGCCCGCAGTCGCTGATCGGCGAGAAGTTCGTCGACTGCCGCCCGACCCTGCCTCGTGCCCCCGGCGCGAAGCCGGCGCCGCCGTTGAAAGAAATTCCCTCGGGACAGCCGGGCGCCGGCCAGCTGCTGCTGCCGCTGGAGAACAACAGCACCAGCGTCGACCCCGACCTGATCAACGACATCAACAAACTGCCCTACGCGCAGCGCTTCCGCCTCATCTTCAACGAACTCGGCGCCGGCCTCGCCGGGCGCGGCGCCGACCTCGAGGCGGCGGTGAAGCGCGTCAACCCCGCCCTGCGCGACATCGATCGCCTGCTCGGCATCCTCAACGACCAGCGCGATCAGCTGACCCAACTCGCCGCCGACTCCGAGCAGATCCTCCAGCCGCTCTCGCGCGAACGCGCCCAGGTCGCCGGCTTCTTCACCAACTCCGGCGCGGCGGCGCAGGCGAGCACCGAACGCGGCGCCGACCTGGAAGCCTCGCTGCAGAAGTTCCCGGCCTTCCTGCGCGAGTTCCGCACCACGATGCGCAGCCTGGAAGGCTTCTCCGACGCGGCGACCCCGACCTTCGCCTCGCTCGGCAAGGCGGCGCCTTCCTTCACCGAAGCGACCCGCCTGCTGACGCCCTTCTCGGCCGCCTCGACCGTATCGCTGAAGTCGCTCGGCGCCACCGGTGAAGAAGCCGGGCCGACGCTGCGCGCCGCCGATCCAATCGTGCGCAAGACCAGCGAACTGGCCCGCACCGGCGTCAACCCGACGACCAACCTGGCCAAGTTCTTCGCCAGCACGAAGGAAACCAAAGGCTGGGACGCCCTCGTCGACCTGATCTACAACTTCACCTCGGCCTCCAACGGCTTCGACAAATACGGGCATTTCGTCCGCTTCCTGGTAACGCTGACCAACTGCCTCGAATACGAAACCGAAGCCAGCGGTTGCTCGGCCAAATTCACCGGGCCCAACGCCAGCACCTCCTCGCTGTCCGAGGCTGATCTGGCCAAGTTCTTCGAAGAGAAAGAAGCCGAAGCAGCCGGCGAAGTGGGCGGCACGCTTGCCCGTCCCGGCCTACCCGATTCGACCCTCGCGCCGAGCGCTCCCGTCACCCCTGAAAGCCCCGAAATCGCCCAGGGTCGCAAGCTGGGCGACGCGTCCACCCTGCCCGCGCCGCGGCAGCGAGCCCTCCTCGACTACCTCCTCGGCCCATGAGAAACCGCAGCGGCATACAGGGAGTGGCGAGCAGCCCGGTGATCGTCGGAGCGGTGACCGTGCTGGTCATCATCGTCGCCGTCTTCCTCGCCTACAACGCCAACAACGGCCTGCCCTTCGTCTCCACCTACAACCTGCACGCTCGCGTGCCCAATGCCAACGCCCTGGTCAAGGGCAACGAGGTGCGGATCGGCGGCGCCCGCGTCGGGGTCGTCAAGTCGGTGGTGCCGGTGCAGACCGGCAACGGCCAGGTCGCGGCTGAACTCAACCTCAGCCTGGACAAGAACGTCGAACCGCTGCCGAAGAACTCGACGATGATCATCCGGCCGAAATCACCGCTCGGCCTCAAGTACCTGCAGATCGTCCCCGGTGACTCGAAGGAAGGCTTTGCCGCGGGGGAAACGATCCCGGTCAAGGCGGCGCGGCCCGAACCGGTCGACATCGATCAGTTCTTCGACATGTTCGACGAAAAGACGCGTAAGTCGATCCAGCGCGGCCTCGCCGGCTTCGGCAACGCGTTTGCCGGCCGCGGGCCGCAGCTCAACAACGCCTTCGCCGCCCTGCGCCCCGGCGACCGCGAGCTGGTCGCCCGCGCACGCTTGCTCCGCGACCGCACGCGCGAGAAGCCGACGCTGGCGATCGTCAACGACCGGGCCGACGTCGCCGCGGCCGTGCATGCCGACGGC
>Ga0207682_10000045_pt1 | contig 51744 bp, 52 predicted proteins | sample KBSM63metaG_FD_184332 | JGI IMG/M metagenome (GOLD analysis project Ga0207682, IMG submission 184332) | Miscanthus rhizosphere microbial communities from Kellogg Biological Station, Michigan, USA - KBS M6-3 metaG (SPAdes) (version 2) | ecosystem: Host-associated > Plants > Roots > Rhizosphere >... | reverse complement strand
TTCCTTTGAGTGGCTGGCTGGATTTCAGAGCTGCGCCTTCTACCATCCATGACGCCGCTTGGGCCGAGCTGGCACCGAAGGTGGCGAACGTCAGAAGACTCAGGCTTAGGACCGCAATTTGCGCGCGCGTTAATCGACTCATTGCTTCCCCCATCATTGAGTACGGTTGATGTAACTGGGCATTGGTGCCCAATGTCGAATATGACATCGTGCATGAAGGTGTCAAGTAACAGGCGCAAACCTAGGATGACACCTATAACTATTCCAACGCTGCTAGATGTGTCGAATGAAGAGAGCCCAGCGGGCCCTTCTGACTGAGAACTTTCAGGCTGGCGTTGCCTCGGCCCCGGCGGCGTTCCTCAGGGCGTCAGCGCGATCGGTCCGCTCCCAGGTAAACGCGTCGCCCTCGCGGCCGAAGTGGCCGTAGGCGGAGGTCTGGCTGAAGACTGGCCGGTGCAGGTCGAGGTACTTGCGGAAGGCGCCCGGGCGGAGGTCGAACTCACCTTCGACCAGGCGGGAGATCTGGGAGTCGGGGAGCTTGCCGGTGCCGAAGGTCTCGACCATCAGGGAGATCGGGCGGGCTACGCCGATTGCGTAGGCGACCTGGACCTCGCAGCGCTGGGCTAGGCCGGCGGCGACTACGTTCTTGGCAACGTGGCGGGCGGCGTAGGCGGCGGAGCGGTCGACCTTGGACGGGTCCTTGCCGGAGAAGGCGCCGCCGCCGTGGCGGGCCATGCCGCCGTAGGTGTCGACGATGATCTTGCGGCCGGTGAGGCCGGCGTCGCCGACCGGGCCGCCGATCACGAACTTGCCGGTCGGGTTGACGAGGAAGTGTCGGCGCAGCTCGGCCTCGTCGAATAGCCCGCTCGCCTCGGCGCCCAGCACCGGCAGCACGACGCTCTCCCAGAGGTCCGGCTTGATCTTCGACTCCGACTCGACGCCCTCGGCGTGCTGGGTCGAGATCAGCAGCTTCTCCACCTTGACCGGACGGCCGTCGGCGTAGCGGACCGTGACCTGGGTCTTGCCGTCGGGCCCAAGGTAGTCGAGCGAGCGATCCTTGCGCACGGCGGCGAGCCGCTCGGCGAGCCGGTGGGCGAGGTGGATCGGCATCGGCATCAGCGCCTCGGTCTCATCGGTGGCGTAGCCGAACATCATGCCCTGGTCGCCGGCACCAGCGATCAGCAGCTCGTCTTCCGCGGATTCGGTGCGCGTCTCATAAGCCTTGTCGACGCCCTGGGCGATGTCGGGCGACTGCTTGTCGAGTGAGACCAGGACCGAGATGTGGTCGCAGTGGTAGCCGTAGTCGCCGTGGTCGTAGCCGATCCCGCGGATCGTCTCGCGGACCAGCTCGGGAACATCGAGGTGGACGGCGGTCGAGATCTCACCGGAGACCACCGCCATGCCGGTGTTGACCAGCGTCTCGCAGGCCACGCGGCCCTCCGAGTCGCCCGCCATCACCGCATCGAGCACGGCATCGGAGATCGCGTCGGCGACCTTGTCGGGGTGACCCTCGGTGACGGACTCGGACGTGAAGAGGTACTCGCCCTCGGCGAGTGGCTGGGTATCGCTCATCGACCAAGCCTAAATGGTTATTTCGAGCAGTGGCGACTCAGCCGCCGCGACGATTGCCCGAGTGCGGGATGAAGTCGATGATCAGGGGAACGCCCTCGAAGCCGTAGGTCTCGCGCAAGCGGTTCTCGAGGTGGTAAGCCCATTCGCGATTGATCAGTTTGCGGTCGTTGACCTGGATCGCGATCCGCGGCGGCCGCTCGCCGATCTGGGCCGCGTAGTAGAGGCGCAGGCGGCGGCCGCGCCGCGAGGGCGGCGGCGTCTTTGCCACGACGTCGGCGGTGAAGCGATTGAGCTCGGGGGTCGGGATCCGCTCGCCCGCTTTGTCGGCGAGCTGCAGCGCCTTGGGCAGCAGGTTGGAGACGTTGCGTCCGCGCGTCGCCGAACAGGTGATCACCGCCGGTCGCAGGCGCAGCTTGCGCGCCGCCCGGGCGCGAGCGTCGTCGACGTCGGTGCGGGTGACGTCCCACTTGTTGAGTGCCAGCAGGGTCGCGCAGCCGGCTTTCATCGCCATCTCCGCCACCCGCAGGTCCTCGGCCGTGATCCCGTCGGCGGCGTCGCAGACGACGAGGGCGACGTCGGCCCGCTCGACCGCGTGTTCGGAGCGCAGCTGGGCGTAGTAGTCGACCGACCCCGCCACCTTCGAGCGCCGCCGCAGGCCGGCGGTGTCGACGAGGACCACGCGCCGCCCGTCGACCTCGACCTCTGTGTCGATCGCGTCGCGAGTAGTGCCGGCGCGCGGCGAGACGATCACCCGCTCCGAGCCGAGGAAGGCGTTGACCAGCGAGGACTTGCCCGCGTTGGGGCGGCCGATCACGGCGACCCGCACTGCATCGCCGTTCTCCTCCGGGCGGGCGCGCTCGCCGAGCAGCTCGACCACCCGGTCGAGCAGGTCGCCGCTGCCGAGCCCGTGCGCGGCTGAGACCGGCAGCGGCTCGCCCAGCCCGAGCTGGTTCAGCTCCGCGGTCAGGTGCTCGTCCTCGGGCCGGTCGAGCTTGTTGGCGACGACCAGCACCGGCACCTCCGCCCCACGCAGGGTCTTGGCCAGTTCGGCGTCACCGGCGCGCACCCCGGCGCGAGCGTCGACGACGAAGAGGACGACGTCGGCCTCGGCGATTCCCATCCGCGCCTGGCGCTGGATGTCGCGGGCCAGCTCGGACTCGTCCTCGAGGTCGATGCCGCCGGTGTCGAGCAGCTCGAAGGCGACGCCGTTCCACTCACAGCGCACCCGCTTGCGATCACGCGTCACCCCCGACTCGGCGTGGGTGACCGCCTCGCGACCGCCGGCGAGCCGGTTGACCAGCGTGCTCTTGCCGACATTGGGGAAGCCGACGATGGCGACGATGGGAAGGCTCACGCCAAGCTCCGCTCGTGGGCGAGGTCGGCGATGCGGGCGACGACTTCCTCCTGGGAGAGGTCGGTCGTGTCGAGCTCGACCGCGTCGGCGGCGGCGCGCAGGGCGCTGTGCTCGCGGCTCTCGTCGCGGCGGTCGCGCTCCTGCTGGGCGGCAAGGACCGCCCCCGGGTCCTCGCCGGTCTGAGCGGCCCGGCGACGGGCGCGCTCCTCCGCCGAAGCGGTGAGGAAGACCTTGAGCGGCGAGTCGGGGCTGACCACGGTGCCGATGTCGCGGCCCTCGGCGACGTAGCGGCCGGCGGCGATCAGCTCGCGCTGGCGCTCGACCAGCGCCTCGCGCACGCCGGGGTGGACCGAGACCCTTGAGGAGGCCTCGCTCACCCGGGGCTCACGGATCGCCTCGCTGACGTCCTCGCCGTCGAGCAGCACCCGCGCGTCGACCAACTCGATCGAAAGCGCCGTGGCGATCGCGGTGATCATCGCCCCGTCATCGAGGTCGGCGCCCTCACGCAGCGCCGCCAACGCCACGCAGCGGTACATCGCCCCGGAGTCGAGGTAGGTGAAGCCGAGCGCGGCGGCGAGCGCGCGGGCAACCGTGGACTTGCCCGCTCCCGCGGGTCCGTCGATGGCGATGACCATGGCGGCAAATCTAGAGACGGGCAGCCGCGGGGGCGTTCACCGTCGAGCCGGACCCGCGGCGGGACGCCGATCCTTTTCGCCGCCCGGCCTAAAGCAACGCGGCGAGATCCGCCTCGAAGTCCGGGTAGGAGACCGCGGCCGCGTCCATGCGCTCGACGCTGACCCCCTCGCGCGAGGCGAGGCCGGCGATTGCGCCGAGCATCGCGATGCGGTGGTCCCCGTGGGAGTCGATCGCGCCGCCGCGCAGGCCACCGCTGCCGGCGATCCGCATGCCGTCCTCCAGCGGCTCGGCCTCCCCGCCCAGTGCCGCCAGCGCTGCGCAGGTGGTGGCGACGCGGTCGGACTCCTTGCGGCGCAGCTCGGCGGCGTCGCGAATCGTCGTCTCGCCCTCCGCGAAGCAGGCGGCGAGGGCGACCAGCGGCAGCTCGTCGATCGTCAGCGGGATCTCGTCCCCGCCGACCTCGGTTCCCCGCAGCTCCGAGCCGCGGGCGCGCATCGTGCCGATCGGCTCGCCGCCCCGCTCCCCCACCGGCTCGACCTCGATCTCGGCGCCCATCCGCTCCAGCACCGTCAGCAGCCCGGTCCTGGTCGGGTTCGTGCCGACCCGTTCCAAGGTCACCTCGCTGCCCGGTACGAGCAGGGCGGCGACGATGAAGAAGGCGGCCGAGGAGAAATCGGCCGGCACCGCCAGCCCCCCCGCTTCGAGGCGTTTGCCCGGCCGCACCGAGATCCCACCCCGCAGCCAGGCCACTTCGGCGCCGGCGGCGGCCAGCATCCGCTCGGTGTGGTCGCGGCTGCGCGCCGGCTCGGAGACCCAGGTCTCCCCCTCCGCCAGCAGGCCGGCGAAGAGCAGGCAGGACTTGACCTGGGCGCTGGCGATCGGCAGTTCGTGCTCGACGCCTTTCAGCGGTGCCGCCTCCACCTGCAGCGGTGGCAGGCGGTCGTCGCGACAGCTGAGCCGGGCGCCCATCTCGCGCAGCGGCACGGCGATGCGGTCGACAGGACGGCGCCGGATCGACTCGTCGCCGTCGAGCGTCCATGAACCGCTGGGTTGCCCGGCGAGCCAGCCCGGCAGCAGGCGCAGCAGCGTGCCGGCATTGCCGACGTCGATCGTCGCCGACTGCGCGCCGCGCAGTCCGACGCCGTGCACCCGCACCACCGCCGCGGTGCCGTTGGAGCCACCCCCTTCCACCGTGGCGCCGAGCGCCCGCACCGCGGCCAGGGTCGAGTTGGTGTCGGCGGAGTTGAGGTAGCCCTCGATCTCGGTCTGTCCGTCGCTCATCGCCGCGATCAGGGCGGCGCGGTGGGAGATCGACTTGTCGGCGGGCGGGCGCAGGCTGCCCTTCAGGGGGCCGCTCGGATCGAAGCGGGTTGCCATCAGTCCCCTTCGACCGCACTGACGGTGTGGCCCAGCTCGCGCACCAGGGCGCCGGCGCGCTCCGCCTGCTCGTCGCCCGCGACCCAGAGCGAGACCGCGCCCGAGGTCATATCGGGGGCCGGGTAGAGCGCCATGTCCTCGATGTTGACCCCGGCCTCGCCCAGCGCCAGGGCCAGCTCGGCGATCGTGCCGGGCCGGTTGGCGACGACGACCCGCAGCTCACGCAGTGGCCCGCCGGCGAGTTCTGTCTCCAGCAGGCGCCGGCGGTCAGCGGCGGCGCCTGCGTGCCACTCGGCGACCGCCTCGCGCTCGCCGGCGCGGATCAGCGCCGCCGCCTTGCGCAGGCGCTCGACGACGGCGTCGACCGCCTCGGCCACGGCCTCGCTGTTGCTGGCAAAGATGTCGCCCCAGATCGCCGGGTTGGCGCCCGCCACGCGGGTGGTGTCGCGGAAGCTCGGCCCCACCTCCGGCATCCGCTCAGAATCACGAGTCAGCTCGGCGACGGCCTGGCCGACGAGCACGTTGGCGACGACGTGCGGCAGATGGCTGGTCGTCGCCATCAGGCGGTCGTGCGCCTCGGCGTCGATTGCCTGCACCCGCGCCCCGAGCCCGGCGATCGTGCGCTGCAGGCGGTCATAGAGGAGCCCGCTGGAACGCGCCGATTTCGGCGTCAAGTACCAGCGCGCGCCCTCGAAGAGGTCAGCGCGCGCATTTTCGACTCCGGAGGTCTCGGCGCCAGCCAGCGGGTGACCGCCGATGAAGCGCTCATCGGCGCCGAGCGCGGCGACGATGTCGCGCTTGGTCGAGCCGACGTCGGTCACCACCGTGTCCGCTCCGCAGGCATCGAGGGCGGCCCTGCAGAGGGCGTCCAGGCCGGCGACCGGCGCGGCGCAGAAGACCACCTCCGCTCCCTCGCAGGCCTCCGCCACCGAGCCCGCGGCCCTGTCGATCACCCCGTCCTCGCTCGCCTTTGCGAGCGTCGCCGGGTCGGGATCGAACCCGACCACCTCCGCCTCGAGGCGCCGCCGCGCTGCCAACCCGATCGAGCCGCCGATCAGGCCGACGCCGAGGACGGCGATCCTCATTCGCCGCGCCGAGCCCTTGCCGCGGCGGCAAGCTGGTCGAGGATCGAGACGGTCGCCTCCCAGTCGAGACAGGGATCGGTGATCGACTGGCCGTAGACGAGCTCGCCGTCGCCGAGATCCTGGCGGCCCTCGACCAGGAAGGACTCCAGCATCACGCCGGCGATCGCCCTGTTGCCGTCGGCGACCTGGTCGGCGATCTCGCCGGCGGCGAGCACCTGGCGGCCGGGGTCCTTGCCGCTGTTGTCGTGCGAGGCGTCGATCACCAGCCGCTCCGAGAGGCCGGCGCCGCGCAGCAGCTCGAGTGCGGCCGCGACCCCGTCGGCGCGATGGTTGGGAGTGCCGCGGCCGCCGCGCAGGATCACGTGGCCGTCGGGGTTGCCCTTGGTGTAGAGGATCGCCGGGGCGCCGGCGTCGTCGATACCGGCGAAGGCGTGGGAAGCTGCCGCGGCGCGCACCGCGTCGACCGCGACCTGGACGTTGCCGTCGGTACGGTTCTTGAAGCCGATCGGCATCGAGAGGCCGGAGCCGAGCTGGCGGTGGGTCTGGCTCTCGGTCGTGCGGGCGCCGATCGCCCCCCAGGAGACGGCATCGGCGATGTACTGGGGCGTGATCGGGTCGAGGAACTCGGTCCCGACCGGCAGGCCGTAGTCGAGCACCTCGAGCAGCAGCCGGCGCGCCATCCGCAGGCCGGTGTTGACGTCGAGCGAACCGTCCAGGTGGGGATCGTTGATCAGCCCCTTCCAGCCGGTCGTCGTCCGCGGCTTCTCGAAGTAGACCCGCATCGCGATCAACAGATCCGAGTGCAATCGGCGCGCCTGTCCGGCCAGGCGGCCCGCGTACTCGAGCGCCGCGACCGGGTCGTGCACGCTGCAGGGTCCGACCACCACCAGCACCCGGTCATCGCTGCCGTCGAGCACGTTGCCGACTTCTCCGCGCCCGCGCACCACGGCGCTTTCGCGATCATCGCCCAGCGGCAGGTCCTCGAGCAGGGCTCCCGGAGAGACCAGCTCCTCGATGCGCTCGATGCGCTGGTCCCTGACCCTGTCTCTCGTCTCGCCCTTCATCCCGATCATCATTTTGCCTTCACCGTCCTCCACAAGTCGCCAGCCTACTTCCGGTCCCGCCCGCTCACCTGCGGACGAGCAGCTAAATCGACGCCCGGCCAGATGCTTATCTCGGTGCGGCAGCGAGCCGCGGGGCCGAACGTCTAGCTAAATCGCCAGAAATAGGAGAAGCGCGCGGAGACGAGCGGGGCGCCGGGGGCGCGGGTGGCACTCGTCGTGTCGGCTGATCGCTTCACCTTTCCTGACTTTGTAGCAGGTAAGGCCAGGTCAGTCCACCCGGAGTCCGGACGGACGACTGCCTAGGCGAGCAGTTCACCCATGCCGGTGAGGAAGCGGGCGTTCTCCGCGGCGGTGCCGTAGGAGACGCGGATGTGGCCGGGGTCGCCCAGCGGAGTGCCGGGACGGACCGCGATCCGGCGCTCGGCGAGGCCGGCGACGATCTCGCCCTCATCGGCGTCGCCGAGGTCGATCCAGGAGAAGTTGGCGTGGGTCTCGGCGGTGGCGAGGCCGAGCTCACGCAGGCCCTCCTCGACCCGCACGCGCTCGACGATCGTGTTCTCGACCCGCCGGCTGACGTCGTCCTGGTGCAGGATCGCCTCCGCTCCGGCCGCCTGGGCGAGGGCATTGACGCTGAAGGGCTGGCGAACGGCGTCGATCGCGGCGCGGAATTTGGGCGAGCCGATCGCGTAGCCGACCCGCAGCCCGGCCAGGCCGTAGCACTTGCTGAAGGTGCGCAGGACGACCAGGTTGGGCAGGTCGGCGAGGAGGTCGAGCGTGGTGTCGGGATCGTCGTGGGTCTGGAACTCGACGTAGGCCTCGTCGAGGATCACGGTCACGTGGCTCGGCAGGGCGGCGACGAACTCCCCCACCGCGGCGGCGGGGATGTGGGTGCCGGTCGGATTGTTGGGGTTGCAGACGAGGACCAGCTGCGTCGCCGCGGTCACCTCGGCGGCCATCGCGTCGAGGTCGTGGGTATCGCTCTCGTCGAGCGGCACGCGGATCTCCCGCGACCCCGTCAGCGCCGGAAGGTAGGGGTACATCGAGAAGGCGGGCCAGGCGTAGAGGATCTCGGCGCCGGGCTCGCAGAGCGCCTCGGCGGCGGCGAGGAGGATCTCGCAGGAGCCGTTGCCGACCGCGATCCGGGCGGGCTCGGTCTCATAGCGCTCGGCGAGACGGCGGCGCAGCAGCGTCGCGTCGGGGTCCGGGTAGCGGTTCATCGCGGCGGCGGCAGCGGCGATCGCCTCGACCACCTTCGGGTGTGGCGGCGTCGGCGACTCGTTGGACGCCAGTTGGGCGATCCCGGTCGCGGCCAGCGACTCGGGCGCCTGCCCGGTCGGCACGCCGGCCTGATAGCCCGGCATGCGGGCGAGCTTCTCGGCAAAGGTGACGCTCACGCGGCCAAGTTTGAAGCATTGCCGGGGCTATCACCCGGGTAACGCTTCATCGAGCAGTTCACTGCGCCGCGTGCAGGTCCGCCCGGAGCTCCTGCGTCGCTCCTAAATACACGTGCGAGGGGGTGTGGCTGGGGGGTGCGTAGTAGTGGACCATGGTCCGGATCACGCGCGGCATCGCCCCGGGGACGTCGATCTCACGGGCGCAGATCAGCGGCACCGTGTCGAGGCCGAGCCGGCGGGCGGCGACGGCCGGGAACTCGGCGTCGAGGTCGCCGGTGGTGGTGAAGAGGCAGCTGACCATCGTCTCGGCGCGGAGCTCGTTGCGATCGAGCAGCTCGCGCATCAGTTCCTCGGTCGCGCCGACGATCGCCTCCGCCTCGTTGGCGTCGGCCTGCACGGCCCCACGGACGGCGAAGAGGCGTTCCTCGCTCAAAAAACCCACCTCACGACTCCGCATCTTCCCAGAGCCGGCCGATCTCAACCTGCTCGAGGCGCCGCGAGCCGCCCGGGGGGATCGATCCCAGCTCGATCGAGCCGAAGCGGACGCGGCGCAGCATCACCACCTCGTTGTCGATCGCCTCGGCCATGCGGCGCACCTGGCGATTGCGTCCCTCGCGCAGGACGAGCTCGATCTCACGCTCGCCGAGCGGCCGCACCCGGGCCGGTGCCGTCAGCCCGTCCTCCAGCTCGACGCCCTTGGCCAACCGCTCCAGATCCCGATCCGAGGGCGGTCGCCGCAGCTCGGCCCGGTAGGCCTTCTCGACTTCATAGCGCGGATGCGTCAGCCGATTTGCCAACTCGCCGTCATTGGTCAACAGCAGCAGCCCGGTCGAGTCGGCGTCGAGGCGCCCGACCGGGTAGAGGCGGGCGGTCGTATCGACCAGCGAAACCACGGCGGGCCGCTTGCCAGGCTCCCGCGCGGTCGAGACCACCCCCGCCGGCTTATTGACGGCCCAGACCTCGCGTGGCTCCGTCCCGACCAAGCCCCCATCGACGCGGACCTCATCGGCATCGCCGACGTCCTTCGCCGGGTCCCTGACCACCTCCCCATTCACCGCAACCTTTCCGCCCACCACGAGCTTCTCGGCAGCACGCCGGGAGGCAACTCCCCCGTGGGCGAGGAACTTCGCGAGCCTCAAGGCCGGCTGCGCTGATCGCCCGCCTTGAGGAGGCGCTCGCGCAGCTCGCGCTCGTCCTCCGGCGTCGGATCGAACTGCGCGGGATCGGGCAGCTGATCGAGTCCGCCCAGCCCGAAGAGCCGTTCGAAGAGCTCGGTCGTCTTGAAGATCGCGGCGCCGAACTGCGAGCGCCCGGTCTCCTCGATCAGGCCGCGCTCGGCCAGGGTCTGCACCGCCGACTCGGAGGTGACGCCGCGGATGCGGGCGACCTCGGGGCGGGTGACCGGTTGCAGGTAGGCGACGATCGCCAGCGTCTCGGCCTGAGCCTGGGTCAGCGGCGGCGTGCGGGGCTTGGCGAGCAGGCGCCGCGCCGCGGCCTCGGCGGCAGGGTCGCCGGCGAGGGCGAAGCCGCCGGAGACCTCGCGCAGGACGAGGCCGCGCTTGCCCTCCGCGAGGTCCTCGCGCAGCAGCTCGATCGCCTCTTCGACCTGGCCCTCGGTCGCCTCCGCCGCCTCCGCCAGGTCGCGGGCGCTGACCGGCTGCGGCGAGAGGAAGAGCAGCGCTTCGATGGTGCGGGACAGGTCGCTCACGCAGTTGTCTCCTTCTTGCGGATCTCGATCGGGCCGAAAGGTTTGCTCTGCTCCCAGGTCGCCTCGCCTTTGCGGTACATGTCGAGCAGGGCGAAGAGGGTCACCGCCTGGGTCAGCCGGTCCTCCTCGCCGAACTGCTCGTCGAAGTCGATGCTGGAGCGGCCGCGCAGCGCCTCGCGCAGGGCGGCAAGGCGCTTCTGCAGCGAGACGGTCGGGCGGATGTGGTCGAGGTTGAGTTCGGGTGGCTCGGTCAGCAGGTCGCCGAGGGCGGCACCGAGACGCTCCGGCTCATAGACCGCCGTGGCCGCGTCTAGGGCGACCTTGCGCAGCTCGGGCGGCAGCGGCGCCGAGCGGTAGAGGTAGCCGCGCTCGGCCTCGAAGCGCTGCTCCAGGACCGTCGCCGCGTCGCGGTAGCGGCGGTACTCGAGCAGCCGCGCCAGCAGCTCCTCGACCGCCTCCTCCGGCGTCACCTCCTCCAGTCCCTCCTCTTCGCCGGGCAGCAGCAGGCGTGACTTCAGCTCCAGCAGCGCCGCGATCAGGACGAGGAACTCGGTGGCGACGTCGAGCTCCAGCTCTTCCTCTTGCTCCAAGTGCTCGATGTAGGCGACGACTACCTCGGCCAGCTCGACCTCGAGCAGGCTGACCTCCTCGCGCAGCACCACCGCCATCAGCAGGTCGAAGGGCCCGGCGAAGACGTCGAGGTCGAGATCCAGCTCGGCGACAGTCACATCGAGACCGTAACGCCCGCGAGAGACGGCGCGCTAGGCCGGGCCGAAGCCCATGCGCTCGCGCACCTCGCCGACGACCGGCGCGGCGATCGCGCGGGCCTTCTCGGCACCGGCGGCCAGCGTCGCTTCGAGCGCCGCCTCGTCACCGCGCAGCTCCGCGTAGCGCTCGCGGACCGGCGCCAGGTACTCGACCACAGCCTCGGCGACCGCCTTCTTGAAGTCGCCGTAGCCGGCGCCCTCGAACTCGCTCTCGACGGCCTCCGGCGTGACTCCGCGGGCGACGGCGTAGACGTCGATCAGGTTTGTGATCCCGGCCTTCTCGGGCGCCCGGCGCACCTCGCGGCCGGAGTCGGTGACGGCGCTGCCGAGCTTCTTGCGGATCGTCTTCTCGTCGTCGAGGACGAGCACGGTGCCGTTCTCGGTGCCGCCCGTGGTCGACATCTTCCGCTCCGGCTCCTGCAGGTCCATGATCCGGGCGCCGACCTCGGGCACGATCAGCTCCGGCACGACCAGCGTCTCACCGAAGCGCTCGTTGAAGCGGCGGGCGATCTCGCGCATCAGCTCGACGTGCTGGCGCTGGTCGTCGCCGACCGGCACCTCGGTCGCCCTGTAGGCGAGCACGTCGGCGGCCATCAGCACCGGGTAGTAGAAGAGCGCCGCTGAGGCGAGCTCGCGCTGCTTGCCCACCTTTTCCTTGAACTGGTGCATGCGGTTGAGGTCGCCGTGAGAGGTGACGGCGGAGAGCAGCCAGGTCAGCTCGCTGTGCTCGGGCACGTCGGACTGGCGGAAGAAGATGCAGCGCTCGGGATCGAGGCCGGCGGCGAGCAGGATCGCGGTCGTGTCGAGGCGTCGCTCGCGCAGCTCGGCGGGGTCGTAGGCGACCGAGATCGCGTGCAGGTCGACGATGCAGAAGATCGCCGGCTCGCCCCGGTCCTGCCCCTCGACGTACTGGCGGATCGCGCCGATGTAGTTGCCCAGGTGCTTGCGCCCGGTGGGCTGGATTCCCGAGAAGACGATCGGTTTAGCCATTGGAGCGGGCAGCCTAGACCAGCAGCCCCTAAAGAGGTGCAACGTTTTTCGGTCCTAGAGGAACCGAAAAACGTTGCACTGAGAGCTAGGCGAGGTCGGGCGTCGGCTCCGGGACCTCGGCACAGTCGGCGTCGGCTCCATGGCCGCACTCGCCCGCCTGGGCCGAGCCGCGGCTGGCGATGGCTTCGACTTTGCGACGCGGGTTCTCGATGCCCACGCCGGAAACGGCGCCGCCGACGATCATCAGCACGCCGGCGATGGCGATGCCGAGGTGGAAGGCCGAAGTTGAGGCGTCGGCCGAAGCGGTGCTGACGCGGACGGCCTGAGCCGGCGGCAGCTTGCCGGTTTTGGGCACTGCCAGCGGCTGCGCCTTGGCGTCGGAGATCGTCTTCTCGGCGCGCGGGCCGAGCGGCCGGTCGCCGAGGTTGTCGTCCAAGGTCGAGCCGAAGAAGGCCGAGATCACCGCGCCGAGCACGGCGATCGCCAGCAGCCCGGCGACGCGGGAGACGCCGTTGTTGACGCCGGAGGCGATGCCGACGTGGCGTTCCTCGACCGAGTCGAGCACGGTCGCGGTCAGCGGCGCGACGGTGGCGGAGAGGCCGAGGCCGAAGACGAGGATCGCCGGCAGCACGTCGGTGACGTAGTCGGCGTGCGAGCCGATCCGCAGCATCAGCAGCAGGCCGAGGCCGCCGACGATCGGGCCGATCGTCATCGGCACCCTGGGGCCCGTTCCCGAGGCCATTTTCCCCCAGCGCGGCGAGAGGAAGAAGAGGATCAGCGAGACCGGCGTCGTCGCCAGGCCCGCCTCCAGCGGCGAGTAGCCCGCCACCTGCTGGAGGAAGAGGCCGACGAAGAAGAGGCCGCCGATCAGGCCGGCGTAGGTGGAGAGCGTGGTCAGGTTGGCGATGGCGAAGTTGCGGATCCTGAACAGGCCGAGGTCGAGCATCGGGTGGCGGGCCCGCGCCTCGTGCACGACGAAGAGGGCGAAGCAGACGATGCCGCCGATGAAGGGGATCCAGACCGCCGGGTCGCCCCAGCCCCGCGTCGGCTGCTCGATCAGGGCGAAGACGGGACCGCCGAGACCCGCGGCGGAGAGGGCGATGCCGAGCCAATCGATGCCGCGGAAGGCGTCGGGGTCGCGGCTCTCCTCGACCGAGTGCAGGGTGAGCGCGATCGTCGCCGCGATCAGCGGGATGTTGACCCAGAAGATCGCCCGCCATGAGGTGAGCCCGATCAGGGCGCCGCCGCCGGCCGGCCCGATCACCGTCGCGATCCCGGTCCAGGCAGTCCAGGTCCCCACCGCCTTGCCCCGCGCGGCGCCCTCGAAGGTGGCGGCGACGATCGCCAGCGAACCCGGAACGAGCAGCGCCCCGGTGATGCCCTGCAGGGCGCGAGCGGCGATCAGGACGCCGACCGAGGGGGCGATCGCGCAGAGCACCGAGGTGACGCCGAAGCCGATCAGGCCGAAGACGAACATGCGCCGCCGGCCGAACTGGTCCCCGAGCGAGCCGCCGACGAGCAGCAGCGAGACCAGGGTCAGCATGTAGGCCTCGACCACCCACTGCTGCCCGGCCAGGCCGGCGTCGAGCCCGTCGGCGATCGCCGGCAGCGCCACGTTGACCACGGTCGAGTCGAGGAAGACGACGGTCGAGCCGAGGATCGTCGCGATCAGTGTCAAGCGCTGCCGACGGGACACGCGACGAGTCTACGCAGAGCGCCGAGCCGGACTTTTGGAACGGCGGGACCTCTGAGGTGCCTTCGCGCGTATCTCAGATGTGAGCAGACGAAGCAGAACCGCAGGCCGACTTACCCGCACCCTTCTTCTCTCCCTGCTGACGGGCCTTGCCGTGGCGCCGTGCTCGCCCGCCAAGGATTTCGGGACCGTGGGCGCCGCTCAGGGCGTGATCGAACATCGCGATGGCGCCTCCTACCGCTACGTCACGGTCAACCCCCAGACCAAGCCGGCGCTGACGATCGTCGAGCGGATCGACATCGGCGACGGCACGGTCGATCGCTGGTGGTACCTGCGCGGCAGATACTTCCTTCCGGCGGTCGCTTTCGACGGCAGCGCCGGGGGGCTCTCCGCCAACGGCAACGCGCTCGCCCTGGTCGAGTTCTCCCGCGTCTATCCGCCGCGACGAACGAAACTGGCGATCCTCGACACCGACGTCTACCTTCGCCATCCGGTCCGGCCAGGACAACGGCGCCCGCGCCACGCGATTCGCTACCTCAACCTGCGGGGCTACTTCGCCTTTCAGGCGATCTCCCCGAGCGGTTCCAAGGTCTACCTGAGGCACTACAGGACGCACAGCCTCGGCTCGGATGACTTCGACCTTTGGGCTCTCGACGCCCGCAGCGGGAGGCTCGCGCCGCGGCCGCCGGCGGTGAGCAACGACGAGCGCCCCCTTTCAGGGTTGCCGATCAGCGGCGCGTCGAGCCCGGACGGACGCTGGGCCTTCTCCCTCTACGACGGCGACAAGCACCAGCCCTTCCTACTTGCCCTCGACACCGCCGGTGGCCGCGTCCTCCGGGTCGACCTGCCGGGCCTCGAGCGCCTTGCCGCTTCTCTGCAGCCAAGTCGCGAGCACCTGGGGTTTCCCTACATGTTGAAGCTGCGCCTCGACCGGACGGGTCGCAACCTCGCCGTGTACCCACGCTCCCTGCAGACGGGTCGCGTCACCCCACACACCGACGCGCTGCTGTCGGTGGACGTCAAGCGGCTGACCGGTCGGCACGAGCCGGCGACGGCGACAGGATCGGACTTCCTCGCCTTCACCACGACGCCGCGCCTCCCGGGCAACCTGGTCGAGCGGACCGGGGTGATCGGCCGCTCGCTGGAAGGGCGCCCGATTCGCCTGCGCCAGTACGGCGATCCACGTTTCCGCGGCCGTGTGCTCGTCATCGCCTGCATCCACGGCGACGAGTGCGCGGGGCGGAGCATCGCGCCCCTGCGCGGTGGCTGCCCGGAGCCCAACGCCAACGTCTTCGTCGTCTCGAGCCTCAACCCCGATGGCAGAGCTGCGGCAAGCAGGCTGAACGGGCGCGGGGTCGACCTCAATCGCAACTTCCCCGCCCGGTGGCGGCCGCGTGGACAGCCCGGGACGCCGGAATACTCCGGGCCCAAGCCTTTTTCCGAGCCGGAAACCCGCCTCGCCGCCCGCCTCGTCCGCGCGCTGCGGCCGCGGGTGACGATCTGGCTCCACCAGATCCGCCGCGGCGGCCCCTTCGTCCGCGCCTGGGGGCAGAGCGCACCGGCGGGTCGCCTCTTCGCCCGTCTCGCCGGGATTCCCTTCCGCCTCATGCACTGGCCCGCCGGCACCGGGCCGAACTGGCAGAACCATCGCTTTCCCGGCAGCGCCTCCTACGTGGTCGAGCTGCCGCGCGGAGCGCTCGCGTCAGGGCTCGAGGGGCGACTCGACAATGCACTCGACCGGATCGGGCGCTGGGAGGCGCGGGTGGGCGAAGATTGAGATGCTGGGCCGGAGAGGTGACGCTTGGGCACTGAGGTCAGCGAGCGAAGGCTCATCCGGGAAGCCCAGCGCGGCTCACGCGGGGCGCTCACCGCGCTCTACGAAGCTCACTGGGGGAACGCCCAGCGCGCTGCCTACCTGGTCGTGCACGATGCCGGGGCCGCCGAGGACATCGCCCAGGAGGCCTTTCTCGCCGCCGTCGACGGCCTCGACCGCTTCGACCGGCGGCGCCCGTTCGCGCCCTGGCTGCACCGGATCGTCGTCAACCGGGCGATCGACTGGGCGCGGCGCGAGGCCTTGCGCCGCGGCGCCGGAGATCCCGAGGACCAACCGGCCGCGACTCACGTCGACGAGCCGGTGGCGGGTGAGCTGATGCCGGCGCTGGCCCAGCTGCCGCCCGAGCAACGCGCGGTCGTCGTCCTGCGCCACCTGCTCGAGTACACGCCGGGCGAGATCTCCCGCATGCTCGAACTTCCCAGGGGCACGGTCAACTCACGCCTGCGTCGCGGCCTCGACCGCCTGCGTGATCTGATCGAGGCGGAGGGATGAACGAGGGCAAGCTGAGAACGCTGCTGCGCGAGGAGCCGGTCCCGGGGACGGCCGAGGCTGAACGCCGCGGGCTGGAGCTGATCGAGCGCGCTTATGCGGAACGGCGCCCCGTACAGCGACCTGTCCTGCCGCGACTGGCGATCGCGCTCGCCGTCGCCGCCCTGCTCGCGGCCCTGATCCTCTCGCCGGCCGGAGCTGCCGTGCGCGATTGGGTCGACGACGTCTTTACCGCCGGAGTCAAGAACGCCGAGCCGGCCCTGAGCGGCGTCCCCGGCGGTGGCGATCTGCTGGTCCAGTCGCCGCGCGGTCCCTGGGTCGTACGCCCCGACGGCTCGCGCCGCCTGCTCGGCGACTACTACGAAGCGACCTGGTCGCCGCACGGTCTGTTCGTCGCCGCGGCGAGCGGGCAGACGCTGAGCGCGATCGAGCCCGACGGAACGCCGCACTGGTCGATCACCGCTCCCGGCCGGGTCAGCGAGCCGCGCTGGTCACCGTCGGGCTTCCGCATCGCCTACCGATCAGGGGGGTCACTGCGGGTTGAGTGGGCCGACGGGTCCGAAGGCATCCTGGTCGCGACAGCGAGCGCCGCGGTGGCGCCGGCCTGGTACCCGCCCGGTGCGCATCTGCTGTCCTACGTCGACCCCAAGCACCGCCTGATCCTCGCCGAAGCCGACACCGGTAAGCGGATCGACGCGACGAAGGCGTCTCCGGGGGTGACTGACCTGAGCTGGTCAGACGACGGCAGCGAGCTGCTCGAAACCACCCGGCGCGGGCTCTGGCTGCGAAGGGTGAAGGCCGACAAGCTCGCCGGTCTCGCTCTCTCCGAGACCGCCCACCGCGTCGGACTACCCGCCACCGCCATGGTCCGCGCCGCCGCTTTCGCTCCCAGGCGCCGCACCGTCGCCGTCCTGCTGGAGCGCCGCTCGGCGACCGGACCGCGCAGCGAAGTGCTGCTTCTAGACCCTGCGGGAGGTCCCCCACGCCGCCTCTTCGCCGTCTCAGGGCGTCTGACCGAACTCGTCTGGTCACCCGACGGGCGGCGCCTGCTGCTCGCCTGGCCGGCAGCCGACCAATGGCTCTTCGTCCCGGTCGCACGCGGTCCCCGCCTGCGGGCGATCGGCAACGTCTCCAGCGTCTTCTCGCCAGGCCGGGCCCGTGTCGGATTCCCACGTATAGAGGGCTGGTGCTGTTAGCCCGAGTCAGGCGCCCGGCTCGCGCAACTGCTCCGCTGCGGTGAAAAAGTTGCGGTAAGCGAGCAAGGTGGCAACCAGAGCCGCAATCGAGACGCTGCCCAGCAACGTGTAAAGCAGGATCAGCTGCAGGCGCACGGCGTCGGTCGGTTCGGCGCCGGCGAGCAGCATGCCGACCATCGTGCCGGGGAAGAAGATCAGGCCGGTGGTCTTGGTCGAGTCGACCAGGGTGATCATTCCCGAGCGCAGGGCGCGGCGGACGGTCGGCTGCGCGGCTTCCTCGGCGCTGGCGCCGAGTGCAAGGGTCGCCTCGATCCGCGCTCGCGAGTCGGCCATCTCGTCGCCGAGCCGGTTGAGCGCCACCGCGGAGGCGGTCATCGCGTTGCCGATCACCATTCCCCCGACCGGGACCAGGTAGCGGGCGGTCGCTTCGAAGACACCGAGGGCGACGACGAGGCCGAGCGTGCTCGCCCCGGCGACGGCAAGGGCGATCAAAAGCGGCCAGAAGGAGCCCGGCACCCGCTTGGCGCGGCTGCGGGCGGTGAGCGCGCCGAAGAGCACCATCACCGTGAGCAAGGCGAAGACGAGCCAGAGCGTGTCGGCCTCGAAGATCAGCTTGATCGCGTAACCGATCGCGGTCAGCTGCACGAAGGAGCGCACGGTGGCGATGCCGATGTCCCGCTCGAGGTCTGCTTTGCGCCAGAAGGAGATCGCGGCGGCGAGGACGACCAGGGCGAGCGAGGCGGCGACCTCGCCGGGAGTGACCTGGATCGAGGTGCTCACGACGCGCTCCCCGAGTCGGACAGGACCTCGGCGGCGGGACCCGCCGCGACCGCGCGGCCGGCGTCCACCCGCACGACCCACTCGCCCAACCGGAGCGCCTGCTCGGGGTCGTGGCTGACCAGCACCAGCGAGATCTCCAACTCGCGCCGCAGATGCATCAGCGCCGCCTCGACCGCGTCGCGGCTGGCGTGGTCGAGCGCCGAGGTCGGCTCGTCGAGCAGGAGCACGGCCGGCTCCTGGGCCAGCGCCCGGCCCAGCATCGCCCGCTGCTGCTCGCCGACCGAGAGCTCGTCGACCCGCCTCTCGGCGAATTCGGGGTCGAGCCCGGCGAGGTCGAGGCTGCGCTCGCAGTCGAGCGGCTTGCCGGCGAGGCGAGCGGCGTAGGCGAGGTTGTCGCGCACCGTACCCTCGAGCAGCGCCGGCAGCTGCGGGACCAGCGAGACCTCGCGGCGCAGCTCCCGGACATCGCGCTCTGCGAGCGGCCTGTCACGGAAGGCGATCGAGCCGGACTCGGGGTCGGCCAGCCGGTTGAGCAGGCGCAGCAACGTCGACTTGCCGGCGCCCGAGGGGCCGACGATCGCCGTCGCACCCGCGGGAAGGTCCGCGCTGAAGGAGTCGAGCACCGTGCGACCGCCGCGGTTGAGGCTGACGTCGCGCAGCTCGAACAGCATCCGCGCATGATCGTCCCCAGCGGCGCAAGATGCCTCCCGGTCCGAAGCTCCGCGTGGACCGGCGTGGGCCTGACTGGAAGAATCGGGTAGGTGAGGGTCGATGGCTAGAGCGATATGGAGCGGTTCGATCAGCTTCGGGCTGCTCAACGTGCCCGTCAAGCTGTACAGCGCGGTTGCCCGTCGCAGCATCGGCCTGCGCGAGATCCGCGAGTCCGACGGCGCTCGCATCCGCCATCGCCGCGTCGCCGAAGGGACCGACGAAGAGGTCCCCTACGAGAAGATCGTCAAGGCCTTCGAGATCTCCAAAGACCAGTACGTGCCGCTCGCCAAGGAGGAGCTGGAAGCGCTGGCGCCGGAGAAGACCCGCGCGATCGAGGTCCAGGACTTCGTCGACCTCGAGGAGATCGACCCGATCTACTTCGACAGCCCCTACTACCTGGGACCGGCCGATGGCGCCGAGCGCGCCTACTCGCTGCTGGCCCGGGCGATGGCGGACTCGGGCAAGATCGCGGTCGCCCGCTTCGTCTTCCGCAACAAGGAGCACCTGGCGGCGATCCGGCCCTCCGACGGGGTGCTGACGCTGACCACGATGCGCTTCGCCGACGAGGTCGTGCCCCCCTCCGAGCTCGACGACGTGCTGCCCGACAAACAGCCGAAAGTCGATAAGCGCGAGATCGAGATGGCCGGGCAGCTGATCGACTCGCTGACCCGCAGCTTCGACCCCGACATCTACCGCGACGAGTATCGCGAGCAGCTGCTGGCGCTGATCGAACGCAAGGCCGAAGGCAAGGACGTGCTCGCCGCCCCCGAGGCGGCCGAGCCGGAGCCGACCAAGGCGCCCGACCTGATGGCGGCGCTGGAGCAGAGCATCGCCGAGGTGCAGGGCAAGCGCGACGGCAAACCCGCCGAGAAACCGGCGAAGAAACCCGCCGCCAAGGCGAAAGCCAAAGCCAAAGCGAAAAAACCGGCCGCGAAAAAGAAATCCGGCTCGCGCGCCAAGGCGAAGTCCTCCAAGTAACCCGTGGCTACCAGCCAGCAGGTCGAGGTCGACGGGCGTGAGCTGAAACTCACCAACCTCGACAAGGTCCTCTATCCGGAGACCGGCTTCAGCAAGGGCGAGGTCGTCGACTACTACGCCAAGGTGGCGCCGGCGATCCTCCCCCACCTGCAGCGACGGGCGCTGACCCTGCGGCGCTTTCCCGAGGGGGTCGACGACAGCGATGCCGCCTTCTTCGAGAAGCGCTGCCCCAAACACCGACCGGACTGGGTGAAGACCGCCGCGGTCGAAGCCGGCCCCCACGCCGGGGTGATCGACTTCTGCGTCTGCGAAGACCGACCGACGCTGGTCTGGATGGCGCAACTGGCGGCGATCGAGCTGCATCCCTCGCTCTCGCTGGCGGAGACGCCCGACCAGCCCAGCGTGCTCGCCTTCGACCTCGACCCCGGCCCACCCGCCGACGTCGTCGACTGCTGCAAGGTGGCACTGCGCCTGCGCGAGCTCTTCGAGCACTTCGATCTGCAGAGCTTCCCCAAGACCTCAGGCTCGAAGGGCCTGCAGGTCTACGCGCCGCTCAACAACGACGAGGTCACCTATGAGGCGGAGGGAGAGGACGGCGAGGGCACCAAACCGCTGGCGCGGGCGATCGCCCAGCTACTCGAGAAGCAGACCCCGAAAGAGGTCGTCTCGAAAATGAAAAAGGTCGAGCGCAAAGGCAAGGTCTTCGTCGATTGGTCCCAAAACCACCGCCGCAAGACGACGATCGCGGTCTACTCGCTGCGCGCCCGCGAACGCCCCACGGTCTCCACTCCGGTCAGCTGGGAAGAGGTCGAATACGCGGCGAAGAAAGAGGACGCCGACTCGCTCGTCTTCGAGGCAAAAGACGTGCTGAAGCGAATCGAGCGCGACGGCGACCTCTTCGAGCCGGTCCTGAAACTGAAGCAGGACCTGCCACAGCTCTAGATCAAGTGACTTTGAAGCAGTGCGGCTTGCCGGCGTTCTTCAGAGCCAGAGTTCCCGAATGATCGACGCCCCAGTGCAGCATCAAGTTGCACTCGACTTCTTCTCCGGCCTGGGGCTGATCGGCATAGAAGAGGCCGATTTCACAGTCGATACGACTATCCGAAGCGCGCCGGCACGAACCGACGCCATAGCCGGTGCAGACATGTTCCTGGTTGCACGCCACTTCCGCGAATTCTTTGCTCGCGTGCTTCGCCTGCCCGTAGCCCAGGTGCCAGTGAAACGCCTGCGCACCAGCGACGAGCAAAAAGAACGAGGCGATTACCGCCACAACCAACTTGGTCTTCATCGAGTCTCCCCAATCGTTTTTGACAACGTATAAGAACGATCGGAGTAATCGCAGGCTTTTAGCGGTGGTCAGTCAGGTCGGAATGCAGCAGGTGTACCGCTTGGCTCACGCCACATCTGAGTGACGTTCGGGCCGTCGTCGAGGAGTTCGAACTCGCCGCAGACGGAGAAGCCGAGGCGTTCGTAACGGGGGGTGTTGACCGGGTTCGAGGACTCGAGGAAGGCGGGGGCGCCCTCGGCGTCGATCCGCGTCAGGCAGTCCGCCAGCAGTCCCATCCCCAGGCCGCGCCCGCTGTGGTCGGGGTTGGTTGCGAGCAGGCTCAGGTAATAGTGCGGCTCGCCCTGCGGGTGGGCGGCGTCGAAGCGCTCGAACGTGTCCAGGACCCTCGCCGCGCCGACGCCGAGCATCTCCCGCATCAGCGCCTCGACGCGCTCCTCGGCCGTCGGGCTCAGCTCGGGCTTGCCCGGGGGAATCCAGAGCGCCACCGCGGCGCACTCGCCGACGATCCAGGCCGACTCGTAGCCGAGCGCCGATTCGGCGATCGCCCGCCAGACGACGCTGTGCTGTTCGAGCCGCCGCTCGGGGTCCGGAAACGCCCAGCCCCAGACGGGATCGGCGTAGAAGGCCCGTGCCAGCGTCTCGACCACGGCCGGCAGGTCGGCGGCCGTCGCCAATCGAGCTTCGACCGGCGCCGGGCGGTAGGGCTGCGCCATCGGCCTAAAGCGGTTGGCGGACGACCGGCTTGCGGGTCGCCTTGACCTCGTCGAGGCGACGGACCGGGGTGGTGTAGGGGGCCTGTTTGGCGATCTCGGGGTCGCCCTCGGCCTCGGCGAGGATCGCCTCGATCGCCGCGGCGAAGCCGTCCAGGCTCTCCTTGGTCTCGGTCTCGGTCGGCTCGATCATCAGCGCCTCCTCGACCAGCAGCGGGAAGTACACCGTCGGCGGGTGGAAGCCGAAGTCGAGCAGGCGCTTGGCGAGGTCGAGCGTCGCCAGGCCGAGCTCCTTCTTCATCGGCTTGCCGGAGAGGACGAACTCGTGCATGCAGTGGCGGTCGAAGGCGACCGGCAGGCGCTCGCCGGCGCGGCCCTCGGCGAGGCGGGCCTTGAGGTAGTTGGCGTTCAGCACCGCCGTCTCCGAGGCCTCGGCGAGACCGTCGCCGCCGAGGCTGAGGATGTAGGCGTAGGAACGGACGAAGACGCCGAAGTTGCCCTGGAAGCCACGCAGTCGGCCGATCGATTTGGGCCGCTCGTGGTCGAGATCGAAGCTGGGGCCGTGGCCGTTGTTCTCGCGCCGCACCACCTGCGGCCGCGGCAGGAAGGGCTCGATCCGCTCGGAGACCGCGATCGGGCCGGCGCCGGGGCCGCCGCCGCCGTGCGGCTGGCTGAAGGACTTATGCAGGTTGACGTGGACGATGTCGAAGCCCATGTCGCCGGGCCGCGAGTGGCCCATCACCGCGTTGAGGTTGGCGCCGTCGTAATAGAGCGTCCCCCCCGCCGCGTGGATCAGCGCGGCGATCTCGGCGATGTTCTCGTCGAAGAGCCCGAGCGTGTTGGGGTTGGTCAGCATCAGGCAGGCGACCTGGCTCGGGTCCTCGTCGATCTTCGCCCGCAGGTCGTCCATCTCGACCCCGCCGCGCTCGTTGGTCGCGACCTTGACCACCTCGAAGCCCGCCATCGTCACCGAGGCCGGGTTGGTGCCGTGCGAGGTGTCGGGCGCCAGCACCTTGGTCCGCTCTTCGCCGCGATCGGCGTGGTAGGCGCGGGTGAGCAGCAGCCCGGCGAGCTCGCCGTGCGAGCCGGCCGAGGGCTGCAGGCTGACGTGAGGCAGGCCGCAGATCTCCGCGAGGGACTCCTGCAGCAGCCACATCAGCTCCAGCGCCCCCTGTGCCCGCTTCGGGTCCTGAGCCGGGTGCAGGCGGGCGTGGCCGGGCAGCGCCGCGACCCGCTCGTTGAGCCGCGGGTTGTGCTTCATCGTGCAGGAGCCGAGCGGGTAGAAGCCGCTGTCGAGGTCGAAGTTGCGACGTGAGAGCCGGTTGTAGTGGCGGACGATCTCCGGCTCGGCGATCTCGGGCAGCCGCGGCGGCTCGTCCCGCAGCAGCTCGGCCGGGATCAGCTCCGCGAGCGGGGTCTCGGGCACTTCGGCCTCAGGGAGAACCGCGGCGCGCCGTCCCGGCTTCGACTTCTCGTAGATCGTCCGTGCGCGTTCGGCCTGCATGGGGGTCTCGGTCAGAGCCATCAGGCCGCCACCCCCTCCCGCTCGGCGGCCACCGCGGCGCCGAGCGCATGGGCCAGGTCGTCGATCTGGGCTCTACTGCGGCGCTCGGTAATCGCGACGAGCAGGCCGTCCGCGAACTCCGGATACTCGCGGCCGAGCGGGTAGCCGGCGGCGATGCCACGCTCGGCGCAGCGGTCGAGCACGCGGTCGACCGGGGCGTCGAGGCGGATGGCGAACTCGCGCGCCACCGGCGCGTCGTGGAGCAGCTCGACCCCGTCGACCGCGCCGAGGCGCTCCCGCGCGTAGGCGGTGCGTCGCACCAGCAGCTCGCCGAGCTCGCGGAAGCCCTCGCGGCCGAGCCAGGCGAGGTGGATCATCGCGCCGAGCGCGTTGAGCGCCTGGGCGGTGCAGATGTTGTGGGTCGCCTTCTCGCGGCGGATGTGCTGCTCGCGCGTCTGCAGGGCGAGGACGAAGCCGCGGCGGCCGTCGACGTCGTCGGTCTCCCCCGCGATCCGTCCGGGCATGCGGCGGATCTGCTCCTCGGTCGCGCAGAAGAAGCCAAAAGAGGGACCGCCGAAGTCGAGTCGGTTGCCGAGCGGCTGGCCCTCTCCGAGGGCGATGTCGGCCCCCTGCTCGCCCGGCGGCTTCAGGACCCCGAGCGTCATCGGGTCGCAGGCGACGATCAGGAGCGCCCTCTGCTCCTTTGCCGCGGCGCCCAGCTCCTCGACCCGCTCGATCGCCCCGAGGAAGTTGGGGCTCTGCAGGAAGACAGCCGCTGTTTCGCCGTCTACAGCAGCTGCAAGCGCCGCCGGGTCGGTCTCGCCATCCGCCAGCCCGACCTCGACCACCTCGGCCCCGTAGCCGACCGAGTAGGTCTCCAGCGTCTCGCGACTGTGCGGGTGCAGGCCGCGCGAGACGACGAAGCGCTTGCGCTTGGTCGCCGCCATCGCCAGGTATGCGGCCGAGGCGACCGAGGAGGGCCCCTCGTAGAGGCCGGCGTTGGAGACCGGCAGGCCGGTCAGCTCCGACATCGCCGTCTGGAACTCGAACATCGCCTGCAGCCCGCCCTGGGAGATCTCCGGCTGGTAGGGCGTGTAGGGGGTGAGGAACTCCGAGCGCTGGGTGATCGCGTCGACGATCGCCGGCACGTAGTGGTCATACATCCCCGCGCCGACGAAGCAGACCTGTCGTTCGGCGTCCTCGTTGCCTGCCGCCAGCGCCGCCAGGCGCTCGAAGACCTCTGCCTCGCTCATCCCGTCCGGGAGCGCCGGCGGCCGGCCGAGGCGCAGCGGCTCGGGGATCTGGGCGAAGAGCTCATCGACCGAGTCGACGCCGATCGTGGCGAGCATCTCAGCCCGGTCCTCGGGCGTGGCGGAGGTGTAGCGACTCACCCGCTGAAGGCTACGGAAGCCGGGGGCCGGGACTGGCTAGGACTTTTCCAGCATCTTGCGGTATTCGCCGGCATCGAGCAGCGCTCCACGCTCCTCGGGGTGGGTCAGCCTGACCTTGACCAGCCAGCCCTCGCCGTAGGGATCCTCGTTGATCCGCTCCGGCGCGTCTTCGAGCGAGTCGTTGACCTCGACGATCTCCCCGGACATCGGCGCGATCACGTCGGAGACTGCCTTGACCGACTCGACCTCGGCGTAGGAGGCGTCTTTGGAGATCGTCGCACCGATCTCGGGGGCGTCGTAGAAGACGACCTCGCCGAGGCTGTCCTGGGCGTACCAGGTGATCCCGAAGACAGCGTGCTCATCTCCCTCCAGCCGCGCCCAGTCGTGCTGGTCGTGGTAGAGCAGGTCGTCGGGATAGTGCGCGTCGGACAAGGTCATCCTTTCCGCTGGTAGAGGGGCTTGGAAGCTATCCGGGCCGGGCGGCGCTTGCCGCGCACGTCGATCTCGACCTCGCTGCCGGGCTCGGCCAGGTCGGTTTGCAGGTAAGCCATGCCGATGCCCAGTTCGAGCGAGGGCGAGAAGGTCCCCGAGGTGACGACCCCGACCTGCTCGTCGCCGCGCATCACGGGGTTGCCTTCGCGGGGGATGCCGGCGCCCTCGATCTTGAACGGCACCAGCTTCTCGGCGGTGCCCTCGCGGCGCGCCTGCGCCACGGCCTCCGCCCCGACGAAACCGGTCTCCTCGACGCAGCACCAGCCCAGCCCGGCCTCGATCGGGTTGCGCTCCGGGGTGAGGTCGTTGCCGTGCAGGTGAAAGCAGACCTCGAGCCGCAGCGTGTCGCGGGCGCCGAGGCCGCAGGGGACGACGCCGGCGTCGAGCAGCTCGACCCAGATCGCCGGCGCGATCTCGGGGTCGATCAGCAGCTCCACCCCGTCCTCGCCGGTGTAGCCGGTGCCGCAGGCGAGCGCCGGGCGAGCGCCGATCCGCACCGGCGCCACGCGCATCCGCGGCGGCAGCTCGACCCGCAGCGCCGCGCTGACGATCGCCCGGGCGTGCGGGCCCTGCACGGCGAGCATCGCGTAGCGGTCGGCGACGTCGCGCACGGCGACGTCGCCGAACTGACGGCTCCAGCGACCGAGCCAGGCGAGGTCGGAGGCATGGTTGGCCGAGTTGGTGACGATCAGGTAACGGTCGCCGCCGAGGCGGTAGGTGAAGAGGTCGTCGAGCACCCCGCCCTCCTCGTTGCAGAGGCAGGAGTACTGGGCGCCGCCGATCGCGATCTTCGCCACGTCGTTGGAGAGCACCCGCTGCAGAAAGGCGAGCGCGCCGGGTCCCTCGACCTCGACCTCGCCCATGTGGGAGACGTCGAACATGCCCGCGTGGGTGCGCACGGCGGAGTGCTCCTCGCGGATGCCCTCATAGGTGACCGGCATCTCCCAACCGGCGAAGGGAACGAGCTTGGCGCCGAGCTCGGCGTGCCGCTCGTAGAGGGGTGTGCGTCGCAGGTTCTCCTCGCTCACGGCGGCAGCGTATTGGAGAGCCTGTGCCAAGCTCAGCGACGGAGATGACCGCGACGCCCGCCAGCGAGATCCGCCGCGCCTCCGCCGAGGACGCCGGCGCCGTCGCCCGGCTCCTCCACGACTTCAACAGCGAGTACGAGGAATTCACCCCAGGCGTGCCGGTCCTGAGCGAGCGCCTCGGCGAATTGCTCGCCGCCGAGGAGATCACCGTCCTCCTCGCCGGTGAGCCACCCCAGGGCTTCGCCCTCATGCGCCTCCGCCCCTCCCTCTGGGCCAAGGCCGAAGACGCCTACCTGGAAGAGCTCTACGTCGTCCCGGAGCGCCGCGGCCAGGGCATCGGCGGAGCGCTGCTCGACACGGCGATCGAAACGGCCCGGGCGATGGGCGCCGACCATTTCGAGCTGACCACCGGCGAAGAGGACACCGAAGCCCGCGGCCTCTACGAGAGCCGAGGCTTCACCAATCGCGAAGGCGCTCCCGACGGTCCCCGCATGCTCTATTACGAGATCGAGCTCTAGCTCATTCTTTGAGGAAGCCCGGCACGTCGATGTCGTCGTCGGAGACCCTCAGTTTGCGGATGTCGGTGTCCTCGGCCGAGATCCGCGGCCGGCTCTCGTAACGACGCCGCACTCGCTGCGGTGAGCGGGCGAGCAGCTCGAAGCCTTCGAAGCCGGTGGCGATGACGGTGACGCGCACCTCGTCCTTCATCGATTCGTCGACGACGGAGCCGAAGATGATGTTGGCGTTGTCGTCGGCCTCCTGCTGAACCAGCTGGGCCGCCTCGTTGACCTCGAAGAGGCCGAGGTCGGCGGGGCCGGTGATGTTGAGCAGCATGCCGGTGGCGCCCTTGATCGACTCCTCGATCAAGGGCGAGGTGATCGCGGCCTTGGCGGCGTCGAGAGCGCGGGCCTCGCCGGAGGCGGAGCCGACGCCCATCAGCGCCGAGCCGGCGTCGCGCATGATCGTGCGCACGTCGGCGAAGTCGAGGTTGATCAGACCGGGGATCGTGATCAGGTCGGTGATCCCCTGCACGCCCTGGCGCAGGATGTCGTCGGCCTGGCGGAAAGCCTCGAGCACGCTGGTGCGGCGCTCGACCGCCTGCAGCAGCTTCTCGTTGGGGACGATGATCAGGGTGTCGACGTTGTTGCGCAGCTTCTCGATGCCCTCGAGCGCCTGCTGCATACGTCGTTTGCCCTCGAACTCGAAGGGCTTGGTGACCGCGCCGACGGTGAGCGCGCCGATCTCTTCCTTGGCGATCTCGGCGATCACCGGGGCCGAGCCGGTGCCGGTTCCGCCACCCTCGCCCGCGGTGACGAAGACCATGTCGGCGCCCTTCAGCGCCTCCTTGATCTCGTCGCGACTCTCCGCTGCCGCGCCGGCACCCACCTCGGGGTTGCCGCCGGCGCCGAGGCCGCGGGTCAGCTCCTGGCCGATCGAGAGCTTGATGTCCGCATCACACGCCTGCAGCGCTTGCGCATCCGTGTTGACGGCGACGAACTCGACGCCACGAATGCCGGCGTCGACCATGCGACTGACGGCGTTGGTTCCGCCGCCGCCGGCGCCGACCACCTTGATCACCGCGAGGTATGTGGATTCCATCTCCCGATTTCTCCAAGCCCAGTCCCCTTGGGGTCTGGATATGTCCCAATCCAGAGGACTGGGTGTTGAGTTGAGCCTTTGATCTGTCCGACGCTACAGCAATGCTTGAGAGTTAAAGACTACGCTGTAGCCGCGGAAATTGCGCTCAACGTAGGGTATCGGGCGGGGTCTGTCAAACAGTCGGGCGGGCATCCTGCAAGGCGAATTTCTCAAGTCCTACTTGAGGGTTTCACCAACCTAACCCTGCGGTTGAGGGTTTAAGGCGGGGGCGGAAGTTCATGCCCAGAGCCATATACGGCGGGGCGGCCGGGGGCCCGCAGGTCTACATAATCGAGGCTGGTCAGTTCGGGATCGGCCAGGACCGTGGCCGCGGCCCGCCACTTGCGCTTTGCGTCAGCCGAATTGCCGAAGCGCAATTCGATCCCGGAAGTCAGTTCGACCTCCACCCCGCTTTCGCCGAGACGACTGGCGGCGACGTAAGGTCGCAGCGCCGCGGGCGCGGCGGCGAGCACGTGCACCTGTTCGAGCACCGAGCCCTGCACGCGGCCGCCCTTGGGCGCCGAATCGATCGGCAGTTCGGGCAGGTGGACCTGGTCGCCGGGCGGGAACCAGGCGAGAACCGTGCCGTCTTCGGCGACCGCGACGGCGCCGTCGCCGCTGCCGATCGCGGCCACCGGCCGGCTGGAGACGAGGCGCGGCTCCAAGGTCGTGTCGCGCACGACGACGAAGTAGAGGACCCCGACCAGGAGCAGCGCGACGATCCCGCCGAGCAGCAGCCGTTTCCTGCCGGCAAACCGCGTCCTCACAGCGCCCAGTCTTCCGGCCACTCGACCTCACCGAGCACCTGCACCTCGGGCTCGAGCACGACGCCGGTCTGCTCGTACACCCGGCGGCGCCCCTCGGCCATCAGCGCCAGCACGTCCGCCGTCGTCGCGTGCCCGGTGTTCTCGACGAAGTTTGCGTGCTTCTCGGCGAAGCGGGCTTCGCCGAGCGCGAGGCCACGACAGCCGGCCGCCTCCAGCAGCCGGCCGGCGCTGCGTCCCTCCGCTCGGGGGTCCTCCGGGTTCTTGAAGGTCGAGCCGAAAGTCTTGATCCCGGATGGTTGGGCTTCACGACGCTTGCCGCGCATCTCGTTGAGGCGGGCGCGGATCGCCGCCGGATCGTCCGGGTCCAGGTTGAAGGCGACGCGGGAGACGACCTCGCCGGCGGTCAGGTTGGAGCTCCGATAGGCGAAGCCCAGCGAACCCGGCTCGCGCCGCTCGCGACCTTTCGCCGTGAAGACGTCGACCCAGGCCAGCACCTCGGCGAGCTGTCCGCCGTAGGCGTTGGCGTTCATCTTCACCGCCCCGCCGGCGGTACCGGGAATGTTGACGCCGAATTCGATCCCGGCAAGACCCCAGCCGGCAGCCTTGGCCGAGACCGAGGGAAAGCGGGCGCCACCGCCGCAGACGATCCCCTCCCCCTCACGCTCGATCGTCGCCAGCTCGCGGTCGAGCTTGAGCGCCAGACCGCGGAAACCCGCATCGGCGACGAGCAGGTTCGACCCGGAGCCGATCACCCCCAGCGCAAGACCCTCCTCGGCGGCCCAGGCCAACACGGCCAGCAGCTCTCCCTCGTTGCCCGGCCGGGCGAAGAAATCGGCGCTGCCGCCGGTGCGAACCGTGGTCAGGCGGGAAAGCGGAAAGTCGCTTTGCACTCCCGCCGGCCGAGAGCTCACCGGGTCACCTGCTCGCCGTCGCCTCCGGCCAGGGCCTCGCCCTGCTTGAAGACGTCACCCGCGCCGATCGTGACCAGGACCTGGTCCTCGATGCCGACCGCCTGGTTGTGGTCGAGGAGCCGAGCAATCGCGTCCGGGGCGGCATCCGCGTCGGGCAACCAGAGCACCCGCCGCCCTCCCATTCGCTCTGCCGCCGCCTGCGCTACCCGCAAACCGCTGACCCCCGCCAGCTCGCCGACCGGCTCCTCCCGTGCCGGGTAGACGTCGAGGACCGCCGCTTCGTCGGCCAGCGCCAGCGCGGCGCCGAACTGCTCGCCGAAGGCCTTGGTGCGCGAGTAGAGGTGCGGCTGGAAGATCGCGAGCAGGCGACCCGGGTTTTGTTCGCGCAGGGCCGAGAGCGCCGCCCGCACCTCGGTCGGATGGTGGGCGTAGTCGTCATATATGCGCGTGCTCCCGCGCGAGCCCTTCAGCTCGAGCCGGCGCTTGACGCCGGGGAAATCAGCCAGCGCCGCGGTCACCGCCCGCGCCTCGAAACCGGCCGCGACCGCCGCGGCGACTGCGGCACGGGCGTTGAGCAGGTTGTGGTGCCCGGGAACGGCCAGCTCGATCTCCAGCTCGGAGTCCTCCGGCCGCACCACGGCTCGGGCTCCGGCCGTGAACTCGTCAAAAGCACCGCGCAGCTCCGCCAGCGATCCCCAGCGATTGTGGTGGTCCATCTCGACGTTGGTGACGATCGCGATCTCGGGCTCGAGCCGCAGGAAGCTGCCGTCGCTCTCGTCGGCCTCGGCGATCACCCAATCGCCCCCGCCCCAGCCCGCGTTGACGGCTTCGCCGTCCGGGCCGAGCCCGGGAACCTCGCCGCCGACGAAAAAGGCGGGGTCGGCACCCAGGGCGCGCAACGCCCAGACCAGCATCGCCGTCGTGGTCGTCTTGCCGTGGGTGCCGGCGACGGCGATCAAGCGCTTCTCGGCGCAGAGCTCGGCCAGCAGGGCGCCGCGGTGGATCGGCTCGATTCCGCGCTCACGGGCCAACGCCAGCTCCGGATTGTCGGCGCCGATCGCGGTCGAGACGACGACCTCGGCGCCATCGGGCAGATTCGCCGCGTCGTGACCGACGACCGGATCGAGGCCCGCGGCGCGCAGGCGCTCCATATAAGAGGAGTCGCCGCGATCGCTGCCGGTGACGGTCGCGCCGAGCCCGGCGCAGACCAGGGCCAGTCCGCTCATGCCGGCACCGCCGATGCCGATGAAGTGCAGCTTGCGTGCGGACCAATCAGCCACCGGCTGCCTCCAGTACCTCGTCGGCGATGGCGCGGGCGGCGTCGGGACGGGCCAGCACCACCGAGGCGGCGGCCATAGCGGCCAGCTCCTCCCCATCGTCGAACAGCGAGGAGACCCGCTCGGCGAGGAGCGGCGCGCTCAGTGCGGCGTCCTCGATCGACTCCGCCGCGCCCGCCCCGACCATCCAGGCGGCGTTCGCCGTCTGGTGGTCCGCGGTGGCGTACGGGTAGGGGACGAGGATCGCCGGGCGGCCCGCCGCAACGACCTCGAAGATCGAGCCGCCGGAGCGTGCCAGGACCAAGTCGCAGGCGGCCAGCACGTCGCCGAGGTCGGGCTCGTAGGGCAGCAGCGTGTAGCGCTCGGCACGCGGCGCGGCCGCCAGCCTTCCCCGCAGCTCCTCGTGATCGCGGCGACCGCTGAGGTGGAGGACGTGGAAGTCGCGTCGGAACTCGGCGTCGGGACCGCCCGAGCCGGCCTCGGCGAAGGCCTCGATCGCGGCGAAGTTGATCGAGCGGGCGCCCTGGCTGCCGCCCATCACCAACAGGCAACGGTCCTCGGTCGCGATCCCGAAGCGTCGCCGCGCCTCGTCGCGGTCGGCCCGCAGGATCGCCGCCGGCACCGGCCGACCCGTCACCAGGTAGGGATCGCCCTCGCGCCCCGCGATCGGAAAGGAGAGACAGACCCGGCGCGCCCGGCCCGCCAGCAGGCGGTTGGCAAGGCCGAGGTGGCTGTCGGCCTCGGTCAGGACCAGCGGCGTCCGCGTCAGCTGCGCGGCGAGGCCGACCGGGCCGGCGACGTAGCCGCCGCCGCCGAGCACGACGTCGGCGCCGCGCCTTCGCAAGGCGCTCCGAGCTGTCTTCACCGCGCCGGCGGCGAGGGCGACGGCGCGCGCTGCGCGCAGCGGGTTGCGGCGGTCGATCCCGCGCACCTCGAGGAAGTCGATCTCATAGCCGGCGGCCGGCACCAGCTCCGCCTCGATCTTCTCGCGGGTGCCGAGGAAGGAGACCTCCGCCCCGCTATCCCGAAGCTCGTCGGCGACGGCCATCGCCGGCACGACGTGTCCGGCGGTTCCCCCCGCTGCCACTACGACTCTGGGCGCTCTTTCCACGGTTCGCTCGACTCCTTTTAGCGGCAGGCGAACGCCCGCCCTCGACGACGCGCAGTTTGCCGGCGCCGGAGGCGCGACCGGGACGGGCCGCGGCGCTTGCGCGGCCGCCGCGGGCGACGTTGAGGATCAGGCCGACGGCGAGCAGGGTCGCCATCAGGCTGCTGTTGCCGTAGGAAACGAAGGGCAGCGGCACGCCGGTGAGCGGCGCCAGGCCCATCACGGCGAAGAGGTTGATCGTCGCCTGCACCACGATCATCGAGGTCAGGCCGGCGACGAGCAGCTTGGTGTAGCGGTCGCGGGCTTTCTGGGCGACGCGCAGGCCGGCGTAGCCGAACATCGCGAAGAGGCCGACGACGCCGAGGATGCCCATCATCCCCAGCTCCTCGCCGATCACGGCGGAGATCATGTCGGTGTGCGCCTCGGGCAGGTAGAAGGCCTTCTGCACGCCGTTGCCGATGCCGACCCCGAAGAGGCCGCCGGAGCCGAGGGCGATCTTCGCCTGTGCCGCCTGGAAGCCGGCTCCCGCCGCTTCGGAGCCGGGATTGAGGAAGCCGGTGAGCCGCGCCATCCGGTAGGGCTCGACGATCGTCAGCAGCAGGGCGAGGCCGCCGAGGCAGAGGGCGATCTTGCCGAGGTCGGCGGGCTTGGCGCCGGAGGCGATCAGCAGCGCCCCGACCGAGAAGGCGATCACCATCGTCGTCCCCATGTCGGGCTCGGCCATGATCAGCAGGCAGGCGGTGCCGACGACGAGCAGGAAGGGCATCAGGCCCTGCAGCGAGCGCACCCGTTTCGGTTCGCGGGCGAGCAGGTCGGCGCCGTAGAGGATCAGCGCCACCTTGGCCAGCTCGGAGGGCTGGAACTGCAGCGAGCCGGGGCCGAGCCAGCGGCTGGCGCCGTTGGCGCTGGTGCCGGCGACGAGGACGACGAGGAGCAGGAACATCGAGCCGACCAGCAGGGCCGGGGTGAGGCGGCGGATCGCGGTGAGGCCGTGGCGGGCCGCCAGGTGCATCGCGACCAGGCCGACCGCGCCGAACATCAGCGTGCGCTTCAGGTAAAAGGCGCTGTTGGCGAGGCTGCCGTCTTTCAGCACCTGGGTCGTCGAGCTGGCCGAGAAGACCATCACCGCCCCCAGGGCGAGCAGGCAGAGCGTCGCGGTCAGCAGCAGGTTGTACTCGGTCGAGTGAGCGACGGCCCGCGAGCGCTTTTTCTTCTTTGACTTCGAGCCTTTGCCGGCCCTGGCGCCGAAGACGCCGCGACCGAGGTTGAGCGCACGGGCGCTCACGTCAGCGACCCGACGACCTGGCGGAAGCGCTCACCGCGTTCTTCGAAGTTCTCGAAGGCGTCGAAGCTGGCGCAGGCGGGCGAGAGCAGCACGGTCTCGCCGGGTTGCGCCGCGGCCGCGGCGAGGCGCACCGCTTCTTCGAGGTCCTCGCAGAGGTGCAGCTCGACTCCGCCCGCGATCACCGGCGCCAGCGCCTCGGCAAGGCGCCCGGCCGAGGCGCCGGTCAGGTAACAGGCGACGCAGCGCTCGCGCACCGGGTCGAGCAGTGGCGCGTAGGGCTCGCCCTTCTCGCTGCCGCCGAGGATCGCCCGCACGCCGCCCTCGAAAGCGCGCAGGCCGACGGTGGCGGAGGCCACGTTGGTCGCCTTCGAGTCGTTGACGAAGCGCACGCCGTCGAGCTCGGCGACCTGCTCGAGCCGGTGCGGCACGCCGGCGAAGCCGCGCAGTCCCTCGCGGACCGCCTCGCGATCGACGCCCATCGAGAGCGCCGCGGCGGCGGCGGCCATGGCGTTGGCGACGTTGTGCTCGCCGAACAGGCCCAGCTCATCGACGGCGAGCAGTGGCTCGTCGTCGCAGAAGATCGTCCCCTCGGCCAGCGCCACCTCGCAGTCGGGCCCGGCGCCGTGACAGAAGGCGATCCGGCGGGCGCAACCGCCGAGATCGACACCGGCCAGCTCCGGCTCGTCGGCGTTGTAGACGGCGACGTCGTCGTTGCCCTGGTTGGCGAAGATCCGCAGCTTGGCGGCGAGGTAGTCCTCGAGCGTGCCGTGCCGGTCGAGGTGGTCGGGCGCCAGGTTGAGGAAGACAGCGCACTCGGGCGCGAAGGCGACGCTGTCCTCGAGCTGAAAGCTGGAGGCCTCGCAGATGACAGTTGCGTCGGGCTCGATCTCGCCCGCCAATGACGAGAGCGGCGTGCCGACGTTGCCGGCGACAGCCACCGGCTCGCCGGCGGTGCGGTAGATGTGGCCGAGCAGCTCGACCGTGGTCGTCTTGCCGTTGGTCCCGGTCACCGCGACGAAGCGGTTGGGCGTCGCCCGCCAGGCGATCTCGAGCTCCCCCATCACCTCGAGGCCCCGCTCCAGCGCCGCGGCGATCACCGGCGCCTCCCGCGGCACGCCCGGGCTCTTGACCACCGTCCGCACCCCCTCGAGGAGCGCCACGCCATCTGCATCCAGGACGACTTCGACGCCGGCATCCCTAAGTCCTGCCGCCCCATCCGGATACCCGGAATCGACCGCAACGACCTCCTCTCCCCGCGCAGCGAGCAGGCGAGCGACGGCCTGGCCGGACCGGGCCAACCCAACGACCAGATACGGACCCGAGGGCAGCGGTGGCCGGACCTCCTTAGGTGGTGGCGCGCTCATCCGGAATATCTTCGTTCTGGCGGACGACGAACCTGTATTGCTGACGCGGCCGTCTCTCAGTGTCGAGTGGTCGATTGACCCACGAATGCGGTGGCAAATCGTTCAGCCGACACCGCGCTGCCGCGTGAGCGGCTCAATTGTGCCTGGATGGCGGAGGCGATAGAGGATGTGGCGGCGCTGGGGATGGCCAGCGGGAAGGCTCGGGTGATCGAAGTCGTCGGCGGGGTCGTAGCTCATACCCAATCGCTCCATCACGGCGCGTGAGCGGCGGTTCGCCGGAGTGGTGAAGGAGACGATCTCGTCAAGGCCCGCCTCTTCGAAGCCGAAGGCGAGCACCGCGGTTCCCGCCTCTGTCGCGTAGCCCTGCCCCCACGCCGATCGCGCCAACCGCCAACCCACCTCCACTGCCGGAGTGAAGTGCGCCTCAAACGACGGCACGGAGAGCCCGGTGAACCCGATGAACTCGCCACCCTCTCGCGTCTCCAGCGCCCAGAGCCCAAACCCGTTGACCTCGAACCCCGCTTCGATCGCTTCGATCAGATCGTCGCTCTGCGCCCGCGAGAGTGTCCCCGGAAAGTGCTCCATCACCGTCGGGTCTGCATTGAGCTCGGCGAAAGGCTCTCGATCGTCCTTACGCCACCTACGGAGCTTGAGTCGCCGAGTCTCGAGCGCCGGCTGAGGGGACCCGCCCAACTACCGCCCGATGCTCTGCTGGTACAGGGTGAACCCGATCCCCGAGCAAACCGCCGCCACGATCCAGAACCGCAGCATGATCTTGGTCTCCGACCAGGCCAACATCTCGAAGTGGTGGTGCAGGGGGGCCATCAGGAAGACGCGGCGGCGGAAGGTCTTGAAGGAGAAGACCTGGATCGCGACCGAGAGGGCCTCGATCACGAAGATGCCGCCGATGATCAGCAGCAGGACCTCGGTCTGGGTCATCACGGCGAGGGCGCCGATCGCGCCGCCGAGGCCGAGCGAGCCGGTGTCGCCCATGAATATGGAAGCCGGGAAGGCGTTGAACCAGAGGAAGCCGATGCAGGCGCCGACCAGGCAGGCGGAGAGCAGCGCCAGGTTCTGCTGCTCGTTGGTGACGAAGGAGATCGCCGTGTAGGCGAGCAGGACGATCGCGCAGGAGCCGGCGGCGAGGCCGTCGAGGCCGTCGGTGAGGTTGACGCCGTTGGAGGTGCCGCCGATGACGAGGAAGACGAGCACGAAGTAGAGGACAGGGCCGAGGTCGAGGGTGGCGTCGCCGATGCGGAAGTTGAGTATCGGCTCCAGCCCGACCGAGTGGCGGGCCACCCACCAGAGGCCGAGGGCGAGGAAGATCTGGAAGAGGATCTTCCAGCGCGCCGAGAGGCCGAGCGAGCGGCGCTTGACGATCTTGATGAAGTCGTCGGCGAAGCCGATCGCCGCACAGCCCATCGCGACACCGAAGACGGCCATGCTCTGCGCGTCGCGGTCGGAGAGGACGAGATAGGGCACGCAGATCGAGGCGAAGATGATCAGGCCGCCCATGGTCGGCGTCCCCGCCTTGGCGTGGTGCTCCTGCGGCCCCTCCTCGCGGATGTGCTGGCCGAACTCCTTCACCCGCAGGAACTCGATGAACTTGGGGCCGAGGAAGATGCAGATCAGCATCGCCGCCATGCCGGCGATGAGGACTTCACCCATCGCGGGCTTCCTCCAGCAGCTCCGCCAGCGCCTCGGCGACCTCCTCGAGCCCGGCCGAACGCGAGCCCTTGACCAGGATCGTGTCGCCGGGCTCGGCCTGGGCGGCGAGCCATTCGGCCGCCTCCTCGGGGGTGGCGACCAGCTCGTCCGGGGCGTAATCGCGGGCCGGCTCGCCGACCCCGATCAGCAGGTCGATGCCCTCGGCCCGGGCGCTCTCGCCGATCTCGCGGTGGTAGCCGGACGCGCCGGGCCCGAGCTCGCCCATTTCTCCGAGGACAGCGATCCGGCGCTCCGCCTCGAGCGAAGCGAGGTGACCGAGCGCGGCGCGCATCGAGACCGGGTTGGCGTTGTAGCAGTCGTTCACAAGGACGATTCCGTCGCCCAATTCGAGGCGCTCACCCCGAAAGCTTGAGAAGCCTATGTTCCCAGCGCGGTCGGCCATCTCCGCCAGTGACGCTCCCAGCGCGACCCCCGCCGCGACCGCCGCCAGCCCGTTGGTCAGGTTGTGCTCCTCGGCGAAGGGGAAGTGGAAGCGCTGGGCACCGGCGGGCGTCTCGATCAGGGCCTCGGTGACGCCGTCGGCGACGGTGGTCTCGGTGGCAAAGACGTCGCCGCCGGGACCGAAGCGCAGCAGGCGTGGAGCCTCGCTCAGGTGCGGCTCGAGCAGGCCGGCCTGTGCGGGGACGACCGCGGTCCCCTCGGGCGGCAGAGCAGCCAGCACCTCGGCCTTTGCCGCCGCGATCGCCTCGACCGAGCCGAGCAGCTCGACGTGGACCGGCCCGACGTTGGTGATCACCGCGACTTCGGGCTCGGCGATCGCCGCCAGTTCGGCGATCTGGCCGGGGCCGCGCATCGCCATCTCGAGGACCAGCGTCTCGGTGTCGTCGGGAGCCGCGAGCACGGTCAGCGGCAGGCCGATCTCGGTGTTGAGGTTCTCGCGGTTGGCGTGCACCCGTCCCGGCAACAGCGCCCGCGCGATGTCCTTGACCGAGGTCTTGCCGACCGAACCGGTGACGCCGAGCACGCGGGCGCCAAGCTCCCGCCGCCAGGTGAGAGCGAGGGCCTGCAGCGCAGCGAGCGGATCCTCCGCCACGAAGACCCAAACGCCTCCTCTCCCCTCGCTGACTTCGTCTTTACTGTCGGATAGCGGGAGAAAACTCGAACTCAGCGTCGAGTCGATGAGTACGCCCCAGGCGCCGGCCTCGATCGCGGCGGGAGCGAACTCGCCGCCGTTGACGCGCTCGCCGCGCAGGCCGAAGAAGAGGTCGCCGGGCCCGGTATCGCCTGAGTCGATCGTCGCCCGATCCGGCGTGTCGGGCCCACCGCGCGCGACGATCTCCGCGCCGCAGGCGGCGGCGATCTGCTCCCCGCTGAAGTTCAAAGCCGGCGCAACTCCTCGCGCGCGACCTCGCGATCGTCGAAGGGCACCTTGCGACCGCCCGCGAACTCCTGGCCCTGCTCGTGACCCTTGCCGGCTATTACGACCGTGTCGCCAGCGCGCGCCTCGCCCAGCGCCAGCGCGATCGCGGCTTTCCGATCGGGCTCGACCTCGAAGCTGGCGCCGTTCTCGATGCCGGCGACGACTTCGGCGATGATCGCCTCGGGGTCCTCAGAGCGCGGATTGTCGGAGGTGACGACCGCCAGGTCCGAAAGCGAAGCCCCCGCCCGTCCCATCTTCGGGCGCTTGTCCCGATCCCTGTCGCCTCCGGCGCCGAAGACCGAGATCACCCGCCCCTCGCTTAGTCGTCGCGCCGCCCCCAGCACGTTCACCAGTGAGTCCGGCGTGTGCGCATAGTCGACCAAGACGGCGAAGTCCTGCCCCTCGTCGATCGGCTCGAAGCGCCCCGGGACCCCAGCGGCAAGAGCCAGGCCTTCCGCAATCGCCGGGGGTGGAACTCGGAGCACGTATCCGGTGACGAACGCGCCGAGGGCATTGGCGATGTTGAAGTGACCGGGGAGGGAGATGCGCACGTCGACTTTGCTGCCCAGCCAGTCCCCTTCGGCCTTGAAGGCGCGCCGCGTTGGCAGGGAAGGGAGCTCGACACTGAAACGACCACCGGAGGCATCGAAATCAGGGTCGACCGCGGCGAAATCTGCTTCCGCCCCCTCGGCGGAAAAAGTCACGCATTCGAATTCCTGGGCGAGCCGCCTGCCGTATGGGTCATCGACGTTGACGACCGACGCCCGCGGCCCCATCTCGAAAAGCAGCCGCTTGGCCTCGAAGTAGTCCTCCATATCGGCGTGGAAGTCGAGGTGGTCCTGGGTCAGGTTCGTGAACAGCGCCGCCTCGAAATGGATCGCGTCCGCTCGGTGCAAGGCCAGCGCGTGCGAAGACACCTCCATCACGCAGGCCTTATCCCCCGCCCCGAGCATCCGCCTGAAGGTCCCCTGCAGATCGATCGCCTCCGGCGTAGTCCGCTCAACCTCCTCCTCCACGCCACCGACAACCTGCCGCACCGTCCCCAGCAACCCCGTCTGGATCCCCGCCGCCTCGAGAATCTCCCGAATCAAAAAAGCAGTCGTCGTCTTCCCATTCGTCCCGGTAACCCCCACAACCCGCAATTCCCCACTCGGATCCCCATAGAACGCCGACGCCAGCGGCGCCATAGCCGCCCTCGCGTCAGGCACGACAATCTGCGGCACACCCTCGGAAGAGCGCGAGCTTCCCAAGCTCGAGGTCACATCCCGCTCGACGACTAGCGCCGTGGCGCCAGCCTTAACTGCGGCACCAGCGAAGTCATGCCCATCGACCTTCTCCCCCGGCACGCAGAAAAAAAGCGTCCCCGGCCCGACTTTTCGGCTGTCGTAAGCCAACAAGCTCACGTCTACGGAGGCATCCCCCAGGATTCGTGCCTCCGGAATCTCCGCGGCCAGCGCTGCCAATCTCACGCTGTCAAGTCTAGGAAGGGCGTCGGGTGCCCCTGTCGGCGGCTTGTACTTTTTCGGCAATACCTTGCGGCGTCAGCAATCAACTCGTCACCGAAAAAGTTGAGCCGACAGGGGCACCCGACGCCCTAGCTATTCCTGCGGCACACCGAGATAAGGCAACGCAAACGCCGCGATCTTGCCAAAAGCCGGAGCCGCCACCGACCCTCCGTAGATTTCCCCCTGCGGCTCATCCACAATCACCGACACCAGCAACTGCGGGTCCTGCGCCGGCGCAAACCCGATGAACGAGGCGATGTACTTGGTCTCCGAGTAGGTCCCGTTTTCGGCCACCTGTGCGGTGCCGGTCTTGCCCGCCAGCGTGTAGCCGGGCACGCTCACCTCCGACGCCGTACCGCCGGCCTGCAGCACGCCCTCGAGCATTTCGCGCACCTGGGCGGCGACGCTCGCGTCGATCACCCGGTGGCCTTTCGGCTCGTGCACGGTTTCGTCGCCGATCTTCTCGATCAGCTGGGGGCGACGCAGGATGCCGCCGTCGGCGATCGCCTGGTAGCCGGCCATCATCTGCATCGGCGTCACGCCGAGGCCCTGGCCGATCGGCAGGTTGCCCATCGTCGAGCCGGAGTATTCATCCAGCTTCGGCACCAGCCCCTGTTCCTCGGAGGGGTACTGGACGCCGGTCGGGCGACCGAAGCCGAAACGGTCGATCCACTTGCTGAAGCGCGTCGCACCGAGCTTGAGGCCGATCGTGGCGGCGCCGACGTTGGAGGACTGGGCGAGGATCTGCGCCACCGTCAGCGTGATCGGCGGTCGCGCCTCGGCGTCTTCGATGATCCGGTCGGCAACGTGCAGCTGCGAGGGCAGGTAGAAGGACGTTTCCGGGGTCACTTCTTTTTCCTGCAGCGCCGCGGCGACGGTGAACGCCTTGAAGGTCGAACCGGGCTCATACGTGAAGCCGGTGGCGCGGTTGAGCAGGTCTTCGGGGCTGGCGCCGGCAAGGTCGCTGAGGTCGACCGGTGGCCAGTTGGCCATCGCCAGGATCTGCGAGTTGCGCGGATTCATCACGATCGCCGTGGCGCCTTTCGGCGCGTAGGTTTCGCCGACTTCGGCCAGCGCTTCCTCGGTCTTCTGCTCGATCGCCGGGTCGAGCGTGAGCTGGATGTTTTCGCCGTCTTCGGCTTCCTGGGCGGTTTCGAGGCGAATCGGTTCGCCGGTCGCGTCGGTGACGATGCGCCGTTCGCCGTCGGTGCCGTGCAGCACGTCTTCCTCGCCCATCTCGAGCCCGGTCAGGCCTTGGTTTTCGGAGCCGACGGCGCCGATCACCTGCGCCGCCAGCTCGCCCTGCGGGTAGGTGCGGCGGCTGTCGGGGTCCTCGCCGATCCCCTGCAGCTCAAGCCGTTCGATCCGCTTGGCGGTCGGCAGGGGCACCTGTTTGGCCAGGACTGCGTAAGTCGTTTCCCCGGTCACCGCGCCGAGCACCTTGCTCTCGCTGAGCTTCAGGATCGGGGCGAGCTTTTCCGCCGCCAGGGCGGGCTTGCTCACTTCCGGCGGCACGGCGAAGACGGTCGCGGTGTCTTCCGAAGCGGCGAGGGCGTTGCCGCGGCGGTCGAGCACGCTGCCGCGCAGGCTGGGCAGCGGGATCGCTTCGGTCTGCTGGCTGATCGCCTCCGAAGCGAGCTTCGACCCCTGCACCCCCTGCAGCCAGAAGGCGCGGGCACCGATCACGACGAAGCAGAAGAGAAAGCCGGCGAAGAGGAGGCCGATCCTTCGCTCGATCACTTTCATCCGGGTTGGCCTCTAGTAGCCCGAGGCCGCCGACAGCCGCTGGGCGGCGATCGCCACGTCCTGCTTGGAGGCCTGCAGGTAGCCGATCTGGTCCGAGGAAGCGGCGGCGAGGCCTTGGCCGGCGGCTTCGTGGCGAATCCGGGCGGAGCCGTAAAGGTGGGAGACGCGGGCGTTGAGCAGCGAGTTCTCGTCTTCGAGGGCGCCGATGTTGCGGTCGATGTGGCCGGCGGAGGCAGAGAGGCTGAGCGTGACCACGTTGATCGCGACGATGCCGACGAGCAGCACGCCGAGCACGGCGATCCAGGCACGGCCGCGGGTCATCCGAACCATCAGGCCCGAGTCGGGCAGCTGGCGCACCGCGGTCGCGGCGCTGGCGGCGATCGGGATCAGCTGGCCGCCGGGACGGCGAGTGGGCGCTTTGCGACGCGCCGGCGCTTTACGGGCGGGAGCGGCGGTGGACGCGGCTTTGACCGGTCGCGGCTTGCGACGCGGAGGAGCGGCGGCAGGCGCCCCACGTACTGTTGCCGCCTCCATCAGGCCACCGCCTCGTCGGGTTCGGCGATCTTCACCGCGGCGCGCAGGTGGGCGGACTTGGCGCGCGGATTGGCGGCAATCTCGTCGGGCCCGGGGGCCACGGCGCGGCGGGTCAGCAGGTCGGCTTCGGGCTCACGGCCGCAGACGCAGACCGGCAGCTCGGGCGGACAGACACAGCCCTTGGCGCGCTCGGCCAGGAACCGCTTGACCGGGCGGTCCTCCAGCGAGTGGAAGGAGATCGCGGCGAAGCGGCCGCCGTCGGCGAGCATGTTCCAGGCCGTCGGCAACGCGTCCTCGAGCGAGTCGAGCTCGCCGTTGACGGCGATGCGGATCGCCTGGAAGGTCCGCTTGGCCGGGTGACCGCCGCCGAAGCGGGCAGAGGCCGGCATCCCGGCTTTGATCGCGTCGACCAGCTCTGAAGTCGTCGAAAGCGGGCGGCGACGGACGATCTCACGCGCGATCCCGCCGGCGTAGCGCTCCTCGCCGAAGTGCCGCAGGGCTTGGGCCAGACGGGACTCCGGCCACTCGTTGACGATGTCGGCGGCGCGGAGCTGTTGGCGGGTGTCCATGCGCATGTCGAGGGGGGCGTCGTAGGAATAAGAGAAGCCCCGCTCCCAGGCATCGACCTGCATCGAGGACATTCCGAGGTCCATGTAGACCATGTCTGGACGCATGCCTTCGCCGTGCAGGGCCCGGAGACCTGCCGCAAAGTCGCTGGAAATGAAGCGGGTTTGGCAGGGCGCCTCGGCCGCGAAGGCCTCGTAGCGGGCCAGCGCGTCGGGGTCTCGGTCGATGCAGATCAAGGTTCCAGAAGGCCCGAGTCCGGCCGCGACGAGGCGGGCGTGGCCACCGGCGCCGAAGGTGCAGTCGATCGCCAGCTGTCCCGGATGCGGGTCGAGCAGGGCGGTCAACTCCGATGCGAGGACGGGTTGGTGTTCGGCGGCCATGAAGAAAAGGTTTGCGCGTCCTAAGGACGGGCCGGTGGCGGTGGCTGGACGGGCGTGGACGGCCATCTCACTCAGGCGCTCCGTTCGCGGCCAGACCCTCGGCGATCTCCGGCGCGGCGGCGTCGAGATCGGCCTCCTGCTTGGCCCAGGCCTCGGCGTTCCAGATCTCCAGGTACTCGCCCGCGCCGACGACGACGCAGGCGCCGTCGAGGCCGGCGTGCTCGATCAGCGGCTTGGGCACGCGGATGCGCCCGGCGGAGTCGAGCTTCTCGTCGAAGGAGCCGCCGTGGAAGCGGCGGCGCAATTGGCGCGCGTCGCGGCCGAACGGGCTGTGCGGCGAGAGAAAGCGGTCGGAGAGCTGCTCGAACTCATCGGTCGTGTGCACCCAGACGCAGGGGTCGAAGCCCTTGGAGAGAACGATTCCATCAGCAAGGGAGGCCCGGAACCTGGAAGGGACGGTGAGGCGATCCTTCGAATCGAGACTGTGCTCGTAGAGGCCCCGAAATGCCACCGCCGGTTCCTTTCGTCGCGAGCTGTCGAGATGGACCAGGAAAAGAGTTAGGACCGAGGTGATGAGGTGGGAGGAGCCTCACCACCCCGGTCCTGGGCTTCAACTCGAGCGGCACAGTACCCCACTTTCTCCCACTTTGCAACACGACCCCACAATGCAATCCCATTTGCAGCCCTGCGTTAGGTTGCCCGCGTGAGCGAAGAGCCGGCCCAAACCGCCCCGGAGGCACCGGACGACGCCGACGACCTGCGCGGCTTCCACTTCAAGCGGCTGCTCAACAAGCCGCTGACCTGGACCCTGATCGGGGTCGAGGTGGCGCTCGTCGGCATCCTCCTCGCCGCCTACGTCAATCCCGCGATCGGCGGCGCCGGCGCCGTGGTGGCCTTCCTCGGCGGCGTGCTGCTCGTCTTCGTGATCGCCGACTCGCGCGCCGAGCAGGGCTTCTTCGAAACCTACGCGGCCAAGAACGGGCTGGAACTGGGCGGTCGCAGCCCGCTGCCGGAAACGACGCCGCTGCTGCGCAAAGGAGACGACCGCTACGCCGAGCGCTCCCTCTCCGGCTCGTTCGGGGAAGGCGTCGAAGGGATCCTCGCCCTCTTCACCTACGAGGACGAGAGCACCGACGCCGACGGCAGCCGCCAGACCAACTACTACCACTACACCGTCGGCCTGGTGCCGGTGCCCGAGTGCGTCTCCCACGTGCCCGAGCTCTTCTGCCGCCGCAAGTCCGGCCTGCGCTCGCTGGAGAAGGTCGAGGACGTCTTCCGCTCGACCGAGCGGGTCAAGTTCGAGAGCGAGGCACTCGACGAGCGCTACGAGATCTTCTCCGGTAAGGACCAGGTCTGGCTGCGTCGCCTCTTCTCCCCCACCTTCGTCGTCTGGCTCGGCGAGGAAGCGCCGAAGAAGTTCGCCTTCGAGCTGGTCGACGGCACCCTCTGCTGCTTCGTCAACGGCCACGAGAAGTCAGCCGCCGCGCTCGACACGATGCGCGCGGCCACGGCCACGGTCGCCAGGCGCCTCCAGGAAGAGTCGCTGGAAACCAGCCCTAGCGGGAGCTGACAAGACTCGCTAGCTGAACCCGCTCAGCAGCACGTCGGCGTTGGCGATCAGGGCGGCGGCGATCATCAGCAGCACCGAGGGAACGAGGACGAGGGCGATCACGAGCTGGATCTTCGGCGCCGCCCGGGCGGCGTGCTCTTCGACCAGGCGGCGCTGGTCACGGCGCAGCGCGCTCGACTGACGGCGCAGCTGCTCGGCCAGCGGCGAGCCGTAGCGACGCGAGCGCTCGATCGCCGCGCAGAGAGCCGCCACCTCGCTGCCGGAGGCGCGCGCCCGCAGAGAACGCAAGGCCGCAGCGAGAGACTGGCCGCAGGAGAGCTCGGCGACGGTGATCCTGAGCTCGTCGGCCAGCGGGCCCTCCCCGGCGGCGGCGAGCTCGGCGAAGCCGGCGGCGGTGCCGCGCCCCGCGGTTGCGTCGACCGCAAGCAGGTCGCAGGCATCGGGCAGGGCGCTGCGCAGGCGGCGATCGCGCAGGCGGGCCCGTCGCTCGAGCAGCGCATCGGGGAACAAGAACCCGGCCGCCGGGATCCCGACGGCGACCAGCAGCGAGATCCGCCCCGGCGCGGCGGGAGCGCTCACCAGTGCGACCATGGCACCCGCGAGCATCCCGCAGGCCTTGGCCAGGAGCACCGCGGCCAGCGGCAACCGCCCTTCGAGGCCGGCGCGACGGATGCGAGCCGGCAGGCCGAGCCGCAGCGCCGCGCGCGCCGCGCGCCGGTCGAGGACCTCGCCGGCAAGCAGGCCGATCAAGCCCCGCCCGGCGGTCAGCTCGCGCGCCGCGGCGACCAGCAGCAGAGCGGCCAGAGCGGCGAGCACGCCGGGCGGATTCACTCGACCACCCGGGCAAGGCGGCGAATCGCCAGGAAACCGCAGAGCTGCAGCGCGCCCGCCAGAGCGAGCAAGACCGCCCCGCCCGGCGCTCCCACCACCTTGCCCAGGAAGCCGGGCTGCAACAGCTCGGCAAAGAGGGCGCCGCCGGTCGGCATCGCCACCACGAGCAGGCCGGTGAAGCGCGCTTGCGAAGTAGCGGCCCTGGCGTCGTCGGCGACCCGATCGCGCTCGGCGGCCCCCTCGGCGAAATGACGAAGGAGACCGGCAAGATCGCCACCGGCCAGTCGCTGGCTGAGCAGAGCGGCGGCCAGCGCGTCCACCCTGACCGAGCGCATGCGGCGACGCCAGGCTGCGATCGCGCCCGCGGTCGGCGCGCCGAGCTCCAGCTCGGCGCCGAGACGGACCAGCTCGACCGAGGCGGGGCCAGCGAGCGAAGCGGCGGCGGCGGGCAGCGCCGTTCGCAACGAGCTGCCGGCGCTGAGCGAGTCGGCAACCGCATGGGCGACTTCGGGCAGGGCACGCTCAACCATGCGCCGGTAACGACGCCGTCGCGCGGCGAGCAGCCAAGCGCTCGTAGCCGGACCGGCGACGGCGAGCGGCAGGGCGAGCCAGGGGCCGGCGACGAACCACCCCGTGGCAATGGCGGCGACGGTGGCGAGAGTCGCCAGCCGACGCCGCTCGACGATCGATGGCGAGTAACCCTCGCGGCCGGCCCGTCGCAGTGGCTCCAGCGCCCAGCGCAACCAGCGCGCCAGGGCCGGGCTGGCCAGCAGTGCCTCACGGCCCGCGACCGCGACGAGAGCGCCGGCGGCGGCACCGGCGAGCGGGACGAGCAGACCGGCAATGGAGCTCATCGCCCCACCCCGGCCTCGAGCGTCCGCACCGCCGTCCGCCCGGCAACCCGAACGACCTCGGCGATCTCCGCCACCGCGCGCGATCCGTCGACCCGGCGCTCGAGCTGGACGATCAGGTCGATGCCGCGCTGCACCTGCTCGGCGATTGCCTCATGCGGCAAGCCGACCCCGGCCATCAGCGCCAGCGTCTCGAGCCGGGCCACCGCGTCGGCGGCAGAGTTGGCGTGCACGGTCGAGAGCGCCCCGTCGTGGCCGGTGTTGAGCGCGGTCAGCAGGTCGAGCGCCTCGGCGCCGCGCACCTCGCCGATCACGATCCGGTCGGGACGCATGCGCAGCGCGTTGCGGAGCAGGTCCCGAACCGTCACTTCCCCCCGCCCCTCGACGCTCGCCGGCCGGCTCTCGAGCCGCACCACGTGACGCTGCTGCAGGCGCAGCTCCGCCGCGTCCTCGATCGTCACCACCCGCTCCGCCGCGCCGATGAAGCTGGAGAGCGCGTTGAGCAGCGTCGTCTTACCCGAGCCGGTGCCGCCGCTGATCACGAGGCTGCGCCGCTCTGCGACGGCCTCGCGGAGCAGCTCGCACTGCGCGGCACTCAGCGTGCCCAGCTCGACCAGCTGCGCCGGGCCCGGTCGCTCCGCGCCGAAGCGCCTGATCGAGACCACTGGCCCGTCGACAGCGAGCGGGGGAATCACGACGTTGACCCGCGAGCCGTCGGCGAGCCGGGCGTCGACCATCGGGTTGAGCTCATCGACGCGCCTTCCCAGCGGGGCGAGGATGCGCTCGATCGCGTTGCGCAGCTCCTCCTCGTCCGGAAAGCGCACCTCGACCGCTTCGATCCGCCCGGCGCGCTCCACGTAGACGCTCTCGAACCCGTTCACCATCACCTCCTCGACCGTGGGGTCGGCGAGCAGCACCTCCAAGGGGCCGAGGCCGACGGTGTCGCGGACGATGCGGGCCGCCAACTCCGCCCGCGTCGCGGCGCCGAGCAGCACCGCCTCCTCATCGACGAGCGCACCCACCTCGTCCGCCAGGTCCATCCCCGGCGCCCGCCCCGCGGCGGCCTCGCCGCGACGGCGCTCGATCAGGCGAAGCCGCAGGCCGTCGGCGAGCTCAGCGAGGTGATGCTCACCGGACCGCACCTCAACCCGCCACCAGCAGCGTCAGCTTGCGGGCGAAGCTTTCGGCCGCGATCAAGCGCAGGGCCTGACGGCGCGTCAGCGCCAGGGTCGCGGCCGCCGTTCCGCCCGGCCCGGGCCCGTCGGCGCCGGGCCCGAGACCAAGCAACGGCACCGCTGTCGCCGCGACGTAGGTCTTGCCCGGACCGGCCGCGGACGGTTCGGTGGTGACGACGACGTCGACCCGCGCTCCCTGCTCGGCCGTCCCGATTGCCGGCAATGCATCCGCCCCGCTCACCGAGATCTCAACCGGCTGTCGATGCGTCCCGATCGCATCGACAGGGCCCCGTCCGGACGTCGGTGGGTGAAGCTGGCCGGCAAGCAGATACGAACCGGCGCTCAGATCAGCGGCGGGGACCAGCCCGATCGCTTGCGCCGGCGAACGCAGGGCTCCGGCCGGCACGAACTTCACCGGTACCCGCCTCGCTTCGAGATCGTCCGCCGCGACACCCGGCTCCACCGGCTTGCCGGCCGGTAGCGCCCGCGTCGCGATGACCACCTCGCGCAACGGTCCGTAGCCGCGCGCCACCTTGCTGCCGTAGCTGTCGGCGATACCGGCGGCGAGGACCGCGGCCACGAGCGCGAGCACGAGGAAACCGACCGCCCGCGAACGCCTGCTCACGCCGCCGGTCCATCCTCCGGCTCGGCGAGCCGCAACTCGAGCACGGCCAGGGTCCCCTGCTCGGAGCGGCGCAGGGCAAAGCGTCCGCCATGGTCGATGGCGACCCGCCGCACCACGCCGAGTCCGTGTCCATGCCGCTCGCGCCCGGAGACGTGAGCGATTACACGGCCGGGACCGCGTCGCGAGCGCTGCCGGCGGCCCCGGCCCGAGTCGACCACGGCGATCCGCAAACGTCCCTCGCGCACGCGCGCGGCGACCACGATCGACGGCCCGCCGTGTTCGATCGCGTTGACGATCAAGTTGTCCAGGGCCTGACTGAGTGCGAACCGATCGCCCTTGACCAGGGCCCCTCCCGCGTTCCAGCGCAAATCGAGCGAGGCATCGGCGAGCCGGGCCCGATCCTCCCATCGAGCGACGGCAGAGCGAGCCAGGACAGCCGCCTCGATCGTGCCCCAGACCGCGACCGCGGGCCCGCCGTTGATCTCGCGGTCGAGCCGTTCGAGCGCCGCTGCGGCGAGCTCGATCGGGTCCTCCCCCGCGCCGAATTCGCCGAGGCGGGGGCCGCCGGAGAAAGCGACCGCCTGCAGGGGGCGGCGCAGCTCGTGCAACGCCGCGTTGAGGGCGCTGCGACGGCGCCCGGCGCGCAGCCCCTGGGCGGCCACGGCAGCCGCCATCGAGAGGACCAGTGGCCAGCCCGCGGCGAATTGCGCGAGCTCGGTCATCCCTCGAGCAGCCGGTAGCCGAAGCCCCAGGCGTTGACGACGTAACGCCCGTCCTCGGGGTCGAGTTTGCGGCGCAGGCGACTGGCGTGCGAATCCAGGGTTCGCGTCCGCGCCGGGGACCGGTAACCCCAGACAGCTTCCAGCAGCTCGCCCTTTGAGAAGACGCGAGTCGGGTCGCCGGCGAGCACCCGCAGCAGGCCGAACTCCTTGTTCGAAAGGGCGACCTCGCGATCGCTCACCCAGACCTTGCGCCGGGTCGAGTCGACGACGATCTCGCCGACCCGGAGCGGGCCCTCGCGGCGGCTCCGCCCCCGCCTCAAAACAGCGGCGATGCGCGCCCGCAGCTCGCGATAGAAGAGCGGCTTCACGACGAAATCGTCGGCTCCGCTCTCCAGCCCGCGCACCCGGTCCTCATCCGAGCCGTGACCGGTGAGCACGATCACCGGCAGGTTCGGGTCAAAGCGCGAGCCGACGCCGTCGGCGGCGCGGATCTCGCGCAGCACGTCGAGCCCGGAGGCGTCGGGCAGAGAGAGGTCGAGCAGAAGCAGATCGGGTTGGTTGAAACGACAGAGCCGCAGCGCGTCGGCGGCGTTGGGGGCGGGCAGGACGCCGAAGCGATCGGCGACGAGGTTGTCGCAGAGCAGCTCGAGGGTCGGCGCGTCGTCCTCGCAGACGACCAGGCTGGCTATCTCTTCTCGTTGGGGCAGCATGGGCGGCGCTAAGGCGAGCGCGGCCAGATCTCTCCCCCCGCCCCGGCCGGGAGCTCCAGCACGGCGCTCGCGCCGCCGCAAAATGCGAACCGATTCGGCGCGACCCCGAGCCGCCTCGCGACCACTGCACCCTCTCCGTCGAGGAAATAGAGATCGAGCGCGAAGCGCATGCCGAAGGTATGGACGGAGGAGCAGCGCGGGATCAGCAAGCCGCCGCCGACCGCCTCCCGGTCCAGCGCCGCCAGCCCGAGGAGCCGAGCCCGCAACCCACGCGCGAGGCGAACCTCGCGACCGGCAACCGTCGCCACGGGGAGGCGACCGAGGCGCGCGGCGAGATCGGACTCAGACATCTTCCCCTCAAGGAGTGGGGAGCGAGCGATCCTCCCCCGCGCTTCCGCTCCGATCGGCCAATCGTCACGAGGGTGCAAACGCTCATTCAGGCACGGCCCCACCGAGGCATGGGACTACGATGATCGGCATGATCCAGCACCTGTTCTCACCGGGCTTGTGAGGGCAGACCGGCTTCAACTCATGGATAAGAAAACGACCCGCCGAGGGAACTACGAGTCTGGCTCCGACTACGTGCTTGAGTACGGGGAGCTTCGCTTCGCCTTCAACGAGGAGGACTTCGGCCAGCGGGTCGAGCAGGCCGCGGTCAAACTCGGTTTCGTCGACCAGGGCCTGAGCCAGGAGGAGCTCGACGACCTCCTCGACCTCGCCGTCAGCGGCGAGATCGCCGAGCCCAGCTCGCGTCTCGGCGAGCACATCAACGACAACTGGGACGACCTCGTCGGCCCGGCCAACCGCAGCCTCGTGCACTGGCTGCGCCGCCTCGTCTTCCGCGGCGCCTGGCTCGACCAGCGGGTCAAGGAGGGCGAGCTCGACATCCTCTTCGACGAGCGCACCCAGACCTTCGGTTACGTCCAGCCGGACCGCAGCTCCGAGCTGATCGAGCTCTCCAAGGAGCCGAGCTGGCGCCGCATCGCCTACCGGCGCTAGCGGCGGCCTCGCTCTCCCCTTACTGCCGGCGCTCGAGCGCCGCGACGACGGTCAGCGAACCACTCGCCGAGGCCAGGTTCAGGCCCCCGTCGAAGATCTCTTTCGCCGTCTCGGCCTCCTCGAGGCGGGTCAGCGAGTCGACCAGGAGGATCACGTCCTCACCCTCCTCGGCGCGGCGGCGGGCCGAGGCGAGGGCGTCGCCGGCGTGGCGTGCCGACGCCGCGACCACGAGCTCTGCCTCCGGCGCCTCGCGCTTCCAGTCGGCGAGCTCCTCAGGGCTCGGATCGACGAGCAGGGCAATCGAGCCCTCGGCCAGCTCGGCGGCGATCTCACGCAGCAGCGCGGTGCAGGACTCGCGACCGTCGCCGTAGACCAGCGACTGGCGGCCCGGCGGCGGCGTCAGCAGGTCGCTGACCTGCAGGGCCTTGCTGCGGCGCCCGAAGCGACGGCGGCGCCGTTTGCGCTTGGGGCCCGGGGGGTCTGACGAGGCCGTCGCTGCCGGCGTCGACTCGGGCTCTGCCGCTGCCTCTGGAGCCTTCTCGCGAGCCGGGCGATCCGCGCGGGCGGGGCGCTCTTCGCGAGGAGGACGCTCCTGCCGGGCAGGACGCTCTTTCGCGGGCGTGCGGCCCTCGCGGGAGGAACCCTCGCCGCGCTCGCGCGGGCGGCGATCCCGTCCGCCCCGCTCGCGCCGGGGACGCGACGGGCGCTCTTTCGCCTCTGAGGACGAGGGCGTCGGCCGGGACGAACCACCGTCGCCGTCGCTCAGCTTCTCGATCAGCTCCTCGCGGCGCAGCATGCGGTAACGCGGCACTGCCGCCTCGGCGGCAAGCGCGTGCAGCTCGGCGATGTGCTTGGACTCCAGCTCAGTCTTAGTCATAGGTGCAGCACCTTATTGCAGCGACTTGACGGGCGAACCGGCGGGGTCGATGCCCGCCTCGGCCGCCGCCGCCGGCCAGGCCTCGGCCGCGCGCTTGACCTCGCGGCGCGACCAACCCAGCTCATCCCCCATCGCCGCGGCCACCTCACGCGCTGAGGCGGCATCGCGGAGCTGCGGCGCGGCGAGCAGGCCGAGCCGGGTGCGCCGTAGGAGCACGTCGGCGACGCTGCGGGCCTGCTCGTAGCGGACCGCGATCACCGCCTCGGCAAGCAGGTCGGGGCGGCCGGCCACGATCGGCTGCGCCAGCTTCGGCTGTTCGCGCGCCAACGCCAGGACTTTGCGGGCGGCATGCCCGTAGCGGAAGGCGAGCTGGGCGAGCGCCTCCTCCCCCACGCCCTGCGGCGCCTCCAGGTCCTCCGGCCGCGCCGCCATCCCGAGCGGGATCTCGGCGGTGTGGCAAGGAGCCTCACGGCCCTCGCGCTCGACCAGGCGATCGACGGTCTGCTTGGCCATCCGCCGCCAGGTGGTCAGCTTGCCGCCTGTGATCGTCAGCATCCCCGAGGAGGTCTCATAGAGCTCCGCCTTGCGCGAGATGTCGACCGACTTCTTCGGGTCGCCGGTGGCGATCAGCGGCCGCACCCCGGCGTAGGCGCCGACTATGTCGCCGACGCCAAGTGAGATGCCGAAGAACTCGTTGGCGGCATCGAGGAGGTAGGCAACGTCCTCCTCGCCCGGGCGCGGGTGGTCGATGTCGCCCTCGAAGTCGTTGTCGGTGGTGCCGACCAGCGTGCGTCCGTACCAGGGCAGGGCGAAGATCGCCCGCCCTTCGCCGGCGGGCAGGATGCAGGCGGCCGAGCCGGTCGAGAGCTTCTCGCGGTCGATCAACACGTGGGTGCCGCGACTGGGCGAGATCCTCGGCACGTCCTCCTCCTCGACCACCTCCTCGGGTCGGATCCGGTCGGCGAAGACGCCGGTGGCGTTGACGACGTTGTCGGCGCCGACCTCGATTCGCCGGCCGGAGGAGGCCTCGACGAAGGCGACGCCGTCGGCGCGGCCGTTTTTGCTCAGCACCTCGACCACCTCGGCACCGTTCAGCATCACCGCGCCGAAGCGCTCGGCCTCGCCGAGCACGGTCAGGGTGAGGCGGACGTCGTCGGTCTGACAGTCGTAGAA
>Ga0207682_10000044_pt1 | contig 51808 bp, 48 predicted proteins | sample KBSM63metaG_FD_184332 | JGI IMG/M metagenome (GOLD analysis project Ga0207682, IMG submission 184332) | Miscanthus rhizosphere microbial communities from Kellogg Biological Station, Michigan, USA - KBS M6-3 metaG (SPAdes) (version 2) | ecosystem: Host-associated > Plants > Roots > Rhizosphere >... | reverse complement strand
CGTCACGGGCTCCAAGGCGTTCGCGCGCCTGATCCTCGCCGGCGACTACGCGGGCGCGGTGGAGGTCGCGCGCTCGCAGGTGAGCAACGGCGCGCAGATCATCGACGTCAACATGGACGAGGCGATGCTCGACTCGAAGGCGGCGATGGTCCGCTTCCTGTCGCTGATCGCGTCCGAGCCCGACATCGCGCGCGTGCCGGTGATGATCGACTCGTCGAAATGGGAGGTGATCGAGGCGGGCCTGAAGTGCGTGCAGGGCAAGCCGATCGTCAACTCGATCTCGCTCAAGGAAGGCGAGGACGCGTTCCTGCACCACGCGCGCCTCGTGCGCCGCTACGGCGCGGCGGTGATCGTGATGGCGTTCGACGAGAAGGGGCAGGCGGACACGCTCGCGCGGAAGACCGGCATCGCGCGCCGCAGCTACGAGCTGCTCGTCGACAAGGCCGGCTTCCCGCCGGAAGACATCGTCATCGATCCGAACGTGTTCGCGATCGCCACCGGCATCGACGAGCACAACAACTACGCGGTCGACTTCATCGAGGCGACACGCTGGATCAAGGCGAACCTCCCGCATGCGAAAGTGTCGGGCGGCATCTCGAACGTGAGCTTCAGCTTCCGCGGCAACGAGCCGGTGCGCGAGGCGATCCACACGGTGTTCCTGTATCACGCGATCCGCGCGGGGCTCACGATGGGCATCGTGAACGCCGGCCAGCTCGGCGTGTACGACGAGCTCGATCCGCAACTGCGCGAGCTCGTCGAGGACGTCGTGCAGAACCGCGCCCGCGCCGACGGCGCCAGCCCCACCGAGAAGCTCGTCGCCTTCGCCGAATCGTACAAGGCGTCGGGCCGCAAGCCGGAGGAGGATCTGGCGTGGCGCGACGGGCCGGTGGAAGCGCGCCTCACGCACGCGCTGGTGAAGGGCATCGCCAACTGGATCGTCGAGGACACCGAGGCGGCGCGTGTGGCGATCGCCGCCCGCGGCGGGAAGCCGATCGAGGTGATCGAGGGCCCGCTGATGGACGGCATGAACGTCGTCGGCGATCTCTTCGGCGCCGGCAGGATGTTCCTGCCGCAGGTGGTGAAGAGCGCGCGGGTAATGAAGCAGGCGGTCGCGCACCTCATCCCGTTCATCGAGGAGGAGAAGAAGCGCTCGGGCGTCGAGGCGAAGCCGAAGGGACGGATCGTGATGGCGACGGTCAAGGGCGACGTCCACGACATCGGCAAGAACATCGTCGGCGTGGTGCTCCAGTGCAACAACTTCGACGTCGTCGACCTCGGCGTCATGGTCGCGTCGCAGAAGATCCTGGCGGCGGCGCGCGAGCACAACGCGGACGCCATCGGCCTCTCCGGCCTCATCACGCCGTCGCTCGAGGAAATGGCGCACGTCGCCGGCGAGATGCAGCGCGAAGGCTTCACGATGCCGCTTTTGATCGGCGGCGCGACGACGTCGCGCGTCCACACCGCGGTGAAGATCGCGCCGCATTACAAGGGCCCCACCGTGTACGTGCCGGACGCGTCGCGCGCGGTCGGCGTCACCACGAGCCTCCTGTCGCCGGACCAGCGCGACGGCTACGTGGCCGAGGTCGCCGCGGACTACGAGCGCATCCGGGTGCAGCACGCCGGCCGGAAGGGTCCGTCGCTGATCCCGCTCGCCGCGGCGCGTGCCAACGCGCTCGCGACGGACTGGACGCGCTACGCCCCCGCCGCGCCGGCGCTCGTGGGCGTGCGGCCGTTCCGCAACGTCGACCTCGCACTCCTCGTGCCGTTCATCGACTGGGGCCCGTTCTTCCAGGCCTGGGAGCTCGCCGGTCCGTATCCGGCGATCCTGGCGGACGCCGTCGTGGGCGAGACGGCGCGCGGCCTCTTCGCCGAGGCGCAGGCGATGCTGAAGCAGGTGGTGGACGGCCGCTGGCTGACCGCGAGCGGCGTCGCCGGAATCTGGCCGGCCAATGCGGACGGCGACGACATCGTGCTGTGGAATTCGCCGGCGCGGCGGGAGCGCGCGCTGACGTGGCACAACCTGCGGCAGCAGAACCAGCGGCCGCCCGGCAAGCCCAACCAGTGCCTTGCCGATTTCGTGGCGCCGGCGGCGACGGGCGTCGCCGATCACGTCGGCGCGTTCGCCGTCACCGCCGGCCTCGGCATCGAGCGCAAGCTCGACGAGTTCGCACGCGGGAAGGACGACTATTCCGCGTTGATGCTGAAGGCGCTCGCCGACCGTCTCGCGGAAGCGTTCGCGGAATGGCTGCATCTTCGCGTCCGGCGGGAGCTCTGGCGCTATGCCCCGGACGAGGCGCTCGACAACGCGGCGCTGATCGGCGAGGCGTACCGCGGCATCCGTCCCGCGCCGGGCTACCCGGCCTGTCCCGACCACGCGGTCAAGGCGCCGCTCTTCGAGCTGCTCGAGGCGCCGCGCCTCGGCATGTCGGTCACGGAGAACTACGCGATGTGGCCGGCGGCGGCGGTGGCGGGCTTCTACCTCGCGCACCCCGACGCGCACTATTTCGCCGTGGGCAAGATCGGCGAGGACCAGCTCGCCGATTTCGCCGCGCGCACGGGCCTCACGCTGGACGAGGCGCGCCGCCGGCTCGCGCCGAACCTGTAGGTCGCTCGCGTCAGGCCGCGAGCGCGGCCGGCGCGTCGTCGAGCGCGATGACGTCGGCCTCCGCGAGCGCGCGGGCGACGGCCGCCGCCGCCACGTCGGCGCCCATCGCCATCCCTTCGATGCGGATCACCCGCACGTCGGTGATGCCGAGGAAGCCGAGCACCCCGCGCAGATACGATTCCTGGAACTCGAACCGCAGCATCGGGCCCTTGGTGTAGACGCCGCCGCGCGACAGCACGAGGATCGCGCGCTTGCCCTTCAGCAGCCCTTCGGGCCCCTCCGCGGTGTAACGGAACGTGCGGCCCGCGCGCGCGACGTGGTCGATCCACGCCTTCAGCGCCGACGGAATGCCGAAGTTGTACATCGGCGCAGCGATCACGAGGACGTCCGCGGCGAGCAGCTCGTCGATCAGCGCGTCGGAGCGGGCGAGCGCCGCGGCCTGCGGGCCGTCGCGGTCCTCCGGCGCCCGGCCCATTCCGCCGAGGAAGTCGCCATCGAGATGGGGCAGCGGCTCGCGCGCGAGGTCGCGGGCCACGATCCGGCTGCCGGTCTCGCGGGACGCGATGGCCGCCGCGACGCGGGCGCTGACCTGCGCGGTCCGGGAGGCGGCGCCCGCCGGGCTGCTCGTCACCAACAGTACATTCTTCATCGCTTGCTCCTTGGGTCGCCGGCATTGCCGGCCGAGTCGATGAAGTGAAGTTAGAGGTTTCTCCCTGGTTGATCAATTGGGTTAATATTGATCAACTGTTTCTTCCAAGGAAACCATGCCATGGACACGCTGGTGTCGCTGAAGGTGTTCCGAAGCGTCGTGGAGGGCGGCAACTTCGTCAGCGCGGCCCGGGCGCTCGACCTGTCGACGGCCATGGCGAGCAAGCATGTCGCCAACCTCGAGAAGCGCCTGGGCGTGCGGCTGCTGAATCGCAGCAGCCGGCACGTGAGCCTCACGGACGCCGGCCGCGTCTACTACGAGCAGTCCCGCGACGCCCTGGACAACCTCGACGCCGCCGAAGCGGCCGTCGGCCAGGACGCGGCGGCGCCGCACGGCGTGCTGAAGGTGACGGCGCCCGTCTGGTTCGCCAACGCGCGGTTCGCCCGCTTTCTCGCGCGCTACCGCGCGCGGTACCCGGACGTGACGGTGGACGTAAGCCTCAACGACCGCGTCGTCGACCTGGTCGAAGACGGCTTCGACCTGGCGCTGCGCGTGACGGCGACGCCGGGGCCGGCGCTGATCGCGCGGCCTCTCGACACGCTGCGGTTCCGGCTGGTCGCCACCCCGGACTACGTGAAGGCGCACGGCGCCCCGGCGGCGCCGGCGGATCTCGCCGCGCACGCGACCATCGGCTACATCTACGCTCCGAGCGGCGACCAGTGGCCGTTCGAGGGACCCGGCGGCGCCGTCCTGCCCGCACGTGTCGTGCCCGTGCTGCGGACCAACAACACGACGCTCGTCCACGAGATGGTGCTGACCGGCGTCGCGGTCGCCCCGCTGCCCCCGTGGATGGTGGACGAGGACCTGGCGGCGGGACGGCTCGTCGAGCTGCTGCCGGCGCATCGGCTGGTGGCGGCGACGCTCTACGCCGTCTATACGAGCCGTCGCTACCTGGCGCCGAAGGTCCGGACGTTCGTCGACCTGATGGCGTCCGGCTGCAGCGAGGCGGCGAAAGCGCAGCCATGACGACCGGCGCGGCGCCGACGCTCGACACGTATCTCGCGGAGTTCGCGCGCCATGGCGGCACCGACGACGGGTACCTGCGCCAGCACTGGCCGCGCTTCGTTCGCACCAAGGCGATCTTCGAGCAGGACTGGCGCAGGCGCGACGCGCGCGTGCTGGATCTCGGCGCCCACTGGCTGCACCAGGCGCTGCTGTTCGCGCTGGACGGCTACCGCGTGACGGCGGCCGATCTCGCGACCACGCTCGCGGCACCGAACGTCGCGGCGCTCGCGCGCGCGCACGACATCGCCTTGGTCGAGGTCGACGACCTCGCTGCGCCCGCCGCGCTCGCGCGCTTGCCGGACAACGCGTTCGACGTCGTGATCGCCGGCGAGATCCTCGAGCACCTCGCCTTCAATCCCGTCGGACTGTGGCGCGAGATCCACCGGCTGCTCGCGGAAGGCGGGCGGATCGTCGTCACCACGCCGAACCACTACGCGCTGACGCGGCGTCACGCCGCGCGCTGGACCTCGCTGCTCGAGGGCGGCGGCATCACCGTCGACGAAATCCTCGCCACGCCGACGCACGGCCACCACTGGAAGGAATACGCGCGGTCCGAGGTGGTCCGCTATTTCACGCGGCTGTCCCAAGACTTCGCCGTCCATCGCGCGCTGTACGTCGAGGACGCCGCTGCGGCGCCGGAGCCGGTCGCGCGCCGCGTGGCGCGCGCGGTGCGCACGTGCGTGCCGCTGTTGCGCGAGCGGCTGCACGTGGAGATCGACCTGCCGCGCAAGGCGTGCGGCGTGGCGATCGAGCCGCGGTGGGACCGCGGCTAGCGCGGCGCTGCGCCGTCGCGCTCAGTCGAGCGGGCCGATGAAATCCGCCTTGCCGATGTCGACGCCGTTGTGACGCAGGATCAGGTAGGCGGCGGTCGTGTGGAAGTAGAGGTTCGGGATGATGAACTGCTGCAGGTAGTTGCGGCCCGTGAACTGCTTGGGCTGACCGCGCACGGGACGCGTGATCGTCCGGGTGTCGCCGCCTTCGAAGGCCGCTTCCGGCAACGACTTCATGTACTCGACCGTCTTGTCGACGCGCGCGATCAGGTCGGCGAAGGACTTCTCGTCGTCCTCGAATTTCGGCGGCTCGACGCCCGTGAGACGCGCGGCGCCGCCGCGCGCCATGTCCGTGGCGATCTGCACCTGCGCCGGGAGCGGGAACATGTCGGGCGCGAGGCGCCCCTGCATGAATGTCGACTCGTCGATCTTGCGCGTCGCGGCGTTGGCCGCGCCCTTCGCGAGAATCGCCTTCAGCTGGTTGAGCGCGCGGATGAAGACGGGGACAGACGATTGATAGATGGTGAGCGACATGAGCGTTCCTCCTCTTTTTGGGGAACGCGATTGTAGCCGACCTACAGCTTCAGCTCGAACGTCTGGCCGACGAGATCGTGGCCGAAGCTGTGATGGCGCTCCTCGCGCGTCAGGCGAAAGCCGGCTTCGTCGTAGAGATGCCGCGCGGCGTCGAGACCCGCGTTGGTCCACAGCATCAGCTTGCGATAGCCCGCCGCGCGCGCGAACGCGATGCACTCCGCGACGAGGCGGCGGCCCACGCCGGCACCGCGCGCCGCGGGCTCCACGGAGAGCAGTCGCAGCTGCGCGACGGTGGCGCTGCGCTGCACGAGGAAGACGCAACCGAGGCGCTCGCCGTCGCGCTCGGCGATCCAGCACCGCTCGCGCCGCGGGTCGAAGCGCTCGACGAAACGCGCGGCGATCTTCGCGACCATCGCCTCGAACTTGTCGTCCCAGCCACGCTCCCGCGCGTAGAGCGCGCCGTGCCGCGAGATCACCCAGCCGATGTCGCCGGGGCGATGCGGCCGCAGGACGACCGGCGCCGGGGACGGCGTCGTAGCGACCGCGTTGCCGAGCAGCGTCTCGATCGTCGTCATCGCCGCCACGACTTTCACCTGCGCCGTCGCCGGCAGGGGCGCGAGGAGCGCCGCGATCTCGTCGTGCGACGCGCGGTCGAGCGGCGCGAACGCCTTGCGGCCCGCGGCTGTGAGCGCGAGGTGGAACTCGCGGCCGTCGTGCGCCGAGCGCGTCCTGCGGACGAGGCCGCGGGTCTCGAACGCCCGCAGCATGCGGCTCAGATAGCCGGCGTCCATGTCGAGGTCGCGCACCAGCGCGCTCGCGGTGGGCGGTGTCGTGGCGTTCGCGAGCTCGTAGAGCACGCGCACTTCCGCCAGGGAATACGGGCTGTCGTAGAGGCGCGGCCGCAGCATGCCGATCCGGCGCGTGTACGCGCGGTTGAAGCGGCGCACGGCGGCAATGCTGGCGGCGGACGCGGCGCTCATGCCGCCGATGCTCCGCCGATTAGTTGACTCCGTCAAGTAATGGGGGCGGGGCGCCTGCCGACCAGCGGTCAGCGCAGGAGGAGGTACAGCAGGCCGATCACGATCAGCCACTTCACGATGTAGTAGAGGACCTTGCTCTTCTTCTTGAGCGCCTTGCCGGGGAGGCGAAGGTAATAGGCGAAGCTGAAGATGCGGTTGAGGATGCCGATCTGGTCGCCGGGCGCGTTCTCGGTCTGGCTCGCCCGGATGGCCGTCGCCTCGAACCAGTGGTTGATCTTCGACATGATCCGGCTCTTGAGCGGCCGCTCGACGTCGCAGAACAGGATGAGCCGCGTGACGTCCGACTTGTTCTCCGCCCAGTGGATGTACGTCTCGTCGAACATCACGGCTTCGCCGTCGCGCCACGAGTACATCTGGCCGTCGACCCAGATCTTGCACGTGTCGTTGTTGGGCGTGACGAGGCCGAGGTGATAGCGAAGCGAGCCCGCGAACGGATCGCGGTGCTTGCCGAGGTCGCCGCCGGGCGGAAGCAGCGCGAACATCGCGCCGTTGACGTTCGGCAGCGACTGCACGAGCTCCACCGTCTTCGGGCACAGCGCCTTCGCCGAGGGCAGCGGCTCGTCGTACCACTTCACGTAGAAGCGCTTCCAGCCGCGCCGGAAGAACGAGTTGAAGCCGAGGTCCGTGTAGCCGGCAGCCGCGCGGATGTGGCCTTCGTCGAAGAGCTTCAGCGCCTCGTCGCGGATCGTCTTCCAGTTGTCGGTCAGCTGCCGCAGCTCGGGGAAGCGCTCGACCTCGACGAATGGCTTGATCGGCACCGCCGAGAACATGTACATCAGCGCGTTGTACGGGCCGAGGAACGTCGAATGATCGGTGAGCTGCCGGTAGAACTTGTGCCGGACGCGCCCGCGCAGATGGATGTACATCATCGACGCGAAGAAAACGTAGACGACGATGAACTTCGGGGCGAGCCAGTTGATGGCGGCGAGTTCGGCGAGCATGGCGCACTATTTTAGCGCATTGGCCTCACGGCCGCCGCGCCGCCTTCCAGCGCCGATGCACCCAGTACCACTGCTCCGGATGACGGAGGATCAGCCGCTCGAGCGCCGCGTTGAACGCGCGCGTCGTCTTGCGGATCGCCTCGTTGGTGTTCTCGTCGTCCACCACGGGCAGCGGATCCTCGAAGCGCAGCACGTGACGGCCATCGGGCTCGCGCCACGCCGCGGCCGGCAGCACCGGCGCGCCGGTGGCGAGCGCGATGATCGCCAGGCTCTTGAACGTGCCGGCAGGGTGGCCGAAGAACTCGACGTCGATGCCGTCCGGCTTGCCCGCGTGCTGGTCGAACGGGAACACGATCACATCGCCGGCTTCCAGCCGCTCGACGATGCGGTCGAGCGAGCCGCGCTTGCCGACGACGCCGAAGCCGGCCTTGGCGAAACGGCGGTTGACGAGCGCATCGAGCCAGCGCGGCTTGATCGGGCGGCGGACGAAATGGAAGCGGCCGTGCACCTCCGGATAGCTCTGGATGCCGGCGACGGTGGCGACCTCCCAGTTGCCGAAGTGGCCGGTGAGGATCAGCACGCCCTTGCTGGCCTTGAACGCGCGGACGAATGCGTCGAGGTTCTCGACGCGCACCAGCGCGCGCTTTTGCGCCGGCGAGAGCCACCGGAACTTGAAGAACTCGACGCCGAGCCGCCACAGGTGCGCGTAGTGCGCCTGGGCCAGGCGGTCGATCTCGGCGGAAGGCACGGCGGCGCCGAACACGCGGCGCAGGTTGTCGAGCACCACGCGCTTGCGCAACGGGAGAACGTTGAAGAGCACGCGGCCCGCGAGCGGCACCGTCGTGCTCGCGGGCAGCGCGAGTGCGACGGCGGACGCGCTGGAGCGGTCGTGCGTCAGCGAGACGGTGATGCCGGAGAGCCGGTGGCGGCCGAGCAGCGCCTGCGCCCTGGCGCTGGTCTCGATCGCCGGCGCGCCATACGCGTCGCGCGCCACGGAGAAATCCGCCGGCTCGATCTGGCCGAGCGCGAGCTCGCGTGGAAAGAGCTTGATGCACGCTTCCTTCGCCGCGTAGCGCGCGGCGAGGCTCGCCGCGCGGCCGGCGCCGTTGCCGGCGTCGGCAAGCTCCTGCGCGGAAAAGATCTTGGCGAGCTCGGCGGGCGGCGTCTCCGCCAGCAGACGCTCGATGCGCTCGATCTCGACGCTGTCGATGCCGCAGCGCGTGGGCGCGGCGCCGCTCATCTCACGCCGCGCGGACGATCAGCGCGGCGTCGGTGCCGGCAAAGCCGCGGCAGAGGATGAGGGCGATCTTGCCGCGCGGCGCCTGCGGGGCGGCGGACACCGTCACGCCCGCGCAGTCAGGATCCAGCGACGCGAACGTCGCCACGCCGGGCACCACGCCCTGCGCGAGCGCCGCCAGCGCGATCGTCGTCTCGATGATGCCGGCCGCGGCGATCAAGTGGCCGATCGACCATTTGAACGCAGTCACCGGGGGCATCGCGTTGCCGAACACGCGACGGAGCGCCGCCGCTTCGGTCGCGTCCGACTGCGGCGTGCCGTTGCCGTGCGCGACGACCATGCCGATGTCCGCGGGGCCGAGCTTGGCGTCGTGCAGCGCATCGCCGATGGCGCGCGCGAGCCCGTCGCCGTCGTCGCGGATCGCGAGGAGTCCCGTCGCTTCGCCCGCGTTGCCGCCGCCCAGCACTTCGCCCAGGATCGCGGCGCCGCGCGCGCGCGCGCTCGCTTCCGTTTCCAGCACGAGTGCGCCGGCGCCCTCGCCGAACACGCTGCCGCGACGGGCGGCGTCGAACGGCCGGAGCGCGTCGTCGGCCAGGAGGCCGCACTGGTTGTAGTACAGCACCATCTGCGGCTCGATCAGCGTGTCGTGGCCGATGGCCACCGCGCGATCGGCCTCCTCGTGGCGCAGCGCTTCCGCCGCCTCGATTACCGCCAGCGTGCCGCCGCAGCAATGGTTGGTGATGCAGGCGTTGGCGCCCTTGAGGTTGTGGTTGATGCCGACGTGGCACAGCACGTTGTTCGGCAGCGCGCGCAGCAGCCACATCGGGTTGACGACGTTTCCGAGCTCCTGCCCGAAGCGAACGAGGTCGCCGCCCGCTTCGGCCATCAGCGGAAAATAGTCGTACTGCGTGTTGTACGCGCCGCCGCCGGACCCGACGTAGATTCCGGTGCGGTCGCTGTAATCGGCCGCGGCCTCCGGTGCGAGCGTCGCGCGATGAGGGACGAAGCCGGACCCTGCGATCGCCTGCGTGCCGGCGTAGATCCCGAACATGTCGGTCCGCCGGATGAACTTGTGCAGCTTGCGGTCCGGTACGAACTCGCGCGCGTTGAAGTCGGCGACCTCGGCCGCGACGCGCACCGGCCAGCCGGTCGTGTCCCACTGCTGGATCGGCGCGACTGCGGAGCGGCCTTCGAGCACGGCCGCGAGCATCGCGGCCGGCGTGCGCCCCGTGCCGCAGACGGCACCGCTGCCGGTGATGACGACGCGCACCCGCTCGCTCATCGGTCGGCCTCCTTGCACCGGCGAGAAGTGCATGCACATGCGCGTCGGCCTCCGCTTCTTCGCGCGGCGCCGACCCTGCGGGTCTCGGCTTTGCCCGCCGCGCTCATCGCACTTCGTCCGGGTGGCGCAGGACGACGCAGCTGTTGGAGCCACCGAAGCCGAACGAGTTCGACACCGTCATCCGCACCCGCTGGCGTCGCGCCGTCCCCACGACGAGGTTGAGGTCGCAGTCCGGGTCCGGATCGCGGTAGTTCGCGTTGACGGGCATTTCGCCGCGCTCGATGGCGAGCGCGCACGCCACCACCTCGACCGCGCCGGCCGCGGCGATCAGGTGCCCCATCGTGCTCTTGGTCGAGCTCACCGACACGTCCTTCGCACGGTCGCCGAACACCGCATGGATCGCGGCGCTCTCGCTGCGGTCGTTCATGCCGGTCGACGTGCCGTGCGCGTTGATGTAGTCGATGTCGCCGACCGACGCGCCGGCGTCCTTCAGCGCCGCCCGCATCGACTGGATCGGGCCGTCGCCGTCGGGCGGCGAATCGGTGATGCGGAACGACGACAGCGAGTTGCCGTCACCGGCCAGTTCGGCGTAGATGTGCGCGCCGCGCGCCTTCGCCGCCTCCCATTCCTCCAGCACCACGAAGCCGGCGCCTTCGCCCAGCACGAAGCCGTTGCGGGTGGCGTCGAACGGTCGGCTCGCGCGCTCCGGCGTGTCGTTGTCGGTGGACACCGCCGACAGCAGGCAGAAGCCGGCGAGGCCCACGGGGCTGATCATCGAATCGAAGCCGCCGGCCAGCGCACGATCGACGCTGCCGCGCCGGATCAGCTTCAGCGCCGTGCCGATCGCCTGACCGCCGGACGCACACGCCGTGTGCACCGACGTGGCGTAGCCACGGATGCCGAAACGGCGCGTCAGCAACGAGAGTCCGCCGGTCGCCTGGCTGCGGCAGAACACCATCGGGTCCAAGGCCGCGGGATCGGTGAGAAGCGCGCCGGGATCGAGCTCACCGGTCGTTGCGGAGTGGCGCTGCACGGCGGCAAGGTCCTCGTAGGCCACGCCCATCATGCCGGTGCCGACCGCGCACCCCCAGCGCTCGGCGTCGGCGTCCGTGGGCGCGATGCCGGCATCGCGGATCGCCTGCTCGGCGGCGGCGAGCGCGAACTTGTGCGAGCGGTTGGCGAACTTGAGGAGCCGCCGCTCCGCCGTGATGACTCCTTCGTCGAAGCCCTTCACTTCCGCGGCGATGCGCGTCGAGAAGCCGCTCGCGTCGAACAGCGAGATGGGCGCGGCGCCGCTTCGGCCCGCCAGCAGCGCCGACCACGTGGTCTCGACGTCGTTGCCCACCGGCGAGACCATGCCGATGCCCGTGATGGCGACGCGGCGCTTCATGCCGCGTGCTCCGGCGGGACGGCGAGCTCGAGCCGCGCGGTGGCGACGACACGGCCGTCGATCTTCGCGCTCAGCGCGGCGCGCGCAACGCCGCCGGACGGCGGCGCGAGGTCGATCGCGACGTCGAGGCTCTGACCCGGCAGGATGAACGCGCGCATCTTGACGTGCGTGACGCGCGCGGGCTGCGGCGCCGTGCCGTCGCGCCACGGCGGCGCCTCGCGCGCCAGGTCCTGCGCGAGGCGGATCTGCGTGTCGAGGAGCAGCGTGGCCGGGAACACCGCGCGCCGCGGGAAATGGTCGCCGAAGAACGGCGCCGACGTCGGCACCGCCAGCGTCGCCCGCAGCGATTGGCCGGGCGTGCGCTCGACGATCGTCACGTCAGGCGCGCGCACGCCTTCGAAGCGTCCCGGCAGCGCGCCGCCGCCGCGCAGCAGCGCGAAGCGGTCGCGCAGCGCGTCCGGCGAGTCGAAATCGGCCACCGGCAGCATCGGGCCGAGGCAGTCGACGAGCTCGATCACGCGCTCGCCGTCCACCGACGCCGCGCCGCTGTACGCGACCGCGTCGTCGTCGCAGTCGGCGATGTCGACTTCGAGGTCCAGCGTGCGGCCCGGCACCGCGTCGCCGTGGAAGCGCGTCTCTGTCGCGAGCGCCGCCACCGGCCGGCCGCGGAAGTCGATGTGCGCCATCGACACCCACGCGGCGAGCTGGCCGACGGCCTCCGCGACGAGGCAGGCGGAAAACGCGGGGACGTGCGCCGGCACGGCGAACTGCCCGCGCGCGCGCTTCGCCGGCTCGAAGTCGGTGATGCGGTCGACGAACGAATAGGCGGCGAAATGCGGCGACATGCGAGGGCCCGGACTGCTTACGCCGCCGCCGCCGCTTCGCGCTGCGCGCGGATCACGAGCTTGCAGAACGTCTCGGGCGTGAAGAGCCGCGGAATGTCGGCGACCTTCATCGGCGTCTTGAACCGCGAGTCGGGGATCTCGGAGAGGTACGACTTCAGCTGCAGCAGTCCCTTCTCGGTGACGATGCCCTTCTGCTCGAACTCGGCTTCCGGCAGGTCGCCGCGCGCGTTCTCGACGATCTTGCCGCGCGGGATCTTGATCTTGAACGCGCGCTCGAGGCGAAAGACCATGTCGAGGAAGTCGATCGACTCCGCGTCGAGGCCCTCGATCAGCGACACGTCGAGCTTGATGTCCTCGACGTCGCAGCCGAGCGCGTCAGCCATCGTCTCCGCGACCTTCGGATAGACGGCCATGATTTCTTCCTTGGTGATTTCCGTTGCCATGCTGATGCTCCCTTCACTCCATTTTGAAACCGCCGTCGACGTGGAGGATCTCTCCCGTGACGTAACTCGAATAGGCGGATGCCAGGAACCACACTGCGCACGCGATGTCCTGCGGCGTGCCGAACCGCCGCAGCAGGATGCGGCCCTTGACCTCGGCGCCGGCCATCTCGCGGACGTCCTGCGACATCTCCGTCTCGATGACGCCCGGCGCCACCGCGTTCACGAGGACGTTGCGCGGCGCGAGCTCGACCGCGAGCGCACGCGTGAACGCCTCGATCGCGCCCTTGCTCGCCGCATAGTTGGTCTGCCCGCGCCCGCCCTTCGACGCCGACACCGAGCTCAGGTTGATGATGCGGCCCGCGCGCTGCATGATCATGTAGGGCACGACGGCGCGCGTGACGTTGAACACGCCGCCGACGTTGGTGTCGAGCACGTCGGTGACGTCGTCGTCCTCCAGCGCCGCGAGCTGGTTGTCGCGGATGATCCCCGCATTGTTGACCAGGATGTCGATCCGCTCGCCGCGCTCCATCACGCGCTCGATCGCCGCGGCGCAGGCCGCGGCGTCACGCACGTCGAGCTGCTCGGCCGTGACGTTGCCGCCCGCCGCCGCGACCGCTTCCTTCGCCGCCTCGGCGTTGCCGCGGTAGAAGAAGGTGACGTCGCAGCCCTCGCCGGCGAGCATCTCCACGATGGCGCGGCCGATGCCGCGGCTGCCGCCCGTGACGACGACGCGCTTGCCCGCGAGGCCCGGATCGAGCTTCATCCCGAGATGCAGAAGCCGCCGTCGACGACCAGCGTGTGGCCGTTGATCATCGCGGCTTCGGGCAGGCACAGCAGGTAGACGGCGCCCGCGACGTCCGCCGGGGTCAGCACCGGCCCGGCCGGCGTGCGGTGCGCGAAGTTGGCGAGGAGCTCGTCGCGATTGGGAAAGTGCGTGAGGGCGTCGGTGTCGACCACGCCGGCGCTCACCGTGTTGACGCGGATGCCCTTCGGGCCGAGCTCCTGCGCGAGCGCCCGCACCAGCGCCTCCAGCGCGGCCTTGGACGCGCCGATGAAGCCGTAGTCGGGCATCGCGCGCGACGCGCCGAGCGACGACATCGCGATGATCCGCCCGCCGCCCGGCATCAGCGGGACGGCGCGCTGCGCCAGCAGGTTGACCGCCAGCGCGTTGGTCTCCATGCACCAGCGAAAGTGCTTGAGCCCCATCTCCAGCACCGGCTTCAGCACGCCGGACGCCGCGTTGCTGACCACGATGTCGACGCGATCGAAGTGCTTGCGGAACTCGGCGAAGATCTCGTCGACGCTGTCCGGCACCCCCACGCTGCCCTGGATGGCGACGGCGCGCCGGCCGAGCGCGCGCATCTCCGCGCACAGTGCCTCGGCCTCCTCGTGGCTGTTGTAGTAGTTGACGGCGACGTCGGCGCCGCCCTGCGCGAGCTTCAGCGCGATGGCGCGGCCGATGCCGCGGGCGGCACCGGTGACGAGCGCGACTTGGCCGGCAAGCGGGGCGGACATGGATGGGGGAGGCTTCAGCCACCCTCCGGGCGACCCGGGAGGGGCGGACAAAACCGCTATTCTAACCGGCGCCGCGCGACCGCCGCCCCTCTCGGGCGCGGTTTCAGCCGGCGGGCTTCGGGTCCGGCGGGGCGGGATCGCCGCCGGGCAGCGGCGCCTGCGGCGCCGGTCCGCCCGCGGCCGCCGCTTCGCCCCGGCGGGCGCGGATCAGCCGCTGCAGCTCCCCCACCCAGGCCTTCTTGATGCTGTACCAGACGTCGGCCGCCCACAGGATGTGGAGCTGCGCGTTCAGCGACAGCCCCGAGGTGTCCTGCGCCTTCCCGGGCGCGTAGGCGTCGATCCACGCGCGCGCGTCCTCGTCGGACGCCAGGTCCTCGGTGACCGGGACGGTGATGTGGTTGTACGTGACGGGCAGGCGGAAATTGCGGACATTGGCCGCGCCCGTGCTCGTGTACTCGACGTCGAGCGGATTGCCGGCGAAGCTCAGCGCGACCAGGTCGCCGCCGATGAAAAAGCCCGTGAAGTCGTCGACGGTGTCGGGGATCTTGCGCAGCGTGTCGAGGTTCTCCCACCACGCGGGCAGCACCAGCGCGAGCCCGCCGGCGCCCACCGCGGACGCGTAGGCGAGCGACAGGCCCACCACGGGCCGCTCCTTGCCGGTCAGCGGATCGACGATGGTGGTGCGGTCGTCGTAGCTGCCGCGCAGCGGGTCGTAGACCTTCGCGCTGTCGCCGAACTGGCCCGCGAAGCGCTTCAGGATCTTGACGGCGAAGAGACCGCCCTGGCTGTGGCCGACCATCATCGGACGCATGCCCTCGTGCTCGTACGCCCAGGCCATGAGCCCCACGAGGTGGTCGGTGGTGTCGTAGGGCGTGTACGACCATTCGCCGCTGGCCGGGTCGCGGATGCTCGCTTCCGGGTAGCCCATCTTGCTCAGGAACTTGCCGAACGACCACATGATGAGGAAAACGGGGAAGACGCCGCCGTGCGACAGGACGATCCGCGGCGCGGGCGCCTTGGCGAGCGTGTCCTTGATGTCCTTTTCGGTGACGTGCAGCGGATCCAGCGCAAGGATGCGGTCCTCGGTGGCGGCGTCGAGGCGGAGCGCGTCGAGCACCGCGCGCGGCGCCGGCGGTCGGGCCGACGCCGCGGCGCTCCGCCACGGTTGCGCGCCCGGCGGCGACGGGCCGTTCGCGCCCCAGGCCGGGATCGACGCCGAGAGCAGGGCGGCGGCGGTGACGAGCGCGACGGCGGAGCGGAAGCGGGTCATTGGAGGGCCACGAGCGTTTGTTGGAGATCCGAGGCGATTCTAGCGATCCGTGGCGCCACCAGCGCTGAAGCGCGATAGCTGATGCCGAGCTCGAGCGTCGTGCCGCAGGTCGTCGCGGCCACGACCATCGGCGCCACCGGGCCCGTGGGAACGGCGCGGCGATAGCCGGCGGGCATCTCGACGCCGGGGCGCGCCGTCCACAGCGCGTTGACGTTGAGCGTCGTGAGCCCGGCCCACACCGGGAAGGTCTTCGAGTACAGCCGCTGCCGCCGGTGGTCGTTCAGGAACGTCCAGACGAGAGCGTTGAAGCGCATCGCCACGAGGGTCTGCAGGTACAGGCGGTCGGCCTTGATCCGCGCCGTCTCCTGTTTGACGTCGCGGGCGAGCGTCTCGAGCGACGTGCCGGGCGGCACGCGGTGCGACAGCCGCAGCGAGCTCAGGAACTGGCCGAAGGCGTCGCGCAGGCCCAGCCCGCAGGCGGCGCGGAGGTTCACGATCGACGCGACGGCGATGTCGCTGCGCCGCGCGGCCGCGGCGCGTGGCGGCACGTGCGCGGCCAGCACCTTGAGGAGCGCGGCGAGGAGAAGGTCGTTGAAGGTGACGTCCCATGCCTTGGCGCGGGCCAGCAGCGCGGCGACCTCGGCGCCGTCGAGCCGCACGAACACGACGACGTTGCGGCCGTCGGCCTCGTCGTCGTAGCGCGGCCGCACGCCGCGGCGGCAGCTCGCCACCGTCCGGCGGAGCCACGGCAGGCCGCCGACGAGCTTGCCCGCATTGCGCGCGAACAGGCGGGCGAACGTCGGCGGATACAGATCGGGCGGCGGGGTGTCGCGCGGCGCGCCGCCGTAGCGCGCGACGATGTCGTTCAGCAGCGCGACGATCGAGTCACCGCCCGCGACGAAGTGGTCGTACGCGAGGCCGACGTGGAACACGTCGCCGTCCGCGAGCGCGAAAAAGCGGAACGGCACGATGGCGCCCGTCGCGGGAAATGGCTGGTTGAGCTGCCGCTCGATCTCGGCGCGAAGCGTCTCGCCGGGCGCGCCGCCGCTCGCCAGCACTTTGAACGGCACCACCGCCGGACCGCCGCGGTATTCGTACCGCCGCCGCTGCGGGTCGAGCTCCAGGCCGGTCAGGCCGTCGGCGCAAAGCTGGCCGGCGATGGCGGCCTCGAGCTTCGCCGGGTCGAACGGCTGGCAAACGGCGGCGACGTGAACGGCGTTGTACGGATGGAGCGTGCGCCAGCGCAGCATCGCCGCCTGGAACAGGTTGAACCGGCCCTTCATCGCCGTCACGACGCGCCGTCTGCGGCGCGCAGCGCCCGCTGCGCCTCGAGGCACCAGTGCTTCTTGACCGAATGCCAGATGTCCGCGGCATGCAGGAGGTTCACGGTGTCGACGCCGGGCTGCGCAGGCAGCGGCACGGCGGCGGCCGGCGCGTACTGTTCGATCCACGTCCGGGTGACGGGATCGGCCGCCAGGTGACGGGCGCGCGGCAGCCCGATGTGGCTGTACGCAGTGGGCAGCGTGACGTTGCGCACGCGCGCCGTGCCGCTCGCGCGGTACGGCTCGTCGCCGAACAGCGTGCCGGCGATCAGGTCGCCGGGCAGCGAAAAGCCGGTGAATTCGGCGACCGAGTCCGGCACTTGCCGCAGGTACGGCAGCATCGACCACTGCAGCAGCAGCACGCGCGGCAGCTTGCCGGTGGCGAGCGCCGCGGCGTACCCCACTTCGAGGCCGACGACGGGACGGTCTGCGCCCGTCAGCGGATCGCGGACGGTCGTGCGCGGCAGCGGCTGCTCGTCGCCGGGCGGCCACACGGGGATGGCGCGCCCGAACGTTCCCGCCAGCTCGTGCAGCGTCTTCAGCGCGAGCATGCCGCCCTGGCTGTGCCCGATCAGCATCGGCATCAGCGCGTCGCGCTCGTACCACCAGGCGATCTCGCCGGCCAGGCGCGCGCTGTCGGCATGGCTGTCGTAGCTGAGCGTGCCGTCGCGCGGGTTGACGAGGCGGTCGCGGGGATAGCCCATCGCCACCAGGAACTCGGCGAACGGCTCCATCGTGACGAACGCGACGCTGCCCTGCAGCGCGACGATGCGCGGCGCCGGAACGTGCGCCAGCACCTCGCCGACGTCGGCCGGCGCGATCCGGTCGGGGTCGAGCGCGACCAGCCGCGCGGCGACGGCGGGGTCGAGCGTGCGAAACGGGGCAAGGGGATCCGAGGCGCCCGAGGCAGGGGCGAGACCGCAGAGCAGCGCCAGGCAGGCGAGCGCGGCGGCGATGCTAGCGCGACGAAAGCCGGGGAAAGAACCGGCCGGTGCGCGCGACGTACAGTGAATAGCTGTCCCCATGCATTGCCGTGAGATGCCGCTCCTCGTTGCGGGCTTTGACGTTCATCAGCGTCAGGTGCAGGAGCGCGATGGCGATCATCGGCACCGTGGGCAGGATCACCGCGGAGCACACCATCAGCAGCATGCTGAACGCATAGATCGGATGGCGGATGCGACTGAACAGGCCGTCGGTCACGAGCGACGTCTTGCGCTCGCCGATGTCCATCCGCCAGTCGTCGCCCATGCGCCGCCAGCAGTCGATCGTGGCGAACAGCGCGAGCACCGCCAGCCCCGCCGCCAGCCAGCGCACCGGCGCGTAACCCGAGCCGTGCTGCGCGAACGCGGGCAGCGCGAACAGGCCCGTCATGCGCGTCGCGGCGGCGTACGGCAGCCACATCCACGCGGCCACCAGCGGCACCCACAGGAGCCACATGAAGCGCTCGACGCGTTGCTCGGGCACGAGCCCTACAAGCTTGCGGTTGCGACGGCGAACGCGAACCACCATGACCCCTACGCCGAGCCAATAGGCCCAGACCGTGGTGATCAGGACAACGAGCGGTACGTCCGGCATTCAATCGCGCCCGGCACTCCCTGGCGCCGACCGCATGTCGATTATACCGAGCGAACCACGGCGAACCGGTAGGACGGCCACCGATTCGCGCGTCGGCGGGTCACAGACGCTCGATCACTGCCGCGATCCCCTGGCCGCCGCCGATGCACATCGTCACGAGGCCGTAGCGGCCGCCGGTGCGTTGCAGCTCGTAGATCGCCTTCACCGTCAGGATGCACCCGGTGGCGCCGATCGGATGGCCGAGCGCGATCGCGCCGCCGTTCGGATTGACCTTGCGGGCGTCGAGCCCGAGCTCCTTGTTGACGCCGAGCGCCTGCGCGGCGAACGCCTCGTTCGACTCGATCACGTCCATGTCGGCAATCTTGAGCCCGGCCCGGGCGAGCGCGCGCTTGACCGCCGTCACGGGCCCGAGACCCATGATCTTGGGATCGAGTCCCGCGTGCCCGTACGCGACGAGCCGGGCCATCGGCGTGAGGCCCTTCTTCTTCGCCACGCCGCGCTCCATCAGCACCACGGCGGCCGCGGCGTCGTTGATGCCCGAGGCGTTGCCGGCGGTGACGGTGCCGTTCTCCTTGATGAAAATCGCCTTCAGCTTGCTCATGCCCTCGGGCGAGGCGTCGGCGCGGACGTGCTCGTCGGCGTCGAACTGCACCGGGCCCTTCTTGCTCTTGAGCTCGATCGGGAGCACCTGGCTCTTGAAGTGGCCCGCCGTGGTGGCCGCGGCGGCGCGCTTGTGGCTCTCCACGGCGAACGCGTCCTGGTCCGAGCGCGACAGTCCGCACTTCGCCGCCACGTTCTCGGCGGTGACGCCCATGTGGATGGTGTCGAACGGATCGGTCAGCGCGCCGACCATCATGTCGAGGTCCTTGGCGTCGCCCATCCGCGCGCCCCAGCGCTGCGTGACGTTGGCGTAGGCCGCGCGGCTCATGCTCTCGGCGCCGCCGGCGACGGCGGCGTCGACGTCACCCAGCAGGATGTACTGCGACGCGCTCACGATGGCCTGCAGGCCGCTGCCGCAGAGGCGGTTGAGCGTGAGCGCGCCGGTCTCGACCGGCAGGCCGCCGTTCACCGCCGCGACGCGCGACAGGTACATGTCCTTCGCTTCGGTGTGGATCACGTTGCCGAACACGCATTGCCCGATGTCCGCGGGAGCGGCCTTGGACCGCGCCATCGCTTCGCGCACGACGCGCGCCGCGAGCTCGGTGGGCGGGATGTCCTTGAGGCTGCCGCCGTAGTCGCCGATGGGGGTGCGCACGCCGCTCAGGATGACGACTTCTCGATCGCTCATGGGATGCTCCTCGCGAGGGGGACGGCAATGATACTGCGTTCGTTCGTCGGGACGCCCGGCGCGGGTCTTGCCGCGGCCGCGGCATTGCGCCTACCATCCCCCACCATTTGGGGGAGGACGCCGTGAACTTCAAATCGATGCTCGACAGGACCCTCGCCGGCGCTGCCATCGCCCTCGTGTCCGCCGCCGCGCTCGCCTATCCGGACAAGCCGGTCCAGTACGTCATTCCGTTTCCGGCGGGCGGCGAATCGGACATCGCGGCGCGGCTGCAGCAGCAGCTCTTCAAGGTCAAGTTCAACCAGGAGCTCATCGTCGTCAACAAGGCCGGCGCGGGCGGCGCGCTCGCGTGGTCGCAGATGAACGCGATGCCCGCGGACGGCCACACGATCGTCGGCGTCAACCTGCCGCACATCGTGCTGCAGCCCCTCGAAGGCGACGTCGGCTACAAGACCGCCGACGTGACGCCCGTGTATTTCTTCCATTACACGCCCGACGCGCTGATCGTCGCCGCCGACAGCCCGTTCAAGTCGGTCGCCGATCTCGTCAAGGCGGCGAAGGAGAAGCCGGACACCGTGAGCATCGCCGGGTCCGGCACGAACTCCGCCAATCACCTCGCCGCCGTGCGCTTCGACAACGAGATGAAGATCAAGACCACCTACGTGCCGTTCAAGGGCACGGGCGACATGATCTCGTCGATCCTCGGCGGCCACGTGGCGGCGGCCATGTCGTATTCGACGCTCGCGATTTCGCAGAAGGGCAAGATGCGGATGCTCGCCGTGGCGACCGAGCAGCGCCTGCCGCAGTTCCCCGACGTGCCCACCTTCAAGGAGATCGGGCTCGACTGGGTCGACGGCGCGTATCGCGGCATCGGCGTGCCGAAGGCCACGCCCGCCGCGGTGCGCAAGCAGGTGTCCGACATGATGGACGCGATCAACAAGGATCCGCAGCATCGCAAGCAGATGTTCGAGGGCGGCTTCGAGGTGACCGACATCGGCCTCGACCAGATGGACGCCTTCATGCGGGACCGCACGGCGGCGTACATGAAATCCGCCAAGCTGATGGGCCTCGCGAAATAGGGGCCGGCCATGGCCGACGCACCGGCGGTGCAGTGGAAACACCACGGCGTGCGGGTGGTGCACGCCGGCCAACTCGACGCCAACACCGCGCAGACGCCCGGGATGAACCGCGCGGCCGCCATCAACTTCGCGCGCATGGGCGCCGAAAAGCTGTGGGCCGGCACGGTCGTGATCCATCCGAAGGCCAAAACCGGCGCCCATCATCACGGCGCGGTGGAGAGCGTGATCTACGTCGTCAGCGGCCGCGCCCGCATGAAATGGGGCGACCGCCTCGAGTTCACGGCGGAGGCGGGCCCGGGCGACTTCATCTACGTGCCGCCGTTCGTCCCGCACCAGGAGATCAACGCCAGCGACACCGAGCCGCTGTCGTGCGTGCTGTGCCGCAGCGGGCAGGAGCCGGTGGTGGTGAACCTCGACCTGCCCAACGTCGAGCCGAATCCCGAGAACGTCGAGTGGGTGGACAACATCCACCCGGGAAGGACATCTCCGTAAGCCCGATCAGTTGGGCCGGCCGACCAGGTCGTAGTACTCCCACTGGTTGCGCACGAACGGGTTCGACTTGAATCCCCGCACCCAGGGCTGGACGATCACGTTGTAGTACGGGTAGTCGCCCATGACCCAGGGCGCGTAGCCCTCGATCAGCGCCGTCAGCCGGCGGAACAGCGCCGTGCGCTCGGGCCCGTCGGGCAGCGCGTGCGCGGATTCGTAGAGGCGGTCGTACTCCGGGAGCCGCATCCGCGCGTCGTTCGACGTGCCGATGTTGCTGCTGTAGAGATAGCTGTAGTACGGGTCGCCGTCGGGGATCGCGCTGATCCAGCCGAGGCCCCACATCATGAGCCGGCCGGCCTCCGACATCTTGTTCAGCTCCGGCCACTTGTTCTTGAGGAACGTGATCCGCACGCCGATCGCGTCCATGTTGCGCTTCCACAGCTCGTCGCTGGCGCGCGCGGCGGTGTCCGTGGTCGACGCCTTCACGATCGTCAGCGGCGAGCCGTCGGGATTCTCGCGATAGCCGTCGCCGTTGCGATCCTTGTAGCCGAACTTGTCGAGCAGGGCGCGCGCCGCCGCGGGGTCGTAGCCCTTGACGCCGGCGGCGGCGGTGTCGTGGCCGAACAGCGGCGGCGGAATCGGCTGGAATGCAGGCAGCGCCTGGCCGTATTGCAGCAGCTTGATCGAGCTGTCGCGGTCGTAGCCGAGGCTCATCGCGCGCCGCAGCGCGATGCGCGCCGGCGTGTAGCCGCCGACGACGGGATCGTCCAGGTTGAAGAAGAAAAACGAGATCGACGGCTCGATGCCGCGATCGAGCACGATGCCGCGGCTCGCGAGCGCCGGCTTCAGCCGATCGCCGTCGAGCACGTTCGTGACGAGCGACGACGGCACCAGCAGGTAATCGAGCTTGCCGGCGTCGAACGTCAGGAAGCGCGGCTGCGGCTCCTCGATGATGTTGACCTCGACGTTCCCGACGATCGGCAGCCGCTGCCCGACGAGGTCCCTGGCGATCGCGACGTCGGCGGCGTCGCCCGTGGTGGGCGCGGGGAAGCGCATGTCGCGAAAGTCGGGGTTCGCCTCGAGCACGATCTTCTGCCCGCGCGTCCACGACTTCAGGCGGTACGGGCCCGTGCCGACCGGGTTCTCCATCACGCGGTGCGCGGCATCGCCGTACTTGTCGACGACCTCGCGCGCGACGGCGGCGAAGTCGCGCGTGGCGAGCCACCACTGGAAGCCGTATTCGGGCTTGCGAAAGCGCACGCGCAGCGTGTAGCGGTCGAGCGCCTGCAGGCCCTCGATCTTCTCGTCATAGTCGAACGTGCCGGTTTTCCGCGCCCGCGCGAGCGGCTCGTCGACGCCGACGACCTTGTTCTCGAGCAGGTAGAGATCGTACGAGCGCACTTTCGGATCGAGGATGCGCTTGAAGCTGTAGACGTAGTCGGCGGCGGTCAGCTCACGCTTCTTGCCGCCGAACGCCGGATCGGCGGCGAAGTAGATCCCCGGCTTCACCTTGATCGTGTAGGTCCGGCCGCCGTCCGCCACCTGCGGCAGTCCCTCCGCGGTGTTCGGCACGAGGCGCACCGGCCGCGCGAAATAGTCGTACCGGTAGAGCGGATCGAAGATGACGCGGCAGATCGCGTCGGAGTACTCGTCGCCGATCGCCTGGGGATCGAGGCCCGTCTCGGCGATGGGAAACGCCACCCGCAGCGTCTTGCTCATGTCCGCCGCAACTGCGGCACCGGCGCACAGCGCGAGCAGCGCGGCGGCGGCGACGCGCGGACCGCTGCGAAGGCACAGGCCGCGCAGGGCGCCGGCGGCGCTCATCGCGGGTGCCCGGCGAGGAAGCCCGCGAAGCGCGCGACGCCCTCTTCGAGCCGGGCGGCGTCGGCGGCGAAGCACCAGCGGATGAACCCTTGGCCTTCCGGCCCGAACGCGCTGCCGGGCGCGAGGCCGAGCCGCGCCTCGCGGACCAGCCGCTTGCAGAACGCGAGACTGTCCGTCAGCCCGGCGACGCGGAAGAACACGTACATCGCGCCCGGCGGCGGCGCGACGTCGATGCCGGGCAGGCGCGCGAGGCGGCCGACCAGCAGGTCGCGCGCCGCGGCGTAGCGTGCGCGCGTGCGCGCCACCGTGGGCTCGCCGTCGACGATGGCCGTCACGCCGGCGCGCTGGACGAACACCGGCGAGCACGACGTGTTGTATTCGATCAGCTTGCCGAGGTCCTCCATCAGCGCCGGCGGCGCGATCAGCCAGCCGAGACGCCAGCCCGTCATGCACCACGATTTCGAGAAGCTGTTCGTGCTGATCACGCGCTCGTCGGGATCGGCGAGGGCCAGGAACGACGGCGCGCACGCGCTGCCGTCGTACGTGAGCCGCTCGTAGACGTCGTCGGCGACGAGCCACGTTCCGTGGCGGCGGCAGCGGGCGAGGATGGCCGCCTGCTCGGCGGCGGTGAGCATCCACCCGGTGGGATTGTTCGGCGAGTTGATGAGCGCGAGCCGCGTGTCCGGGGTGAGTGCCGCGAGCAGGCGGTCCAGGTCGAGCGTCCAGCGGCCGCCGGAGAAGTCGAGCGGAACGGTCACGACGTCGGCCGACAGGATCTTCGGGATCTCGACCAGGTTCGGCCACATCGGCGTGACGACGACGACGCGGTCGCCGGGGGACACCAGCGCCTCGACGGCGAGCATCAGCGCCGACATGCCGGAGGCGGTGACGGCGACGCGCCCGGAATCGACGCTGCCGTGCAATCGCGACGCGTATGCGGCGATCGCGTCGCGCAATTCCGGAATGCCGAAGTTCTGCGTGTAGAACGTCTCGCCGCGCGCGAGCGACGCGGCGGCGGCGTCGCGGATGAACGCCGGCGTCACTTCGTCGGGCTCGCCGAACCAGAACGGGAGCACGCCCGCATCGCCCATGCCGGCGTTGGCGACCTCGCGGATCTCTGAAGCGACGAGCGACTGCACCGACCGGCGGGCGGTGGCGGCGTACACGGCGGAATCGGGCATCGGCTGGCAGGAAGGTGCGGCGGGCAGACGCCGTTATACTGCGCGCTCGCCGCCGCCCGCAAGGATAAGTACGCCAACGCCCATGCACGCGCCCGCCGCACGATGAATCTGCGCACGCTCGCCGGCGTCGCGCTCAGCGTCGTGGGGATCGTCGCGTGCGGCGCGCTCGGCGCGGCCGCCGGCTACGCGCTGCTCCTGCAGCTCGGCTGGGTGGGCGTGGGCGGCGCGCTGGTCGCCGTGGTCGTCGGCATGGTGGTGGCGACCGCCGCCTGGACGCTCGGCTCGGTGCTGCTGCGCGCCGCCGGGCTCATCCGCTGACGTTCCCGCGTCCGGCTGCGCTAAAATGCTCGCTTCGCCCTCCGCGGGCGTCATGACTGAAGAAGGACCCAAGATGCTACGTGTGCCCGCTCTCACCGCTGCCGCGGTGCTCGCCGCGCTGCTGTCGGCCTGCGCTACCACCGGCGGCGCCGACAAGGCCGATTACCAGCCGCCCGTCTACCGCACGGGAAGCAACATCCCGGTGCGCGATCCGGGCGCGGCGTCCAGCGTGCAGAGCGTCGATCCGCAGTCACTCGACCGGATGAGTCGGCCCGGCATGCCCTCCACCGTTCGCGGCAACTGACGCGAGCGTTGCGAGCAGCGGAGGCGGACGGTTGCCGCGGTCCGCCTCGGCGACCACCACGTAGCGCAGCGGTCCGCCCGGCACCACCGCGTCGAACGGGTAGCACGTCACCAGCGTGAGCGTCGGCGCGGCCGTGTCGCGCGGAATGCGCAGCGCCCGCACGTCGACGACGCGCACGTCGCGCACGCGGTAATGCCGGCGCGCGCCGTCGCGCGTCTCGATCGACAGCGCGTCGCCCGGCACGAGCCGCTGCAGGAAGCGGAAATGCGTGTCGCGGTGCGCCGACAGCACCGCGTTCCCTTCGCCGCCGGGCAGCGCCGAGCCGTCGTAGTGGCCGGGCCCCCACGCCAGCGTGCGGCCGCTCGCGCCCGCCAGCACGATCTCGTCCACGCCGTGCGCGGGGGCGACGAGGCGCGCGACCGGATGCGTGTCGGCCCACGGCCACGGCGCGACGGGCGTGCCGTACTTCACGGTTCGCGTCCACGCGCGCTCCAGCAACCATTGCCCCGCGGCGGCCTTCACATGGAGCCAGGCGCCGCCGCCGGTCATCAGCACGCCGCCGAGCGCGAGCGCGGCGGGGAGGCCGATCGCGACGCGGCGCCCGGCACGGACGCTGCCGATCGGGGAAGACTCGGCCGGCCGGGCCGGCGTGGCCGTCCCGCGCATTGCCGCGCGTATCGTTTCGCGTGCGTTGCGAAATGCCCGGCCGACGGGTCCTCCCCGATCGGCGGCGTACGTGGCGTCATGCATGTAGGTCAGGCGCCAGTCCGACGCGGCGACCCGGCCGGCTGGAGCCCACCCCACAGTGCTGTGGCGAGCAGCAGCGCGATGGCGCCGAGCCAGAACATGAGCGGTGCCGGCGTGGCGGTCTGCGGCAATCCCGTGATGTACGCGTCTGCGTGCGGCGCGCCGGGCAGGTTGGTGGGCAGCGCCGAGCGCAGGAGATCGACGCCGGCCGGCGCCGCGGGCGTGACGTCGACGGCCACGAGGCTCGTGTACGCGCTCACGAGGTGATGCTCGAGCGCGACCGCGACCACGTCGCGGCGAATCTCGTCGGCCGGCGCGCCATTGCGCTTCGCGTCCATCAGCGCCTCGATCTTGTCGCGCGCCCACAGCACGCCCACGCCGGGTGCGCCGGCGCCGGTGGCGAGGCCGAGCTTCGCCGTCCACGGCTTGCCGGCGCGCATGCCGGCCAGCGTCACGTCGCCCGCGAGCTTCGCGTTCTGCAGCTCGGCGGTGAGGATCACCGGCTCGCCGGCGTAGAGGTCGGGCAGCTTGCCCGGATAGGCGGTCACGCCGCCCGGCCATACGACGTCGATGTCGGTCAGCACCGGGTTCTCGATCTTGCGGATCAGCGCCGCCATCTTCGCCTTCACCTCGCGGACGTCGCCGATGAACGTGAACGTGCCGCGGCCCGCTTCAGCGGCCTTCTTCAGGAAGTAGGCGTTGGGCGCTGCGCCGATGCCGATCGTGAACAGCCGGCGGTCTCCGAGGCGCGCTTCGATGAGACGCAGGAGCTCCGTCTCGTTGCCCACGGCGCCGTCGGTGAGGAACACCACCTGGCGCATCGAGGTCCCGGTGCGTTCCGTCCCAAGCGCCGCCTTGAGCGCCGGGAGCATCTCCGTGCCGCCGTCGGCGCGCAGCGCGGTGACGAAACGGCGCGCGGCCTCGAGCGTCGCGCCGTCGACCGGCACGGGCGCCGAGTACAGCGGCCGCGTGACCGAGTTGAACTCGATCACGTTGAACGCGTCGCCTGCCTGCAGGCGGTCGAGCGCCAGCAGCAGCGCTTCCTTCGCCTGCTTGATCGACTCGCCCTCCATCGAGCCCGACGTGTCGATGATGTAGGTCACCTCGCGCGGCGTGCGCGGCGCGGTCGTGCCGTCGGCGGCCGGCGGCAGCACCATCAGCAGCGCGAACTTGCGCCCGTCGCGCACTTCGGTCATCAGCGCGGCGGCGGGCGCGCTGCCCACGTCGGGCGTCCACACGAGCTCGAAGTCGCGCGCGGCGGGAACCACGCCGTCGGCGAGCGTGATGCGGTAGCGATGGTCCGGGGCCTCGTCGATGTGGATCGCGTGATAGGGGCTCGCGAGCCGCGCGAGCGGAAAGCCGGCGTCGAGGTCGATCTCGATCGCCACCGGGTTCACGGCGCCGGTGCCCGGAACGACGACGGGCGGCGTGATGCGATCGGCGTCCGGCACGGCGTCGGTGGGAACCGCGGTCCCGGTGCCGTCGGCGGCCGTCGCGTCCTTCGCGTCGGCGGCGGACTGGGGGGTGCCCGGGATGTACCGCGGCGTGATCGCCAGCGGAAAACGCAGCGCGAACGTGCCGGCGTCGTAGGCCAGCGTCTGCTGGTACTCGATCGCGACGGCGATCTCCTCGTCCGGGCCGATGTGCGCGACGCTGGTCGTGAAGAGATTCGGCCGCTCCTGCTCGACCAGCGATGCCTTGCGGCCGTCGGCCCGGGCCGCCTCGTACGTGCGCTTCGCCTCGCCGCGCTCCTTGATCTGCCCCTGGATCATCCGGTCGCCGATTCGCATGTCGAGGTGGTCGACGGCGGCCTTGTCCGGCAGCGGAAACACGTAGACGCCTTCGCGCCAGTCGGTGGTGGGATTGACGAAGCGCTGCACGACCCGCACCCGCGCGGTCATCCCGCTCACGTCCATGTGGACGTCGGTGAAGACGAGCGGCGCCGCGACGCCCGTCCCGCCCGCGTCGCGCAGCAGCAGCGTGCCCTGGCCGACGCCGCCGGCCGCGTGCGCCTGCGTCGCGACGATGAAGACCGCGAGGCCGAGCACCAGGCTGACGATCGTTCCCGCCGCTGCGCTCTCCAGCAGCAGCCGCCCGATCTCGCGCCATGCCCGCCCGTTCACCGCCGCTGCCGCTGCCCGTCCGCCCTGTTCCATGACGCTCGCTCCATTCGGTCTCGCGCCGGCGCACGGAGGTTGGTGTGGCGGGGCGGCGTGCGCCGGCGGTCTCGTCGCCCCGTTTCGCATTTCGCGCCGGGATTGCGGCGCACGCGGGGCGCGATTGCGGCGAAGCGGCGATCAAATGTGGCAAACCCGTGGCAGCGGCGGCCGCGAGCGGGCGGCGCGCGGGCGCTGCGGTATAGTCGGCTGCACTTCCTTCCGGTCCCTGCCCACGCTTCGTGAGCCGTCGCATCGCCCTGGTCGAAGACGAGCCCGCGCTCCGCGACAACGTCGCCGACGCGCTGCGCCGGCAGGGGTACGACGTCGCCACCTTCGGCAATCGCGCCGAGGCCCTCGCGGCGCTCCGCGCGCGGCTTCCCGACCTCGCGCTGATCGACATCGGCCTGCCGGACGACATCGACGGCGGCTTCACGCTGTGCCGCGAGCTGCGCGCGCTGTCGGCGACGCTGCCGATCATCTTCCTCTCGGCGCGCGACTCGGATTTCGACATCGTCGCGGGGCTGCGCCTCGGCGCCGACGACTACGTCACCAAGGACACGAGCCTGCCGCATCTCGTCGCGCGGATCGCCGCGCTCTTCCGGCGCAGCGACCTCTCGGCGTCCGCGCCGGCGACCGACGACGTGATCGAGCGCGGGCCGCTGACGCTCGACGTCAAGCGCTTCACGGCGGACTGGAACGGCCAGCGCGTCGCGCTGACGCTGACGGAGTTCTGGATGGTGCACGCGCTGGCGCGCTACCCCGGCCACGTCAAGGACCGCGAGAGCCTGATGCGCGACGCGCGCATCGTCGTCGACGACAGCACGATCACGTCGCACGTGAAGCGCATCCGCCGCAAGTTCCAGGCGGTCGACGCCGCGTTCGATCGCATCGCCACCGTCTACGGCATGGGCTACCGGTGGGACCCTCACTAGAATGACGACCCCCACGCTCACTTCGTTCGCTGCCCCCAAAGGGGGAGCCAGCCTTCCTTGGGGCGGCCCGGCGGAAGGCTGCCGCACCGGAAGCGGGGCGTGCGCATAGCGCTCGGCATCCGCGCGCAGCTCCTGCTGGTGCTGCTCGTCTTCCTCGCGCTGCCGTGGCTCGGCTACGAGTACGTGCGCGAGCTCGAGCGCTTCCTGCGCGACGCGCAGCAGCAGGCGGTGGCGAGCACCGCGCAGGCGGTGGCGACCGCGCTGCACGATCGGCCGCGGCTCTTCGCGACGCCCGCCGATCCGATCGCATCGTTCGCGCGCGACCGCGCGCAGGAAGGCGGCGACACGGCGCTGCCGCCGTCGGCGTCGCCCGAGATCGCGCAGATCGTGCAAGGTCTGTCGCGGACGACGGCGCGCATCTGGGTCATCGACCGCGACGGCGTGGTGCTGGCGCGCGCGGGATCGCTCAAGCGGCCGGTGGATGCCACGGCCGACGCGGCCGGCGCCCGCGGCTGGCAGGCGCTGGTGCAGGCGCTGATGCACCCGCTGTACCGGCGCATCCTCGACCAGCCGACGGAGGACTTCAGCGATGACGCGGCCACGACCGGCCCGCCGCGCGGCCGCGACGTCGAGGGCGCGCTGTCCGGCATCCTCACCACCGACCGCCGCCAGACCGCCGACGGCCGCGCGGCGATCGTGTCGGCCGCGCATCCGGTGTGGCTCGGCGACCAGGTGCGCGGCGCGGTCGTCGTCGAGGAGACCGGCAATCGCGTGCTGGCCGAGCGCAACCGCGCGTTCGAACGGCTGTTCAACATCGTCCTCGCGGTGCTGCTGGTCGGATCGGTGGCGCTCACGCTCTTCGCGTCGCGGCTCACCGCGCGGATCCGCCGGCTCCGCGACGACGCCGAGCACGCGATCGACGCGCACGGGCGGGTGCGCGCGCCGCTCGCGAGCTCGGGGGCCGGCGACGAGATCGGCGACCTGTCGCGCAGCTTCGCCAGCGTGCTCGCGCGCCTCGCCGCCTACGCGAGCTACCAGGAAAAGATGGCGAGCCGGCTGTCGCACGAGCTCCGCACGCCGGTGGCCGTGGTGCGAAGCTCGCTCGAGAACCTGCGCGCCGCGCCGCTGGCCGAAGCGTCGCGCGTCTATCTCGACCGCGCGCAGGGCGGCCTCGACCGCCTCACCGCCATTCTCGCCCGGATGACCGAGGCGACGCGGCTCGAGCAGGCGCTCTCGGACGCGCAACGCGAGCGCTTCGACGCGGTCCCGGTCGTCGCGGGCTGCGTCGACGGCTACCGGCTCGCGTATCCGCAGGCAGCGTTCGCCCTCGAGCTGCCGGACGGCACGGTGCCGCTCGAAGGCGCGCCGGAGCTCTTCGCACAGATGCTCGACAAGCTGGTCGCGAACGCCGTCGAGTTCTCCACCGGCGGCCCCATCGCGGTCGCGCTCGCGCGCGACGACGTGTCGGCGCGGCTCGCCGTCGCGAACGCCGGCCCGCCGCTGCCGGCGGGCATGGAGGAGCGGCTGTTCGAGTCGATGGTGTCGGTGCGGGCGGGCAACGCGAGCGGCGCCCCGCACCTCGGCCTCGGTCTCTACATCGTGCGCCTGATCGCGCAGTTCCACGGCGGCGCGGCGACGGCGGAAAATCGCGTGGCGCCGCCGGGCGTGGCGGTGATCGTGCGCCTGCCGCTGGCCGCGGCCTAGTGCGCGGGAACGCGGCGTCTGAACGTCAGCGCCGGCGGGCGGCCGTCGGCGCCGCCACGGGCTTCATGGCGAGCTCGTTCACCAGGAAGGCGTACACGTCGGTGTCCTCGGCGATACGCGTCGCCAGCGCGGTGCCGATGCCGTGTCCCGCGGTGGCTTCGGTGCGCAGCAGCACGGGCCGCGCGTCGGGGCCCGCCGCCGCCTGCAGCCGCGCGGTCATCTTGCGCGATTCGTAGGGCGCGACGCGGCCGTCGTTGTCGCCGCTCGTCATCAGCACCGCGGGATACGCGGTGCCGTCGCGCACGGCGAGGTACGGCGAGTACGCGTGCAGCGCGCGGAACTGGTCGGGATCCTTCACCGTGCCGAACTCGGTGACGTTGAAGGCGCCGTTGGGTTGCGTCTCCCACCGCAACGCGTCGTACATGCCGACCTGGCTCACCACTGCGCGGAACATCGCGGGGTGCTGCGTGATCATCGCGCCCATCAGCAGGCCGCCGTTGCTGCCGCCGATGATCGCGAGGCGCTCCGGCCGCGTGTATTTCTGGTCGATCAGGAACTGCGCGCACGCGGCGAAATCGTCGAAGACGTTCTGCTTGCGCGTGAGGTTGCCCGCGAGATGCCACGCCTCGCCGAACTCGCCGCCGCCGCGCACGTTGGCCATCGCGTAGACGCCGCCCCAGTCGAGCCAGATGCGAAGGAGCGGCGAGAACCATGGCGCCATGCTGATGCCGTAGCCGCCGTAGCCCTCGAGCAGCACCGGCTGGTTGCCGTCCAGCGCGATGCCCTTGCGGGCGACCACGGTGAGCGGCACGCGCGTGCCGTCCTTCGACAACGCCGCCTGGCGAGTCACCGTGGCGTCGGCGAAGTCGAAGTCGTAGCGGCCGACGAGCTGCGTGCGCATCAGCCGGTTGCGCCGCTCCTCGTAGCGCGACAGCGTGGGCGGATCGATGAAGCCTTCGACGCGCACCAGCAGGTCGTCCTGCGGCAGGCGGGTCGCGATGCGGATCTCGGCAACGGGCGGCGCCGGCAGCTGGCCCACGCGGCGGCCGTCGAGCGCGAAGACGTGGACGGCGGACGGGCCGCCGACGCGGTAGGTGACGTAGAGGCGCGAGCGCGTCGCGACGACGCTCTCCGCGGCCACGTTGGTCTCGGGCACCACGACGCGCGCCCGCGCGAGCGCCGGCGTCGCGAGCGGAATCGCGACGATCCGCCCGAGCGGCGCGTCCTTCACCGTCATCGCGTAGAGGTTGGCGTCGTCGCCGAACACCATGTGCTTCACGCCATCGGTGAAGCCGGCGACCTCGCTCCAGCGCCCGTCCGGCGCGCGCAGGTGATAGGCCACTTCGCCGCCGTCGCCATTGTTGACGGCCGCGAGCAGGTAGCGGCCATCGACGCTCGCGCGGAGATCGATCTCCGCGATGCGCGGAAACGCCTTGCCGACGATGTAGCGATCGCTCGTCGCGGGCGTGCCGAGCGCGTGGAACCAGATCTGCTGGTAGAACTGCCGGTCCTCCGGCGGCCGCTCGTTGCCCTGCGGATACCGCGTGTAATAGAACCCGCGGCCGTCCGCCGCCCACTCGATGCTGCCCCCGCCCGTCGGGTACTGGACGCCGGGCACGACGTCCGCGAGGCGCTTGCCGGTGGCGACGTCGTACACGTACGCGGTGCCCACTTCGCTGCCGTCGCGGGACATCGATACGGCGAGGAGGCGCCCGTCGTGCGAAGGCCGGTAGAAATCGATCGCGGTGCGGCCGCTCGCGTCCTGCGCCAGCGGATCGACGACGGTGCGCTCGCTCGCGATGACGGCCGTCGGCTTCATCACGACGAGCAGCGGCTGGTTGCGCGGCGGCTGGCGCTTGAGCGCGAAGAGCTGCTTGCGAAACTGGAAGCCGTAGTGGTCGACGGGCTGCGATTGCAGGAGCCGCGCGACGCGCGCACCGATGGCGGCGCGCTGCGGCAGCGCGTCGAGGTAGCGCCGGCTGAGGGCGTTCTGCGCGGCCGACCATTGCGTGACCGTCGCGGCGGTGTCGTTCTCGAGCCAGCGATACGGGTCGGCGACGGTGACGTCGTGGTACGTCTCCGGCACCGGGATCTTCGGCGTGTCCGGGTACGCCAGCGGCGCGGCGGGCGGCGCCGCGCGCGCGGCGAACGCGACGGCGGCGGCGCACAGCAGGACGGCGAGCGGGTCGGGCGACTTCATCGGCGGGCGAGGTCGTGCGGCGAGACCGGCAATTGTACGCGGCCGATCGTAGATAATGCCGGCTGCATCCGCTTCAGGCCGCCCTCCGATGACTCCCGCCTCGATCGCCGCGCATCCCGCCCTCGTGTGCGCGGTGCTCCTCACGTTCTCGAACCTCTTCATGACGTTCGCGTGGTACGGACACCTGCGCACGCTGCACGACAAGCCGTGGTGGATCGCCGCGCTGGTGTCGTGGGGCATCGCGCTCTTCGAGTACCTGCTGCAGGTGCCGGCGAACCGCATCGGCTTCACGGTCCTGACGCTCGGCCAGCTCAAGATCATGCAGGAAGTGATCACGCTGTCCGTGTTCGTGCCGTTCGCCGTGCTCTACATGGGGCAGCCGCTGAAGCTCGACTATCTCTGGGCGGGCATCTGCCTGATGGGCGCCGTGTACTTCACGTTCCGCGGCTAGCCGGCGATGGCTGCGCTTCGCTTCGGCTCGATCTATTTCGTCTTCGCCGCCGGCTATTTCCTGTCGTACGTGTTCCGCGTCGTCAACGCGGTGATCGCGCCGGACCTGACGCGCGAGCTGGCGCTGCCGCCGTCATCGCTCGGCCTCCTCACCGGTGCGTACCTGCTGGCGTTCGGGCTGATGCAGATCCCGGCCGGCCTCCTGCTCGATCGCTTCGGCCCGCGCCGCGTCGAGCCGGCGTTCCTGGCAGTGGCCGCGCTCGGCGCGATCGGCTTCGGCCTCGCGCAGACGCAGGAAGGGCTGGTCGCCGCGCGCGCGGTGATCGGCGCCGGTGTGTGCGTTTGCCTGATGGCGCCGCTGAAGGCGCTGGCGATGTGGTATCCGCCGGAGCGTCACTCGACGCTGGCCGGCTGGATCATGGTCGCCGGCGGGCTCGGCGCGCTGACGGCGACGGCGCCGCTCGAATGGCTGCTGCGCGTGGTGACGTGGCGCCAGGTCTTCGTGGGCCTCGGCGCCGTCACGCTGACGGCGGCGCTCGCGATCGCCTGGCGCGTGCCCGACACGCAGCGTCCGGACCGGCCGCCGGGTTTCGCTGCGCAATGGGCCGGCGTGATCAAGGTCGTGCGGCACGCGCGGTTCTGGTGGCTCGCGCCGCTCGGCGCGTTCGGCATGGGCTCGTTCATGGCGATCCAGGGGCTCTGGGCCGTGCCGTGGATGATGGACGTCGACGGGATGACGCGCGCGGCGGCGGCCGATCGCCTGTTCGCGCTCGGCGTCGTCGTGCTGGCGGGCTACGTCGGCCTCGGGATGTTCTCGGCGCGCCTCGTGCGCCTCGGCATCACGCCGGCGCATCTCTTCGGCTCGGGCTTCGCCGCGCACACGGCCGCGCTCGCGGCGATCGTCGTCAACGTGCCGGGCAGCTATCTCTGGTGGTCGCTGTACGGCCTCGGCGCCGCGGTGAACATCCTCGGCTTCACCGTGCTGAACGCGGGCTTCCCGAAGGAACTGGCCGCGCGCGCGAACACGGCGCTCAACCTCCTCATGTTCACCGCGAGCTTCCTCGCGCAATGGGGCATCGGCGTCGCCGTCGAGGCGAACGGCGGATCGACGGCCGACGGCCTGCGCGTGGCGTTCGCCGCCGTCCTTGCGTTCGACGTCGCCGGCCTCGTCTGGTTCGTCCGGGGCTTTCGGCAGCAGTCGGGCGGCGCCATCGCGCCGGCGGCCGCATGAGCGCGACCGGCGGCCTCGGCGTCGCGCGGCTCGACGCGCTGGTGGCGCTCGCCGCCGAGCGCGCCGCCGCCGGCGACGGCGCGGGAGCCCGCGACGCGTATCGCGACGCGGTGCGCATCGCCCCGGCGCGCGCCGACCTGTGGCACAACCTCGGCGCCTTCGCCGCCGCGCAGGGCGACCGCGACGAGGCGCTGGCGGCGCTCGCCGAGGCAGCCAGGCTGCACGACCGATGGGCGGAGCCCTGGCACGCGCGCGGCCACGTGCTCTTTGCCGCCGGCGACTTCGAGGGTGCGCGCGCGGCGTTCGAGGCCGCCGTCGCGCGCGATCCTGCGCACGTCGGCGCGCATGCGAACCTGGCGCTGACGCTGCATCGCCTGCAGCGCTGGACGGACGCATTGGCGCCGCTCGAGCGTGCCCGCGCGCTCGCGCCGGCCGACGAGACGCTGTGGTGGCTCCTTCGCGGCAACCTGCTGCTGCTGCGCCGCGACGCCGAGGCGCTGGCGGATTTTCGCCGCTTCGAGGCGCATTCCGTCGCGCCTACCGCCCGGACGATCGCCGCCGCCCTGGCGGCGGCGATCGTCGACCGTGATGCCGCCGGCGAGAACGCCGCGCTCACCGCCGCCTGCGCGCATCGTTTCGCGCCGGGCGAGTCGGCGCTGCTCGCCGAGGTGCTGTCGCACGTCCAGTACGCCGATGTCGCGCCGGCGGCCCTCGCCGCGCTCTACCGCGACTACGACGCGCTGATGCGCGCGGAGCTCGCCGCCGCGGGCGAGACCGCGCCGCTGGCGCCGCCGGCGGCGAGGCGCGGCGACGGCGCCGACCGGCGAATCCGCATCGGCTACGTCTCCGCCGATTTCCGCGCGCACGTAATGGGCGCGCTCTGGCTGCCGGTGCTCGCGGCGCACGACCGCGCGCAGTTCGACGTGCGCCTGTACAGCCTCGCGCCGCCCGCGAGCGACGATGCGACGACCGCCGCGCTTCGCGCCGCCGCCGACGCGTTCACGTCCGTGGCAGCGCAAAACGATGCCATGGCCGCGCGGACGATCGCCGCCGACGACCTCGACCTTCTCGTGGACCTGATGGGCCACACGACGTTCGCGCGGCCCGGCATCCTCGCGCGCAAGCCCGCACGCGTAGTGCTGACGCACCTCGGCCAGCACGGCTGCCTCGGACTTTCCGCCGTCGACTACAAGGTCACCGATCCGCTCGCCGCCCCGACCGGCGGCGCGGAAGGGCAGATCGAGGCGTTCCTGCCACTCTCCGTGTGCGTGCTGCCGTTGGCGCCGTACCGGCCGCCGGCGCCGCGCTGGACGCGCGCCGCGCTCGACATCGACGCTGATGCCGTCGTGCTCGAAGCCTTCGTCGGCATTCGCAAGCTGTCGCCGCGCTGCCTCGCGCTGTGGCGCGCGGTGCTCGACGCGGCGCCGTCCGCCGTGCTTCTGCTGTCGCCGCAGCGCGACGCCGAGCGAGCGGCGCTGCTGCAGCGGCTCCGCACGCATGGCATCGCGCCGGCGCGCGTGCGCTTCGTGCCCTACGATCCGGCCGCGCTGCACGACCGTCACGCGCTCGCCGACGCGGCGCTCGACACGCTGCCGTACGCCGGCGGCGACACCACCGCTGCGGCGCTCGCCGCCGGCGTGCCCGTCGTCACCCGCGCCGGCGCGCGGCTCGCCGAGCGGATGGGCGCGAGCATCCTCGGCCACGCGGGCCTGCCGCAGCTCGTCGCCGATAACGACGCCGCGTACGTCGCGCTGGCCGTGCGGCTCGCCACCGACGCTGCGTTCCGCGCCGCGCAGCGAGAGGCGGTGCGCGCGGCCTTCGCGGAGACGTCGCTCACGCGGCCCGCGATCTACGCGCGCGCGCTCGAAACCGCGTATCTGCGCGCGCTCACCGAGCAGAGGCGGCTGCCGCACTGACCGTCCGGACCCACGACATGCATCTCCACATCCTCGGCATCTGCGGCACGTTCATGGGCGGCATCGCGGCGATCGCGCAGGCCGCCGGCCATCGCGTGACGGGCTGCGACGCCAACGTCTACCCGCCGATGTCCACGCAGCTCACCGCGCTCGGCATCGAGCTCACCGAGGGCTTCGACGCCGCGCAGTTGAAGGGCGTGGCGGGCGACGCCGACGTGTTCGTCGTGGGCAACGTGGTGTCGCGCGGCAACCCGCTGATGGAGGCGATCCTCGACGCCAACCGCGCGTACGTCTCCGGCCCGCAGTGGCTCTACGAGAACGTGCTGCGCGAGCGCTTCGTGCTCGCCGTGGCGGGAACGCACGGCAAGACGACCACCACCGCGATGCTCGCGTGGATACTCGATCAGGCGGGTCTCGCGCCGGGCTTTCTCATCGGCGGCGTGCCCGTGGGCTTCGGCGTGTCGGCGCGGCACAGCGACTCCGCGTTCTTCGTCATCGAGGCAGACGAGTACGACACGGCGTTCTTCGACAAGCGCTCGAAGTTCGTCCACTACCGGCCGCGCACCGCGATCCTCAACAACCTCGAGTACGACCACGCCGACATCTTCCCGGACCTGGCGGCGATCGAGACGCAGTTCCATCACCTCGTGCGCACGGTGCCCGGGCAGGGCAGGCTCGTGGTCAACGGCGGCGAGGCGAGCCTGGCGCGCGTGCTCGCCCGCGGCTGCTGGAGCGAGGTCGAGCGCTTCGGCGTCGCCGAAGTCGCGGGTACCGGACCCGGCTGGACCATCGCCGTCGACGGGACGATCCAGCTCGGCGGCGCGCCGCAGGGCGCGCTGCGCTTCGGCGAGCTCGGGCGCCACAACCAGCTGAACGCGCTCGCCGCGATCGCCGCGGCGCGTCACGCAGGCGTTCCGGTGCGCGCGAGCCTTGCTGCGCTCGCGACGTTCACCGGCGTGCTGCGGCGGCTGCAATTGCGCGGCACGGTGCGCGGCGTCGCCGTCTACGACGATTTCGCGCATCATCCGACGGCCATCGCCACCACCCTCGACGGCCTGCGGCGCAAGGTCGGCGGGGCGCGCATCCTGGCGGTGGTGGAGCCGCGCTCCAACACGATGAAGCTCGGCACGATGAAGGCCGCGCTGCCCGGCAGCCTGCGCGCGGCCGACCGCGTCTACTGCTTCACCGGCAACCTCGGCTGGGACGCGGCCGCGGCGCTGGCCCCGCTCGGCGCGAAGGTCGAAGCGAACGACGACCTCGCGGCGCTGGTCGAAGCGATCGCGCGCGAGGCGCGCGCCGGCGACCACGTGCTCGTGATGAGCAACGGCGGCTTCGGCGGCATCCACGACAAGCTCCTCGCGCGGCTCGCGGCGTGATCGTCTATCTGCACGGCTTCCGCTCGTCGTCGCAGGGCATCAAGGCGACGATGCTGCGGGCAGCGATCGGCGTGCTGCCCGCGCACGAGCGCCCCGCGTTGTGGACGCCCGACCTGCCGCATCGCCCCGCCGCGGCGATCGCGCTCGTCGTGGCGCGGCTCGAGCGCGAAGCCGATCCGGCGGCGGCGACGTTCGTCGGCAGCTCGCTCGGCGGCTATTACGCCACGCACCTGGCCGAGCGGTTCGGCGCGCGCGCCGTGCTGATCAATCCGGCGATCCGGCCGTACGACGATCTCCGCCCTTACAAGGGAGCGCAGGTGAATCTGTACAGCGGCGAGACGTTCGAGGTCACCGACGCCCACTTCGCCGAGCTCGCCGCGCTCGCCGTGTCTCGTATCACGCGGCCGGCGCGCTACTGGCTGCTCGTCGAAACCGGCGACGAGGTGCTCGACTACCGCGCCGCCGTGGCGTTCTACAGCGGGGCGCGACAGTACGTGCAGGGCGGCGGCGACCACGCGTACCAGGGCTTCGCCGCCCAGATCCCCGCGCTGCTGCGCTTCGCCGGGCGTTGACGGTGCTGCACGTCGACACGGCGATCGTCGGCGGCGGCCTCGTCGGCGCCGCGCTCGCGCACGGCATGCGCACGCTCGGCGCCGACCTCATCGTCCTCGACGAAGGCGACCGCGCGCACCGCGCGTCGCGCGGCAACTTCGGCCTGATCTGGGTCCAGGGCAAGGGCCTCGGAATGCCGGCCTACGCCGAGTGGACGCTCCGTTCCGCGCGCGCGTGGCCGCGGCTCGCCGCGGAGCTTCGCGCCGCCACCGGCGTCGACGTGGCGCTGCGGCAGGGGGCGGGCGTGCACCTTTGCCACGGCGAGCGGGAGACGGCGGCGCGGCAGGCGCACCTGCAGGCGCTGGTTGCGCAGCCCGGGTTCCCCGCGTATGCCGTCGAGACGCTGGAGCACGCCGACCTCGCGCGCCGGCTGCCGGGGCTTGGGCCCGGCGTGACGAGCGGCACGTGGTGCGCCGAGGACGGCGACTGCAATCCGCTGCGGCTGCTGCGCGCGCTGCACGCGGCCGTCGCGCAGGCGGGATGCCGCTACGTGCCCGACGCCGGCGTCGCCGCGATCGAGGTCCGCGAGCGGCGCTTCCTGCTGCGCACGCGCCGCGGCGACGTCGAGGCGCGCCGCATGGTGCTGGCCGCGGGCCTCGGCAATGCGCGGCTCGCGCCGATGGTGGGCATCGACGCGCCCGTTCGTCCGAACAAGGGCCAGGTGATCGCCCTCGAGCGGATGGCGCCGTTCCTGGCGCTGCCGGCGGAAACGCTGCGCCAGACCGACGACGGCACGGTGCTGATCGGCGATTCGCAGCAGGACGTCGGCGCGGACGAGACGCTCGATCCGGCGGTGCTGGCGGCGATGGCGGCCCGCGCGGTCGCGGCGTTTCCCGCGCTGGCGGGGCGCCGCGTCGTCCGCGCGTGGGCGGCGCTTCGCGTGATGTCGCCCGACGGCTTCCCCATCTACGCGCAATCGCGCGCGCATCCGGGCGCGTTCGTCGCGACGTGCCACAGCGGCGTCACGCTGGCCGCCGCGCATGCGCACGTCCTCGGTCCGGCGCTCCTCGCCGGCGCGCTGCCCCCGGAGTGCGCGGCGTATGCGCCCGAGCGCTTCGATGTTCGCGCGGCGGCCTGACCTTCCGCCGGCGGCGGAGGTGCCGCTGACGATCGACGGCGCGCCGTTCGTCGCGCGCGCCGGCGATACCGTGGCCGCCGCGCTGCTCGCCGCCGGCGTGCAGGTGTTTCGCACCACGCCGGTGTCCGCGGCGCCGCGCGGCCCGTACTGCCTGATGGGCACGTGCTTCGAGTGCCTGGTCGAGATCGACGGCGAGCCGAACCGGCAGGCGTGCATGACGCCGGTCGCGCCGGGCATGCGCGTCGCCGTGCAGCGCGGCGCGGCGCGCGCCGGTGCGGCGCCGCCGTGACGATCGACGTCGCCATCGTCGGCGCGGGACCCGCCGGCCTCGCCGCCGCCGCGCGGTGCGCGAGGCTCGGCCTCGCCGCGACGCTCTTCGACGAGCAGTCCGCGCCGGGCGGACAGATCCACCGCGGCGTCGCCGCGCGCCGCGACGCCGGGCAGACGCTGCGCGACGCCGACGACGTGCGCGGCCTGGCGCTCGTCGACGCCTTGCGCGCCTCGACGGCCGCGTACGTGGCGGGCGCCGCCGTATGGTCGGCGCGCGCGCTGCCGGACGCGACGATCGAGCTCGGCGTGACGACGCACGCGGCCGGCGCGGCGGGCCCGGCGACGCGGCTCGTGCGCGCCCGCGCCGCGGTGCTCGCGACGGGCGCGATCGAGCGGCCGTTTCCGATCCCCGGCTGGACGCTGCCCGGCGTGATGACCGCCGGCGGCGCGCAGATCCTGCTGAAGACCGCGGGCCTCGTGCCGCAGGGCCGCATCGTGCTCGCGGGCACGGGACCGCTGCTGTGGCTCGCGGCGGCGCAGCTGCAGGACGCCGGCGCCACGATCGCCGCGCTGCTCGAGACGACGCCGCGCGGCCGCTTGCGCGAGGCGCTCGGATACGCGCCGGCGTTCCTGCGGTCGCCGTACTTTCGCCGCGGGCTCGAGCTGGCGCGCCGCGTGCGCCGCCGCACCCGCGTGGTCGAATTCGTGACGGCGCTCGAGGCGTACGACGACGCGCGCGGCAGCGGCCGCGTCGCCGCCGTGCGCTACGTCGCCGACGGCGTCGCGCACACGCTGCCGGCCGATCACCTGCTGTTGCACCAGGGCGTCGTGCCGTCGATCGAGCTCGCATCGGCCGCCGGCTGCGCGCTCGCGTGGAACGAAATCGCCGCAGCGTTCGTGCCCGTCGCCGACGAATGGGGCGGCACGACGGTGCCCTCGCTGTTCGTGACCGGGGACGGTGCCGGCGTCGCAGGCGCCGAGGCGGCCGCCGCCCGCGGCGCGCTGACGGCGCTCGCGGTGGCCAACGCGCTCGGCCGCATCGACGGGCGGGCGCGCGACCGCGCCGCGGCGCCGCTGCGGCGCGCGCTCGCGAATGCGCAGCGCGGACGGCGCTTTTTCGACACGCTGTGCCGGCCCGCCGACGACTTCCGGATTCCCGCCGGCGCCACGCTCGCCTGCCGCTGCGAGGAGGTGACCGCCGAGCAGGTCGTGGCAGCCGCCGTCGCCGGGTGCACCGGACCCAACCAGGCCAAGGCGTGGCTGCGCTGCGGCATGGGACCGTGCCAGGGGCGCTATTGCGGGGTCACGGTCGCCGAGCTGATCGCGAAGGCGCGCGGCGTCCCTGTCGACGCCGTCGGCGCGTTGCGCGCGCGCTTTCCCGTCAAGCCGCTGACGCTCGGCGAGCTGGCGGCCGTGCCCGCCAACGCCGCCGCGCACGCGGCCGTCGTGCGCCTGCCGGGCCACTGACGCCCGGGGGAAGCCCGCACCGGCCGCCCGCCGGGCATGAGGTATGCTTCCCAGACCAGCGCGAGGTGTCCCATGAGCAACGATTCGCGCGCCGGGCGCATCCCCGGCACTTCGGCAGCGCCGCCGTCCGCCGTGGCGGCCGACCTGATCGCCCGCGAGCGCAGGTTCGGCGCGGAGAACTACGCGCCGTTGCCCGTCGTGCTCGCGCAGGGCCAGGGCAGCTGGGTCACCGACGTCGACGGCCGCCGCTACCTCGACCTGATGAGCGCGTACTCGGCGGTGAGCTTCGGGCATTCGCATCCGCGGATCGTCGAGGCGCTCGTCGCGCAGGCGCAGCGCCTCGGCGTCACGTCGCGCGCGTACTTCAACGACCGGCTGCCGGAATTGTTCGAGCGCCTGGCGGGCCTCACGGGGCTCGACCGCGTGCTGCCGGGCAACGGCGGCGCGGAGGCCGTCGAGACGGCGCTGAAGGCCGCGCGCAAGTGGGGGTACAAGGTCAAGGGCATTCCGGACGGGCGCGCGACCATCATCGCGTGCCGCGGCAATTTCCACGGCCGCACCATCGCCATCACCGGGTTGTCGACGGACCCGCAGTATCGCGACGGCTTCGGCCCGTTTCCGCCGGGGCTCGTCACGATTCCCTACGGCGACGCCGACGCGCTGGTCCAGGCGATCACGCCGGACACGGCGGCGTTCCTGGTCGAGCCCGTGCAAGGCGAGGGCGGCATCGTCGTGCCGCCGGCCGGCTATCTCGCGCGCTGCGCCGAGATCTGCCGCGCGAACCGCGTGCTGCTCATCTGCGACGAGATCCAGTCGGGCCTCGGCCGCACCGGCCGCTTTCTCGCGGCGGAGCACGACGGCGTGCGTCCCGACGGCGTGGTCCTCGGCAAGGCGCTCGGCGGCGGGCTGCTGCCGGTGTCGGCCTTCGTCGCCACCGACGACGTGATGCAGGTGTTCCATCCCGGCGACCACGGCAACACGTTCGGCGGCAATCCGCTGGCGGCGGCCGTGGCGCTCGCGGCGCTCGACGTGCTCGAGGACGAGGGCCTCGTCGCGCGCTCGGCCGATCTCGGCCAATGGCTGCTGGAGGCGCTGGCGCCGCTCGTGGGCGACGTCGTGACCGACGTGCGCGGCCGCGGCCTCTTCGTCGGCGTCGAGTTCGATCCGGCGCGGGCGAGCGCTCGCGAGGTCGTCGACCGGCTGCTCGAGCGCGGCGTGCTGTCGAAGGACACGCACGGCACCGTCGTGCGTCTCGCGCCGCCGCTTTCGATCGAGCGCGACGACCTGGCGTGGGCGGTCGGCGAGCTGCACGCGGTCGTGCGGGAGCTGGAGCGGGGCAGGAAGCGTGCGGCGTGACGCCGCGCCGGCGGCGCTGCAGTCGTTCGAGGCATCGGTCGCCTTCGTCGGAATGACCGACGCGGCGTTCTTCGCCGCCGATCTCTTCCGCGAGGCGTTCGGCGCCGCGTTCCCGGTCCCGCGCCGCGACAGCGGCCTCGCCATACCGACACCGCCGGAGATCTGGCGGCAGTACGTCGCCTTCTACAAATGGTCGGCCACCGACGTGGAGCCCGTGGCGTTCGTCAACTTCCTGCGGCACGACGACGCGTGGCTCGTCGGCGGACTGTGCGCGCGCCGCAACTTCTACCGCCGGCTGCCGGACGCGCACTGGCGCGCGTGCAGGGCGCATGGCGGCGTCGTGCAGATGCTGCTCGACGCGGCGGCGCGCGAGCTTGCCGGTGCGGCGGCGCTCTTCGGCTACTGCGGCGACGCGAAATCCTGGCGGGTCAGCGAGCGCGCGGGTTATCGCAAAACCCGCTACCCCTACGTGATCGTCAAATGGCTACGCGACGTGCCGCCGCGTGAGCGCGAGGCGCTGGAAGCGAAGGTGGCCGCCGTGGGGCCGTTCTGACGCCCCGCCGGGCGCCGCCTTCCTAGGCCTGCCCCAGCAGCGCCGCCAGCTCGCCCGGCGTCGACCAGTTGTAGCCGCACGAGTAGCGCGGCAGCGCCCAGCGGTCTTCCGTCGCGGTCAGCGGACGCGCGTCGACGGTGAAGGCGGCCCTGACGCCGAGGCTCGAGTGCCCGTGCGGGAAATACCGCTCGACCAGATAGGGGCTGTAGTGCCCGAACGGATACGCGAAGAACGGCGCCGCGCGGCCGTTGGTGCGCGTGTCGATGTAGCGGGTCGCCGCGTGGATCTGGCGGTCCGCGTCCTCGGCGTTGTCGACGGACATGAAATTGCCCCGCACCTGGCGCGAATGCGCGACCCGCGGCAACGCCGGATGCAAATGGTCCCAGCTGTGATTGGCGATCGCGAGCCGCCCGGTGTCGATCGCGCCCGACCACCAGTCGTCGTTCAGTGCGCCTTCGTGCAGGTAGTAGGGTCCGGGGCCGGTCGCCGCCTCCATGCAGCGCCGCGCCTCGGGCGACGCGATGACGAAGCTGGTCCCGCAGGCGCCGCGCTGCCGTCCGCGCGCGGCGAAATCGTCGAGGATGTTGAGGAAGCTGCGCTGCACGCCGAACGTGGGATGCCGGTGGTCGACGGCGTCGTATTCGGGGCCGTCGTCGAAGGTGAGCGCGACGACGCGGGTCTCGCGCGCGGCCATCGGCTGGCGGCGCTGCATCGCCAGGAACAGCTCGACGAGCTCGGCCAGCGGGACGATCCGGTAGCCGGCGGCGTCGATGACGGGAAGATCCGTGGCCAGCGCCACGTGATCGTTCGAGGCGTAGTCGGCGCCGGCGATGTGATGCGAGTGGTACGTCAGGACGAACATACCCCGGGACCGTGGCAGCGGAACCGGCGGAGTATAGCCACTCGACGCGGTTTTGGCGCCGGCCACCGGCCGCGCCTTATACTTGTCCCATGGCGCCGCAGGACCCTTCCGAACAGCTCGTGGTCGCGATCAGCTCGCGCGCGCTGTTCGACTTCGAGGAGGAGAACGCGGTGTTCGAGACCACGGACGACCGCGCCTACATGCGGCTGCAGCTCGAGCGCCTCGAGCAGGCCGCGAAGCCGGGCATCGCCTACCGGCTGGTGAAGAAGCTCGAGGCATTCAACGCCGATGGCATCAAGCGCGTCGACGTCGTGATCCTGTCGCGCAACGACCCGGTGTCCGGCCTCCGCGTTTTCCGCTCGGTGCAGCGCGCACAGCTCGGCATCGAGCGGGGCGTGTTCACGCGCGGCCGCCCGCCGTTCGGCTATCTCGATCCGCTGAAGGCGAGCCTCTTCCTTTCCGCCAACGCGGACGACGTGCGGGCGGCGCTCAACGCGGGGTTTCCCGCGGCGCTGGTCTACACGCAGACGGCACGGGAGGACCCGCATCCCGACGAGGTCCGGGTGGCGTTCGACGGCGATGCCGTGCTGTTCGCCGACGAGGCGGAGCGCGTCTTCCACCAGCACGGTCTCGACGCCTTCCAGTCGCACGAGGCCGACCATGCCACGCGGCCGCTGCCGCCGGGACCGTTCAAGCCGCTGCTGGAAGCGCTGCATCGCCTGCAGCGCGTCGAGGGCTCGAGCGGCGTCAGGATGAAGCTCCGCACGGCGCTCGTCACCGCCCGCAGCGCCCCGGCGCACGAGCGCGCGATCCGCACGCTGATGGACTGGCACATCGACGTCGACGAGGCGATGTTCCTCGGCGGACTCGCGAAGGGACCGTTCCTGCGTGAGTTCGAGCCTGACTTCTACTTCGACGACCAGACGCGCCACGTCGAGTCGGCGTCGATGCACGTGCCGTCGGGCCACGTCCTGCACGGCATCGCCAACGAATGAGCGAATGATCATGCCGCACCGTGTCCGTTTCGCCCGCGCCACCGCCGCGTTCGCCGTCGCCGCCGCCGTGCTGCTCGGCGCGCCGCGTGCGGCCGCCGCCGACGACTACAAGATCGGCGTCATCAACACCGACCGCATCCTGCGCGAGTCGGCGCCGGCCAGGGACGCGCAGAAGCGCATCGAGCAGGAGTTCGCCGCGCGCGAGGCGAACGCGGCCAAGCTCGACCGCGAACTGCGGGAGCTGACGACGCGTCTCGATCGCGAGGGCCCGACGATGGCGGAAGCCGATCGCACGGCGCGCCAGCGCGAGGTCGAGTCGCGCGGGCGCGACCTCGAGCGGACGCGCCGCCAGCTCGCCGAGGACCTCAAGGCGCGCCAGTTCGACGAGATGAACAAGATCAAGGAGCGCCTCGACACGGTGCTCACGCGGCTGGCGAAGGAGCAGGGCTACGACCTGATCCTGCAGGATGGCCTGTTCGTGCGCCGCACCGTCGACATCACCGACAGCGTGATCAAGGCGCTCGACGCGAAGTGACGCGGCCGGCTGAAGCTGGCCCGCAACGAGACGCCTAGCTCCGCAACCGGCCGTAGAACGGATACTGCGGGTCGCTGTAGCCGGGCGTCGACGGGTGGCCGGGCGGCACCAGCGAATCGACCAGCGCCTCGTCCTCCGCGGTCCACGCGGTGCCGAGCGCGCCGACGTAGTCCTGCCACTGGGCGAGCGTGCGCGGTCCCGCGATCACCGAGGACACGATGCGGTTCGCCCATAGCCACGCGAGCGCCAGCTGGACCGGCGTGCGGCCCGTCTTGGCGGCGTGCGCCTTCAGCGTGTCGGCCACGGCGAGCGATTCCGCGCGAAACTCCGTCTCCATGATCCGCTGGTCCTTGCGGGCGGCGCGCGAGTCGGCCGGCGCCGCGCCCGCCGAATACTTGCCGGTGAGCACGCCGCGCGCGATCGGCGAATACGGCGCGACGCCGATGCCGTAGTGATCGCACGCGGGCAGGATCTCGACCTCGGGGCCGCGATTCAGCAGGTTGTAGTACGGCTGACAGACCACCGGCGCCGGCACGCCCAGCTTTTCGCACCAGCGCACGACCTCGGCGATGCGCCAGCCGCGGAAATTGGACACCCCGAAGTAGCGGATCTTGCCCGCGCGGATCAGGTCGCCGATCGCCGCCACCGTCTCGGCGATGGGCGTCTTCCGGTCGTCCTTGTGCAGGTAATAGATGTCGATGTAGTCGGTGCCGAGCCGCCGCAGGCTGCCTTCGCACGCCTGGAAGATCCAGCGGCGCGACAGCCCGCCGTCGTCCGGCGCCTTCGTCATCGTGTTGGCGACCTTGGTGGCGAGGATCCAGCGCGACCGCTGCGCGCGGAGGGCCGCGCCGGTCAGCGTTTCAGCGGCGCCCTTGGTGTAGACGTCCGCCGTGTCGATGAAATTGACGCCGGCATCGGCCGCGTGCGCCACGATCTCCTGCGCGGCGGCGGCGTCGGTGCGATCGCCGAACATCATCGTGCCGAGGCACAGCGCTGAAACTTCGAGGCCGCTGCGTCCGAGGCGGCGGTACTGCATGGGAACCATGGCGCGTCCGATCGCGGGAAAAAAGCGCCATCGTGAGGCAATCGGCGCCGGCGCACAAACGCGGCGCCTTCGGACTGTCAGGCCGCGCGGGCGGGCCGGGCGGCAGCGCCTGCCTTCTCCTCGCACGCGTCGACGAAGTCCTCGAACAACGCGTTGACGCGCGCCGGGTGCGTGATCGGCGCCAGGTGGCCCGCGTCGATCCAGGCGGTGCGCGCGCAGCGGAGCGCGCGCGCGAGCGCATGGACGATCCGTTGCGACACGTCGGGACTGCGCGTGCCGCCGGCGATCAGCGCGGGGAGGTCGAGCGCCCGGCACTCGGCCGGGCGCAGGGAGTGGCGCGCTGCGGCGGCGTCGAGCGGCACCTTGACGATGCGCTGCGCGAGGTGCGACTGCACGGGCAGCGGCAGCGCGCGGTAGCTGCCTTCGCCGCTCCAGAAATCGACGAACGTCCGCGTCGCGTCGTGGTAGCGCTGCGCGGCGATGGCGCGCTCGACGTCGTCCACGCGCTGCGTGAACGCCGCCAGCGCCGGATCGGCGGCGTCGAGCATGCCGAACGCCACGGGCTCGAACAGCGCCAGGCTGGCGACGCGCCCGCCGAAGCGCTGCGCGTACCGCAGCGCGACCGCGCCGCCGTACGAGTGGCCGATCACGTGCACGCGGGCATGCCGTCCCGCCACGCGATCGACGTGCGCGGCGACGAGGCGCACCTCGTCGTCGAGCGTGAACTTCGGCTGCGCCGGCAGCGCGTTGTCGCCGTAGCCCGCGAGGTCGATGGCGAGCGTCCGGTAGCGGCCGGCGAAGCGTTCGACGAGGGCCGTCCACTGCGACTTCGACGCCAGCGACGAATGCAGCAGCACGACGGGAGAGCCGGCCCCCGCCACCGCGCAGCCCGGGGTCGCCGCCGGGGCGGCGATATCGCGCGCGGCGGGCGCGGGGGGCGGAAACACGAGCGCCTTCATTCGTGCCCCGCTCAGACGGCAGCCAGCGTGGCGGCGAAGCGCCGCCGCGCAAAGGCCGTCAACGCGGCGCCGGCCTCACGGAGCGCGCGCCGCCACCATGGCGTGCCCGCCGTGACGGCGAGCACCTGCGAGCCGTCGCGCTCGCAGAGCGCGAACGCGACGTCGGCCCGCGGCGCGGCGACGAGCAGGGTGGCGTCGGCGAACGCGCTGACGTTGACCCGTCCGCCCCCGTCGAGCACCGCCACGTCGCCGGGCCCCGCGATCACGTCGCGAAGACTTCCTTCCGTCGTGACCCAGACCTCGCCGTCGACGACGTGCAGCCGGCATCCGGCCGCGCCCTCGATGGCGAGACAGCGATCCGCCGCGAGCGCGACCGAGAACGCCGGTGCGGGGCGGCGCGGGAGGGCGCTCCGGCCGCCCGCCAGCTTGCGGGCGCGCGCGACCATCGCCATCGCCAGGCGGCTGCCGTTGCCGTGCCGGACCGCCGAAACGGCCTGACCGACGAACCATTGGCTGGAGAGATTCATGATCAGCTCCTCCGCGCGGCCGCTGCGGCGGCCGGCATCCCCGGGCACTCGCCGGTCTCGGACACGTGCGCCGTAAGGGCTTCCGGGGCGGCGACCGTGGTGGCGGCCGCAAGTCCGGTGAACGCCGGCGCCGTCGCCAGCGTCGCGCTTACGATCAGGAGGGTCGCGGCGAATATCGCGCCGGTCGCGATGCGATCGAGCCGGCTCGCGGTCCTGTTGGTGCGGGTGTTCATTGCCTTGCTCCTTCGGTTTCCCGTCCGCCGCCGTTGGCGCGTCTCGGAAATCCGCGACGCCTGGCAGGGACGACCGCATTGTGGCCGCGATGCTGCGGTGCGTCATGGGGGCGGTGTCCCACCGGCGCCGCAGCGGAGCCTTGCAGGGCGGGAAACGTGGGACCGGGGTCCCGAGGGCGAATATTCGCGTGCGGCGCGCGAGGCGGCGCAGGAGCGTGCGGGTCAGCCGCGCTCGGCGCCGAACCCGGCTTCACGCGCGAGGACGATCGCCTGCGCGCGGTTCTCCACCTCGAGCTTGGCGAAGATGCTGGTGATGTGATTGCGCACCGTCTTGGCGGACAGGTCGAGATGGGCCGCGATCTGCGCGTTGTCGCGGCCTTGCGCGATCAGCTCGACCAAGTCGCGCTCGCGCCGCGTGAGGCCGTCGAAGCGCGGCGACGCCGCGGTGGTGGCCGGCAGGAACGCGCGGAACTCCTCGACCCAGCGCTGCCATGCCGGCTCGTCCTCGAGCAGCACGTGGTTGTGGGTCTCCAGCGGGACGAAGCGCGCGCCGGGGATGTGCGTCGCGATCAGCCGGCCTTCCTCGAACGGCACGCGGGCGTCGTGCACGCCGTGCAGGACGAGGGTCGGGCACGTCACCCGCGGCAGCAGCGCCACGACGTCGATCTCGTGGAACACGCGCATGAACTGCCCGGCGTTGCGCGGCGACGTCGAGATCCGCTCGAGCTCGTTGAACCACTGGTGCTGCTCGGGCGAGCCGCCGGGAATGAACTGCGTGGTGAAGAACTGGCGGAACGCCGGGTTGTGCTGGCCCCAGCCGAGCTCGGCGAGCCGGATCATCGTCTCGGCCTCGTCCCGCGAATCCTGCGTGCGGCCCCAGGCGAGGCGGCCGCGCGCGTAGCCGCCGTGGATGATCAGGTGCGAGACGCGCTCGGGATGGCGCACCGCGTACGCGATGGCGATCGACGCGCCCTGCGACAGGCCCAGCAACGGAAAGCGCTCGAGGCCGCACGCGTCGACGATCGTCTCGAGATCGCTCACCCAGTTCTCGAAGGAAAGGTCGGCGTTCCAGTCGGACAGGCCGCACCCGCGCTCGTCGTAGCGCACGAGCGTGTGGCCGTGCGACAGCTCGCGCAGCAGGTGCGTCCATACCGGGCTTTGCCAGTCGAACTCGAGATGCGACAGCCAGTTCGACACCTTGACGAGCGGCGCGCCCGCGCCGGACGTGCCATACGCGATGCGCACGCCGTCGGGACTCGCGGCGAAACGGATCTGCTGGGTGAGCGGCTGCATCGGAATCGCGTGGAAAACTGCGCGGACGAAGCCCGCAATGGTAGCGCAATGGCATGCCGCGCCGCGTGCACTCTCATGGTGCGGGAAGCCCGTCGGTATAATCGGCGCCCCTCGCTGCAATTGCCCATTCCCGATGAACGTTCTGTTCGAGGACGACGGCCAGCTCAAGGCCGGCTCGGTCCTCGCCGATCATGACGCGTCGCTGCAGGTCGAAGCCGCGTCCGGCAAGCGGCTGAAGATCAAGGCGGCCAACGTGCTGCTGCGCTTCGCCTCGCCCGCGGCGGGCGAGCTCATCGCCGACGCGCAGCGCCTGGCGTCGGAGCTCGACGCGAGCTTCCTGTGGGAGGCGTCCGGCGACGGCGAGTTCGGCTTCGACGATCTGGCGCGCGAGTACTACGGAGGCACGCCGGCGCCGGCGCAGGCGGCGGCGGTGGCGCTGCTCCTCGCCGCGTCGCCGATGCATTTCTACCGCAAGGGGAAGGGCCGCTACCGCAAGGCGCCGCCCGAGTCGCTCAAGGCGGCGCTCGCCTCGGTCGAGCGCAAGAAGCGCGAGGCCGTCGAAGTGGACGGCTGGGTGGAGTCGCTCGCGGCGCACCGGCTGCCGGAGGCGCTCCGCGCCCGGCTCTCGATGCTGCTCTACAAGCCCGACAAGAACTCGCTCGAGTGGAAGGCGCTGGCGCGCGCCTGCGACGCGCAGAAGATCGGGCCGGTCGAGCTCCTCGCCGCCTGCGGCGCCATTCCGTCGACGCACGACTACCACTTCAACCGCTTTCTCGCCGAGGCGTTTCCGGGCGGCACCGAGTTCCCCGCGCGCGTTCCGATCGCACCGCTGCCGGAGCTCCCGGTGGCGGCGGTGCGCGCATTCTCGATCGACGACGCGACCACCACGGAGATCGACGACGCGTTCTCCGTCACCGATCTCCCCGGCGGCCGCACGCGCATCGGCATCCACATCGCGTGCCCGGCGCTGGCGATCGCGCGCGGCACCGTCGACGACGGCACGGCCCGGGCGCGCCTGTCCACCGTCTACATGCCGGGCCGCAAGCTGACGATGCTGCCCGACGAGACGGTGGCCGCGTTCACGCTGGAGGCGGGCACCACGCCGGCCGCGCTGTCGCTGTACGTCGACGTCGACGACGCCGGCAAGCCGGTGGCGCACTCGACGGCGATCGAGCGCGTGCCGATCGCCGCCAACCTGCGCCTCGACACGCTGACCGAGGCGTTCGCCAACGAGCTGCCGTCGCCGGCGGATCCGCCGTGGACGGCCGAGCTCCGCGCGCTGTGGACGCTCGCGCGCGAGCTCTCCGCTGCCCGCGGCAAGGCGGACATCGCGCGCATCGATTACAACTTCTACGTCGACTGGGACGCGCCGGGCGTGGACGGCGAGCCCGGCCGCGTCTCGATCGTCCCGCGCCCGCGCGGGAGCCCGCTGGACAAGCTCGTCGCCGAGCTGATGATTCACGTCAACGCGACCTGGGGCAAGGCGCTCGCCGACGCCGGCGTGCCGGGCCTCTACCGCGTGCAGTCCGGCGGCAAGGTCAAGATGAGCACGCGTCCGGGCGAGCACCAGGGCCTCGGCATCGGGCATTACCTGTGGGCGAGCTCGCCGCTGCGCCGCTACGCCGACCTCGTCAACCAGCGCCAGCTCCTGGCCGTGACGGCGGGCGAGCGCGCGCCGTACGGCGAGAACGATCCCGAGCTCTTCGCCGCGCTCGCCGATTTCGAGGCGACCTACGGCAACTACGCCGAGTTCCAGGACCGGATGGAGCACTACTGGTGCCTCCGCTGGTTCCGGCAGGAAGGGATCACCGAAACGACCGCGACGGTGATCCGCGAGAACCTGGTGCGCCTCGACCGGGTGCCGCTGGTGCTGCGCGTCGCCGACCTGCCCTCGCTGCCGCCCGACACCCCCGTGCGGCTGGCGATCGGCGCCATCGACCTCATCGCCGCCACCGTCGCCTGCCGCTACGCCGGAGCGGTCGCGCCGTGATTTAAGGTAGAACGTTGCAATTAGGGCACTAACCCGCTGAAAAGTGCGGGTTTTGTGCTCCGGAATTTGCGATGACGGCGGCCCCGGCGCGGTACAATGGCGCCGTTCGTACCTTGACGGGACGAAAGCTTGCCGCCCCGTAACGCCCGTTCGCAACCGCACCTGACCGACGTCTCCGCCAAGCGCGGAAACGCGCCGGCGGGCGCGCCGGCCGCGCGGAGCCAGGGCGCCGCGGCCGCACCGCCGGCGCGCACGGCCAAGATCCGCGTCGCCGGCGCGCTGCCGCCCGCGCGCATTCCCCCCGAGGCGCTGGCCTCCCCGCAAGGCAACCGCCGGCTCGCCACGTTCGTCACGC